>Ga0182014_10003041_pt1 | contig 20520 bp, 27 predicted proteins | sample 612S2DmetaG_FD_120489 | JGI IMG/M metagenome (GOLD analysis project Ga0182014, IMG submission 120489) | Permafrost microbial communities from Stordalen Mire, Sweden - 612S2D metaG | ecosystem: Environmental > Terrestrial > Soil > Wetlands > Permafrost | place: Sweden: Stordalen | collected... | reverse complement strand
CGCCGGAAGCGCCGGAAGCGTGGCCGCACGCCAGTTGGATCAGGGCGTCGGCGGCGAGTGCCCTCCGAGGCTCGTCCACTCCGGCACGTCTGGCTTCCCCGGCGAGTCGGTCGGTTTGCGCCCGGACTGCGGCCACCAGGCGGGCCCCCTCGTCTGGGGTCAACCGGGCATCGAATCTCACTGCGCCCTCACCATCGACCCAGTTGCGCAGGTATCGCTCCCGTCGGATCGCGTCGTAGGCGGCGCGCTGATCCCGACCGGCCGACTTCACGCGGCGGCAGCGCAGCTTCAACACGCTGAGTGGCTGGTTCCCTGCTGCGTCGACCAGCGCCTGCTCGGCCTCGGGCTGGATGATGGCGGCTCCGGCGATCTCCTTGACCTGAGCCTCCGAGAGGCGACCGCTACGCACCGCTTCGTCGGTGGCCGGGAGGGAACCGAGTTGGCGGGCGGCCTCCAGGGTGGTGATCGCCGGACCCAGCCCCGTACCGGTCGCCTGGGCGATGTGGGCGGCCGCCGATCGGTGGCCCGTGCGTCGCCAGACGTTGGAGGACTCCACCCGTCGAGCCGAGAGGAGCTTCCCTCCGGAGGCCAGCTTCTCGATCTCAGCGAAAATCTCGAGCAACCGTGCCGCGTCCGGTCCGCTGAGCCGCTCCGGTTCGAAGTCGGCGAGGGAGGAACGGAGGATTTCGGTCACCTGCAGCAGCCTGTCCGACAACATGGGCACATGGTCCCAGGTGGGTGTGTCAGCGGAGTGGGGAGTGGGGGCCCCGGAGGTGCGTCCCGGGAGTATGACGGCGGGGGAGGGACCCCGGGGAACCTCGGAGGACCCCGCCTTCCGCGCGGCTCCACCCGCGACTACCGTTTCCCCTGCACGAAAGGCCGCATGCTCTTCGGCCCCCTCGACTCTCGCCATCGGAAAGGAACGCAAAACATGTCCCGCCTCCGCAACTGGTCCTTGGTCGTGTTGGCGGCCTTCACACTCGGACTGGCCGGGTGCAGCAGCTCGTCGGCCAGCTCGTCGACCAGCTCGTCGACCAGCTCGTCGACCACCGCCGCCGCCGGTGCACCCTCCTCGACGTCGGCGGCCACCCCTCCTGTTCAGGACCCGTCACCGGCCGGGACCTTCGGCACGAAGCCGACGGTGGTCGTGCCCCCCGGGGCACCTCCCACCCAGCTCGAATCCAAGGACCTCATCGTCGGCACGGGGCCTGCGGCGAAGCCGGGCGACGAGGTCACCGTGCAGTACGTGGGGGTGGCCTACTCGTCCAAGCAGCAGTTCGACGCATCGTGGGACCGAGGCCAACCGCTCCAGTTCGTGCTGGGCGAAGGCCAGGTCATCAAGGGCTGGGACGAAGGGGTGGTCGGAATGCAGGTGGGTGGCCGGCGCGAGCTGATCATCCCGCCGAACCTGGCCTACGGGGCGAGCTCGCCGGGCGCAGGCATCGCACCCAACGACACCCTGATCTTCATCGTGGACCTGTTGAAGATCAACTGACGTGAAGATCAACTCACGGGGATCGGTCCGGGCGGTTGACCGCTGGGCTGCCCACTCCCTACGTTGAGAGTCATGCCCGTCTCCAAGGTCCAGCTGTTCTCGTTGCCGGTCTCCGACCAGGGCAGGTCCCGCGACTTCTACGTGGACAAGCTCGGGTTCGAGCTGGTGGCCGACACCGACATGGGTGCCACCCGGCGCTGGGTGCAGGTCAGGCCACGCGGCTCGGAGACGTCGATCACCCTGGTGACCTGGTTCGGGTCGATGGCACCGGGATCGAGCAAGGGCACCGTGCTGGAGTCGAGCGACCTCGATGCCGACATCGCCGTGTTCAAGGAGCGGGGGGTCGACATCGGTGGTGATGTCCAAGAGGCACCCTGGGGTCGGTTCGTGACGTTCGACGACCCCGACGGCAACGGCGTCGTCCTCCAGGAGGCGGCGGGCTCGGATGCCTGAGCGCACACCTGTAGCCGGCCCGGGGGACTGAGGCCGCGCCACTAGGCTCTCGCAGCGATGCCACGGAACGGCGATCGTCCCCCGACAGCTCCTCATTCATCCGGCAGACAGTCCGCAGCCTCGGGTTCGGGCGACGACGTACTCATCCTGGGGCGGTTCCTCCAGGGCATCGGGGGCGCCATCATCCTGCCGGCCACCCTGTCGAACGTCAACGCCGTGTCCGACGGCAAGGATCGGGCTACCGCATTCGCCATCTGGTGCGCGCCTCGGGCGACGCCGCCATCGGGTTGCTGCACTCACTGCCCGTCGGGACGCAGATCTTACCGGCGGCCTCGAATGCGGCAGTCGATGCCACCCACGCGGTCGCGTTCTCAGCCGCAGCATTCATCCTCATCGGCCTGTTCACCACCCAGACCCTGCCGCCCTCGCCCGCCGAGGACGCCACGGAGCCGAACAAGCTCGAGCTGTCCGGGTCGTAGGATGCGATCCACCTTGCGGGCCGGCACGAACGAGACGCCGTGATCGGCACGTCGCTCTCCTTGTTGGCCGACGTCGCGCTGCCCAACATCTCGAGCAATCTTGGAGCGACCGCCATCGCGTTCACGCCGAGTGTGCTCATCGGCGGAGCCACCGCCCTGTACCTCTGGGGAGCGTGGCGAGTCGGAAGGGCCGACCCGGAGAGCCCGTGGTCCGTCAAGCGCACGATCGCGTTTGTCGGTGCCATGGTGCTCGTGTTCGTCGCCATCGAGACGGTGATCGGCGTCTACGACGACACGCTCTTCTACGACCACATGATCCAGCACATCCTCCTGATCATGGTGGCCGCTCCCTTGATCGCGATGGGAGCCCCCGTCGAGCTGCTGGTCCGGTCGACGGTCGGTGGCACCCACCGCGTGGTGACCAGGGTGCTCGACTCGAGGGTGGCCGAAGTGGTCGGCCACCCGATCACCGGGTTCGTGCTCTACGCCGTGTTCATCCCGGTGGCCCACCTCACGAGTCTGTACAACGTCATGCTGACCAACGACCTGGTCCACGACAACGAGCACCTGGCGTTCCTCGTCATCGGCTACCTGTTCTGGCGGCCGGTGGTGGCCATCGAGCCGAGTCGCCACCCCCTCAGCCCCGCACTCAGGCTCATCTACCTGATGCTGGCGGTACCTGTGGACACGTTCTGCGGGCTGGTCCTGCTCTCCACCAACCACGAGATGTTCTCCGCCTACACCACCATGCACCGGACCTGGGGCCCGTCCCTCGTCGGCGACCTGCACACCGGTGGTGCCATCATGTGGGTGTTCGGAGACAGCCTGATGGCGCTGGCCATGATCCCCGTCGTCATCCAGTGGGTCCGGTCCGAGGAAGTGCTCACCCGGCAGATCGACGCCGAGCTCGATGCGCAAGAAGCCCTGCGCCAGGAGATGGACGGCCAGTCGACCGACCCGCATCTTCAACCCTGAACGGTCTGCGCGCCCGACTCCGAGCCCACCGACTCGGTACGGGGGCCACCGGGTACCAGGTCTCGGGCCGCCGGGTGTGAAATCCGGTGGACGTTGGTGGGGCGGTCCGCAGGAGACAGTACCCAGCCTCCCCGGGTGATCCGTGACCGCCTGGGGCAGAATGGCTCCGCCGGTTGCGGACAACCCCGATTGCATCGCCTGAGGAGGTTTCCCAACGATGAAGGTGTCGATTCTCGACGACTACTTCGACACGCTCCGGACGCTCGACTGCTTCAACAGACTGGCTGATCACGAGGTCACCGTATGGAACGACCACGTCCAGGAAGTGGAGGAGCTCACTGGTCGCCTTCAGGGCGCCGAGGCCCTGGTGCTCGTCCGTGAACGCACCCAGATACGGACGCCCTTGCTCGAACGTCTTCCCGAACTGAAGCTGATCAGCCAGCGAAGCGTGTATCCACACATCGACATCGACACGTGCACCCGGCTCGGCATCGTCGTGTCCTCCGACCTGCACCAGGGGTCTCCTTCCTATGCGACGGCAGAGCTGACCTGGGGACTGGTGATCGCCGGCATGCGCCGCATCCCCCAGCAGGTCGCCTCCATGAAGGCAGGTCACTGGCAGGACGGAGTTGGGCGCTCGCTGCTGTTCAGGACCCTCGGCATCTACGGCTACGGACGGATCGGCAAGGTGGTGGCCGAGTACGGGCGGGCCTTCGGCATGAACGTCGTCTTCTGGGCGAGTGAGGCGTCACGAGCACGAGCAGAAGCCGACGGCCTCGTGGTCGCCACGAGCAAAGAGGCGTTCTTCGAGCAGTGCGACGTCCTCTCCTTGCACATGCGCCTGGTCGAGGCCACACGGGGCATCGTGACTGCGGAAGACCTCGCCCGAATGAAGCCTTCGGCTCTGCTCGTCAACACCAGTCGGGCCGGGCTGATCGAGCCCGGTGCCCTGGTCGAAGCGTTGCTGTTCGGCAGGCCCGGCATGGCTGCCGTCGACGTCTACGAGACCGAGCCCCTGGTGGACACCGACGATCCTCTGTTCCACATGGACAACGTGGTGTGCACGCCTCACATCGGCTATGTGTCCCGTGATGAGTGGGAGATTCAGTTCAGCGACATCTTCGACCAGATCAATGCGTTCGCCGCCGGGTCGCCCATCAACGTGGTCAATCCCGTAGTCCTCGATCATCGACGCTGAGGGGAGCGTCAAGCGGGATGTGGGGAACCGAGTGAGCCAGATCCCCGCCCAAGACGGCTGAGGCCGGTCCCCGAAGTGATGCGATGAAGGAGTGCCTCTCCGAGCTGGCTGTTTGGGACATCGTCGGTCTCCAAGGGAGCGAGCATCCGCTCCAAGGATTGGCCGTCTACAACAAGCTCGCCGTAACCAGCAGAACGGCAGACGCGGTCATCAGAACCGGACAGATCTTGAACCAGATGACCGGCGTACGGGCACCAGTGAGGCTGGTCAGCACGGCAAGTGCGAGCAGTAGTCCGCCAGCCGCACGGTAGACCCACTGACTGGCACTTGCCCCCGCTCCAGCCACGATGGTCACGCTGACGACCACTGCAGCGATGCCCCACATCGTGAACGCCTCCGCCAACCACTCCTGGAGGACAACTCTGCGGTTGTGCGTCGTGATCGGCTCGAAGCCCGCGAGAACCTGGCGAGTGGGAATCGCATGTGCAGCCCCCCACAGGGCCACGATCGCTGCAGCGGCATAAGCCAGGAATCCCGCCATTCTTGTGATCATTACCTGCGGGCCCATGCAACCTCCAGGGCCATTGGTCACGAGGCTGCCGGTGCAGTGGACCGATTGGTCTACATCGAACGGTCGTGACTTCATCGACCGATGTTCGGTCCAGCTGTGGGCGGTTGCGGTTTCCGCGGTGTGATCAGGTGCCGATCGCAGCACGTAGCTCCGCGAGGCGCTGGCGATTGATCGAGTACCAGACCCATCTGCCACGCCTATCGCCCTGCACCAGGCCGGTTTCGCTCAAGATCTTCAGGTGGTGGGAGATGGTGGGCTGGCTCTTGCCGAGGGGTTCAACGAAGTCGCAGACACACACCTCGCCTGCGGGTGCAGCGGCAAGGAGACTCAGAACCCTGAGTCGGACCGGATCGGCCAAGGCGGAGCACCCTTTGGCCAACTCAGCGGACTCGGTCAGGTCAAGCGGTGCCGCCAGCACCGAGGGGCAACACTCCACTGCACCTGTGAGTTCGATACTGCCGGTTCGCTTCTCCATGGATCGGCGCTCCTATTGACACTCGTGAATGTATCGATCATAATCGATTCATTGACGTTCGTAAATGCTAGTGGAGGTATCCCGCATGTCCAGAGATCAACTCGCCCTCAACGTGGCCGACATCGAGGCTGCCGTCGGCTTCTACACGAAGCTCTCCGGCACAGAGCCAGCAAAGCGTCGCCCCGGATATGCCAACTTCGCCATCGTCACGCCCCCGCTGAAGTTGGTGCTGATAGAGACCGCTGAGTCACGCACGAGCGGAGTGCCGGGGCGCTCAATCACCTGGGCATCGAAGTCGACACTCCCGAACAAGTCCAGGAAGCCACTCGTCGGCTGGCGGCCGAGGGGCTCGCCCCCGATGTCCAGGAGTCGACCACCTGCTGCTATGCGGTGCAGGACAAGGCGTGGGTGAACGACCCTGATGGGGCACCGTGGGAGGTCTATACGGTCCTGGCCGACGCCCCGGGCGAGTCCGAACTGGGATGTTCAACCGAAGGCTGCGCCCCGATGGACCGCCAGCCGGTCGCCGCAGGGGGACGCCCGACGAGACGGTCAGCGACTCGTGCTGCTGAACGGTCAGAATCCTCCCTCCGGCCGATGAGTGGAGTGGTGATCGAGCTCGCTCTTTGGCGTCGCCTGACCGCCGAACTGCTCGGTAGTGCCTTTCTGGCCGCCGTGGTCATCGGATCGGGCATCGCCGCGCCACAGTTCTCGCCTGGCAACGTCGGCCTGGAGCTGTTCGAGAATGCTGCAGCGACGGGAGCGGGGCTGTAGGCCATCATCTTGATGTTCGGCCCAGTATCGGGTGCCCACTTCAACCCGGTGGTGTCGTTCGTTGATGCCGCCTTCGGTGGAGTTAGTTGGCGGACCGCCGCCGCCTACCTCCCTGCTCAGGTGGCCGGGTGCATCGGTGGTGCGGTGGTTGCAAACCTCATGTTCTCAAAGGCCGCCGTCAGCATCTCGACCCGTGACCGTGCCTCTCCAGCCCACTTCCTCTCCGAGATCGTGGCCACCCTGGGGCTGATCCTGGTCATCTTCTCCCTCGCCCGCAGTGGGCGATCCCGCAGTGCACCTGCTGCCGTCGGTGCCTACATCGGGGCGGCCTACTTCTTCACCAGTTCGACCAGCTTCGCCAACCCGGCCATCACTGTTGGGCGAATGTTCTCCAACACGTTCGCTGGTATCGCCCCCTCCTCGGTCCCCAGCTTCGTTGTCGCACAGGTAGTGGGTGGAATGGTCGCCGTCGGTGTCATCAAGATGCTCTACCCCGACATCACCTCCGCCGAGGCTGCCGACATCATCTTCCCTCACCACGTCGCTGACTCCGACGTGGAATCCCAGCCTGTGACCGTGACCTTGCCATCATCGGACCGCCCCGTCCCGCAGGACATGACGAAGGAGTCCCTGTGACCGACAAGCCGGTGGTGCTGTTCCTCTGCATACACAACTCCGGTCGGAGCCTCGCCGCCCGAGTACTACTTGATCACTATGCGCAGGGCCGCATCCAAGTCGAGTCCGCCGGGTCGGAACCGGGTGATCAGCTCAACCCTTCGGTAGTTGCGATCCTGCGGGAAAGGGGCCTTGATCCATCCCACGAGTTCCCGAAGCCCTTGTCCGACGAAACCGCCCGCTTGGCAGATGTCATCGTCACCATGGGCTGTGGGGCCACCTGTGCCGTCTATCCCGGAAAGCGGTACGTCGACTGGGAACTCGAAGACCCAGCGGGGAAGCCGGTCGAAGAGGTCCGACCGATCGTCGACGAGATCGACCGCAGAGTCCAGGCTCTCCTGGTCGAGCTGGTTCCCACCGTTGAGCGATCCCCCGTCCCCTAGACCTAGGTTGGGGGGCTGACGCAGATGGCTACCACGCTGGCAGCGGACGGAGTCTCACTCGCACCCAAAGGGTCACTGGCGGTGCCCGCTACCTGGAGGTTCTGGCGTCAGGCGGTACACGTTGGTCGTGCGCTCGTCGAAGCCCAGGCGCTGGTAGAGACGATTCGCCGCCTCTCGGCTGGGGCGTGAGGTGAGGTCGACCGACTTGGCCCCTTCGGCACATGCCCGGTCGACGGCGGCCATCACCAGCGCCCCACCCGCACCGGCACCCCGTGCCGTCTCGTCGACCACCACATCCTCGATCCAGGCCCTGACGCCGGTCGGCACCCTGAAGAGCGCCAGAGTCAGTGAGCCCACGATCGTACCGGCGCTGTCACGGGCCACGAAGAGCACCGACGCCTCGGAGGTCGCGATCTCGGCAAGTTCGATCCGGCTGGGCGGCGGGGAGGACGACGAGAGCTGGGGCATCAGGCGAGTGAATGCCGCGACCAGCTCGGAGGTCACTTCGACGACCTCGCTCACCGTGACACCGGAGGCTGCTGGACCACCCGCCGCGCCGCCGGTGGCCGTCCCGGGTGCCGATTGCTCAGAGGTCACAGGTGGCGAGTGTAGCCAGCTCCGGCCTGGGCGATCCTCTCCGGGGTCAGCCGGCCGACGGAGGCGGGGTAAGAAGGTGCGAAAAGGAGCGAGAAGCCCGGGTCGTGGGGGTCACAGCGCCCGACGGGCTCAGGTCCGCTGGGGATCGCCACGCCAGACCGGCGACCGGACGGTGTCGTAGAGCACCTCGATGGGATCGCCGCGCAGGGCGGAGAAGACATGTTCGCCCCATCGCTCGGCGCCGGCCAACGGGAACGGCAGGTCGTCCATCGGAAACCACCCCACATCGGTGCACTCGAGGGGATGGGCCTTGAGCTCGCCGCCGATCGGCCGGCACTGGAAGACCAGGCTGTAGAGAGGGATGCGGCTCATACCGATCCGGAGGCCGTCGAGCACGGCGATCAGCCGGACCACCTCCACTTCTATGCCGGTCTCCTCCTCTACCTCCTTGACCACCACCTCGGACGCGGAGTAACCGATGTCCGCCCAGCCGGTGGGGTAGAGCCAGACGCCGGAGTCGGCCCGCTGTATCAGGAGGATCTCGCCCTTGTCGTTGCCCACCGCGGCGCCCACCGCCACCTTCGGGGTCACGTAGCCCGGCACGCCCTTGCCGACCGACCCCAGCCACTCCTCGACCAGGCCCTCCACGTCCTGGTCCCCTTCGGCGCCCTCTTCCACCGCGGTCCGGATGTCGGCGGCGACACGCAGGATCTCTTCGAAGCGCTCCTGCTCGTAGAGGGACTCGGTAAATCCGAGGCCGGTCCGGGCGATGCCGGCCAGCGCCTCGCTCCACCGCAGGAGCTGTTTGGTGGAGGGTGCGGTGCCCACGGACCCGACGCTACCGCACCGCCACCGCGGACCGTCCGAGTTCGGGCACAATGGAGCGTGGCCGTTTTCGAGGATTGCCGTCATTACATCATGCAGACCACCGCTCACGAGGAGAAGCTCGAGCGGTGCCGGATGGGAGCCAACCAGCAGCTGCCCTTCGCCTGCCCGGACGGCTGTCTCTTCTACGAGCCCCGCAAGGTGTCCGGAGCGGGATGGACGATCCGGTCCTCCGAGGACCCGCCGGCCACCTGACGGCGTGGCGGGTCTCCACGCCTCAGGGTCGGCACGCTCCGAGGTTCAGGGCAACCGGGTGGCGACCAGGGTGAAGGTGAGCGGCATGCGGGGTCGGTCCTCCGGCGTCGTCCAGTGCCCGGGGGCCGATTCGACGAGCCAGGGGAACCGCTGGTGCACCGTCCAGTCGTGCTCGGTCAGGACGTCGATGCGCAGACCGCGCTTGACGAGGGCGGTGACCACCTCGCCGGTGCCGTGGTTCCACTCGTAGGTGCACGTGCTGGCCAACGGTCGGTCAGCGTCGGTGCAGGTCTGTTCCGATTCGTCGACGAAGGGCTCGGGCTCCTCGAAGTAGGTGTAGGTGAGCAACGGCGCCTCATCGGCCAGTGACCAGGAGATGGGATGGCTGTCGTGGAGGTAGAGGCGACCGCCCGGTCGTGCGAGGGCGGCCACCTGGGCCGCCCACTGCTCGACGCTCGGCAGCCAGCAGAGGGCGCCGAGGCTCACGTAGACGATGTCGAACGTCCGGTGACCGAGTGTCCCGGCCGCGTCCTGGACGGCCGCGCAGTCGAACGACGCCCGTTCGGCAAGCCCGGCCCGGACGGCGAGGTCCCTCGCGGTCCGGACTGCCACCGGCGAGAAGTCGACGCCGACCACACGGGCACCGGCATCGGCCCAGGCCAACGTGTCGAGGCCGAAGTGACACTGGAGATGTACCAGGTCCAGCCCGGTCACGTCTTCCAGGGCGTCGACCTCACGGAGGCGCGGGCCGGGACGGCTCTCCATTCATCGGTCGACGTCGCAGAAGCGGGAGGCCAGGTGGACCGGCACCCGATCGTCCCAATTGCGGCGGTTGGCAGCCAGGTGCTCAAAGGTCGGATCATCCGCCACAGGTCACCCGCCGGTCACCCACAGGTCACCCGCCGATCATCCGCCACAGGTCACCCGCCGGTCACCCGCCACAGGTCACCCGCCGGTCCTCTGCCGACGCCCCTGCCCCTGCCGACGGCACGTCCCCCCGCTGGAACGGCGATCGGGGACGCCGTCAGCTTTCGACGACATCTCCGAGCAGGTCGACCTGGACTCCCTCGCTCCGAAGCCATTCGACCGCCTCGTCGATGGTGGCAGCGTCGCCATCGAGCTCGCAGATGATCCAGCCGTTGCGCTCACCGACATCGGCTCGTCGGATGTTCGGCACGATGTCGAACTCCTTGACCATGCGGGCGATGATCGGCTCCCGCACCAATTCCTCGGGGAAGATCAACTTCACTCTGACACCGATCATCGGCCTGCTCCTGACGCCGCCACGAGTGCGGCATTGAGGTTCCCCGAACGGAACCCGTCGAGGTCGAGGGTGACATACCGGTAGCCGGCCCGGTGCACGGTGCCGGCGACCTCGTCCCTGCGGGCCACCACCATGGCCAGGTCCTCCGCCGGGACCTCGATGCGGGCGGTGTCCCCGTAGTGGCGCACCCGCAGCTGACGGAAGCCGAGCGATCGGAGACCTGACTCGGCCTCGGCCACCGAGCGCAGCGTTCCCAGGGTGACCGGCGTGCCGTAGGGGACCCGGGAGGCCAGGCAGGCCGCAGCAGGCTTGTCCCACGTCCGGAGGCCGAGCTTTTTGGACCATGCCCGCACGTCCGCCTTGGTGAAACCGGCACTCACCAGGGGGAAGAGGGCCCCACGCTCCGACGCCGCCTGTTGCCCCGGCCGGTGGTCACCCAGGTCGTCGAGGTTCACACCGAGGACCACGGTCGAGCCCTGGCTGCCGTTCTCCTGCTCAGAGATCGGCACCAGCGCGTCCATCAGCGACACCTTGCAGTGGTAGCAGCGTGAACCGTCGTTGGCGGAGTAGGCAGGGTCGGCCAGCTCGCCAGTGTGCACCTCGGTGAATCGGAGCCCCCATTCCGCGGCGAGGGCCCGGCAGTCGCCCAACTCCTCGGGCGCCAGCGACGGGGAGACCGCGGTCACGCAGTGCACCTGGTCCGCGCCCAGGACCTCCGTGGCCACCCAGGCGACGAAGGAGGAGTCCGCCCCACCACTGAAGGCGACCACCAGCGGGCCAATGCCGGCGAGCTCTCGGCGCAGTGCGTCGAGATCGCCGCTCGCCGTGGTCCCACGCGCCGCCGTCACCCGTCGTGCTCACTCATCGGGAGCCACCTGTGCGAGAACAGTCTCGACGGGGGCGACGATCCCGGTCAGGAACGGGCCGAACTCGGCATACCGGGCCGAGCCTTCGTCGAAGCGCATGGTGTAGACACACTCTTTGAGGTCGTCGGGGTGCACGCCGAAGAGGGTCACGCCCCACTCCCAGTCGTCGATGCCGGTAGAGCCGGTGATCACCTGCACGATCCGGCCGGCGAACTTCCGGCCGGCGGAACCGTGCCCGTACATCAAGGTCTTGCGCTCCTCGAACGGCAGTGAGAACCAGTTGGACCCTTCGCCGTCCCCGCGTCGCTTGGACATCGGGTAGAAGCAGAACGCGGTCTTCCCCTCGGGGGGGAGTGAGGGGTAGAGACGGGTCTGCTTCATCTCGTCGGGGACGCCCTCGGCGTACTCGGAGACCTCGGTCAGGGAGACGTAGGAACCGACCACCTCCAGTCCTGCGGCCTGCAGGTCGGACTGGAGGCGGCGAAGGCGCCACAGGTCGGCACCGAGGGCCATGAAGCCGAGGTCGGCCTTGTGCCCCAGCATGGCGACCGTCACCACCTGGACGCCATCGGCCTCGGCTCCCTTGACCGCCTGGGTGACCGCCTGGGTGACCGCCTGGGCGTCGGAGCGTGCCCGGCCTGCCCGGGACGTGGCGTCCCCCACTTTGCAGAACAGGTGGAGTACGCCCCAGCCGATGGAGGGAACGAGGGGTTGGGTCACGGTGCACAGTCTAGGGAAAGAACGAAGGGCGCCCCACCCGGGCGCCCTTCGTCTCAACGCTGTGTCCCCAGCCGGCCTCTCGGTCGATCGGGGCGGTCCAGCCGACCGGGGGGCCGGGAGGATCCACTGCCGACCTAGAAGTCGTCCATGCCCCCGCCGGGCATGCCGCCGCCCGCTGAGTCCTCGGGCTTGTCCACGATGACGGCCTCTGTGGTCAGGAAGAGTGCGGCGATCGATGCGGCGTTCTGCAGCGCCGAACGGGTCACCTTCACCGCGTCGATCACACCGGCCTCGAACAGGTCGACGTACTCGCCGGTGGCGGCGTCGAGTCCCTCGGTGGGCTTCTTCAGGTTGCGCACCTTGTCGACGATGACCCCACCCTCGAGGCCGGCGTTGACGGCGATCTGCTTCAGCGGCTCCTCGACGGCCCGGGCCACGATGCGGGCACCGACGGCCTCGTCGCCTTCGAGCTTGTCCGCAGTCTCGAGCACCGCAACCTGGGCCCTCAGCAAGGCGACGCCACCGCCGGGCACCACGCCCTCCTCGATGGCAGCCTTGGTGGTGGAGACAGCGTCCTCGATGCGGTGCTTCTTCTCCTTGAGCTCCACCTCGGTGGCAGCCCCGACCTTGATCACCGCGACGCCCCCGGACAGCTTGGCCAGACGCTCCTGGAGCTTCTCGCGGTCGTAGTCGGAGTCGGTGTTCTCGATCTCGGCCTTGATCTGGCTGATGCGGCCCTTGATCTCGTCCTCGGAGCCACCGCCCTCGACCACCGTCGTCTCGTCCTTGGTCACCACGACCTTGCGGGCGGTGCCGAGCAGGTCGAGTCCCACATTCTCCAGCTTGAGACCGACTTCCTCGGTCACCACCTGGCCGCCGGTGAGGATGGCGATGTCCTGCAGCATGGCCTTGCGGCGCTCGCCGAATCCCGGGGCCTTGACCGCCACGCTCCGGAAGGTCCCACGGATCTTGTTCACCACGATGGTGGCCAGGGCCTCGCCCTCGAGGTCCTCGGCGATGATCACCAGCGGCTTGCCGGACTGCATGACTTTCTCCAACAGGGGCAGCAGGTCACGGACGGCGGTGATCTTCGATCCGACCAGCAGGACGTAGGTGTCCTCGAGGACAGCCTCCATCCGCTCCGGATCGGTGACGAAGTAGGGGGAGATGTAACCCTTGTCGAAGCGCATGCCCTCGACCAGGTCCATGTCCATGCCGAACGTCTGGGACTCCTCGACGGTGATCACACCGTCCTTGCCCACCTTGTCGATGGCCTCGGAGATCATCTCGCCGATCTCGGTGTCCGCAGCGGAGATGGACGCCACCTGGGCGATCTGGCTCTTGGAGTCCGTGTCCCGGGCGATGCCGCGCAGGGAGGTGACGGCGGATTCGACGCCGGCCTCGATGCCCTTTTTGAGCGACATGGGGTTGGCGCCGGCAGCGACGTTGCGCAGGCCCTCGTGGACCATGGCCCAGGCCAACACGGTGGCGGTGGTGGTTCCGTCACCGGCTACGTCGTCGGTCTTCTTGGCGACTTCCTTCACCAGTTCGGCGCCGATGCGCTCGAACGGGTCTTCGAGGTCGATTTCCTTGGCGATGGAGACGCCGTCGTTGGTGATGGTGGGCGCCCCCCACTTCTTGTCGAGGACGACGTTGCGGCCTTTGGGGCCGAGGGTGACGCGTACGGCGTCGGCGAGCTTGTTCATGCCGTTCTCAAGGGACCGACGGGCCTCCTCGTCGAACGTGATCAACTTGGCCATCTGGTGTTCCTCCGTGGTCGTTAGCACTCTGCAGTGTCGAGTGCTAACAGCAAACCACGTGGGCGGCTCTTGCGCAACCGCGGGGCCCGCACGCTGGGGTTTTGCGGCCGGACACCGGGTGGGGGCTCCCGGTCCCTGCTGGCCGGCGTGCGGGCCGGGTCCTCAGAGCGCGTACCCGGCCCGCTCCACGAAGTGGTCGAAGAGCAGGCGGGTCTGGTACTCGGGACCCCTCCCCTCGGCGTCGAACCCCGACAGGAGCGCCTCGGCATCCGCCGGGCCGAGGTGCTCGCCGTCGCGGGCTTCGTCGATCCAACGGTGGACGATGGCCTCGGTCACTTCGGGGTGGAACTGCACCCCGGTATGAACTCCCTGGATGAATGCGTGCAGGGACACCTCGGTGCATGCCAGTGGCTCGGACCCGGGTGGGGCGCTGAACTCGTCCTCGTGCCATACCATCCACGGGCCGCCAGGGATCCGGTCCGGGTCGACGGTGTCGATCCGGAGCCAACCGATCTCGGGTCGGGCGGCCCGCCGCACCTCTCCTCCGAGGACCTGGGCGAGGAGTTGGCCGCCGAAGCACACCCCGAGCACCGGGACACCAGCATCCACCGCCGAGCCGACCAGGCGTCGCTCGTGGTCGATCCACTCGATGGTCGTGTCGGTGGTCGACTGGTCCGAACCCATGATGACCAAGAGGTCGAAGGAATCGGTGTGCGGGAGCGCCGATGGACCGTGGTCGGCCCGGTAGGCGGAGGTGGCGAACCCGAGCTCGCGGGCCCGGTCGCCGAGCACGCCCGGGGTGTCCGAGGCGCTGTGGTCGAGGAATGCCACGTGGACGGTCATCGATGCCTCGCCGGGAACGCCGTCACGCCCCGCGCAGGGCGGTTGCCTCGACACCCCGCACCGGGTCGTCCAACGGCAGGACCATGCGCGGCGCCAGATTACGGTGCTGCCCGGCCACCAGGCGGATCACCGTGCCGTAGGCGGAGAAGCCGATGGCATGGTGGGCGAATTCCATCGGCCCCTCGGTCACTTTGACCTCCACCACTCCGGTGCCCTGCAAGGCCAGGGCTGAGCGCTGCATCCGCTCCATCGCCGATTCGCGTGCAGCGTACATGGCCTCGGTGAAGTTGGTCAGTTCGACATTCTGGGACGTCTGCTTCATGGCCGTGCCCATCGACCGGCGGGGGGCATAGACGAAACTGGCCCCGGCGGCCAGGCCCAACGGCATCCATCCGGACCCTTGCAGAAGGGTGAAGTCACGGCCGGACAGATCCGAGACGAACACCGAATCGGCTGAGGGAAGCTTCTTCGCACCCACCGGTCGCACCGCGGTGCCGGTCAGGGCGATACCGATGTGATGCCTGTCGACGTTCCGCTCGACGTGCACTCCGACCACGCCGTGACCGCCCGATCTGGCGCATTCGTGATGGATCCGATCGGTGGCCGCTGCGAACGAGCGGGCGAAGGCGCTCGACGCATGGGTGATCTCCCCTTGGCCCCAGTTCCAGACGCCCATTGGGATCGAGTGCAGGGATACCCCGTAGACCAGCTCGATCGGCTCCCAGCCGATGGAGTGCAGCGTGAGCTCTTCGTCGATCGAGAGATCCGAGGTCATCGCAGCTGCAGGAGATGGCGCTGATCGGTCGAGCGACTGCGCGGCGGCGAGCATCTCCTTCCTGATGTCGCCACTGGTGGCGTCGCCGGCACTGCCGTCCGGCCGGTCGGCGGCGAGCGGGGCGGGCCCGGTCACGACAGCCTCACCGTCGGTCGGGGAGCCGGCATGGGGTCGAACTCCTTGAAGCGGCGGACACGGTTGCCCCTGAGGATGCACTCGAGGTCGGCGTCCCCTTCGCCGAGCTCCCGCTCCCTGGTGCCCATGGATGCCCCGTGTAAGGAGTCACCCCCCAGCTGGGCCCGGACGCGCTCGCGGGCAATCCGGCGCACCGCCATCTGGGCTCTGGCCGTCTGCTCGATCTCGGCTCCGACGGCCTGACTCGTCCAGCCGGGATTGGTGCCTTCGGTCAGGTAGGCGGTGATGCAAGAGGCCCAGACCCGAACCGAGGCGACGGTGGCGGCAATCGACACCGGCATGTATCCGGCCTCGATGAGCTTGGCCAGACGCTGGCCGGCCAGATAGGTGGTCCACGGCCGGCCGTCGGCGGGCGGAGGCCCGTCCTTCACCTTCACGGCCGTTCCCTGCACTCGGAATTCGAGCACGCCGAGGTCACCCAGCGGTGCCGACGTGTCCACCAGACCGACGATGCCGTGGGCACCGAGCGCCGAGGCCTCCTCGATCAGCCGCTCGTATGCCGAGGTGAACCCGTTGGCCCAGGCGTCCTCGACCCAGGGCTGCTCGTAGTTCTGTCCCCACACCCGGTGCTCGGCGGAGACGAATCCGTGGGGGCACTGCCAATTCTCCGAGTACCCCCCGTGGGTGCCGGCGACGTTGGGGCCGTAGCCGCCGTACGGCCCAGCCCCCGGGTAGAACTGCCAGCTTCCCCACTTCATGACGCAGAAGCCCTGGACGTAGCCGGCCGGCTCCAGGCCCATCTGCAGGCAGGCGGCGAAGTCGGGCACGGTCAGCCCCGAGGTGAACGCCCCTTCGGAGAACCGGCGGGCGGCCGCCTCGGGCAGGTCGCCCGGGACGTCGTCCATCAGTTGTCCAACGAGATGATGGTGGTGGGTGCCGGCAACGTCACCTCGCCCGATGTCTTCACCACTGCGGTCCCGAGGGAGAGGAACTCGATGGTGTGGCTGCCCCACTGGTGGGACTTCTCCTCGAGCCGCACGCCGACGATGCCCGAGGCATCGAGCTGGTTGGCCTCGTCCTGCATCCGGGTCATGGCGAGCTCGCGGGCCTCGTACAGCGCCTGGGTGAAGTTGGGGAGCTCCACGTTCTGCCCGGCCGAACCGAGCGTCTGCCCGATTCCCCGATGGGCGATGTGGTAGACGCAGGTCCCCATGACCAGGCCCTGGGGGATGTGACCGGTCTGCATCAGCGTCCAGAAGTCCTGGCCCGAGAGGTCGGACGTGAAGGGCTTGCCCAGTTTGTTGCGATAGGAGACGCCGTTCTCCGCCTTGACGGCGGTGCCGACGGCGATGAACTCGGCGGCATCCTTTCCCCATTCGTAGTAATTGACGTCGAGCCGCACGCCGACGACGCCGTCGGCACCGAGCTCGGCGGCCTCTTCCTCCATGCGGGTCATGGCCAGCTCACGCGCGTTGTACATGGCCTCGGTCAGCTTGGTGAGCTCCTGGCTCTGCCCCCACTTCCGGGTCTGGATGCCGGTGTGGTAGATCGAGGAGCCCATCACGAACCCGAGTGGGTGGAATCCCACCTCCTTGATCAGCAGGAACTCGTTGACCGACAGGTCCGAGGTGAACAGGCCGTGCTCGAGCTCGGCGAGCCGCTTGCTCGCCCCTTCCGGAAGGTCCTGCGGGGTGTCGGTCATGAGCTACCTCCGATGACGATGTTCTCGAGTGCCCGGCGGACCGCCTGGCTGTTGGCAGCCTCGGCCTTGAGGGCGGCGAGCAGCCGTTCCAGCCACTCGTCCGTGCCCACCTTCTCACTGCGGATCCGGATGCCGCCCGACGAGTGGCCGATGGTGCACCGGAGGGTCGTGCCGTCGACTTCGGCGTCGAACTGGTCGTCCTCCAGGGTGATCCTGATCGAGCGGACCTCGTCCGACTTCTTGAAGAGCCCGCCGGACCGCTGCACGACGAGACGCGAGCCGAGCGCATCTCCAAGCTGGTCGGCCAGGACTTTGACCAGGATGCGTACGTCCGCCTGGTCGGCCCGGAGCGACGCGGCGGCCAATTCGAGATCGAAGGAGTCGTCCGTGCCGCTCACCTCGTGAACCCTACTGCCCCGGGTTCGAGCGTTCTATGCGCCGCCTGGCACAGCAGGTGCCGTGCGGGAACATGGTCGGAGGCGGCTGCAGCCCGCCGGCTCGCGTCGGTCCGCCGGGCAGCGCCTGCCGACGGGTGGGTAGCGCGGGGATCCGGCAGGGTATCCAGCTCCGGATCGCCCTGCCCGAGGAGACCCGGGACCGTGAGGCCGCCTTCGAGCACCATGCCTCGCTGCCCGAGGTCGAACTCGACGGCGGCGCCGCTACCCTGCTCATTGGAAGCCTCGGTGGTCATACGAGCCCCGCCCGATACGACACCCCGCTGGTCGGCATCGACCTCGCGCTGGAGTCCGCGACATCGCTGGCGCTCGAGCAGGGATTCGAGCACGCCCTCGTGGTTTTCCGAGGAGAGGTCCGCGTTGACGGAGAGGCGTTCTGGCCCGGCCACCTCGGCTACCTCGGGACCGGGCGCGACGAGCTGACCATCGAGGCCCCTGGGACCGTTCGGGCCATGCTCCTGGGCGGCGCGCCCTTCGAGGAGCCGATCCAGATGTGGTGGAATTTCGTCGGCCGCGCTCGCGGGGAGTTCATCGACGCCTACCGGTCCTGGACCGAGGACGACGGCCGGTTCGGCACCGTCGCCAGCCGGCTCCCCCGCATCGAGACGACACCGCCGCGCCCCAAGGGTGACGAGCACCTCACCGAGGTCTTCGGGGGCCACGAGGGCCAGGGCCTCGCCCGCGTCCTCGTCGATGAGGTCCTCTCCGACGTGCGTCGTCGGGGCCTCGGTGTGCTGCCCGAATGCCCGTATGCCCGTATGTCCGCAAGGTCATCGCCGAGCACCCTGAGGAGTATCTCGACCTGGTGCCAAGCGACGCACGGGCCGAGTTCGACCTGCCGCTGTAGCCCTGGTGGCACTGCCCCCGGTGGTCAGTCCTCGGGCGGGCCCTCCGGACGCTTCTGGCTCCGCTGGCCGCGGGCGGGATTCACCACGGTCGGGCGGGCCACGGTGAACGAGGGTTCGCCACCGGGGCGGCGCTGGGGCGGCCGTCGGGGCTCGACGACACCGGTCCGCAGATGGCGCCGCGGTCCCGACCACGGGGCGGGCGGGGCGGTCAGGCGATCGGCCAGACGGTACGCCACGTCCTCGTAGTTGACCCGCCACCCCCGGAAGTCCGGCCACGCCTCCTCGGCGGTTCGCTCCATGGGGAAACCACAGCTGTCCAGCATGGCAACGGCCTCGGCGAACTCCTCGTAGGTGAGCTGGATCGGCCCCTCCGGGCTGGGGTCGGGATCGACGGTCCAGCCCGACGAGGTGGCGATCCGGTTCATCAACGTGAACCCCATCCTGAGGCACAAGCGCGCCTGAGAGGGAGCGGCGCTCGGGGCGAGGGACAGGTGCATCGCCCCCGCGTCGAGTACCGCCAGCAGGCCGACCATCCAGGACAGCCACGGCTCGGGCGACCGGAAGAGGAGCAGGATCGGGTAGGTGGTGTGGCTCTCGGCGACGTCCGCCGCCCACTCCTCCCACGCCGCGTAGAGGCCCGGCAGGGTGTCGGTGATTCCTACCAGCTGATGGCGGATCAGGAGCTCCGGGCCCCAGGCCGGCTCGCCGGCCCGGCTCTCGAGCAGCGAGACCAGCCCCTCTCGGCGGTTGAACGAACTGTAGAGCGCCGGCAGATAGGCGATCTGGAGTGCGACGATGACCACCCAGATGGCACCGACGGCGATGTCGATCCCGGTATCCGGTCGTCCCCCGATGTGGACCGCCCCGACGGTGAAGAGCGCAGTGAGCGCCTGGAGCAGGCCATCGGGCAACGAGTGGAGCGTGGCGGTCAACATCAGCCCGAAGCCGAGGACCAGGGTCATCGCCCAGAAGAGGAGCTGGGCGAGCAGGGCAACCGGCGCGGTGGGGGCCAGGATCGCGTCCTTGCGTTCGTAGGTCTTCCCCATCCGGGAGAGTGCAACGAACACCAGCCGGATGGTCCGGTTCACGACGAGCGTCATCCGCTCGACCCCCATCGGTTGGCGCGGCAGGACCAGGGTGAACAGCACGCTGACCACCGTGAGGAGGACGATCGCCAGGCCGAGCGCGAACAGGAGCTGGTTCATCGCATCCGAATCGGGTGAGCGAGGGCTGCGGCCGCGTCGGCCGGCGGGCGGACCTCGGGTGAGTCGGACACTGCTCGTACCTCCGTCGTGGGCTGATGCAGTATCGCAGGCGAGCCTGGCGGGACGCCGGTGTGGTGCCGGCCGACGCTCCCAGTGAACTCAGCCCCCGAGGATCGCCAGGTCGGGTGCGGCAGTGGAGCGGTCGATCTCGCGGCGCACGACCGGGAGGACCTCGGTGGCCAGGAGTTCGAAGGAACCGGCAGTCGCCTCGAACGGGAGACCGCCGAGCCCGATCTGGGCGAGATAGCGATCGTGGCCGAGCAGCTCGTGCTCCCAGAGGATCCTCTCGATGACCTCTTGGGGGCTTGCGGCGAACAGGGCACCTCGGGGGCCGGCCCACGCGTCGAATGCCTCACGTGGGAGAGGCCGGCCATGCGTCCCGGGCATGTTGTTCCCGATGTACCGGGAGTACTACTGATAGAAGGTGTCCCGAGCGCCTTGGGAGGTCTTCTCCACGTAGAAGTGACTCGTCACGCCGATGCGCAGCTGGCCGAGCCGACCGGCCCGCACCACGCTCGCCGGGTTGCCGCCGACTGCGATCCACACCGGGAGCACCCTGGCCTGTGGGGCGTACACCGGTGAGTCGAGCCACGGCGCCACTTGTCAACTCGTACTGTCCGAAAACTCAAACCTCGCCTCATGCCGCCAGCTCGTACTCGTGGATCAGTCCGCCCAACCGGTCGCGCCGACGAATCCGTGGTGGACGGTGCCGGTGATGCCGGTGTCGACTGT
>Ga0182014_10003040_pt1 | contig 20523 bp, 15 predicted proteins | sample 612S2DmetaG_FD_120489 | JGI IMG/M metagenome (GOLD analysis project Ga0182014, IMG submission 120489) | Permafrost microbial communities from Stordalen Mire, Sweden - 612S2D metaG | ecosystem: Environmental > Terrestrial > Soil > Wetlands > Permafrost | place: Sweden: Stordalen | collected... | reverse complement strand
GACACGGGATCGCCGCCGGTCTCAGAAATGCTCACCCGCGGCGTCGGGCGAGCTCAGAAAAGGCGAAGAGCGGGGCGGCTGCAAGCCGCCCCGCTCTTCGCGCAGGCGCCGCGCTTTGCGCTTCGACTTACTGCTTGCCCTGCTTTAAGTCTTCGACCACGGCCGGGTCGGCCAGGGTGGAGGTGTCGCCCAGCGCGTCGAACTCGCCCTCGGCGATCTTGCGCAGGATGCGGCGCATGATCTTGCCCGAGCGGGTCTTGGGCAGGCCCGAGTCGGCGAACTGCATCTTGTCGGGGGTGGCGATCGGGCCCAGGACCTTGCGGACGTGCGCGGCGAGCTCCTTTTTGAGCTCGTCGCTGGGCTCGACGCCGTCGACCAGCGTGACGTAGGTGTAGATGCCGGTGCCCTTGATGTCGTGCGGGTAACCGACCACGGCGGCCTCGGCGACGGCCGGGTGGCTGATCAGCGCCGACTCGATCTCGGCGGTGCCGATGCGGTGACCGGAGACGTTCAGCACGTCGTCGATGCGACCCTTGAGCCAGTGGTCGCCGTCGGCGTCGATGGCGCAGCCGTCGCCGGTGTTGTAGAGGCCCTTGAACAGGGAGAAGTAGACCTCTTTGAAGCGCTTGCCGTTCTCGTCGCCCCAGGTGCCGCGGATCATGCCCGGCCAGGGCCCGGAGATGCAGAGCTGACCCTGTTCGCCGGTCTCGGCCGGCTGTCCGTCGTCCTTCATGACCACGGTCTGCACGCCGAAGAACGGCCGTCCGGCCGAACCCGGCTTGAGGGGCGTCGCGCCCGGCAGCGGGGTGATCATGAGACCGCCGGTCTCGGTCTGCCACCAGGTGTCGCACAGCGGGATGCGGCCCTTGCCGACCTTCTCGAAGTACCAGAGCCACGATTCGGCGTCGATAGGCTCGCCGACCGAGCCCAGCACGCGCAGCGACGGCATGTCGTGCTTTTCGACCCAGCTCGCGTCCTGGCCCTTGAGCGAGCGGATGACCGTCGGCGCCGTGTAGATGGTCGTCGCCTTGTGCTTTTCGACGACCTCCCAGTAGCGGTCGGGGTTGGGCGAGGTGGGCAGACCCTCGAAGAGGATGCTGGTGACGCCGTTGCTGAGCGGGCCGTAGACGATGAAGCTGTGGCCCGTGATCCAGCCGATGTCGGCGGTGCAGAAGTGGATGTCGTCGTCGTGCAGGTTGAAGACGTACTTGGCGGTGTCGTGCACGTAGAGCAGATAGCCGCCGGTGGAATGCAGGACGCCTTTGGGCGTGCCCGTGGAGCCCGAGGTGTAGAGGATGAACAGCGGATGCTCGGCCTCGACGGCCACCGGCGGGCAGTCGGCGGTGATGTCGGGGGCGGCCATCTCGTCGTGGTACCAGAGATCGCGGCCGGCCTGCATGGGCACGTCACCATCGACGCGCTTGATGACGATGACCTTTTCGACGGTCGTCTCGCCGGTGATGGCGGCGTCGGCGTTGGTCTTGCTGGCCGTGGTCTTGCGGCCGCGGTATCCCTTGTCGGCGCAGATCAGGACCTTGGCGCCGCAGTTGTCGATGCGCGCCTTCAGGGCTTCGGCCGAGAAGCCGCCGAACACCATCATGTGGATGGCGCCGATGCGCGCGCAGGCCAGCATGACGATCGGCAGCTCGGAGATCATCGGCAGGTAGAGGGCGACGCGATCGCCCTTGGTGACGCCGTGCTTCTTGAGCACGTTGGCGAACTTGCCGACCTCTTCTTTGAGCTGGGCGTAGGTGTAGACGACGTTGTCGCCGGGGTCGCCCTCGAAGATGATCGCCGGCTTGTCGCCCTGGCCTGCTTCGACCCAGCGGTCGACGCAGTTGTACGAGGCGTTCAGCTCGCCGCCCAGAAAGTACTTGATCGACGGCGTGGGCTCGAACTGCCACTCGACGACCTTGTCCCACTTCTTCGTCCAGTCGAGCTCGGCGGCGCGCTCGGCCCAGAACCCGTCGGGGTCGTCGATCGAGCGCTTGTACAGGGCCTCGTACTCGGCGAGGCTCTTGATCCACGCGTTCGCCGACCATTCGGGCCTGGGCTGGATCACGACGCTGTCTGCGGTCTCGGTTGCCACCCTGTCCACCTCCGTAGGGAGTTGTACCTTTCGGTCTGTCGGACCCGCCGCCTGGCGATCTGACAGGCGCTCGCGGCGGGGTCGGGTGCGCAGCGCAACCGGCGCACCGCTGTAAGCGGCCGCGCGCAAAGGTCCGCCGCGGACCAACACGGCACTCTATTATCCATGCAACGGAGGTGCAACTGACAAGTGGCCAAGGACCGGCGTGCGGGCGCTGCGCCGCGTCGACTGAGACGAACATAAGTTCGTCTACAGTCTCGACCGCGGGGGGCAGGTTGATGCCGCGACTCGTCGCCGGCCGCTGTCCGGGAGCGCTTGCCGGAGCGTCGAGCGGGCCGTCGGGAGCGCCCGCCAATGACTGGAGCGCGTGAGAAAACGAACATACGTACGTGTCGGCGCTCCTGTCTGCGCCGCCGATCCCCAGCCGAGGCCGGCGGTCGGCTCAGAAGCCATCGAAGGCCGCCGGATAGTCGAGCGTGCGCTCGACCAGGGCGGCCTTCGACGAGGCGGCCGGTCGCCGGCCGGTCTGGCGGACCATGAAGTGGCCCGCTCCCACGTCGAAGCGCTGCGTGACGCGGTGGGCTGTGGCGGCCTCGAAGCCGAAGCGCCCGTAGAAGGCGGGATCGCCGATCACGAACACGGGCAGCCGCGGGTCGGCGAGACGAACACATGTACGTACCACGAGGGTGCCGATGCCGCGACCCTGCAGATCGGGCGCCACGGCGACCGGCGCCAGGGCGAGCGCCGGCCGGCCCGCTTCGCCCGGAGCGATCAGCTCGACACGGCTGAGCAGAGCGTGACCCACGATGCGGCCGTCGCTCACGGCGACCACCGAGACCGCGACGCGACGCTCGCCTTCGAGGCGCTCGACGAGCTTTGCCTCGAGGTCGTAGCCGAACGCCGCTCGCACCATCGCCATGATGGCGGGCAAATCGGCCGGCGTGGCGCGGCGCAGCGCGAGGTCGCAGACGGGAAGCTCGAGGGTGGCGGTCGTGGGGGAGTGCGTGCCGCCGTGTGTCGCGGTTGCGCCAGGCGCCCGGCCGCCGGACGACACGGTTGCGGCCGCAAGCCTGACGTCGCGAGTCCCGGTCACTGGGTTCCCCCGGACAGATGTGGTGGGCAATGTTGGATTTGAACCAACGACTTCCTGCGTGTGAAGCAGGCGCTCTCCCCCTGAGCTAATTGCCCGTAGTCACAAAGATTACCACGTCGGCCGGCGGTTGTGCAGCGCGGCGGCGGGCGCTGCGCTTGCGCTTGCCCGCCTCAGGGTCGTCGCTGCCGAGTCATCGGCGGGGCCGCCGGACGAGCGCAGAGGCATCAGTTGGCGGAGAGGGAGGGATTCGAACCCTCGATGCGCCTCGCGACGCATAACGGTTTTCGAGACCGCCGCTTTCAGCCAGCTCAGCCACCTCTCCGCGAAAGCTCAGCCGAACGTGTGACGACAGGAGATCTGGCGGAGAGGGTGGGATTCGAACCCACGAGACAGGTTAACCCCGCCTACGCGATTTCCAGTCGCGCTCCTTGAACCAGCTCGGACACCTCTCCGCATTCGCGTCCGCATTCGGCAAGGCGACAGTATACCGCAGAGCGCCGACGCCGCCCTTAGCGGCGCTGCCTGAAGAACTCGTGCAGAAGCTCGATCGACTCCTCCTCGAGCACGCCGCCCGTGACCTCGACCGTGTGGTTCAGACGCGGGTCGCGCACGATGTCGAAGAGCGTGCCGGTGGCGCCGGCCTTCTCGTCGGGAGCCCCGTAGACGAGGCGCGGGATGCGCGCCAGCACGATCGCCCCGGCGCACATCGGACAGGGCTCGATTGTGACGTAGAGCACCGTGTCGAGCAGGCGCCAGTGGCCGATGTGTCTGGCGGCCTGTTCGATGGCGAGGATCTCGGCGTGCGCCGTGGGGCTCTGGCGCAGCTCCCGCTCGTTGCCGGCCGAGCCGATGATCTCGCCCTGGAACGTGACGACGGCGCCGACCGGCACGTCACCTTGCGTGGCGGCGTGGGCAGCCTCGCGCAGCGCGAAGCGCATGAAGTACTCGTCGCGTGGAAAGTGGTGCTCGCTCACGGTCCCAGAATGCCCGAGGAGCCACTGAGGATATCAGGCGGCGGCCCGTCGCGCCGCGCCGGCGAGCGGTTCAGGTCACAGCGCGCCGCGCCGGCGAGCGGTTCAGGTCACAGCGCGCCGCGCCGCCGACCGGCTCACGTCGTTGGGCGTCGCCGCCGATACCTGCATCAGGCCGTACGGGCGGCGTTGAGCAGGGAGAGGTTCATCTTGAGGCACGTGTTCTCGCGCACAGACTGGCTGGGCGACGGCGTGGTCACGCTGGTGCTCGGCGTCGCCGTCGCGGTCGCCGTCTTTCTGCCCTGGGCCAATGTCTTCACGGGCCACGACGTCAATCTGAGCCTGCGCGCCGCGCCCGGCGTCAAGTCCGCGCTGGCCACGTCGTGGGGCGCGCCGGTGCTCGGCCTGGCCGTACTGGTTGTGCTCGTCGGCCTGATGATGGTCGCCAGGCGCCCGGTCCGGCTTTCGGTCCTGCCCTGCCTGGCCGTCGGTCTGGCGGGCCTCGGCATCACGCTGGTCTGCTTCTCGGCGGGCCGGAACATCTGGGAGCCGCTGCGGCCCGGTCTGGGCCTGTACATGGCCACGCTCTCCGGCGTCCTGCTCGTGCCGACCGGTCTCGCCTCGGCCATGGTCGCCGGCATACTCACCTCGCCGGCGATCATGGAACGTGCCCGAGCCAGGGCCGCCGCGCGCCGCCTCACGGCCGGCCCGGGCGAAGCCGACCTGTAAGACGCACCGCCCCCCAGCGAACCTATGCCGAGGCCGCGGCGGGCTCGGCGTCCTCTTCTTTTGCGGGGGCCCTGGTTCTGCCGCCCGGCAGGAAGCAGCTCACGACGAAGCCCAGCAGGCCGATGACGCCGATGGCCAGTAGCGCTTTCTGCAATCCGTCGTTGCGGGCGTTCTGGTTGAACTGCACGAACTGAGCCACCAGCGGCGCCGGCTCGCCCTTGCCGCGCAGATACGCTGTAGCCTGGGCGTTGCTCACCGTTTGCGCGTCTTTGCGCAGAGCGCTCACGACCCTGGCCTTGTCGCTCGTGGGGATCCCCGAGAAGTGTTCGACCTGGGCCGACAGCGAGCCGATGAGCGTGGCCATGAGTACGGCGCCGGCGACGGCGGTGCCGAAGGCGCCGCCGAGACTGCTCACGGCGCGCGAGAGGCCCGAGATCTCGCTCTGCTCGGCGGCCGCGACGGCGCCCTGCGTGATGTTCATGAGGGGCGCGTTCACCAGGCCGATGCCGATGCCGGCGACGATCATGCCGGGCAGAAAGGCCCACTGGTCGACGCTGGCCTTGAGCTCGGTGGCCACCAGCAGGATGCCGGCCGAGAAGGCCAGCATGCCGATCTGCACCAGCAGCCTGGGCGCGACGATCTGGGTGAGCCGGCTCACACGCATCGCGACGATGATGATGGCGATCGTCATGGGCAGGATCAGCAGGCCGCTGTGGAAGGCCGAGTAGCCGAGCGCGATCTGCATGAACACCGGCCCCACGAACAGAAAGCCGGCCTGCATGAACATGAGGGCGAGAATGCCGAGCAGGCCGAACAGGACGGCGCGCTGCCCGAACATGCGCACGTCGAGGAGCGCCTCCTTGCCGGCCTTGAGCATGTGCCGCTCCCAGAGCCCGAAGGCGACCAGCAACAGCGCCCCGACGACGACGAACGGGATCACCGGCGAGACGCCGCCCTGGGCGATGAGCGCGTGCTTGAAGGCCACCACCGGCACGCGGGCGGCGACCCAGCCGTACCTGCTGGCCTGCAGCACGCCGAGCACGATGATCGCCAGGCCCAGCGCCTGGAGCACCGCGCCGACGCCGTCGAGCTTGACCTTGGCGCGCGTTTTGCGGGGCACCTTGATGCGGTGCGCCAGAAGCAGAGTGACGATGACGACGCAGACCTCCATGGCAAACGAGTAGCGCCAGCTCGCGAAGGTCGTCAGAAAGCCGCAGACCAGCGGCCCCAGAGCGGCACCCATGGCGGCCATGGCACCCACCGCGGCAAAGGCGGAGATGCGCACCTTGCCGGCCGGGAAGATCGTGCCGACGATCGAGTAGATGGCCGGGATCATGAGGGCCGAGCCGAGGCCCTCGAGCAGTGACCAGCCGAACATCATCACCGGCAGACTGGGGCTCAGCGCCGTGATGAAGGCGCCGCAGCCGTACATGGCGACGCCGATCAGAAAGGCGGTACGGCGCCCCCAGATGTCGCCGAGCTTGCCGCCGATCAGCATGAAGGCGGCCATGATCAGCGAGTAGAGGACGAGCGCCGACTGCACGCCCGAGACGGTCGTGCCCAGGCTCTTCACCACCGACGTCACGGCGACGTTCATGGCCGTGGTGTCGTAGGCATTGATGAACTGCGCCAGGCAGAGCGCCACCAGGATGAGCTTGAGCGGCAGCGCCGCGGCGCTCGCCACCGCGCCGGCGCCCGCGCTGGCGGCGGGCGTGGGGTCGGCGCTGCTGGGCATGATCCCTCCAGGGAGCCCGCCGGTCGGCGCGCTCGGCGTTCACACCGATATCGCCGCGTCCGTGGTCTCCGGTCTCGACAGTGCCCGCCGATCGTACACGGGGGCAAACGCTCGCTTGCCGCTGTGCCGGCTCGCACACGGCGGTCGACGTTGGCGCGCCGCCGCGCCGGCGGGCGGTCGGCGTTGAAGACGGCTGTGGTACCATGCCCGGGTTCGGGGATGGAGTCCCCCGTTGAATGCCCCCCCGGGGCTGATGGCTCCTGTCGCGCAAACTCAAGAGGCGCCCACAGGGCCATCACACAAGGAGGACTCCGCCGTGCAGCAGCTCTTCACGATCGCCGCCGTCTGGCTGGCCCTGGCGGTCGTGGCGGCCGTCATCGCCAATCGTCTGCGCATCGCCATCGCCCTCGTCGAGATCTGCGTGGGCGTGGCCGTGGCGGCCATCGCCACGCATTTCGGCTGGTTTGGCCGCCTGGGCTCCAACCAGCAGTGGCTGCAGTTCCTGGCCTCCACCGGGGCCGTGCTGCTCACCTTCCTGGCCGGAGCGGAGCTCGACCCCGCGGTCATCCGCACCAAGCTGACCGAGGTCACGGTGGTCGGCCTGGTCGGCTTTACGGCGCCGTTCCTGGGATGCGCGGCCGTGGCCCACTGGGCGCTGGGCTGGAACTCCCAGGCCAGCCTGCTCACCGGTGTCGCCCTGTCCACGACCTCCATGGCCGTCGTCTACTCGGTGATGCTCGAGACCGGCTTCAACCGCACCGGCTTTGGCAAGGGCATCCTCGGGGCGTGTTTCATCAACGACCTGGGGACCGTGATCGCGCTCGGGGTGCTGTTCGCGCCCTTCACGTACAAGACGATCGTGTTCATCGCGGCCACGGTCGTCGTGGTCGCCGCCCTGCCGCTGGTCATCAACCGCATGACGCGGCTCTACGGACACCGCACCGCCGCGATCCGCACCAAACTGATCATGGTGGTGCTCCTGGGTCTCGGCGCGCTGGCCTACTGGGCGGGCAGCGAAGCCGTCCTGCCGGCCTACATCGTGGGTATCGTCCTGGCCGGCGGCGCCGCCCAGGATCACCACTGGATCCGGCGGCTGCGCACGCTGACCGTCGGCTTTCTCACGCCCTTCTACTTTCTGCGGGCCGGCATGCTGGTCAGCGTGAGCGCCGTGGCGGCGGCGCCGTTTGTCGTGCTCGCCCTGCTGGGCGCCAAGGTCGGCGCCAAGATCTTCGGCCTGTACCCGGTCATCGGTCGCTTTCGCCGCGAGCGCAACGAGCGCTGGTACTACACGCTGATGATGTCGACCGGGCTCACCTTCGGGACGATCTCGGCCCTCTATGGCCTGAGCCACGGCATCGTCACGCCGCGCCAGTACTCGTACCTGGTCGCCGTGGTCATCGGCACGGCCGTGATCCCCACCCTGATCGCCAGCCTGGCCTTCGTGCCCCGGCACCTGCTGGCGGCGCCGCAGGTCGAGGCTGTGGCCGCGGGTGCGAGCGCGGGCGCCGAGGCGCGCAGCCCGGCTGCGGGCGCCGCAGCCGTCGGGGAAGCGGTCATGCGGGCGCTGCTCGACGTGGAGACGCCGTTCGTGGACAGCGAGATGCTGGCGGCGGCGCTCGACGAGCTCGACCTCGAAGAAGAGGAATCGGAGGAGGTCGCCGACGAGGGCTGACCGGCCGAAGCCGTAGATGTAGCTGTCGAGGACCGAGAACGCGCGAGCGGCCAGTTCGAGCGTGAACCCTGCTCGCCGAAGGGTCCCCACCGGGTCGGCGCCGTGGTGTCCCTCGCCGGCGCCGTAGCGCTCCTCGTCATCTGGCTGCTCGGAAGGTCTTGCGCCGTCAACTAACCCGTCCCTCGCCGGCGCCCCGCCACCTGCAGGAGGCTTCTTCTACCAGGCGGGCGGCTTGCGAATGGCTCGCCCGTCCGCGGCCAGGACGGGGTCGGGAAGCTGGTGCTTGGCGTACTTCTTGCCCGCGATCTTGAACGTGCCCGTGGCCACGCCGTCGAAGGCGAGGTTCGAGCGGTTGGCCGGGAAGAGCATGTAGACGTCGACCCGCGTCTGGAGGCGTCGCGCCGCGGCGACGGCGGGCACGAGGTCGGTATCGCCGGTGACGACCATCACGGCATCGCAGCTTCCGTCGGCGACCACCTCGACGAGCTTGACCGCGATGTTCACGTCGGTCTCTTTCTCCTCATGCCGCTTGAAGTGGATGTGACGCCCGCAGGCCGGACAGGTCTGGTAGATATCCTTGGCCTTGAAGTTGCCCAGCCCGACCGTGACGCCTTTGGCCTGGAGCGCCTCGATGAAGATCTGATGGCGGGCGACGGTGGCCGAAGAGCGATGTGTGGCGAGCGCCGAGAAGTAGTAGATGCCGCCAAGGGTCGCACCGCCGCCGACCAGCGACAGGTACGAACTGCACAGCCCGGGCAGGTCGAGCCAGTGGCAAGAGCGGCCCTGCTGATGCTCGACCTCTTTGAGCGAGTGGTACAGGTTGAAGCCGTCGACGATGAAGCAGGTGCGCTTGGCCACCGGACCCCCAGAAAAGAAAAACCCCCGGGATCGCAACCCCGGGGGGCCCAGAAGGCCGTAGCCCACTGGGGATGATCACGTTGTAGTCAATACCCAGCCTGCCCACCCGTCAAGCCGCTGGACGTGGACGATCGACCTTCGGTTGACGCTTTCCGAGTACCTGGCCGACAAAGGCAGGACCTCAGTCTCGGGGCGATCACGACCCCCGTGGCCTTGTGGCCAAGAAACGGCCAAGCGGCCCCCTCGGGGCCGACAGCGGGCATCGCCCGATGTCCACGAAGGGCTGCATTTGCAGGGGGGGACTCTGGCGCGCCAGGAGGGATTCGAACCCCCGACCTTCGGTTCCGTAGACCGACGCTCTAATCCAGCTGAGCTACTGGCGCACAGGGATTGGAAGTATACCGCAAAACGGGGCACGGGCGAGCGGCTGGCGGAGAAGCCGGGATTCGAACCCGGGAACGAGCTAAACACCCGTTAACCGCTTAGCAGGCGGCTGCCTTCAGCCACTCGGCCACTTCTCCGCGGGGGGCTCACTATACCGCACCGCCTCGGCGCTCGAAAGTCCGCGCCGCGCGCCGGGATGGACCCGCTCGCCATCCCCAGCGCGCCGCCATGAACCCGCTCGCCATCCCCTACGCGCCAGGATGAACCCGCTCGCCATCCCCGATATCATTCAGGTATTCGTGGCTGCCGCTCCAACAGGAGGGAACGTGACAGTGGAGATCGCCGGCATCGAAGCCGAACTGGTGGCCCGCGTCGAGCGCGAGACGAGCGCCCTGCTCAGCGCGCTGATCCGCATCGACACGAGCAATCCGCCCGGCAACGAAAGCAAGGTCGCCGCCTTTCTCGACGACTACTTTCGCCGCCACGGTCTGCGCGGCGAGATCGTCGGTGAGCCGGCCGACCGGCGCAGCTTCGTCGCCTCGCTGACCGGCTCGCGTCCCGGCCCGCGGCTCGTGCTCATGGCTCACGAAGACGTCGTGCCGGCCGCCGCCGAGCACTGGACGGAGCCGCCCTTCGCCGGTGTTGTCAAAGATGGCTACATCTGGGGGCGCGGCGCGATCGACGTGAAGAACCTGCTGGCGGCGTTCTGCGTGGTGATGACGCGCCTGGCCGAGGAAGGCCGCGATTTTGCCGGCGAGGTCGTCTTTGTGGCCGAGGCCGACGAAGAGGACGGCGCCGTCGGCGGGGCGCGCTGGCTCACCTCGCAGCGTCCCGACCTGGTGCGCTGCGACTATCTGTTGAACGAAGGCGGGGGAGAGTTCCTGGTCATGCCCGGCGGGCAGCGGCTCTACGAGCTGCACGTCGGCGAGAAGGGCACGGCGCAGTTTCGCATCGTGGTCGCCGGCGAGTCGGGTCACGCCTCGGTGCCGCTGCGGCGCGGCAACGCGGTGGTGGGCGCCGCCGACGTCGTGCGCGCCCTCCACGAGTACGAGCCGCGCCTGAGCCTCGAGACGGTGCCGGCCGAGTACGTCGAGCTGCTGGTCTCCGACCCCGACCTGCGGGCGCGGTTGCTCGACGAGGGCTCCGCCCGGGCGGCCCTCGCCGAGCTCGGCGCGCGCGATCGACGGGCCGCCGACCTGCTCGCGCCGCTGTACGGCGTGACTTTCTCGCCGACGATCGTCCACTCGAGCGGCGTGGCGGTGAACGTGTTCCCGCCGAGCGCCGCGGTGACCGTGGACTGCCGCATGCCGGTGGGTTGGGATCAGGCGCGGGTGGCCGCCGAGGTCGCGGCCGCGCTGGCCGGGGTAGACGCGCGCTGGGAGATCGAGTGGCTCGGCACGATCGAAGGCAACGCCTCGCCGGCCGACACGCCCTTGCGGCAGGCCGTGAGCGCGGTGATGGCGCGCCTCGTGCCCGGCTCGCGCGTCGTGCCCGTCCACTCGGTCGGCTTCACCGACTCGAACTGGTTCCGGGCGGCGTTTCCCGACGTGATCGCCTACAACTTCGGGCCCTTCCTGGTCGACGACGGCGACGCCGTCTCGCCGCTGTTCCACAACGTCGACGAGCGCATCAACGTGCGCGACCTGGCGTTCCAGTCGGTGTTCGCCTACGAGCTCGTCAAGGAGCTGCTCGGCTAGCTGCCGCCGGCCGAGCCGGGCGGCGGCTCCTTGACCGGCGCGGCGGTCACGGCGTCACGAAACAGCGAGCACTTGTCGGCCGAGGAGCACCAGTCGGCGCAGCTCTGCACCTGCCTGGGGTTGACGATGCAGGCCCCGCAGTTCGGGCACGCGCGGCGCTTGTCGTCTTTGAAGAACTCCACCGGCTCGCCGCAGCTCCGGCAGGTCACATCGAAGATGTCGTCGTGCGTCCAGCTGCTGCGGTCGCGCCCGGGGCAGCCCGTCATGGCGTCCTCCTTCTGTCGGCTCCGCGCGCCGCGAGCAGGTCGCGGACGGTGGGGAAGGTGTCCAGGTCGGTGTGCGGCAAGAACAGGGCCGACATGTATTCGTCCATGAAGGTCGGGTCGGCCGACAGCTCGAGATACGTCATCTTGGCGGCCACGGCGAGCACGTCGTGGCGCACGTTGACGCACAGCAGCGCGGTGTAGGCGCCCACCGCGCTGGTGTTACCCAGAAAGTGGAAGCGCTCGACCGGCAGGTCGGGCAGCAGACCAATGCGGATCGCCTTCTCGACGTCGAGGTACTGGCCAAAGGCGCCGCCTATCAGAATCTGCTCTACGTCGGCCAGCTCGACACCGACGCTGCGGCAGAGCACCGAGTAGCCGGCGTAGATCGCCGCCTTGGCGCGCAGCAGGCTGGTGACATCGCTCTCGGTGAGCACGATGTCGTGGTCGGCGCCGGCCTCGTGAGCAAAGGCCACGACGTACTCCGCCTTGCCGCTGTCGCCCACCCGCACGCGCGGCGTCGCGCCGGCGAGCTCGCGGTCGATGCGCCCCGACTTGTCGAGCACGCCGGTGGCCAGCAGCTCGCCGAGCAGGTCGATCAGGCCGCTGCCGCAGAGACCCGCCGCCGGGGCGTCGTCGATGGTGCGAAACGTCGGCTCGAGGGTCTCGGCGTTGATCCAGATGTCCTCGATGGCGCCGGAGCTCGCCCGCATGCCGTGCTCGACTCCGCCGCCCTCGAAGGCCGGACCGGCCGAGCAGGCGCAGGCGATCAGCCAGTCCTTGTTGCCGAGCACGATCTCGCCGTTGGTGCCGATGTCGATGAACAGGGTCAGGCGCTCGGTGGTCGACAGGCCCGAGCTGATCACGCCGGCCGTGATGTCGCCGCCCACGTAGCTGCCGACCGCCGGCATGGTGTGGACGCGGGCCGACGGGTTGACGTTGAGCCCGAGCTCGGCGGCGATCAGCCTGGGTGCCACGGTGATGGTCGGAATATAGGGCTCCTCGCGCAGGTAGCGCGGATCGAGACCGAGCAGCAGGTGCGTCATCGTCGTGTTGCCGGCCACCGAGACCTCGTGGATGTCGCCCCCCGGCACGCCGGTGCGCGCCTCGAGCGTGGCGATGAGGTCGTTGATGGTCTCGACGACCAGACGCTGCAGGCGCGCGAGGCCGCCTTCGTGCCCCGCATAGACGATGCGGCTGATGACGTCGTCGCCGCAGGCGATCTGCTTGTTGAAGGCGCTCGACGAGTCGGTCACGCGGGCCGTGGTGAAGTCGACGAGGTAGGCGACCACGCTGGTCGTGCCGACGTCGACGGCGAGGCCGTAGTTAAAGCCGGGGTCGCCCGTGGGCCGCACGTCGATCAGGCGCGGCGGCAGGTACGTGCCGTAGATCCAGTCGCGCATCTCGAGGGTGAGGCACACGCGCCAGTGGGCCGCGCGCAGCCGGCGGCCGAGATCCTTGATCACCGGTAGCTCGGCGCGCAGCTCGGGAATGCCGTGCTGGCGGGCGAGCTCGCGGCGCAGGCGATCGAGGTCGCTTGTGTTGTCGGTCAGCGTGGGCGGTTCGATCTTGAGGCAGATCGTGCGCACCGCCGGGTCGCGGCGCCAGTCGCACTGCACCGGCAGCAGCTCGGGCTGGGCGGCGGCGTGGCCGTGCGGTCGCACCTCCTCGTCGCGGGCCGGCGGCACGGTGACCTCGACGGGGGCCGTGACGAACGCCTGGCAGGCGAGGGCCGTGCCGACTGCGATCTCGGCCGCCGTCAGGCGGGCGTTGGCGCGGCGCTCGAGGCCCTCGCCGGTCACCCTGACCTTGCAGCGGCCGCAGCGGCCCTGGCCGCCGCAGGGGGCGTCGATCTGCAGACCGGCGGCCGTGGCGGCGTCGAGCAGCGACGTGCCGACCACCACCTGCGTCATCTGGCCTTCGGGCAGGAAGGCGACGACGACGCGATCGTCCACGGGGACCTCCTCGGCCGGGGGTGGCGGCGGCTGCGCTGGCGCGACGATGACTCTATCGGCCTAGTGGAAAGTAGCTATGGGTACTGTACGCAGCGGAGAGGGCACTGGCAACGATGCCTCTTCAGAAACGGTGCGATGAACTCGCGCGCGAACGTTGCGATGAACTCGTGCGCAAACGATTGGATGAGCTTGCGCGCGAACGGTGCGACGAGCTTCGCGGGAAAGGGTGCGATGAGCCTCTACGATGAGCGTCTTGCAGGGTTGGGCCTGACGGTCGACGGCTACGAGTGCAGACGGACCGAGAAGCCGGTCTCGAGCGGCTTCACGCGGGTGACCACCGAGATCGCGCTCCATGGCTGCGGCCAGGTCGGACGCGGCGAAGACGTCATCTACGACGCGCCCGACCACGACGACTACCCGGCGCGCCTGGGTCTGGGCTGGGTCGGCACGCTGGGCGGGTTTCTGGCGCGCCTGTCGTGGCTGCCGCTGTTCGCGCGCGAGCCGGCGCGCCCCGCGAGCCACGAGTACCGGCGCTGGGCCTTCGAGAGCGCGGCGCTCGACCTGGCGCTGCGCCAGGCCGGCCTGTCGCTCGGCGCAGCCCTGGGACTGCCCTACCGGCCGGTGCGCTTCGTGGTCTCGACGCGGCTCGACATTCGCCCCTGGCTTGCGCTCTACCCTGATCTGGAGTTCAAGCTCGATCCCACAGAGGGCTGGGACAAGGCGCTGGTCGCCGAGATCGCCGCCACCGGCAGCGTGCGGGTGCTCGATTTCAAGGCCTACTACGGGGGCACCCTTGTGGAGAACCCGCCCGAGCGCGCCGTCTACAGCGCCGTCCTGGCCGCGTTTCCCGAGGCGCTCGTCGAGGACGCCGGCATCGACGACGGCACCGGCGCGCTGGTGCGCGCCGCGGCGCCGCGCCTGTCGTGGGACGCGCCGATCCACTCCTGGGCCGACGTCGAGGCGCTGCCCCTGCCGGCGCGTCACCTCAACATCAAGCCCTCGCGCTTCGGCACGGTGCGCGCGCTGCTCGACTGCATCGAGCGCGCCCGCGGCGCCGGCATCGAGCTCTACGGCGGCGGCCAGTTCGAACTGGGCGTGGGCCGCGGTCAGATCCAGGCGCTGGCCAGCCTGTTCTACCCCGACGGACCCAACGACGTGGCGCCCATCGGCTACAACGAGCCGCAGGCGCGAGCGGGCTTGCCGGCAAGCCCGCTCGCGCCTGCAGCTCAGGTGGCGGGTTTCGGGTTCGACGGGACCTGACACATACGTGGGGTCGCCGACCGACCCGCCGGCGCTCGCCCCGGCGCCTGCTACACTGGGGCACGTGAAGCACCGCCCGCCGCCGGCCGCACGGTGGCGGGCCCGCGAAAGGAACGACCGCCTGCCCCGGTACACCCGCAGAGATTTTCTCAAGCTCGCCGGCGTCGCCGTGGCCGGCTCGACCGTCGCCGGCTCGACCGTGCTCGCGGCCTGTGGCGGCCGCGCCGTGCAGAACCCTCCGGCGAGTCTTGCCCAGCGCAGCGTGGCGCCGCCGGCGCCGGCCGGCAGCGCCTATCTCGCCGTGGCCCACGGGCCCGACCCGGCCGCCATCACGCGGGCGGCGGTGGCGGCGGTGGGCGGCATGAAGCGCTTCGTGGCGCGCGGCGCCGAGGTCATCGTCAAGCCCAACATCTGCACCGACGGCCGTGCGCCCCAGTACGCGGCGACCACCAATCCGGTCGTGGTGGCGACCCTGGTCGAACTGGCCCTGCAGGCCGGCGCCGGGCGCGTGCGCGTCATGGACCAGCCGTTCGGCGGCACGTCGTCGTCGGCCTACCAGACGAGCGGCATCGGCGCCGCCGTCGCCGCGGCCGGCGGCGAGATGGTCGTCATGAGCCCGCTGGGGTACGACCACGTGGCCATCCCGCAGGGCCGCTCGATCACCTCGTGGGATGTGTACCGCGACCTGCTCAGCGCCGGCACGGTGATCGACGTGCCCATCGCCAAGACCCACGGTTCGGCCGGTCTGACCCTGGGCTGCAAGAACCTGATGGGAGTCGTGCGCGACCCGGGCGGCTTTCACAGCGACCTCTCTCAGCGCATCGCCGACCTCGTCAGCCTCGTGCGGCCGCAGCTCACCGTCATAGACGCGGTGCGTATTCTCACCGCCAACGGGCCCACCGGCGGCGACCTGGCCGACGTGCGGGTCACCGACACGGTGATCGCCAGCCACGACATCGTGGCCGCCGACGCCCGGGCGACGGCGCTGTTCGGCCTGACGCCCAGCGACGTGCCGGCCATTGCCGCGACCGCCGCCATGGGGCTTGGTAAGATGAGCGTGCCGGCCAGGCAGATCAAGACGATCAGGCTCTAAGGGGCTACGGAGGCCAAGATGAACGCAAACGGCGCCAACGGCGCGACCACGGGCAGGCAGGTAGTCGACGCCCTCGCCGACCACGAGGACGCGATCGGCGACCTCTACGATGCCTACGCCCTGTGCTTCGCCGACGCCGCGAGCTTCTGGCAAGGCCTGTCGGCCGAAGAGTACGGTCACGGCTCGCTGATGCGCGATCTCACCGCCCACGAGCACGAGCTCGACGTGTTCGTCGACACGAAGCGCTTCTCACTGCCCGAGCTGCGCGCCGCCACGCAAGGCGTGCGCGACCAGATCGCGGTCGCCGCGGGCAGCCGGCTCACTCTCATTGAGGCGCTCGAGACCGCCCTGGGTTTCGAGCAGGAGATCGTCGAGCGCGAGGCCTACCAGGTCTTCGAGAGCGACACGGCCAACGTGGCCCGCGTGCTCGGTCATCTGCGCGTCTCGTCGGAGCGGCACCGCGACGCCATCAGGGAGCTCCTGATGCGCCAGCCGCGGTAGGCGGGGGAGACCGGTGCCGATCTGCGACAACTGCGGGATGGGCCTGCCCGTCGGCTACGACTACTGCTTCAAATGCGGCTACCCGGTGCGCGGCCTGCCCCCCGAGGGTCCCATCGTGGGCGGGGTGGGACCGGCGGCTGCGCAGCAGCCGCCGGTCCCCGACGACGACGGGGCTTCGTCGCTGGGCGGCCCCCCGCCGTTCGGCTCGCCGGCCACCACCGGCTATGGCGTGCCCGGGGCGCCAGGTTATGGCGCGCCCGGCGCGCACGGCCACGGCGCGCCCGCCGCGTCCGGCTACGGGGCGCCCGCCGCGAGCGCCCGCACCCAGGTGCTCGCCGGCTGGAACAGCCGCCTGGTGGCGTCGCTCATCGACTACATGCTGGTCTCGGCGGCGGTCGGCCTGGTGGTCTGGCTCTCGGGCGCGTTCGGCGGCGCCCAGGGTCTGCTCAGCCACCTCGGCAAATCGTCGCGGCCGATGATGGAGCTCGAGGGCGCCCTTATGCTGAGCTTCTTTGCCTACAACTTCGTTTGCGAGGCGGCCTTTCACGCCACGCTGGGCAAGCGCGTGCTGGGGCTACGGGTCGTGGCCTACGGCGGCGGCTCGGCCGGCGCGGGCGCCTTGCTGACGCGCAATCTGACCAAGATGCTGAGCTGCCTCGTCTGGTTCGTGGGCGTGCCGATCGCCCTGTTCGCCATAGCCACCAACCCCGACCACCAGCGTCTGGGCGACCGCCTGGCCCGCACCTACGTGCTGCGCGACCTCGTCACGTTCGCGCCGGATACGTTGCGGTAGGGCAGCGCCGCGGCCGTGACGCCCGACCCCTCAGCCGCCGGCGCCGGACACCTCACGCGACGCCAGCTCCTCATCGGCGCTTCGGCCGTCGGTCTCTCGGCCGCCGCCGCCGGCGCTCTGCTGGAACGCTCCGCTGGGGGCGGTTCCGCAGCCGACGACAAGGGCGCCGGCCCAGGCGCGGCGCAGAGCGCGAGCACCTTTCCGCAGCTCGGTGTGGCCATGCCGGGTGACGCCCGGCCGGACGCTCCCGAGCTGGCCCATCGCGGCCCGTTCGGGGTGGGCGTGCGCGGCTGGACGGTCACCAACCCCGACCAGCTCGACATACTTCACGCAAGCGCCGGCGCGCCCGGTCCGCGGTACGACCGGCCGCTGCCGCTGCTGGTGTGGTACCCGGCGGTCATTCCCGCGCACACGGCCGAGCTGACCACCTACTCGGACGTCCTGGGCAGCGGGCCCGGCGACCCGGCGCGCCCCAACCTGCCGTTCGAGTTCGCCGGACGCGCCCTGCGCGGAGCGGCTCCCGACGCCGGCCGCGGTCCCTACCCTCTCTTGATCGTCTCGCACGGTTACCCGGGTTCGAACGTGCTTCTCACCAACCTGACGGAGAACCTGGCCTCCAAGGGGTATGTGGTCGTCGCCATCCAGCACACCGATTCCACGCACGGCGACGCCGCCGACATCTCCAGCACCCTGCTCAACCGCCCGCTCGACATTCACTTCGTCCTCGAGCAGATGGCCGCGCTGGGCGCGAAGGGCTCGGGCAGCTTTCTGTCGGGGGTGGTCGACGCCGGCAACACGGCGCTCGTCGGCTACTCGATGGGCGGGTACGGTGCGCTGATCGCCGCGGGCGCGGGCATCACCGCGGCGGCCGTCTCGTCGGGGGCGCCCGGCGGTGCGCTCGAGGTCCTGCAGGCGGGGACCGCCGCTTACGCTGCACTGGTCGACCCGCGCGTCAGGGCGATCGTCGCCATCGCGCCGTGGGGCGGCACGTATGGCGTGTGGGATGCCCACGGGCTGCGGGGGCTCAAGGCGCCCGCCCTGCTGGTGGTCGGCGACCAGGACCAGACGGCGCCCTACGCCGGCGTCAGGTTCATCTTTGAGAACGCGGTCGCATCCGATCGCTACCTGCTCGTCTTTCAGAGCGGCGATCACGAAGTGGCCGTGAACCCGGCGCCGCCCATCACCTTCACGCGCTGGCGCGAGTACGTGCACTACCAGGAACCGGCGCTCGACAACTCACGCACCAACAACGTCTGCCAGCACTTCCTCACGGCGTTTCTTGGCATGCACCTCAAGGGCGACGACTACCGCGACTACCTCGACGTGAAGTACGCAAGCTCCAACGACAGCAACCGGTACAGCCTTCCCGGCTATCCCGCCGGCGTCATCTGGAAGGGCTTTCCGGAGTGGTCCGCCGTTGGCCTGGAGATGCATCACGCGAAGCCGTAGCGCGGCCGGCGCCGGCGGCGCAGCCGTAGCGCGGCCGCGCCGGCGGCGCGGCCGGGCCGACGCCGGCGACTCGATCGGTTTTTCGTTGACCCGTGATAGGCTGACCGGGCGGCGGGCTGCCGTGGTGTTTGAGCGTCTGCGCGGCGGCCGGGTGGCACTGCTCCGAGGGGGGCGTGGTGTCGTGTCACTGCCGTAGTAACGTGCCGGCCGGCGCTGTGCCCGGCCACCGTGACAATCGCCCCCCGGTCTGGTCAGGAGCCTACACGGGGGGTGTCGCCATGGGTCGCGCAGTCAGGGTCTTGCTGGTAGCCGGACTGGCTCTGGTGTTGCTTGGCGGTCTGGGAGGCAGCGCCTACGCGAGCGCCAAGTGCGCCCCCGCCTTCGCCCCTTACCAGATCCCGCCGCAGGCGCCGGCGGCGACGTCGGCCACGGTGCGCGCACTCCTCAAGGGCTCGAGCGTGACGTCCCAGGACGCCTGGATCGCGGTTCACCTGCAAGGCGGCCCGTACCAGATCGGCTTTCAGAACGGCTACCTGACGGCGCAGTCCTCCGACTACTCGATCCTGGTCGACGTGGGCGCGCCCGGCAGCGACGACCGCCGGGTGGCCGACAAGGTGGCCCGGAAGTACGTCTGGCCGCTGGTGCCGGCCGAGTACCGCCAGGAGCTGCAGGGCATCGCCGACGGCATGCAGGCGGCCGGCTACCCGCAGGACTCGCTGTGGGACGTGGTGGCCGCCAACGCCTGGGCCGACGAGCCGTGTTACGCCACGCTGCTGCCCGGCGCGGACTCTGCATCGGGCAGCGCCGACTCTGCGTCCGCCGCCGCTCTTACCGCCGGCGCCCAGCGCCGCGGCGGCTGCAGCGCCTTCATCGCCACCGGCAGCGCGACCACCGACGGCCGGCCGGTGATGGGCCACGACACGTGGACCGACTACGACGGCGCCTTCGTCAACGACGTCATGTTCTACGTGCACCCGCTCAAGGGCTACGACTTTACCTATCAGTCGTCCGGCGGCGAGATCTGGAGCGGCCTGGACTGGTACGAGAACAGCGCCGGACTGCTGCTCACCGAGACCACGCTGGCCGACTCCACCTACACGCCGACCGGCACGCCGGTGTTCGTGAGGGCGCGCGAGGCCGCGCAGTACGACGCCACCGTCGCCCAGGCCGTCGACACGCTCGTCCAGCACAACAACGGGGCCTACTCGAACGAGTGGCTGATCGGCGACAAGACAGGCGAGATCGCCTCGCTGCAGCTCGGCAACAAGGCTCACGACTTGAACGAGACCCACAACGGCTTTTACGGCTCGAGCAACTTCGACTGGGGCCCCAAGACGCGGGCCGAAGAGATCGCCGGCCAGTCGGCAGACGGACCAGACCCCTACGACCCGGCCGTGGTCGACTACGCGCGTTACCTGCGCTGGGGGCAGCTCAAGGATCGCTACTACGGCAAGGTCGACGCCAAGGTCGGCATGACCATGGAGTCGGACACCTTCGACACCTATCTGGGCCGCAAGCTGGCCGACGCTCGCGACATCTGTGGCGAGCCCGAGTACTTCACCCCGGGGCTTCTCGACTGGGATGCCTGGGTGCTCGACCCGGAGGGCGCGATCGACGGCAAGGTCTGCACCGAGGCCATGGCCGTCAACGGCCTGAAGTCGTGGGCCTGCTGGGGCCACGGCAGCGGCGACCACTTCGACGCCGCCGCCTACCTGGCCGCCAACCCGGACTGGGCGGCCGACAACGGCGCTCTGGCGGTGTTCGGGCTGAAGACCTTCTCGGCTCAGTCCACCGACCGCTGGGTGGCGCTCAAGGGCGACTGAGCGCCGCGCGTGGCGTGACGGTCGGCCGCCGCGCCGGCCGCGGTGGCCGATGAGACCGCCGCGCCGGCCGCGAGCGGCCGGCTGGAGCCGGCGAACGACCAGCGCACGGCTCCCGAGGCCAGGAAGGTGACGCTGATCGTGCCGTTGGTCTGGGTCGT
>Ga0182014_10003038_pt1 | contig 20526 bp, 21 predicted proteins | sample 612S2DmetaG_FD_120489 | JGI IMG/M metagenome (GOLD analysis project Ga0182014, IMG submission 120489) | Permafrost microbial communities from Stordalen Mire, Sweden - 612S2D metaG | ecosystem: Environmental > Terrestrial > Soil > Wetlands > Permafrost | place: Sweden: Stordalen | collected... | reverse complement strand
GATGCAGATCGTCAAGACCACGTTCCACATGATCATCGTAGCCTCGTTTGGAGGATAGTGGAACCCGAGAGAGAGGGAGGTGATAAAGGGACATTCCCATCTCAGCACAATCCCATCAACTGGAGTGATTCGCACTTCCACGCCCCTGGGCCAGTTGAGTGACGAACAGGGTTCATCCAATTTCAATTTTACCAATCCTATGGATCAGCCGTACGGAGCCCGCGACGAGCGCGACGATCAAGGCCGCTATGGCAATGCAAGCGATGTCTGTCGCGGGCTGGGTGATCCAAAAGACCGGCTGCCAATATGGGAGATAGCCCACTGTCAGGAGGAAACCTCCTTGATCGAAACCGCAGCCTACAGGCCCGACCGGATAAGTCGCCCAGTTGGCAGTGAGAGCGGCGGTGATGGTGAAGAGCTGCGAGGCCGTGTCGTTCGAGTGAAAGACGAGTGGACCACGGGTAATCGTCACTCCGGTGGAGTTCGTACTCTGGTCCTGGTCAAGGAATCCGATGAAGGAATCGAGAAGCGTAAAGTTCTGGTTGGAGCTGTAGTACGGGTTGATCGGTAGAGTCTGGTTATCAGTAGCACCGGTATAGGTCACGTTGATCCTTGCCGTTGAGCCGGGAGCCACGATCACCTGAGGCACGGTGAATTCGGGGGCCCCGACGGGATAGAGAGAAGAGACAACTGAGAGGTCTATAGGATAAAAGCCCGCTATATCGGGGCACACAGACTTGCCATAGTACTGCGTCGGCAGGGCCGCTTCGAACGCTAGGAGGCCCCCGGCCAGTACGAGAAACAACGCCAGGTATCTCCATCGAGTCAAATGGCGTTTGAGGCTCAACTTGATTCGGTCTGATCTCCCCGTGCATAAGCGTTCGTTGCGCCTCCGCCTGGGAGCGAGATTAAGGCAGATTCGGTCTCTGGCTCGACCTGCACTCGTTGGTTGGCCTGTCCCACCAGACATAATGCAAACGCTGACTCCCCATATCAGTGCGTTATAGTACGGAACTGGCTATGTATAAATATGACCGTCCGGTTCCGCCTCTCGGCGAACAATTTGGGTGGCTATCTTTGGCGTCCCGATAGTGGTCCAGACCTCTCCCCTCAGGACGACTAAGCTCAAGGTCTCCGACACACCCCAGCAGCTCTTCCTCAAGGTCCAACAGGAGTACCAGGAGGCGTTCCTCCTCGAGTCTGCCAAGGGGGCGACCAGGCTCGCCGAATACTCGTTCATCGGGTTCGAGCCCGCTGCCCTCTTCCGGGTCAAGAACGGAGAGCTCGAGGTGAACGACAGGGTGAGCGGGAGGCGCGAACGCGTGAAGACCGCCGATCCCCTAGAGAACCTGCGAGCACTCGTGGGCAAAACAAGGGAGAGGGGTCCATACCGATTCATCGGCGGCGCTGTGGGGTACATCTCCTACGACTCGGTGCGCTACTGGGAGGAACTTCCCAGCATCTCGAAGGACGACCCTTCCGTCCCCGACATGGAGTTCGGGATCTACACCGACGGCATTGCGTTCGACCACGTCAAAGGAGAGGTGCGCTACTGCTCGCTGGGGGAAGACCGCTCCGAGCAGGTGCAGCGCCTGCTCCGGACCACGGCCGAGATGGGCTCCCTCGACTACGGGCCGAGGAAGCCGAACATCGACCAGGCCCGATATGAGCAGATGGTGGCAAAGGCTAAGGAGTACATCGCGGCCGGCGACATCTTTCAGGTCGTCCCCTCGAAGCGGCACGACTTCGAGGCAACCGGCGACCTCTCGAGGTTCTACTCGGAGCTCAGCCGAATTAACCCGTCCCCCTACATGTACTTCCTCAAGTTCGGGGACCGGCGCATAGTCGGTTCAAGCCCTGAGATGCTGCTGAGGGTGGAAGACAGGCGGATCGAGACGTTCCCCATAGCAGGCACCTCCCTCCGGGTCTCGGACCCCAAGGAGAACGACCGCCTGACCAAGGAGCTGCTGGCCGACCCAAAGGAGAGGGCCGAGCACGTCATGCTCGTCGACCTCGGGAGGAACGACGTCGGCCGGGTGGCCAAGTACGGGAGCGTCAAGGTCCCGGAGTTCCTCACCATCCAGCAGTACAGCCACGTCCAGCACATCGTCTCGCGGGTGGTGGGCGACCTCAGAGACGAGTTCGACGCCTTCGACGGGATACGCGCGCTCTTCCCCGCGGGGACGCTCTCCGGCGCCCCGAAGCCGAGGGCCATGGAGATAATCGAGGAGCTGGAGCCCACGAGGAGGGGCCCGTACGGCGGAGCCCTAGGATACTTCTCCTTCAACGGGAACGCCGACTTTGCGATCACAATCCGCACGCTCTTTGCGAACGGGAACCGTTGCAGCATCCAGGCAGGCGGGGGTGTGGTCGCCGACTCGGTCCCTGCGAAGGAGTGGGGGGAGACCGAGAACAAGGCGGCGGGGCTCTTCAGGGCCGTCGAGGCGTCGGGTGGCAAGAGATGAAGGTCCTCATCATCGACAACTACGACTCGTTCGTCTACAACCTGGCGCAGTATGTGGGCGAGCTCGGCGGCCGCCCCCAGGTCTTCAGGAACGACAAGCTCACCCTTAAGCAGGCCCAGGCGCTGGAACCCGACCGGATAATCATCTCTCCGGGGCCCGGGAACCCCGAAGACGAGCACTACTTCGGCGTCTGCAAGGCCGTCCTCAAGACGATGAGCCGCAAAATACCGACCCTGGGAGTCTGCCTCGGCCACCAGGGTATCGGCGCAGTCTTCGGGGGGAAGGTCGTCCGCGCGTCCAGGCTGATGCACGGGAAGACCAGCATGATCGTGCACGACGGCAGGGGGGTCCTCGAAGGTGTCGGGAACCCGTTCCAGGCCACGCGGTATCACTCCCTCGCCATCGGCAAGGATGATGTCCCGGACTGTCTCAAGGTGACCGCGCTCTCGATGGACGACGCCGAGATAATGGGCGTCCGCCACGTGGAGTACCCGATCGAGGGTGTCCAGTACCACCCGGAGTCAATTACGACCCCGGAGGGCAAGAAGATAGTCGCGAACTTCCTTAGGAGCGGAGTCCAGCACTGATCCAGCAGGCAATAGCGGGCTTGGTCGAAGGCCGAGACCTCTCGCCCCTCGAGGTCGGCGGAGTCCTTGAGGAGATAATCTCAGGAATGGCCTCTACGACCCTGATCTCCGGATTCCTTGTTGCGCTAAGGGGCAAGGGGGAGAGCCCAGAGGAGATCGCCGCCTTCGCGTCCACGTTCAGGAAATATGGAACCAAGATCACGCCGAAGGTCAGCGGACGGCTCGTAGACACCTGCGGTACGGGCGGGGACGGCGCCAGGACCTTCAATGTGAGCACCCTCGCCGCCGTCGTAGCGGCCGGGGCGGGCGTCACGATTGCAAAGCACGGGAACCGATCGGTGACGAGCAAGTGCGGAAGCGCCGACCTCCTCGAGAGACTTGGTTTCAACCTGACGATGACTCCGCAGCGCGTCAGGGAGTCCATCGAGCAGATCGGAATAGGCTTCATGTTCGCCCCTGCGTTCCATCCCGCAATGAAGAAGGTCGCCCCGGTGAGGGCCGAGCTCGGGATAAGGACGATCTTCAACCTGATGGGGCCGCTCATCAACCCTGCTGGTGCTGATTCGCAGGTCATCGGAGTGTACTCCAAGCCGCTCGCGCTCAAGGTCGCCCGGGCGCTGGAGACGCTCGGCAGCACGGAAGCGATGGTAATACATGCCGCGGAGGGGATGGATGAGTTCTCGGTCGCTGGAAAGACCTACGTCGCGTGGCTGAGGGGAGGGATCATATCCGAGCACGAGTACTCGCCGAAGGACTTCGGAGTGCCCGCGTATCCGGCTGAGACGATGAGCGTCTCCTCCCTCGAGGAGAGCGCCGAGGCAGCCCTGGGGATACTCGACGGATTAGAGACCTTCACCGGGAGAAGAGACCTGGTCCTCATGAACTCGGCCGCAGCGATCGTCGTCTCAGGTATGTCGGACGACTTCCCGGACGCGATTTCGGCCGCCCGCCGATCGATCGAGAGCGGCGCCGCCTACAAGAAGCTCGAAGGATTGATTAGGTTCAGCGGCGGTGAGCTGAGGAGGTCCTAGTACAGTGCAGAGGGCGAACGACGATTTCATCGGCACCCTGGCGGAGTCGGCGCGGAAGACCATCGCGGAGGGATACTACGCCGTGAAGGAAGCGGGTCTTCCCCACAGGAGCCTGCGCGGCGCGCTGGCGGCCGCCCACGGAATCCCGCTTATCACCGAGGTGAAGTTCCGCTCGCCTTCAGAAGGCGAGCTCAAGAAGAGCACAGACGTCCGGGAGATCGCGCAGAAGTACCAGCGGGGCGGCGCCGCGGGAATCTCGGTGCTGACCGAACCCAAGCACTTCGACGGGAGGCTCGAGTTTCTCACGGCGGTCAAGAAGAGCGTTGACCTTCCGGTCCTGATGAAGGACATCATCATCGACCCCGTCCAGATAGACGCCGCCGCGAAGGTAGGGGCCGATGCCGTCCTGCTGATGGATATCATCTACCGAGGCAGGCTCTCGAACTTCGGCCTGGAGGAGATGATAGAACGAGCTCATGGGAGAGGACTCGAAGTTGTCCTCGAGGCGCACACCGAGGCCGAGTACCTCGAGTCGCTCCAGAGCCCTGCAGACATCGTCGGGATAAACAACAGGAACCTGAAGACGCTCGCGGTCTCGCTGGAGACATCGCGTGAGCTGCTCAGGAACCACGCCCACTCAAAGTTGGTAATCTGCGAGAGCGGCTTCTCCAAGGCCTCTGAACTCTCCGAGCTGCGCTCGTTGGGAGCAGACGGGTTTCTGGTGGGCTCGGCCCTAATGAAGTCGGGCGACATCGAGGGCGCCGTCCGGGGGCTGGTTGGTGCGCAGTAGATGGTGTGGGTGAAGATATGCGGGATCACCCGCGAGTCTGACGTCGCGTCAGCCGTCGGCGCGGGCGCCGACGCCGTTGGATTCATCTGCGGATTCCCCGCTTCGCCGCGGAACATATCGTTCGAGAGGGTGGCGGAACTCGCGGGAGAGGTCCCTCCGTTCGTCTCGCCGGTGCTCGTAACGACTGACGAGGTCGTGGAACGGCGGGGGTCCGAGCTGAGGGAGACGCAAATCAACACACTGCAGCTCTACGGCATCGTCGTCGACCCTGACCGCCTTCGCAAGACGCTGGGCGTGCGTCTCATCCGGCCGTACATCGTAAAGTCCGAGGATGTCGGCCTGGCTAAGGTCGAGGCCGCCGGATTCGACGCGCTCCTCACCGACACGTACGTGCCCGGAAAACAGGGGGGCTCCGGATCTGCGTCCGACTGGCGTCTCTGCCGTCGAATCAGGGACGCGATACTCCCGGTGCCCTTGATGCTCTCAGGAGGGCTCAGCCCGGAGAACGTCGCCGAGGCCGTCGCGACCGTCAGGCCGTTCGCTGTGGACGTTTCGTCCGGGGTGGAGAGGTCGCCGGGGGTGAAGGACGCCGGGAGAGTCGCGGAGTTCATCCGCAGGGCGAAGGAGGCGGATTTGCGATGAGCAAGGATTATCCGAGACGAGGCAGGTTCGGAAGCTACGGGGGCCAGTTCATCCCCGAGGCGCTCGTTCCGGCAGTGAAGGAGCTCGAGCGAGCCTACCTCTCCCTGCGAGACGACCCTGGTTTCAAGGCCGAGCTCGCGGGGCTGCTGGCCGACTACGCCGGGAGGCCCACACCTCTCTATCTGGCGAAGAACCTCACCAAGCACGCCGGAGGAGCCAAGATCTACCTCAAACGGGAGGACCTCCTCCACAGCGGCGCACACAAGATCAACAACACCCTCGGTCAGGCCCTGCTCGCCAATAGGATGGGGAAGCCCAGGGTGATAGCCGAGACGGGAGCCGGGCAACACGGCGTCGCGACGGCGATGGCCTGCGCGGTCCTGGGTCTCAAGGCGGAGGTCTACATGGGGTCTGAGGACATCGAGAGGCAGAAGCTCAACGTCTTCCGGATGCACCTCCTAGGAGCCAAGGTTCACAGCGTGGACAGCGGATCGAAGACGCTCAAGGACGCGATCAACGAGGCACTTCGCGACTGGGTCACCAACCTCGAGGAGACATACTACATCATCGGCTCCGTCGTGGGACCCCATCCGTATCCGGTCATCGTCCGAGACTTCCAGAGTGTGATTGGGCGAGAGGTGAAGCGTCAGATGAAGAGGAGAGAGGGCAGTCTGCCCGATGCCATCGTCGCATGCGTCGGCGGGGGGAGCAACGCCATGGGAAGCTTCCACCCCTTCGTGCGAGACGGCTCCGTGAAGCTCTTCGGCGTCGAGGCCGGAGGCACAGGCAGGGGCAGGAGTGCGGCCACCCTGGTCGAAGGCCGCCCGGGGGTCCTTCACGGGATGTTGACTTACCTCCTGCAGGACGGAGACGGCCAGGTCCTCCCCACCGAGAGCATCTCGGCGGGCCTCGACTACCCCGGGGTAGGTCCAGAACACTCGTTCCTCAACGACAGCGGAAGGGCAACCTACGTCTCTGCCACCGATGAGGAGGCCGTCAGCGCCTTCCATCTCCTCTCGAAGAAGGAGGGGATAATCCCGGCCCTCGAATCGGCCCACGCGGTGGCCTACGCCGTCAAGCTAGCTGGGAAGATGAAGAGAGACGAGTCCGTGGTCGTGACGCTCTCCGGGCGCGGCGACAAGGACGTCCAGATAATCGCTAAGAGGGCAGGTCTCGAGATTTGAGCGGCATCAAGACCGTCTTCCGGTCGTTGAGAGGCGAGGGTGCCCTCATCGCCTATGTCATGGGTGGAGATCCGGACATCGAGACCACTGAGAGGGTAGTGGGGGCGCTGGTGGCAGGTGGGGCCGACATCATCGAGCTGGGGATACCGTTCTCCGATCCGATCGCCGACGGGAGGTCGATTCAGGAAGCGGCGGTGCGCTCGCTGGCGGCGGGGACGAGGCCGGCCGACGTCCTAAAGCTGGTCTCGAGGATCAAGAAGGCGCACGACGTTCCAATCGCCGTGATGACCTACTACAACATTCTCTACTCCCCTGGTCTTGACGGCTTTTTGGCCGAGGCGAAGGGTGCCGGGGTAGATGGGCTCATCATACCCGACCTCCCGCTGGACGAGACCGCGGAATATTCGAAGCTCGCGATAAAACACGGGCTCGACACCATCCTCCTTGCGGCACCGACGACCTCCCCCGAACGGATGAGGTTGCTTGTGAAGCACTCCACCGGGTTCCTCTACCTCGTCTCGCTCCTAGGAGTCACGGGGGCCCGCTCCCAACTGGGCGAAGACACGCTGCGGCTAGTGAGGTCGGCCAAGCGCCAGACCAGAGGGAAGATCCCGCTTGGGGTTGGTTTCGGGATCTCGAAGCCCGAGCACGTCCGGGCTGTGATCGGTGCGGGTGCCGACGCAGCGATAGTCGGGAGCAGCATCGTCAACATGGTCGCCTCGGGCAACGGAACCGATGCGATGTTGAACGAAGTCGAGAGCTACGTCAGGTCGCTGAAAGCGGCTACGAAGTCCCGCCGGGCGGCCCAGACTTAATTACCCCGGACAAGGCAGAATTTCCGAGTTGGCGCGGTTCCCTTCGTTCTCGCTCGGTGGCAGGGAGAAGTCGATAATCGAGGGCCTGGAGCACCACCTCTCGGTGGTGAAGGAGTGCGTCATGGCCTACCAGAAGCTCGTCTCTGCCTATGCGGCCGTCGACGAGTCGTCGAAGGAACTGTTCGTCCAGGTCTTCGATTTGGAGGCAAAGGCGAAGGGGATACGCAGAGATCTCAGCGCCAAGATTTCCGAAGGCGCCTTCTTCGGTGGCGTGCGAGAAGACATCATCAGCCTGATTCAGACTGACGACCACATAGCTGAGAGCGCGAAGGACGCTGCGCGGCTGCTCGTCATAGGATCGGAGGGCGACCACGGGTACCTCGAACTGCTCAAGAGCGAGCACATGTCAAGCTTCCAGGGGAACCTCCTCTCTGCCGTCACTGCGCTCGAGGCGCTCATCCAGGCGCTCCAGGTAAACAGGAGCGAGGTCCTGGCGAGGGTCCGCGCGGTTGAAGACTGCGAGGAAGCCGCTGACACCGAGAAGGACCAGCTCCTCAGACATCTCTTCAGCAAGCCGAGGACGATGGACCCGGTCTCCATCATCGAGCTGCGGGACTTCATCTTCGCGTCTGACGAGATCGCCGATAACTCCGAGAGGGCGAGCGACGTCGTCCTGGTCCTGGTCGCAAAAGGGTATGGCTAGCGACGTCCTTCTGGCTCTCGGGGTTGTTCTCGCCTTCGTCTTCGGCTGGAACAACAGCTCGTTCCTGATCGGCAACGGCGAGGGTTCGGGCTCGCTCACCCTCAGAGAGGCTCTCATAGTCTCCTCCGTCGGTCTCCTTCTCGGAGTCGCGCTAGAGGGGTCGCAGATGCTGAGAAGCCTGAGCGGGAGTGTCACGCCCGTCGCCGGCGACCAGGTCGTCCTCGTGGCGCTCTTGGTCTCGCTCTCGTTGACCATCGTCCTGTCGACTCTGAAGCTGCCGGTGTCGTTCAGCATGGCGATCGTCGGGGCCTTCGCGGGCGCGGCCTTCGGCTCTTCCCTCCCTCTGAACGGACCGCGTCTCGAGGACATCGTGGCCTTCTGGTTCCTGTCGCCTATCCTGGCCGCGGTCCTGGCCTACGCCTTCTACAGAATAATCCTCAGGTCGGCCTCCCGGCTGAGCCTGCTCGCGGTCGACGGGGCGAGCAGGTACGGGGTGATAATCACCTCCCTGATCATCGCCTACGTCCTCGGAGCGAACAACATCGGACTGATCTATGGCATGACGCTGAACGGCTCACCTGTCTCCGAGACCTTCCCGCTGCTCCTGGTGGTGGTCGCGATAGTAGGGATGGTCGCCCTCGGGAGGGGAGGCATCTCCGGGACGATCGGGGACCGGCTTCTAGGGCTCAGCCCCTTCGGCGTGGTGGCGACCTTCCTGGCCAGCGCGGTCCTCATCTGGACAGGGACCCAGCTCGCGATTCCGATCTCGATCAGCCAGTGCCTCCTCGGGGGCATGTTCGGCGCGGCCTTCACCAAGCAGACCTCTGCAATCAACACCAGACTGGCCACCGAATCGATAGCAATGTGGGTGGTGGTCCCGGTCGGCGCGTTCGTCCTTGGATTCCTGCTGGTGGGGGTCTAGCGTGACGACTTCTCGAACGCCTGATAGACGAGGTCGAGGGCGGCCTTGGAATCGCCCGCGTACATCTTCGAGAGCTCACCGAAGCGCTTCTCGAATCCCTTCCTGTCCTTCCTGTCTATCAGCCGCTTGAGCGACCCCAGCTCGGCGATGAGGGCGTCGGCGAACTCGGAGGAGAACTCGTTCTCGAGCTGGATGTAGGAGTAGAGCGAAGGACTCTGGGACAGCACGCCCTCTGCGAGGGTCAGCTGCACGGCCGAGGTGGGAGTCTGGATCTTCCTGAACTCGTCGTGCCCGAGGTACCTGCTAACCGTCCCGGCGTAGGCGATGTTCACCAGGTGAGTCAGGGAAAGAATCATGCCCATCATCCTGTCGTGCTCCCGCGCCTTCATCGGGATGAGCGTCGCGTCCGGGAATAGGGAGCGGGCCGTCGCGAGCGAACCGGGGTCGGTCTCGATCACGCAGAGCTTCATCTCGCCCTGCACTTTCAGCGAAGGGCCGAAGAGCGGATGGAGGGACAGCAGCGTGGCCCTGCGCGCCGAGACCCGCTCCCTCAACTTCCCGAGCGTCTTTCCCTTCACGGAGGTTATCTCGACCACGCATGCGCCCGGCGACAGGCTCTTCTCGAACCCCCTCACCGTATCGACCGTCGTGTCTATCGGAGTCGCCACGACTACGATGTCCGCCCCCACGACGGCCTCGGCGTTTGATCTCACGAAGCGGAAGTGCGGGTTCTTCAGCGCCCTCTTCCTCGAGTCAGAGCCCACGACCTCCAGGCCCTTGGAGAGGAAGTACCTTACGAAGAACCCGCCCATCCCGCCGGAGGACCCGATTACCGCGACCTTCAACCGAGGAGTTCCCCTATCTTCCTGATTCCGTCAACGATTGTCTCCATCGACCCGCCGAGTGAGATCCTGAAGCATCGAGGATAGTCGCCGAACCCTGACCCCGGTGAGACCGTCACGCCCTTCTGCTCGAGGAGCTTCATCGTGAACGCGTTCGAGTCGAAGTCAGCACTCTTGGCCTGGGGGAAGACGTACATCGCGCCGTCCGGCCTCACGTACTGGAGCGCGCCTATCGCGTCAAGCTCCCTGCCGGCGGCCTCGATCCTCTCCTTCATGGCCCGCGAGTTCTGCGCGACCTCCGCGTCGCTGTCGAGCGCCTTCACGGCGCCGTACTGGATGAACTCGGGGACGGAGGTGATGGCGAGCGACTGTATCTTCATCATCTTGGCGATGTTCTCCTCAGAGGAGACGATGTAGCCCACCCTGAACCCGGTCATCGCCCACGTCTTGGAGAAGGAGGACGTGAGGATGAACTTCTGCGCCCCAGATCCCAAGATGCTCGGGCACTCGGTATAGGCGTAGTCATTGTAGATCTCGTCGCTGATGACCGTAAGCCTGTGGTCGTTCGCGAGGTCCACGATGGACTTGAACTTGGCGGGGGAGATTACCTTGCCTGTGGGGTTGGCGGGGTAGCTTAGCAGGATCGCCCTGGTGTTGGGCCTGATGGCGTCGTGTACCGCCTCCACCGAGGGCTCCCACCCTTCCTCGAGCGTCGTATGGACCGTGCTCGCCCTTCCTCCGATGAACTGCAAGACTTCTTTGTAGGCCGGCCAGTTGGGTTCTATCACTACTATACCTTCGCCCTCCTTGACGGTGGTCGCGAGGGCCATGTACACGCCGAACCTCCCTCCCGGCATCGACATCAGCTCCGACTCCTTCGCCGAATAGTGGTATCTCCTTTCGAGGTAGCGCCTGACCGCCGTCACGAGCTCTGGTATCCCACGGGTCCCTGTGTAGTGAGTCTTGAAATCGTAGAGCGCCTCCGAGGTCGCATCCAACACCGCCCTAGGCGGGTGGAAGTCGGGCTCTCCGACGTCGAGCCTTAGGAGTTTCTTTCCAGTCGCCTCTATCTCGCGGGCCTTGGTGCTCATCATCTGGGGTGTGATCAGCGACTGCTTGGTCTGGAACCCCTGCACGCGCTTCCCTTCGGCTAGGACCGCGCTAAGGACCTTGAGCCCCGTCTGGACGTCGACTCCCTTGTCCTCGCACTCCTGGATTACCAGCCTGACGAGTGAGTCCTCAACTCTTCCGTCCTCGACTGGAAGGGACTCCCTGGACTTGACGGCGCCGATCTTCTTCGCCAGAGCGTTCCGCGCCGCTATCGAGTCGATTATCTCCCTGGTCTTGTCCGCGACCTGTTCCCTCAGCTCGTCGAGTTCCTTCTCTGAGCTCATCAGTCCACCTGCTTGAGGACCGGGGCAATAAATCCGCCCCTGATTGCGTGGTCCGCCAGAACCAGCGCCGTGACGCTCTCGACCACAGGGACCGCTCGTGGCACCACGGTCGGGTCGTGCCTTCCCGGGACCACGAGGTCCACCTCCTCGTTCTTCGCTGTGTCGAAGGTCCGCTGCTTCGCGGCGACGGACGCGGCGGGTTTGAAGGCGATCCTGTAGACGACCGGCATCCCGCTGGAGATCCCGCCCAGGATTCCCCCTGAGTTGTTGGTCTCCGAGAACAGCTTCCCTTCGCGGATCGAGTACAGGTCGTTGTTCTGGGTGCCTGTGAGCCTGGTGGACGAGAATCCGGACCCGAACTCAACGCCTTTGACCGCCGGGATGGAGAGGGCCATCCTCGCTAGGTCCGAGTCGAGCGAGCCGAAGACGGGCTCGCCCAGTCCCTCGGGCACGTTTAACGCCACGCACTCCACAACTCCCCCAAGGCTGTCTCCCTTTCCCCTCATCTCGATGACCTTCTTCTTCATCTCCTCGGCCATCCTGGGATCGGGCGACCTCACCTCGTTGGAGTACCGGTTCTTCCTGGCGTCGTCGAGGGTGAAGCCCTCTGCCTTGAGGCCCCCGAGCTCTGACGTGTAGGCTATGATCTCGATCCCGAGGGTCTCGCGGAGCAGCTTCTTCGCCACGGCGCCGCCCATGACGAACGTCGCCGTTATCCTGCCCGAGAACCTACCGCCGCCCCTGTAGTCGTTGAACCCGCCGTACTTGGCCCTGGAAGTGGCGTCGGCGTGCCCCGGCCGAGGCGTGTTGACGAGCGCCTCGTAGGCGCGCGAGTCCTGGTCCTGGTTGCGGATGAGCATCATGATGGGCGCGCCCGTCGTGTTTCCCCTGAATGTTCCGCTCATTATCTCGACGACGTCCCCTTCCTTCCGCTGGGTCGTGACTATGGACTGTCCGGGCTTCCTGAGGTCGAGGTCGCGCTGGATGTCCTCCTCCGAGAGCTTCAGCCCGGCCGGACAGCCGTCGATGACCGCGCCGACCACCTTACCGTGGCTCTCCCCGAAGCTTGCGAGGACGAACCTCTCCCCTACTATGTTGCCTGTCAAGCGCTCTCCACCCTTCCTCCCAGCCTCTTGATGTCTTCGAGGAAGCTCGGATATGATACGTCCAGGCTCTCTGCGCCGACGACCGGGATCCCGCCCGGCACGAGCATCGAGGCCAGTGAGAATGCCATGAACATCCTGTGGTCGTCGTGGGCGTCCAGAAGGGCGGCCCTGATCTCGCCACCGGGGGATATCTTCAGGCCGTCCGGCCTCTCCTCTATCCTGACGCCGAGCTTCGAGAGCTCGCTCGCTAGTATCGCAATCCTGTCGGTCTCCTTGAACCTGGCGTGTGCCGTCCCGACGACCTCCACCGGGGTCTCGCTCCTGAGGGCCAGAGCCGCCACCACCGGGAGGAGGTCGGGGGTGTCGCCGAGGTTGAACGTCCCGCCCTTCAGACTGTCGCCGTCAGACTCGACCGTCACCGTCGAGGCCCCCTGAGCCACGCGGACGCCCATCGCCGATGCGATTCCGAGTATGGCGGAGTCCCCTTGTGGCAGGCTAGGATTCAGGTCCTCGAGCACTACCTTCCCTCCCGCTAGGCCCACGGCCGCCACTATGAAGGACGCCGAGCTAAAATCGGCGGGCACCGTGAAGTCGGCACGTCCGTATCTCTGCCCCGGGGCCACCCGGAACCGGGTAAAGCCTTCCCTCTCTATCTTGATCCCGAAGAGGCGCGAGAGTGTGAGGGTCGCCTCGATGTACGGCCTCGAGACCGCATCGGCGACGACCAGCGAGGTCTCCCTCTTCGCCATCGGAGCGGAGATGAGAAGCGACGAGACGAACTGGGACGATACGTCTCCCCTGATGGCGGCGCTCCCCCCAGCGATGCCCCCAGCCTTCACCACGACCGGGGCGCAGCCGTTCCCCCTCGTCGACCACGCCTCCACTCCCAGCTCCTTGAGCGTATCCAGCAGCGGCTGCATCGGCCTCCTCCTGATGCTGGTGTCCCCGGTGAGCACCACGTATCCGTCGGGTGCTGCTGCGAAAGCCGAGGTCATGAACCTGAGGGTCGTCCCGGAGTTCTCGACGTTCACCACGTCCTCCGGCGTCCTCGGGAGCGTCCCTTCGACCTGGATCGTCGAGCCCGATTCCTTCAGCAGGGCCCCCATCGACCTGCACGCCGCCATCGTGGCCTTGGTGTCGCGTGAGAAGAGGACGTTCGAGATCGTCGACGAACCCTCCGAAAGGCTCGCCATCAGGACCGCCCGGTGGGTGTAGCTCTTGCTCGGGGGAACCCTCACGCTTCCCTCTAGCCGGCCTTCGACGGTCACCGTCGTGCTACTCAATGGCCGCTATTCTCCCGTGCTCGTTGTTGGTCTCCGTCTCGAGTACTTGGCTCCCGTCTGATGCCCACGCCTCTACCAGGTGCCCCATCTCAGAGCTCGACTTCGGGTCGAAGACCGCCGCCGTGGCGGGCCCGGTCCCCGACAGTGAGGCGCCGAGCGCCCCGTGCTCGACCGCGAGCAGGGCCGCCCTTGAATCGTAACCGTAGATCCCGGAGTAGAGGACCCCGTTCAGGGTCATGGCCCTCCATAGGTCTCCCTCCATGCACATCCTGTAGAGGACCTCTGCGACCTTCCCGAGTTTCTTCACGTCCGCGACGTCGACCGCTGCCCTCTTGCTGGGCGCCTTCGGGACCTTGATCACTATCTTCAGGGGCCTGTCGAAGAGCTTCGACCGCTCGATCTTCCTCCCCAGGTTGTCGGCCATGTTGATCCCTCCGAGCAGGCAGGATGCACAGTCGTCCATCGCACCCGTGACGGAAGCGCCGCTCGCGAGCGACGCGTCGATGCTGCAGATCATGATCTTCATGGGGTCGAACGCCCGCTGGCCGAGGGCTGCGAAGACCCCGAGCGCGATGGCCGAGGACGAAGACGACGATGTCTTGAGCCCGACCCCGATGGGCAGGGTGGTGGTCGTGCGCACCGTGCCGGAGTAGTCAGCCGGCTCCTTCCCTGCCATCTTCAGGGCGAGCCGTATGGTCTCGGAAGCCAGTCTCGACTCGACCTGTTCCTCGTTGAGGAACACGGACCAGCCGCCGGCCTTGTTTTCAAGCTCCACTATCGATTCGGTCCCGAGCTTCGTGCTGGCTGTGACCCCCTTGCCTCCAGCGATGGCGTTTACGATGCTGATGGCGCCGAAGGTCGAGCCCCTTCCCTTCATCGCGCTCCCTCCAGCGATGTGCGCAGGGCCGACTCCATCACGGCCTTCGGGGCCGGCTTTCCTGTCCACAGCTCGAATGCCATCGTACCTTGGTTCAGGAGCATCTCGTATCCGCATATTATGGGAGAGCCCTTCTCCTCCGCGGTTCTCAGCAATTCTGTCTTCATCGGTCTGTACACGGCGTCAAACACCGTTGCGTGCCCATAGATAACCCGCTTGAGCGCCTCCGGCAGCGGATCGCCCGCGCCGATGGGGGTCGCGTTGAAGACGAGGTCTGCCTCGGTGCCGCCGACCCGGTCGATGACGACGACCGAGAACCTGATCCCGCCGAATATCATCGCCATCTCAGAGGCGAACCTCTCGCCCTTCGCCGCGTCGCGGACGGCGACGGTGATCTCGGCACACCCGAGCTGGCTCATCGCCTCGCAGAATGCCCTCGCCGCCCCCCCGGCGCCGAGCAGGAGCGCCTTTCGAACTCGCCCCATCCCGCGCTCCCTCAGCGGGGCCGTGATGCCGTTCACGTCGGTGTTGTAGCCCTTGTAGCGCTGTCCCGTCCTCGCCACGACGTTGACTGCTCCTATCCTAGCGGAGACCTCGTCCAGAGCGTCGAGGAGAGGAATGACATCAGACTTGAAGGGAATCGTGAGGTTGACTCCACTCGTCTCCGCCCGGAGCGCTAGGAACCTGTCGGAGAACTCCGCTCTTCCCACGTTGACCGCCTCGTACACTGCATCGATCCCGACCGCTCTGAACGCCGCGTTCATCATGGCCGGAGATGGCGAGCGGGATACGTCCTCCCCGATCAGACGGTATGTTTCTACCAGCCACTTCCACCCCATATCTTCTTCAGGCCTACGACCGTCTCCACCGAGATCTGTCCAGGGGCGACCGGCTCGCCGGGAAGGGCCGCGTAGACGATCGGGCTTCCGAGCTGCATGCTCACAACTCGGGAGGCTGCCCCCGAGGGCCCTGTGCAGAACGCCGCAAGACCGCTCGCGCCCGTCTCGTAGAGCCGGAGCACCCTAAGGCTGTCCTCGAACCTGGTCGCCTTGGTCACGATCTTTGCCACATCGCCCACAGAGGCCGCCGCCGCCCGCGCCTTCTCTAAGACCCGGAAGGCCGGGGTCCCGGAGAGGTCGTGCCAAGAGACAATCCACAGAGACGTCCGCGGAAGAGCCCCGAACCACCCCGGGTTCTCCCTGGCCGTCCGCAGCTCAACGTCGATCAAGCGGGGCCTGAGATTGCTCAGTCTGGAGAGCAGGGCGAGCCTCTCGGGTTCGGTCCCGGAGAACGCTCCCCCTTCGTCCCCTCTTCTGACCGTGATGACGGACCTGCGGGATATCCGGGCCAGCTCCCGTGGGACAGGGGCCTCGGGGCTCCGGAGCAGGTCGAACCTGAGCTCGACTAGGTCTGAACCGAAGGCGAAAGCGGACGCGGCCTTCTGCACCATCTCCTTCGGCGTCTCTGCTGAGATGGTCGTGCAGACCAGGCCGAGCCCCCGGCCGGGCGCCTTGTTACCTCTCAAGAATGAACTCGTCGACCTCTCCGCCGAAGTGCCTCGCCTTACTCTCCGTAAGGTGGACAAGTACTTCGTCCCCGACCTTTATGTCGGTCACCGAGACCGGAGAACCGTCTGGTCGGATCAGTCTGATCGTCTCGGCCTTCTGTACCATCACGGTCCCAAGCTCCCCGCCGGCGGAGGCCTCTATCATCATGAGCGGCCGGCGTTCGATCTTGACCCTCCCGACCACGACCTGCCTCGACCTCCCGTCGCTCATGACCGTCCTGACCTTGTCGGAGGACCTCAGCTCTGATAGGTACCTCGTCTTGTCGTCCTCGCCAAGCACGTAGCTGTGGAGCGCGCCTGCGTTCACCCTGAACTCCCTCGTCGGTATGTACTCGGAGGGCACGGTCTCGCTGTGCACCAGGAAGAAGAAGCTCGCCCGGCTCCCGATGAGGAGCCCCTCTCCTATCGTAAGCTGGGACGCAGTGTCGATGCAGGCGCGCTCGCCGTTCCCCACGTCGACGATCCTCGTCACCTTGGCGACCGGGAGGGAGTACAAGTCCTCCCTCCCCAGGGCTGAGGCTATCTCCGCCGCCGTCTGGAGCGCCTCGGCGGGCACCACGATCCCGTCGACGCCCTTCTCGAGGATCGAGAAGGCCATCTCCATCTCTCCCTTCGTCTTCATGTAAGCGTAAACCTTCTTCTCAGATCTGTGGAAGTCCGCGATGAGGTTCTCGAGCGGGATGATCTTCCAGTTCTCGGGCTGAACCACGACGAACGCATGGCCCTGACCCGAGGCTGCGACGGCCCTCTCCATGTCCTTCGCCCCCGCGACCTCCACCCAGGCTGCCGTGTCCGCGCCTGCCGCATCGACCACCCTGAAGAGCTGGATCCCGTCGACCTGGGGGATCACAGGGGTGGCGCTCCGCGAGATCGCCTTCCTGATGCCCGCGTCCTTCGCCTCCCTCAGCAATCGCTCGGGGTTCGCGGCCCCGGTGACGTCGAGGACTACGTCCTTCTCAGGGCGGGGCAGGCTTGAGCACCTCCATCGCCTCTTCCACGCTCGCCTTGTCTATGACTATCTTCTTGAGGGCCTTCGTCATCAGGAACGGGGTCCTGTGCTGGAAGACGTTCCTGCCGAAGGTCACGCCCATGGCACCGGCCTTCATGACTCCCTGGGTCATCCTGAGGAGCGCTTCGTCGGACTCGGCCTTCGACCCTCCCGCAAGCACGACCGGGACTGGGCACTTCCTGACGACCTCCCTGAATGTCTCCGAGCTCCCGGTGTAGACCGTCTTGACGATGTCCGCCCCGGCCTCGGCCCCTATCCTCGCAACGTGGGCGACCACTTCAGGATCCGACGGGTCCTTGATGTTCTCCCCCCGGGGGTACATCATCGCTATGAACGGGACGGAGTACGCGTCGCACTCGTCCGAGACCATCCCGAGCTGCTGTAGCATCTCGGATTCCTCCTTTCCTCCGATGTTGACGTGGATGGAGATCGCGTCGACGCCTAGGCGGATGCTCTCGAGGACGCTCGCGATCAGGATCTTCCTGTTGGGGGACATCCCCAGCGTCGTGCTCGCGGAGAGTTGGATGATCATCCCGATGTCGGCAGGCTTGGAGAGCGACTTGATGATGCCTTTCTGCACCAGGAAGGCGGTGGCCCCGCCCCTCGCGATCTGGTTTATCGTCTCCTCGGTGTCCTCGAGGCCGGGAATCGGCCCCACGGCCAGCGAGTGGTCCATCGGGATGCACAGCATCCTGCCGCTGCGCGTTATCCTGGAGAGTCGGACGTCTTTACCAGATACCAACCACTATCACCCTATGAATCCTTCCTTCTCCATCAGCTCCGCCGTGAGGATCGCCGTCCCAGCGGCTCCCCTTATCGTGTTGTGCGATAGGAGGGTAAGCTGCAGAGACCTGTCGTCTATCCCGTTTCTCAGCCTGCCCACGGTCACGCTCATCCCGGGGACGCTCCCGGCCATCCTGTCGAGCCTCGGCTGGGGCCTGTCGTTCTCGGTCCGGACGATTATCGGCCTCTCGGGCGCGGTGTTCAGCCTGAGCCTCTGAGGTTTACCCCTGAAGCCGGCGAGGACACGCGCCACCTCCTGAGGGTCCACCCTCCCGGGGAACTCGGCGTAGAGCGTCTCCGTGTGGCCGTCGATGACCTGGACCCTGTTGCACGACAGGCCCATGGGTATCGGGTTCTCATGGACGACCCCGGCCTTCAGGGTGCCGAGTATCTTCTTCGCCTCCCTCGCCACCTTCTCCTCCTCGTTCTTGATGTAGGGTAGCACGTTCTCCGTTATGGCGAGCGATGGAACCCCAGGGTAGCCTGCACCCGAGAGGGCCTGCATCGTCGTCACTATCGCCTTCTCAGCCGCGAAGCTGTCCAAGAGTGGTTTCAACACGATCGCGAGCCCCGTCACGGTGCAGTTCGGGGTCGTCGCTATGGCTCCCTTCCATCCCTTCTTCTTCTTCTGCGTCTCGAGCAGCTTGAGGTGGTCGGGATTGACCTCCGGGATCATGAGCGGCACCTCCGGGTCCATCCTGTGTGAGCTCGCCTCGCTGACCAGCGTATAGCCGGCCCTGGCGAAGCCCAGTTCTATCTCCCCCGCGACCTCGGACGGGAGCGCCGAGAACACCACGTCGCACCCCTGGGCAGATTCGGGGCGCGCCTTCAGGACCTTCGCCTGGGCGAACCTGTCAGGCAGGGCGTCTGGGAAGAGCCAGTGGACGGCCTCGCCGTACTTCTTTCCCGCTGACTCGCCGCCCATCAGCACGTCGAGCGAGATGTACGGGTGCCTGTCGAGCATGTTGATGTACCTCTGTCCTACCGCTCCGGTCGCACCCAGCAGAGCTGCACTGATTTTCTTCATGGTTTCTTCACCATCACCGCATCCCGGATCAACTCGAGGGCCCTCTCCGCCTGGTCCGCTGAGACGAAGACCCTGATCGAGGAGCGTATTGTCACGATCCCGTACAGGTTGATGCCCGCCCTGGCGAGGGGCTGGGTTATCCTCTGGACGATTCCCGTCTCTGTCTCCAGCGAGCTGCCCTTCACGGTCATCATCGAAAGGCCGTCGAACGAGGACACGGCTTTCCCGATGTTCTCGCTGACGAGCACGTGGTGGACCTGGTCGAGGACATTCTTTCCCCCGGCCACATAGAAGATCGCAGATGTGGTCTCAAGCGACAGCGCTAGGAGGGACCCTCCGTCCTCCCTGACCGCCTTCGTAAGCTGCGAGACGGACTCGAGCTTCTTGGCGTCGAGCCCGACGACCGTGATCATCGACACGCCCTGCGGGAATACCTCAAGGCTGATTGGCGCGAGGTCCCCCTTGATCACGGTCCCCGCGTTGAGCTTGTCTAGGCTCGTCACCCTCAGCCTGAGCCCGCTCGACTGGTATCGAAGAGCCTTGACGTGCAGGAACTTCGCCCCTCCCGCGGCGAGCATCTCCGCCTCCTCGCCGTTGAGCGACTTGATGAACTGGGGGTTCCTCACCTTGTCGGGATCGCTCGAATACACTCCCTCTACGTCTTTTATCAAGATGACCTCGGTAGCGTCCAGGCAGCTCCCCAGGACGACCGCCGTCGTGTCTGACCCTCCCCTCCCCATCGTGGTCGTCTTCCCGTCCACCGTCCTCCCGAGGAATCCGCAGACCACGGGCACCCTGCCCTCCCTGAGGAGCGGTGCTATGGCCTCTTGCGCCTTCTCCCTGCTGAGGTCCATCATGGGGTTTGCGTCCAGGTGTCTCGAGTCGGTAACGATCGGCCAGTACGGACTCTCGGGGTCGACGACCACCGATCTTATGCCGTGGCCGGCGAGGACGCCCGCCATCAGCCGGGCACTCGTCTTCTCGCCTGACGCTAGGAGTTCGTCCATCAAAGACGCCTCCATCTTCGGATCAACCTTCTTGGCGAGCGCGATGAGCTGGTCCGTGACGCCCTTCATCGCAGAGACGACCACCACCACCCCGAAACCCTTCTCTGCCGTGTCGACGACGAGCTGCGCCGCCTGCTCCATCGACCTTTCGTTCTCCAGCACCGACCCTCCGAACTTTACCACCGTGACCTCCTTCTCGTTCCTATTTGTCATTGAGCATGAGCCTCCAATGTCCAGGTGGAGCTTGGGTCGAGACTAGAAGCTAAAACCGAAAGGAACTGAACAATAAAGTGAACCGCCTCTGCTTCTCTCCTTCAACGCTCTCTGGCTTTCCGAGGCGACCAACGTTATTTATGCGTTGTGTCGTGCGAGGCTTTGGGACGTAATTCAGAACCTCATCTTCTTGATGAGGTCGGGCTGCAAGTAGGACAGGTACGAGTACTGGCGGATGTTGTGGACATCCCTCCTGAGGAACGACTCCACGTCCTTCCT
>Ga0182014_10003037_pt1 | contig 20528 bp, 10 predicted proteins | sample 612S2DmetaG_FD_120489 | JGI IMG/M metagenome (GOLD analysis project Ga0182014, IMG submission 120489) | Permafrost microbial communities from Stordalen Mire, Sweden - 612S2D metaG | ecosystem: Environmental > Terrestrial > Soil > Wetlands > Permafrost | place: Sweden: Stordalen | collected... | reverse complement strand
GGCGGTTCAGGAGCGGATTCCTGGGTTGCCGGATGTGGAGACGGCGACGATGGCGGCGTTGGTGACGTTGCAGGAGATTGTGGATTATCTGCAGTCTCTGATCACCCCGGCTGTCCATAACGGTGCTGCGACGATGCCGGCACCGCCACCAACCCTGGCCCCTCCAAACGGCATATTGGTAGGTGACCGCCTCCCTTTTGAGTTGGCCGGAGCAGCGATCGCCCGCTACGCGGTGGGCGCGGTCGCTACTCCGGCTGGCGGGATGGGCATGCCCGGCCTGTACACGGCTACCAACGTGGAGATCGTCGCAACCCAAAACGCCAAAAATGCCCAGGGGGCTGTTGCCGAGGCCTTGGCCGCGATCCTGCGCACACACGGTATTGCGGCCACGATCGTGCCCGAGCCCAGCGCCAATGCCGAGGCAGTGATCCACCTCGGTGGCCTGCAGCGAACGGCCACCCGCGAAGACGCGCTGGCGCTCAACCGCGTCGTCTTTGCAGACGCGCTACGGATCGCCGCGAAATTTGAGGGACACGGCGGCGTCTTCGTTACCGTTCAGGACACTGGCGGCACCTTCGGTCTGCTCACCGAGCCCGGTCCGCGTGCCTGGGCAGGCGGCATCGCCGCCCTCGCCAAGACCGCCGCGCAAGAATGGCCAAAAGCGCAAGTTAAAGCGATCGACATCGCGTTTGAAAAGCAGCCCCCGATTACCGTTGCCGAACACCTCGCTCAGGAATTGTTGGCAGGGGGGGCGGAACTGGAAGTCGGCCTGGGCAGCACCCATGGCCGGGTCGCCATCGTCGCAGGCCCGAGGCAAGTGACCACCCACACGCGTCGCATCGACCATCGTGATGTGATCGTCGTGTCGGGTGGAGCCCGCGGCGTAACCGCCGCTTCGGTGATTGCCCTGGCCGAGCAGACGCAGGCCAGCTTCGTGCTGCTCGGGCGTACCGAACTCGGTGATGAACAGCCTGAGGCGCGCGGGCTGACGACCGATGCCGAACTCAAGCGGGCCCTGCTCACTAGTGCTGCGGCGCAGGGACTCAAGCTCACGCCAAAGCAGTTGGAACAACAAGTTCAACGCATCTTGGCGGACCGCGAGGTGCGAGCGACCGTTGCCGCCCTGACCGCCGCCGGTTCGCGGGTCCGCTACGCCTCGGCCGACGTGCGCGACGCGTCTCAACTCGGCGCACTACTCGACAGCGTGCGAGTCGAATTCGGGCCCATCACGGGGTTGGTGCACGGTGCCGGTGTATTGGCCGACGCTCCTTTGCATAAAAAGACTCTGGATGGATTCGACCGTGTCTTCGAGACAAAGGTCGGCGGTCTTTGCGCGCTGCTGGACGCTACGGCCACCGACGCGCTGAAGCTTGTTTGCCTTTTCTCGTCGGTGGCGGCGCGCAGTGGCAACGTCGGCCAAAGTGATTACGCCATGGCCAACGAGATACTCAACAAGGTGGCTCTAGCGGAACAGGCCCGTCGCGGCCCGGGCTGTCTTGTCCGGGCGTTGGGGTGGGGACCATGGGACTCGGGCATGGTCACGCCCGGCCTCAAGGCGATGTTCGAGTCACGAGGCATTTCATTGATCCCGCTTTCGGACGGCGCACGGGCATTCGTCTCGGACGTTATGGACGCGCATACAGACAGTCCCGAGGTGACCCTCGGAGACGGCGTATTGGCAGGCGTTGCGATGCCTGCCGAGGGCCGGATCGCGCGCGTGGTGGCCCATGTGACGCGCCAGCCTTATCTGCTCGATCACCGTGTCCAGGGCAAGGTCGTGCTCGCCGTCGTGCAAGTCCTGGAATGGTTTGTTCGAATGGCCGAAGCATTGCGACCCGGGCAACGCGTGGATCGCGTTCTCGACCTCAGGGTGCTGCGCGGCGTGACGTTGGCCGATTTCGAGCAGCAGGGACACCCGATGCTGGTGCGCTGCGCGCCGACGGAAGATCAGCCGGATCGGCTGACGTGCACGTTATCCGATAACTCAGGACCAGCTGCCTACTACTCCGCGACGGTCGAGATGGGTTCGGGCGCAACCATTGCACCGGCCAGCCCGATGGCGTCACTCGGCGGTCGCCAGCTGGACCGCAACACCTGCTACAACAGCGACCCACTCTTCCACGGCCCCGCATTTCAGGTCATCCAGAACGTGGACTGCCAGGATTCGAGCGCTACCGCATCCTTATACGGTCTGATCACGGCGGGCTGGCAGGGCGAAGGCTGGGCTACGGATCCAGCAGCGCTCGACGGCTGTCTCCAAGTGGCATTGGTTTGGAGCTTTGAACAGCTCGGCCGCAAAGTGCTGCCACTCAGAGTGGGTGAGGTCGTTCGTTACCGAGCCGGTGCGCTGGGCGAGGAACTGCGATGTGTGCTCTCCAATGGTGACGCCAAGAACAACCGGGCCGTCTGCGACCTTGACCTTGTCGACGCCGATAATCAGCTGGTTGTCAGCATCAAACGACTTGAGTTGTACCCCTACGGAGCCTGATTCAACGATGCCGTGGAGTCGTCGTGAAGTTTGAGCCCATTGCCATTGTCGGCCAGGGCTGTGTCCTTCCTGGCGGCCTGAACCCCGACGCGTTGTGGAAGACGGTCCACGAGGGCCGTGACGTGCTCGGCTCAGCGGAGCCGGGTTATTGGGGTGTATCGGCGGCACACGTCCTCCGAGACGAAAAGGATGCACCCTACTTCGACCACACGTGGTCCGATCGAGGCGGACACGTGCGCGGCTTTGACCAGGTGTTCGATCCCCGTGGATTTCTGCTTGACGCTGAAGAGTTCGACGACCTAGATCCGCTGTACCTGTGGGCCGTCGAGGCCGCCCGGCAGGGTCTTGAAAGCGCCGGCTGGCGCCCCGGCGAAGTCCCGGGCTCAGCCGGGCTTGTTCTCGGCAACTTGAGTTACCCGACGAAGACCATGACGGATCTGGCCGAAAAGGTCTGGCGTGGAGCCGAACACGGAATCGACTGGCGCAATCGCTTCATGTCCGGGTTGCCGGCCCATCTCATCTCAAACGCACTGGGCCTGACTGGAGGTGCCGCAGCCCTCGACGCGGCATGCGCCTCCTCTTTGTATGCAATGAAACTGGCGTGCGATCGGCTGCACGACCGCACCGCGGATGTGATGCTTGCGGGAGGCGTCAACGGCGCCAGCGACTTGCTCCTGCACGTCGGCTTCAGTGCGCTACAGGCACTGAGTCGTTCGGGCAGGTCGCGACCCTTCCACCGGGACGCGGACGGATTGGTGCCTGCCGAAGGCGCGGCCATCCTGGTGCTCAGGAGGCTGGACGACGCGATCGCCGATGCCGACACCATACTCGGCGTCATCCGGGGGATCGGCCTCAGCAACGATGGCCGAGGACGCGGTCTGCTCGTACCGTCGCAAGAGGGGCAAGAGCGCGCGATGCGGCTCGCCTACGAGATGGCCGAGCTTGAGCCGCAAGATATCTCGCTCGTCGAGTGCCATGCCACGGGAACCACGCGTGGTGACCTCACCGAATTGATGAGCATGACGCGCATCTTCGACGGCATGGCGGACGTACCCATCGGATCACTGAAATCCAACCTTGGACACTCCATTACGGCATCCGGGGCCGCCGCCGCCATCAAGGTGCTCGCGGCGATGCGCGCGGGCGTACGTCCACCGACATTGCACGTCGACGATCCGCTGCCGTTCATGGCCGACTCCCCGTTCCGTTTGCTCTCCGAGGCTGAACCCTGGTCATGCAGCGGACCGCGCCGTGCTGCGATCAACAACTTCGGCTTCGGTGGCAATAATGCCCACCTCCTACTCGAAGAATGGATTCCGCCTGCCGACCGGCACAAAACTCAGCCGAGATGGCCGGTAACCGCGCCCCGCGCCGACGATGATATCGCGATCGTGGGGCTCAGTCTGCTAGTTGGAGATGGGCACGAAACCGCTTCGGTAGCAGATCATCTAATGATCTGCCAGCCGATTCCCAGCTCCGACGACAGTGGCGTACTCGAAGCGCGGATGGCCGAAGTCTGCCTTGATCTCACTCAGACCCGTTTCCCCCCAAACGATCTCAAGCAGACACAACCCCAGCAACTCGCACTTCTCGGTGCGGCCCTCAACATCGACGAGCTGATCAAGGGCCTGCCGTCGGACACGACGAGCGTCATTGTCGGGATGGGTTGCGATGCCGAGGTGACGCGATTCGGAGTGCGTTGGCGGCTGGCGGACGAGATCGACGATCCCGGCCAGCTGGCGACAGCGCGCGACGGCGTGGTGCGAGGCTGGACCGCCGCTGGTGTGGTCGGCGCCATGCCGAACATCGTGGCCAATCGGTTGAACAGCCAGTTCGACCTGCGCGGGCCGAGTTACACGGTGTCCAGAGAAGAACTCTCCGGTACGACGGCTCTGGAGATGGCCGCACGCGCACTACGGCGAGGCGAAATCGACGCAGCGGTTGTCGCTGCCGTGGATCTCAGCTGCGAACCCGTACACCAAGCGGCGGCACGGGTGTTGCTCGGACCTGGCGAGCAGATAGCTGGCGATGCAGCCGTCGTTTTCGTGCTTAAACGCGCCGACGACGCACGGCGTGACGGAGATACGGTTTTCGCCACCCTGCCCGCAGACCAAAAACCGCAGGGTGAGTGCCTGCACTTGGGTACCGCGCCCGGTGCACTGAACCTCTCGCCACTCCTAGGCCACCCTCATGCCGCGTCGGGACTGCTTTACGTCGCCGCCGGCGTTCTCTATGGCTTCCTCGGCGTATGGCCAGATGGTGCGCCCTGGACGTCTGACAAGCGTGCCGTCGTCGTCGAGCTGACCGCGCTAGCCAACCAGGAACAGCAAATCGTGCTGGTGCCGCCCACAGCCAACCGTCTCGACGCCAACGAGATCAGCGCGCTGTTCTCACCGGACGCTCCACCCAAAGCAGGGAAGCCCGCGCGGCTGTATTTTCCGGTTCACCTGCCCGACGTTCGGCTCCCGGATCGCGTGCTCGCTCCTCATACTTCAGCGTCAGACCTGGCAGACCAGCCGGCCTACGCGGCGCAACCGGTTCCGGTTTCGGCCGGCGCTAGCAATCGCGATGACCCACCGCCGACGCCGATTCGCACGGCCGCGGCGCGACACCAGACCGACACATCTCAACTGGAGCAGCTCATGACAGCACACCTGCCGGTTCCGCCAGCTCTGCCCAAAGCCGCAGACGCATTGGCGCGGGTACCGCTGGGCGCAGACCTGGTCGCGCAGACACCGCCGGCACCGCTGTCGATCAGTACTGACCTCCGCTCTCGAACGACCGGCGATACGCTCGCTCCAATAGCCGGTGGCAACGGTGTTGGCGCACTCGAGGCACTTCCCCTTCAACCGCATATGCCGTCGACGAATGGCCCGAAAGCGTTGATCCGCAGTGGATTCAACGCAGTCAGTAGCGGCGCCTACAGGGCGATCCAACCCTCTCGGCCCGTCGACAAGGCGGTGCCGACACCGACGGTCAAGCGCGCGCCGGTGGGTCTCACGCTAGACAAGGACGGCCTGCGCGTGCACGCGTCGGGCAAGATTTCCGACATCTACGGTCCGGCGTTCCGCGTGCAAGACGACTACCTTCGACAGGTCCGGATGCCCGAACCTCCACTGTTGCTGGCGGACCGCCTGCTCGGCATTGACGCAGAGCCGGCGACTTCGGGTACCGGAACACTATGGACCGAAACCGATGTCACGGCCGACGCGTGGTGGCTTCATCAGGGTCGGATGCCAGCCGGAATCATGATCGAAACCGGGCAGGCCGATCTCATGCTCATCTCCTGGATGGGTGCGGACTTTGCCAACAAAGGCGATCGGGTGTATCGCCTGCTGGGCTGCGAAGTGACTTACCTGGGTGGCTTGCCTGAGATCGGCGACACCTTGCGGTTCGATATCCACGTCGATGGCCACGCTCGCCAGGGCGACATCCGCATGTTCTTCTTCCACTACGACTGCACGATCGACGGTGTCGAGCGGATGTCCATGCGGAACGGCCAAGCCGGATTCTTCTCCGACGAGGAGCTGGCTGCGTCGGGCGGGGTCCTTTGGCGCCCGGAGGACGAGACTGTCAGCGGTCCAATGGAATCGACACCGTCACAAACGTCGCGCACCTCATTGGATCGCGCCGATCTAGAGGCGATGGCCGCAGGAGAGATCTGGCACACCTTTGGCCACGGCTTCGAGATCGCGGCCAGCCACACCCGCACGCCGAGCATATCGGCCGGCGACATGTTGTTCGTCGACGAAGTAACCCAGCTTGATTTCACCGGCGGTCCATGGGGCCGAGGTTATCTGCGTGCAGTTGCCCACGTAAATCCCGAAACCTGGTACTTCGGCGGTCATTTCAAGAACGACCCCTGCATGCCCGGCACGCTGATGTACGAGGCGACGATGCAGACAATGGCGATCTACATGACGGCCCTCGGCATGACTTTGGAATGCGACGGGTGGCGCTTTGAACCGGTGCCATTCGAAACCTACAAATTGCGGTGCCGCGGGCAGGTCACGCCACAATCACGCGAGCTGGTCTACGAGGTGTTCGTACGTGAGGTTGTCGCCGGGCCCGAGCCCACTCTGTTCGCCGACCTGCTCTGCACGGTCGACGGCTTGCCGGCTTTCCACTGCCGGCGTATGGGGCTGCGACTTTCACCCGGGTCGCCGATGGATCTGGGCGTCGAAGAGCTGGCGGGATATGTCGAACCCAAAGCCGTCGCAAAAGCCGAAGGAATCACGTTCGACTACAAAGCGATGCTCGCCTGCGCGATCGCCAAGCCTTCCCTGGCGGTTGGTCCCCTCTATGAGAAGTTCGATTCTTACCGAAGAGTTCCGCGACTACCGGGTCCGCCTTACCATTTCATGTCTCGGGTCACCGAGCTGGTCGGTGAGCTCGGCGTCGTGAAGTCCGGTGCCGAAGTTGTCGCGGAGTACGACGTGCCCAGCGAAGCTTGGTATTTCGCTGAGAACAAGGCCGCGAACGGGAAACAGACGATGCCGAACGCGGTCCTCATGGAGATCGCATTGCAGCCCTGCGGCTGGCTGGGCGCGTATGTCGGTTGTCCGCTGGACTACGACGTGGATCTCTTTTTCCGTAACCTTGACGGAACGGGGACACAGCACCGGGAGATCACACCTTCGACCGGGACGTTGCAGATCAAGGCCACGCTGAAGAGCTACGCCCAAGCGGGTGGAACCATCATCGTGAGCTTCGACGGTGAAATCCACGCGGATGCTGGACTGATCTACACGTTCGACACAGTGTTCGGATACTTTCGGCGTGAGGCGCTGCAGCAGCAGGTGGGGCTCCCAGTCAGCGACGAGCAGCGTGCCTTGCTGGAGCTTCCCTGCGAGGCGCCGGTCGTCGACTTGCGTAGCCGCCCGGAGGAATTCTTCGGTTCAGGAGCTCGGCTGGCCGACCCGATGCTGTTGATGATCGACCGGGTGACCGGCCGCTGGCCAGCCGACGGAAGCGCCGGCCTGGGCCGGTGGCGTGCCGTCAAGGATGTGAATCCGGCCGAGTGGTACTTCAAGGCCCACTTCTACCGGGATCCGGTACAACCCGGATCGCTGGGCATCGAGATGATGCTCCAACTCATACAGTTCGCGATGCTCGATCTCGGGTTCGGCAAGGAGGCGGGACCGTCAGCGCGCTTCGAGCCGGTGGCGCTGCACGACCCGATCACCTGGCGATACCGCGGTCAGATCGTGCCTACCAACAAACAGATCACGGCGCAGGTGGAGATCACCCGCATCGAGCGCAATGACGACGGCATCCTGGCCGTAGCCGAAGCCTCCCTGTGGCTCGACGGCAAGCGGATCTATAGCGCGAGCAACCTCGGTATGCGCATCACACCCGATGCGCCGGACAGTCAATCTCCGCTCCGCACCGACTTGTCCGCTACGTCTTCCACGTCTTTCTCGTCTTCCACTTCTGAGGCCCTGGCTACCACGGTGGTGGAGACGACCATCGATCCCACCCGGGACACCTGGGTCACCGATCACTGCCCGTCGTATTTAATCCCTTCTCTGCCAATGATGTCGGTGCTGGACCTCTTCGCGCAGGCGGCCAGTCGGGCCGTGGGCCCGGCCAAAGTGGTCGAAGTCGCCGACCTGGAGCTGCTTCGGTGGATCGTGGTCGATGGGCCGAGGCGGCTGCGGGTGGTAGTCGAGCCGGTCGAACCGGGACGTTTTGAAGGCCGTGTGGAGTTGTGGCGAGACGCGCCGAACCCGGCGTTGTCGCGCTGGGAGACTCACGCGCGGGCCGTAATCGGCACCGCGGACAGCTACGCGGGTGAACCGACAACTCCCGCCCCATTGAAAGACGCGATCCCATTCGCCAGCCCGTACGACGGCACAGTCTTCCACGGTCCGGCGTTCGCAAGCCTGATGGACGGCGCCCGGATCGGCAGCAACGGTTCATCGGGGACGCTTGCAGTCGAGAGGTGCAAGGTTCCCGCGGGTCAGCAGCAGCCGGGACTTCTCGACGGCGCGCTGCACATCGTTCCGCACACCGCGATGAACGTATGGATTACGGATGGTTCAGACGTCGCGTCATATACGGAGGCCGCGGACTTGACCGTCGGATTCCCGCGTCGGGTGATTTGGGCGCGGTTCTACAGCGACGCCCCCGCGGAGGGGACGGTGGATGTGGAAACCCGGTTTGTCGGGTTTGACGACGCCGATAGCCGCTTGCCGATCATCGATCTATGGCTCAGCGCTGCGGGCAGGCCCTGGGCCCAGATTCGCCTTGTTGAATTCCTAATGGATAAGGGACCTCTCGCTCGGATCAGCGGCCCCAAGCGTCGCGCGTTCGTGGGCGAGCGGCGAGCGGTGCCGGAGGTGTCGTTGGGTGATCGGTTGAGCCATGGGGTGGTCACGCTCGATTCCACGCGTGCGGCAACGCAGGAGTGGTTCAAGGGCACCCTTCAAGCGGTGTACGGCACTGACAGCCAGGGGGATTCGCAGATTATCGACATCGCGACCAAAGAGGCTGTCGCAGATGCCGCTCACAGCGCCATACACCCATCGCAGGTTCACATCGTCGACGGGCAGGTGAGCTGCCCGGCGCTGCCGCTGGAGCGAGTCTCCGTCGAGGTCGAGCAAACAGGTCAGGGTGCATGTCGTGCGAGCGCGTCGTTGCAGACGGACTGGCTACCGGTACGCAGGTGGTCGAACGACAGGCTCGGAATCCAGCAGGGCGGTTTCGGGGATCTTCTGCACTGGGCCTTGCTGTCGCGCTATGTCAGATACGTCATCGTCACGGATCCAGCCGCGATGACAGCGATTCGGGGGCGTCCCGTGCTGTTGTTAGGCAACCACCAAGTGCAGGTCGAGTCGCTTTTGGGCACGACAATCGCGTCGTGGTTGACCGGCACACAGGTCGTCACGATTGCCCATGCCAAACATGAAACCCGTTGGATCGGTGACCTTTTACGGCTCGACGCCGCTGCGGGCTTGGAGCTGGATAGCATCCGATACTTCGATCAGAAGAACCCAAAGCAGTTCTTAAGCCTGATCGAAGAAATCAAGAGCGATACCGTGGCCCACGGCATGTCGACCATGGTGCATGCCGACGGGACTCGATACGTCCGCTCCGGCCAGCGCGTCGAGAGGCTGACATCCACCCTGTTGGATATGGCAATCGAGCTGTCGATCCCAATCGTGCCGATGTACTTCGCGGGAGGTTTGCCCGAGGAGGCATTGGATCAAAAGCTTGAGGTGCCGTATCGCCATGCCGCGCAAGACTATATTTTCGGTCCCCCGATCATGCCCGACGAACTGATCGCGTGGCCCTACGTCGACCGTCGACGCCGGGTCATGGACGCCATCAACGCGCTGGCCCCATACAGCGATGCGCCACACGAGCCGAACTACGCAGTGGAGAACCGGATTGCCGCCGCCGCTCCGGGTGCATCCCCCCTTGAGTCGATATGGGTTTGCCTCGAGGATGCGCTGAATGCGCTTCCGGTGGATTGGCGAGACACGATCAATAGCGACGACTGGACGGGGGCTCGATCAACCCAGCGCGACGCCGCCGGTACCGGTCGGCCATAGGAGAACCGGCACTCGACGACCGCGGCACTTAGTCGCTTTGGTGGCTGTGATGATGGTGGCCATCTGTCGCCTCGGGGGAGCCGCCCATCATCCGCAGCATCGGCATTCCTCCAGTGGTAAAGAACCGCGCAAGCAGTAGTGCCGCGATGACGATGAAGGCGATGTTAAGCCAGGTCGTGTAGTTCCATAAGATTCCCGTCTCCATTACCTTGGTGCTGCGCTGAGTGGGTATGAGATCTGCTGTGCCGAAAAGTAATTCGACAAGATAGCCCGCGACCACCATCGCGGCGTAAAAGGTGCCTAACAGGATCAGCATCATCCTGACGCCGTAGTACTTGCGGTAGATATTCAAGATCGGAATTATCAACAGGTCGGCGAAGATAAACGCGATGACGCCCCCGAAGCTGATGCCGCCGTTCCACAGCACTGCGGCCAGTGGCACGTTGCCAATCGAGCAGACGAAGGAAAAGATCGCCACGATGGGCCCGACGATCGGGCCCCACGCCACCGCCCACCCCGGGTGGTCGGCCAAAAAGAATTTCTGCCAAAACGTTTCGGGCACCCACGCGGCGATCGCGCCGGCGATGAACAGGCCCAGAATCAGATCCCGCAGTATCGCCAGCCACTCCATGACGAACACGTGCGAGACAGAGGTGAAGCCCTCGGCGGAGAAGAGTCGCTGCCAGAACGATCCGTCCCGTTGGATGGACATGTCCATGGCAGCGTGGCCTTCCATCGAGCCGGCCAGGCCGCGGTCGGCTTGCTCGCGAGCGGCATCGATGAGCCGGGAGCGCACGAACAGCCGGAACAAGACAGCCAGCACCACGATCATCAGCGGCCCGCCAACGAATTCTGCGGCGGTGAATTGCCAGCCCATCAACAGCGCGAGAATGATGCCCAACTCCAGTACCAGATTGGTGGACCCGATTTCGAACGCCATGGCCGCGGTGAAGTTGGCGCCTTTTCGGAAGAGCGACCGGGCCAAAGCCACGGCGGCGTATGAGCACGACGACGACGCCGCTCCCAGGCCGGCTGCGACCGCCAGGGTCCGCGGCCGGTCGTCGCCCAGCACGGCCACGATCGTCGAGCGACGCACCACCGCCTGCACCACTGCCGACAGGCCGAACCCCAGGATCAACGCCCACAGGATTTCCCACGTCATCGACCCCGTCAGCGCCAATGCATGCCCTACCGCTGCCACCATTGTTCCCGTCACTCGGTCCTCCGTGTAGATCACCCCTTGGGGGTACTAGTCAAGGGGTGTTCGGCTCCCGCGTCAATAGAGAAATAACCTGGTCAACGCCGTAAACTCGCGACAAGTCGGAAGATGCGCCGCACCCGTCCACCGCGCATCTGATCAGATCGCTGTGGCGTACCAATCTCCGACACACCGGCCCGCCACCACCGTCACAGACGTAACACCAGGCACACTGGTAACAACAGGATTCTTGCCAAAACGCCAGGAGGGCATGGCCGTGTACCGAGTCTTTGAAGCGCTGGATGAACTGGGCGCAATCGTCGAAGAAGCCCGTGGCGTGCCGATGACCGCTGGTTGCGTGGTGCCTCGCGGCGATGTGCTCGAACTGATCGACGACATCAAGGATGCGATACCAGGCGAGCTGGACGACGCCCAGGACGTGCTGGACGCGCGTGACTCGATGCTGCACGACGCCAAGGCACACGCCGAATCCATGGTGTCCTCGGCGACCACCGAGTCGGAGTCGATGCTGAACCACTCCCGCGCAGAGGCCGACCGCATCCTTTCCGATGCGAAAGCGCAGGCAGACCGGATGGTGAGCGAAGCGCGTCAGCACAGCGAACGGATGGTCGGCGAGGCTCGCGAGGAATCCATTCGCATCGCTACCGCAGCCAAACGCGAGTACGAGGCCAGCGTCGGCCGTGCCCAAGCCGAAGCCGACCGCCTGACCGAAAACGGCAACATCTCCTACGAGAAGGCCGTGCAAGAGGGCATTAAGGAACAGCAGCGCCTGGTATCGCAGAACGAGGTGGTGCAAGCCGCGAACGCGGAATCCACCCGCCTCATCGACACGGCGCACGCCGAGTCCGACCGGCTGCGCGGCGAGTGCGACATCTACGTCGACAACAAGCTCGCCGAATTCGAGGAATTCCTCAACGGGACAATCCGCTCCGTCGGGCGTGGCCGCCACCAACTCCGCACCGCAGCCGGCACGCACGACTACGCGACGCGGTAGCCGGCGGATCCGGTTGGCCCTGGCTGGGCCCTGACGCTGCGCGACAGGCACCGTAGGATTCGGCTATGGCGCGGCAGCACAGCACCGCAGCAAAGCGACACCCGGCCTCGCCGCTGACGGTTGACATCATTCGGCTGGGCCGACGCCCGGGATCGATGGTGACTCTGCGCAACACCGTCCCCAACCCCTCGCGCATCGGTGCGGCATCGATCGCGATCGAGCAGGGCGCTCCGCTGGATCTGGACCTGCGGTTGGAGTCGGTATCGGAAGGCGTGTTGGTGACCGGGACGGTGTCCGGCCCCACCGCCGGCGAGTGCGTCCGTTGCCTGACCCCGCTCGAGGGACGTGTGCAAGTGGACTTGACCGAACTGTTCGCCTATCCCGACAGCGCGACCGAGGCGACCACCGAGGAAGACGAAGTCGGGCGCGTGCTCGACGACACCATCGACCTCGAGCAGTCGATCGTCGACGCCGTGGGACTCGAACTCCCGTTCTCTCCGCTGTGCAGGCCGGATTGCCCGGGATTGTGCCCTGAGTGTGGTGTTCAACTGGCGGAAGAGCCTGGCCATCATCATGACCTGATCGACCCACGTTGGGCCAAGTTGGCGGAAATGTTGCCGCCGGACCCGGCTGAACCACCTGAGCCGGACGCACCGCGGGGTGAGCGGTGACGTCAAACCACATTCTGCTCGACGCGCTCGGGGTGGACCTGCCCGACGAGCTGCTTACGCTGGCGTTGACTCACCGCAGCTACGCCTACGAAAACGGCGGCCTACCGACCAACGAACGCCTCGAGTTTCTCGGCGACGCAGTCCTGGGCCTGACCATCACAGACGAGCTCTACCACCGTCACCCCGACCGGCCCGAGTCGTATCTGGCCAAACTGCGGGCCGGCGTCGTCAACACACACGCCCTGGCTGACGTCGCGCGAAACCTGTGCGAAGGGGGTCTCGGCGTTCACCTCTTCCTGGGGCGGGGCGAGGAGACCAGCGGGGGAGCCGACAAGTCCAGCATCCTGGCGGACGGTATGGAGTCGCTGCTGGGCGCTATCTACCTGCAGCACGGAATCGAGGGGGTCCGCGAGGTGATCCTGCGAGTGTTCGGCCCGATACTGGACGCCGCTCCCACGCTGGGAGCCGGGCTGGACTGGAAGACCAGCCTGCAGGAGCTGACCGCGGCTCGCGGCATGGGTACGCCGTCGTATCTGGTCACGTCAACCGGCCCCGACCACGAACGAGAATTCACCGCGGTGGTCGTCTTGATGGACGTCGAATACGGAACAGGTGTGGGCCGTTCCAAGAAAGAGGCCGAGCAAAAAGCCGCGGCAGCGACGTGGCAAGTGCTGGACACCGCCGGAAAAACATCCGTCTAGATGCCAGAGCTGCCTGAAGTCGAGGTGGTGCGCCGCGGCTTGCAGGCCCACGTGGTGGGCAAGGCGATCACCGCGGTGCGGGTGCACCACCCCCGGGCGGTGCGCCGCCACGAGGCCGGGCCCGCCGACCTTACGGCCCAGTTGCTCGGCGCGCGAATCACCGGAACCGATCGGCGCGGCAAATATCTGTGGTTGCTCCTCGATTCCGAGCCGCCGGGGTCGGGATCGGACACTGCGCTGGTCGTCCACCTCGGCATGAGCGGGCAGATGTTGCTGGGGGCCGTCCCGCGCGCCGATCATGTCCGGATCTCCGCGCTGCTCGACGATGGGACCGTGCTGAGCTTCGCAGACCAGCGGACCTTTGGAGGCTGGATGCTCGCGGACCTGGTGACTGTGGACGCAAGCGTGGTGCCGGTGCCCGTCGCCCACCTGGCGCGTGACCCGCTCGACCCCCGGTTCGACCCCGATGCGGTGGTGAAAGTGTTGCGGGGCAAGCATTCCGAGATCAAGCGTCAGCTGCTGGACCAGACGGTCGTGTCCGGGATCGGCAATATCTATGCCGACGAGGCGCTGTGGCGGGCCAAGGTGAACGGTGCCCGGATCGCTGCCACGCTGACCCGCAAGCAGCTGGGCGCGGTGCTGCAGGCCGCCGCCGACGTGATGCGTGACGCGCTGGCCAAGGGCGGGACCTCGTTTGATTCGCTGTACGTCAACGTCAACGGCGAGTCCGGTTACTTCGACCGATCCCTGGACGCCTACGGGCGTGAAGGCGAAAACTGCCGGCGCTGCGGAGCCGTGATGCGCCGGGAAAGGTTTATGAACCGTTCGTCGTTCTACTGTCCGAGGTGCCAGCCGCGCCCCCGACGGTAAGTTTTCGTGGGTGCGCCGCGCCGAGACGAAAGGAGTGCCGATGACTGAATTGTGGGTCGAACGGACCGGGTCCCGCCGGTACACGGGATACAGCTCGCGAGGCGCGCAGGTACTCGTCGGCTCCGAGGACGTTGACGGCGTGTTCACCCCCGGCGAGCTGCTGAAGATCGCGCTCGCGGCGTGCAGCGGGATGTCCAGCGACCAGCCACTGGCCCGCCGGCTCGGTGACGATTACAAAGCTGTTGTCAGGGTGTCCGGCGCGGCGGACCGCGAGCAGGAGCGGTATCCGCTGCTGCAGGAGTCCCTCGAGCTTGATCTGTCGGGTATGAGCCCGGAGGACAAGGAACGCCTGCTGGTGGTCGTCAACCGGGCCATCGATGCGGTGTGCACGGTCGGGCGCACCCTCAAATCGGGCACGGTCGTTGATTTTGAAGTCACCGATGTCGGAGCCTGACGTCCGGCTCACTGCTTCGGTGCACGGCGAGGTCCAGGGTGTCGGTTTTCGCTGGTGGACCCGCTGCCGGGCGCTCGAACTGGGTCTCACCGGATACGCGGCAAACCAGGCCGACGGCCGCGTACAGGTTGTCGCCCAGGGGCCCCGTGCGGCCGGCGAGAAATTGCTGCAGCTGCTGCGAGGGGGCGATTCGTGGCCCTCAAGGCCGGGCCGCGTCGACCGGGTTGTCGCCGCCTTTTCGCAGCCAACGGAGCAGTTCAGCGGGTTCGTCGAGCGCTGACCCAGCGCCGTCCAGCGCCGCGAAAGTGCAACTGGCGACGGGGTCACTCGAGCGATGTGTTGCCAGTTGCACTTTCGCGGCGTTCTCAGCGGTAGTCTGGCACGCCGTGTACCTCAAGAGTCTGACGCTTAAGGGCTTCAAGTCCTTCGCGTCGCCGACGACTCTGCGTTTCGAGCAGGGCATCACCGCAGTGGTCGGGCCCAACGGCTCCGGCAAATCCAACGTCGTCGATGCCCTGGCGTGGGTGATGGGGGAGCAGGGAGCAAAGACGCTACGCGGCGGCAAGATGGAGGATGTCATCTTCGCGGGCACCTCGTCACGCGCCCCGCTGGGACGCGCCGAAGTCACCGTTACCATCGACAACTCCGACAACGCGCTGCCTATCGAGTACTCCGAGGTATCGATCACCCGCAGGATGTTCCGCGACGGTGCTAGCGAATACGAAATCAATGGCAGCAGTTGCCGTTTGATGGATGTCCAGGAGCTGCTGAGTGACTCCGGCATCGGCCGCGAGATGCACGTCATTGTCGGGCAGGGCAAGCTGGACGAGATCCTGCAGTCGCGCCCCGAGGACCGCCGGGCGTTCATCGAAGAAGCCGCGGGCGTGCTCAAGCATCGCAAGCGTAAGGAAAAGGCCCTCCGCAAACTCGACGCGATGTCAGCCAATCTGGCCCGGCTCACCGATCTGACCACCGAACTGGGCCGTCAGCTCAAACCCCTGGGCCGGCAAGCCGAGGTGGCCCGTCGCGCTCAGACCATCCAGGCCGATCTGCGCGACGCCCGATTGCGGCTGGCCGCCGACGACCTAATGAACCGGCAGGTGGAGCGGGACGCGATCTTCGAGGCCGAGGCCACCATGCGCCGGGAGCACGACGAGGCCGCCAGGCGGCTGGCGGTCGCATCTGAAGAGCTGACTGCGCACGAGACCGCACTGGCCGAGCTCTCGGTCCGGGCCGAGTCGGTCCAGAACACCTGGTTCGGGCTGTCCGCCCTTGCCGAACGAGTCGCCGCCACGGTGCGCATTGCCAACGAACGCGCTCAGCATCTCGACCTCGAGCCGGCGCCGACCGGCGACGCCGACCCCAGAAAACCCGAGGAGCTGGAAGCCGAGGCCGAACAGGTCGCCGTCGCTGAGCGGGAGCTGCTGGCTGTGCTGGCCGAGACGCGCATTCGGCTCGACGCCGCCCGTGCGGAGTTGGCTGACCGTGAGCGCGAGGCGGCCGAGGCCGACCGGGCCCATCTGGCCGCTGTCCAAGCCGAGGCCGACCGGCGCGAGGGTCTGGCGCGGCTCACCGGTCAGGTGGAGACCATGCGGGCGCGCGTCGAATCGATCGACGACAGTGTTGCCCGGTTATCCGAGCGCATCGAGGTTGCCTCGGCGCGCGCGCAACAGACCCGGGCGGAGTTCGAAATCGTGCAGGCCCGCGTCGGTGAGCTCAACCAGGGCGAGGTTGGCCTCGACGAGCAACACGAACGGACGGTGGCTGCGCTGCGGTCGGCCGAGGAACGCGTCGCCGAACTGCAGGCGGCCGAGCGTGGCGCCGAACGCCAGGTGGCCTCGCTACGCGCCCGCATCGATGCGCTATCGGTCGGGCTGCAGCGCAAGGACGGCACCGCTTGGCTTGCGCAGAATCACACGGGCACAGGACTTCTCGGTCCGATCGCCAAGTTGGTCAAGGTCCGGCCTGGCTATGAGGCGGCGCTGGCGGCGGTGCTTGGTTCGGCGGCCGATGCGCTGGCCGCCGAAAGCTTCGGCGCGGCACGGTCCGCGGTGGCCGCGCTCAAGGAAGCCGACGGAGGCCGCGCGGCGCTGGTCCTGGGTGATTGGCCTGCCCCCACCGATGCCGCCCCGGCTGGCGTACTGCCCGCTGGGGCCCTGTGGGCGCTCGATCTGGTCGAGGCGCCCCCGCGGCTGCGCGGCGCGCTGATCGCCATGCTTTCGGGCGCGGCCGTGGTCAACGACTTGGCCGCGGCGCTGGATCTGGTGGCCGTGCGCCCGCAGTTGCGCGCCGTCTCCATCGACGGTGATCTGGTGGGCGCCGGCCGGGTGAGCGGCGGCTCGGATCGCAAGCTCAGCACCCTGGAGGTCACCTCCGAGATCGACAAGGCCGGCCACGAACTGGCCGCCGCGGAGACGCAGGTGGCCCAGCTGAGCGCCGCGCTGTCCGGTGCGGTGACCGAGCAGACCGCCCGTCAGGACTCCGCCGAACAGGCTTTGGCCGCGCTCAATGAATCCGACACCGAAATCTCGGCGATGTATGAGCAGCTGGGCCGGCTGGGTCAGGACGCGCGCACTGCCGCAGAAGAGTGGAACACGTTGCGTCGGCAGCGCGAGGAGCTGGAAGCCGGTCGCGCCACCACCCTCGACGAGGTCACCGAACTCGAAAGCCGGCTGCACAACGCCCAAGAGACCCAGCAGGTGGGTGCGGCGGAGCCTAGTCCCGCACTCGCCCGGCAGCAGATCGCCACAGCCGCCGAAACCGCCCGCGGCGTCGAAGTGGAAGCCCGACTGGCGGTGCGCACCGCCGAGGAGCGCGCCAACGCGGTGCGCGGGCGCGCGGATTCGTTGCGCCGTGCGGCCGCCGCCGAACGCGAAGCACGGGTGCGCGCCGAACAAGCGCGGGCCGCACGACTGCGGGCTGCCGGGGTAGCCGCCGCGGTGGCCGACTCCGGGCGGCTGCTGGCAGAGCGGTTGACCCAGGTGGTTCAAGCGGCGTCGGGAATTCGCGACGCACTGGTGACCGAGCGCCAGCGGCGATCGGTGGCAATGGCCGCGGTGCGTGACGAGGTGAACACGCTGGGCGTTCGGGTTGCCACGCTCACCGACTCGCTACACCGCGACGAGGTGGCCAACGCCCAGGCGGCGATGCGTATCGAGCAGCTCGAGGAGATGGTGCTGGAGCAGTTCGGCATGGCGCCGGCCGATTTGGTAGCCGAGTACGGCCCGGATGCCGCGCTGCCTCCGACCGAACTCGAGATGGCCGAGTTCGAGCAGGCCCGGGAGCGGGGTGAGCAGGTGGTCGCGCCCGCTCCGATGCCGTACGACCGGGCCACCCAGGAGCGCCGGGCGAAACGGGCCGAGCGTGAGCTGGCCGAGCTGGGCAGGGTGAACCCGCTGGCGCTGGAGGAGTTCGCTGCGCTGGAGGAGCGCTATAACTTCCTGGCCACCCAGCTCGAGGACGTCAAGGCGGCCCGCAAGGATCTGCTCGGCGTCGTCGACGATGTGGATGCCCGCATCTTGCAGGTGTTCAGCGACGCATTTGACGACGTGGAGCGGGAATTCCGCGGCGTGTTCAGCTCGCTGTTCCCCGGTGGTGAGGGCAGGCTACGGCTCACCGATCCGGACAACATGCTCACCACCGGGATCGAGGTGGAGGCTCGGCCGCCCGGCAAGAAGGTATCCCGGCTTTCGTTGCTGTCCGGTGGTGAGAAGGCGCTGACGGCGGTCGCGATGTTGGTGGCTATCTTCAAGGCCCGCCCGTCGCCGTTCTACATCATGGACGAAGTGGAGGCCGCGCTCGACGACACCAACCTGCGCCGCCTTATCGGCCTGTTCGAACAGCTACGGGCCCAGTCGCAACTCATCATCATCACGCACCAGAAGCCGACCATGGAGGTCGCTGACGCGCTTTACGGTGTGACCATGCAGGGCGACGGCATCACCGCGGTGATCTCGCAGCGGATGCGGGGTCAGCAGGTGGAGCAGCTGGTTACGAATTCCTCCTAGATTTACCCAGGTCCGCTGGGCTGCCGCCCCGGGCGGCGCGGGAACGGGGTTAAGGGGCACATCGGATTCGCATAGCGTCCCTGGAAGGATGTCAGCGTGACGCAAGGTCTTTGGATTGCCATCGCGGTTATCGGTGTCCTGGTTCTGATTGCCGCGCTGGTGCTGGGCCTGGTGCGCTACCGTCGGCGGCGGATCAGGCTCTCGCCGTCATCCCAGCAGCCCGAGCCGGGCGTACTCGACCGTTCGGGCGGCTACACCGCGTCCTCCGGCATCACATTCAGCCAGACCTCGACGCTCGAGCCGACAGCTCCGCCCGTCGAGCGGATCGACACCAGCGGCCTGCCCGCCGTGGGCGACGACGCGACCATCCCGCGCGACGCGCCGAGACGCACGATCTCCGACGTAGCACTTCCCGAACCTGAGCTGCCCGAAGCCGAGCCAGAGCTCGACGCCATCGCGCCGCCCGACGGCCGATTGGAGCGACTGCGCGGGCGACTCGCCAGATCACAGAATGCGTTCGGGCGCAGCATGTTGGGCCTGATCGGCGGCGGCGATCTGGACGAGGACTCGTGGCAGGACGTGGAGGACACCCTGCTGATCGCCGACCTGGGACCGGTGGTCACCGAGTCGGTGGTCACTCAACTGCGGAGCGCGCTTGCCGGCGGCAACGTGCGCACCGAGGCCGACGCACGGGCCGTGCTGCGCGAAGTGTTGATCAAAGAACTGCAACCCGACATGGACCGCTCTATTCGCGCCCTGCCGCACGCCGACGCTCCCGCGGTGTTGCTGATCGTGGGCGTCAACGGCACCGGAAAGACCACCACGGTGGGCAAGTTGGCCCGGGTGTTGGTTGCCGACGGGCGGCGTGTGGTGCTGGGGGCGGCCGACACCTTCCGGGCGGCCGCGGCTGTCCAACTGCAGACTTGGGCGGCCAAGGTAGGCGCCGACGTTGTTTGCGGGGAGGAGGGCGCCGACCCGGCGTCGGTGGCGTTCGACGCGGTGGACAAAGGCATTGCGGTGGGAGCCGATGTCGTGGTCATCGATACCGCCGGGCGGCTGCACACGAAGGTCGGGCTGATGGATGAACTCGACAAGGTCAAGCGCGTGGTGACCCGGCGCGCAGCTGTCGACGAGGTTCTGCTGGTGCTCGACGCCACGATCGGCCAGAACGGACTCGCCCAAGCGCGGGTATTCTCCGACGTCGTCGACATCACCGGCGCCGTGTTGACCAAGCTGGACGGAACGGCCAAGGGCGGCATTGTGTTCCGCGTCCAGCAAGAGCTTGGGGTCCCCGTCAAGTTGGTCGGTCTCGGTGAAGGTCCCGATGATCTGGCGCCGTTCGAACCCGCCGCCTTCGTCGACGCCCTGCTTGGCTGAGAGCCCTTCACACGCCGAGCGCGACGTTAATCCTGACGAAACATGCTCGCTCTATTGCCGAAACAACTATTGCGCATGGTTCTGGATCAGGCCACAGGCAATACGTCTGACGGCCATTCATGCTCAACCGGAGGTGATAGCGAGTGGCATTCCCGATAATGGGCCAACCGGATACCGGCGATACCGCCTGG
>Ga0182014_10003034_pt1 | contig 20549 bp, 13 predicted proteins | sample 612S2DmetaG_FD_120489 | JGI IMG/M metagenome (GOLD analysis project Ga0182014, IMG submission 120489) | Permafrost microbial communities from Stordalen Mire, Sweden - 612S2D metaG | ecosystem: Environmental > Terrestrial > Soil > Wetlands > Permafrost | place: Sweden: Stordalen | collected... | reverse complement strand
GGGTTAAGACGTCGCCTACATTCGTCGAATATATGCGCTCGATGCGGTGGTTCAGATTGGTGACCGGGGTGATCGCCGCCTTGGCCGCGGCCAGCTCGTTCTACGGGTTTGGGGCAACGGGAGTGGCGGAAGCTCCAAAGATGCCTTTGCCTCTGAAGGTGGCAGGGACCCAGATCCTCAACCGCGCTAATCAGCCTGTAATCCTAAGAGGGGTCAACGCCGCCAGCCTGGAATGGACGAGCGACGGTCAGGGGCACATCCTTCAATCGGTGAACACCGCCATTCAGGAATGGCACGTGAACGTTATCCGCTTGCCCCTGGCGCAGGACCGCTGGTTCGGCAAGGCCTCGGGACAGCAGGACGAGGGCGTGGCCTATCGGGCACTCGTCAAGACGATCGTGGACGCCTGTGCGACGCAGGCTTGTTACATCGTGCTGGATCTGCACTGGTCGGATTGCGGCGAGTGGGGCGCCAACATTGCGCAGCACTCGATGCCCGACCAGAACAGCGTAGTCTTCTGGCAGGATTGCGCGGCGGCCTACCGGGATCATCCCGCCGTGCTCTTCGACCTTTACAACGAGCCGCACGACGTCGCCTGGGACATCTGGCTAAAGGGAGGAACCATCACCGACCGACCGAACAGCCGACGAGGCGGCCCGCCACGGACTTTCGAAGCCGTCGGAATGCAGAAGCTGCTCGACACCGTGCGCGCGACTGGCGCGAAGAACCTGGTGATTGCGGGTGGCCTGGATTGGGCTTACGACTTCTCCGGCATTCTGGACGGGCGGCAGCTTTCAGATTCTGGCGGAAACGGAGTGCTTTACGTCAATCACGCTTACAACAACAAGGGGCATAGTGTGGAGACCTGGATCAGCCGGATGGAGCAGGCGACCGCGAAGTTGCCGGTGATCGTATCGGAGTATGGCGGATCGGGAGGGCCCAACCGGAGGGCTGGCCGGTTCGGCGCCCCTGGCAGAGCCGCGAGTCCTGGCGGGCGATGACTGGCTGTTGCACGTGATGCAGGCCCTTCAGGATCACAACTGGTCGTGGATCGCTTGGGACTTTCATCCCGCTGCCGGGCCGACGCTGATTTCAGGCTGGGACTATACGCCCACGCCGGATTTCGGCGTGTTCGTCAAACAGGCACTCGCGGGCACCTTGCCCAAATACACGCCGCCGATTGCCTCGGCGACTAATTCGTCTCCCGCTACTGCCGCGCCTCCGTCGTCGGCCGCTCCTGCGGCTGGCAATGACGCTACAGCTCCATCTCAATGACGCATTCGGATTCGCCGGCGGGAGTGCGGACTTTGAAGCCGACCTTCTTGCACATCTGCTGCATGTCCTTATTCTCGCGCAAGGTGTAGGCGACCAGGCGGCCCAACTTCTCGTCCTTCGCGATCTGGACCATGCGTTTGGTGAGCTCCGTGCCGAGACCCTTGCGCTGCCACGCATCGGTGACTATCACGGCAAACTCGCCGGCGTTGGAGCCGTGCAGTCTGCTGAGGCGGACGACGCCCATGATCTGAGATTTCCCCTTGCTATCGTTGCGCTCAGCGACGAGCGCGATCTCGCGGTCGTAATCGTTGAAACAGATGCGGATGAGGCGGGTGTGAGCGACGCGCTCCGAGAGCTTGAGCGGGCTAAAGTAACGCAGATAGACGCTCCGCTCCGAGAGGCCTTCGTGGAAGTTCACCATCACCGGCTCATCCTCGGGACGGATCGGGCGAATGGTGACCTTCGTGCCGTCCTTCATCTTCCAGGCGCCAACATATTGGGTCGGATACGGGCAGATGGACAATTTGGGCAACTGGTCTTCGGCGGTCTTGGGGTCGTGCAGGATGACGCGGGCGTCGAGGGCCACCAGGTCATCGCCGGAGGCAAACAGCGGGTTGATGTCGATTTCCTTGATCCAACGCTGTTCGGCGACGAGTTGGCTGAAGCCGACCATGAGCTTTTCGAGGGCGGCGAGGTCCACCGGCTTGCGGCCGCGCACGCCTTTGAGCGCCTTGTAGATCTTGGTGGTTTCCATCATGCGGCGCGCCAGGGTCGTGTTGAGCGGCGGCAGGGCCAGCGCTTTGTCCTTGAAGATTTCGACCAACTGGCCCCCCATGCCGAACAGGAGCACCGGTCCGAACTGCGGGTCAATGCTGCTGCCGAGGATGATCTCGTAACCATCGCCCAGCTTGATCATCTTCTGGACCGTGACGCCCTGGAAATGCTCGGCGCCCTTCTTCTCGGTCACGGCCTGCTTGATGTCGTTGAAGGCTTTGCGCACCTCGGCTTCGTCCTTGAGGTTCAACTGGACGCCGCCCACGTCGGTCTTGTGGGTGATGGTCTCGGAATAGAGCTTCAGCACGGTGGGGAACCCAATCTCCTTCGCGAGCTTGGCGGCGGCGGCTTCGGTCTTGGCGATCTTGGTGATGACTGTGGGGATTCCGTAGCAGCCAAGCAGGTCCTTGGACTCAGACTCGGTGAGGATGGTGCGGCCGCTCTTCTTGACGGTGGCGAGCAAGGTGTTGGCCTTGGCGCGACCGGATTCGAGGTCGGCAGGGTCGGCGGAGGGGACGGGCGTTTCGTAAAGGGCGCGCAAGTTCTCCGAATACTGATACATGAACGTGAAGGCCCGGGCGGCGGTATCCGGATAAGCAAACGTGGGGATGTCGGCCTTGTTGAGTAGCACTTCGCCCTCGGCCACGATGTTGCCCCCCATCCAGCTTGCCAGCACGGGCTTGCCTTCGATGTGCCCGAAAGCTTTGAGCTTCTCGGCAGTGCCGGTGCAGTCGGTCATGGCCTGAGGAGTCAGAATGACCAGCAAGCCGTCACTATTCTTGTCCCGGCCGGCGATTTCGAGCGCTTTGGTGTAGAGTTCCGGGCTGGCGTCGCCAATGACGTCAATGGGATTATTATGGCTCCAGACAGACGGAAGGTTCTTGTTGAGTTCGTCCATGGTCTCCTTGGAGATCTCAGCCAGCGTGCCGCCCGTGGTCAGCAGCGCGTCGGTGGCCAGCACGCCGGGGCCGCCCGCGTTGGTGATAATGGTGAGGCGGTTGCCTTGCGGACGAGGCTGTTTGCCGAGCACTTCGGACATGTCGAAAACCTCGGAGATGTCGTTAACCCGAAGCACGCCGCAACGCTTGAACGCGGCATCGAGAACATCATCCGACCCGGTCAGGGAGCCGGTATGGGAGGCGGCGGCCTTGGCCGCCCCGGCGGTGCGGCCGGGCTTGATGATAATGATGGGTTTGGTGAGGGCGACCTCGCGGGCGGCAGACAGGAAGGAGCGCGCGTCACCAATGGATTCCATGTAGATGACAATGCTTTTGGTGTTCGGATCGTCGCCGAAATAGCTGATGAGGTCGCCCCAGCCGACATCGAGCATGGAACCAATGGAGACGAAGGAGCTGAAGCCAACACCCTCGCGCAGGGACCAATCGAGCACCGCACACCCGAGGGCGCCGGATTGGCTCAGGAAAGCGACCGAGCCTTTGCGGACCATGGAAGGGGCGAAGCTCGGATTGCTGCCGTGAAGCGGGCTCAACACCCCCAGGCAATTGGGGCCAATAAGGCGCATGTTGCCGCGCCGGACTTGGGCCAGAACCTGCCGTTCGAGTTCGACGCCGGCGGGGCCGATTTCCTTGAAGCCGGCTGAGATGATGATGGCGCCGGGGACGCCCAGGTCCGCCGCTTCACTCATCAGGCCGGGAATGATCGCGGCGGGAGTGGTGACGACGATGAGGTCGGGCTTTTCCGGCAGGGCAGAGAGCTTGGGATACGCCTTGATGCCGAGCACGCTGGACCGGGTCGGGTTGACCGGATAAACCGGGCCGCCGAAGGGCGTGTTCATCAGGTTCCACAGCACGGTGCGGCCGACGCTGTTGGGCTTTTCCGTGGCGCCCACCACGGCGACCGACTTGGGCAGGAAGATCGCATCCAGGGGATGACGGCCCATTTGACGGCCCGCAGCGCTGAAAGGTTTTTGAATAGTAGAAGGCATAGGTATGTTTATAAGGGATTTAAGTGTCGAGGGTGGTTGCCAGCATAAGCTTCTCCGCGCGGGGCAGCGTTTTGCTGTCCGCGAGTCTCACCGGCCATAATTTGAGCGTCCTCATTCTGGAGATGGATCGGATATTCGCAATCTGCCGGGAAGGGCCATACCATGCTTCACCAGCTTTGGCAAAAGTTCACCCTATTTTGCACGGCCCCGGTCCATTAGGAAAGCAGAAGTCAGTCACCGGGCTACTATCATGACGGATTCTGGACCGCCGTCCGGCGAATTGCTTCACGGACCACACCGGCCTGCGTCCCAACTCCAGCATATTCCTGGTGTGGCCGGCGGCCCATCGCCTTAGCGCGTGCCGAGCAACTGCGCCCGGTATTCCGTGGGCGACTGGCCCAGAATCTTCTTGAACACGCGGTTGAAGTGCGTCAGCGACTGGAAGCCGACCTCAAAGGCAATTTCGCTTACCCGCAAATTCGGATTGAGCAGCAGGTTCTTGGATTTCTCGATGCGCACGCGCGAAAGATAATCCGTGAAGTTGATGCCGGTCACCTTCTTGAACATCTTGCAGAAATAGAAGGTGCTCGTATTGACGGCTTTGGCAACGTGTCCGAGCCGGAGGTTGTCGGTCTGATGCTCTTGAATGTACTCTTTGGCGCGGGTGATCACTGGTGGTTCCGCATTCTCTTGCTGCAATACCACCTGGTTGCTCAGCATGGAGAGGTGCTGGGCAAAGATGGACAGCAATTTGACGACCGCCTCGTGCTTCTTGCTCGGCACTACAGATGTGGCAAAATAGGCCTCCTTGAGCTTTCCGGGATCCACATTCACACCCCATTCGCCCACCAGCCGAAGTGTGCGCTCAAACTGCGCCTGAGTCGGCGTTTTGCGGAAGACCTGGCCGGTCTGCAAGAAGCCGACCAACCGGTCGCCCAACCGCACCGGCACGGCGGTATCGCAAAGCCCGGCTGGGCAGCTCACGGTGCAGGGGTCATCGACCGCCCCCGCCGCCAGTTTCTCCTGCACCTGCAAGCAGGACGCGCAGGCGCGGCTCGTCTCAAGCACCATCGCGCAAAAGGGGCTCTCGTTGCGGTGACCGTGATGCGGAAGCTGCCAGGATTCCACCGAGCGCAAAGCCACCGGCAAGCCAGTTGCCTCGGTGAAAGCGCGTTCGTAGTCCTGGAAAACCTTCGAGTTGCTCAATGCCTCGATCAAGCTCCGGCCAGGGTTGGCTCCGGTGTTGCCGCGCGACTTAAAAGCCGATTCCTTTGCCCGGGCTACCTGGCCGGCGCGCCGTGCAGCACGCCCGGAAGCGGAGGCTTCCGAAAGGCCGCCATTTCCCGAGGCCTGCTGGACAAATGTTGTTTGCATTGGGACAAATTACAGGAATACCCGCCAGGACTCAACCAATTGTGCGTCATTTCTATTGCCCGCAGAGATGAACCGAGTTGGAAATGCTCTCGGTCACTTAAGCTAATATTGTTCAGCACGCGGCAGAATAGGGCTCACCGGTTGGCGCGGCACACGGACGTGTCATGTGTCGGGCCCGCCCTGGTCTCAATAGAAAACACCACAAGCAGCGGCAGTCACTTGCAGATAGGCATCGAGTTCCAGTCCTGGGGCAGCCTTCCCCGGCCCAGCGCCTCATGCCCAGTCTGGAGCCGCTCCGCCCCTTTCGGCGCCCCAGACTCGCAACATTCTATCCCCACGACGCTGGCACACCCCACCCGCTCCGGCACTGCCCCGGACCCTCACCGTAGCGTCACCGTAGATAACTCTAGACCATGGCAGGCAACTGTCGTTCCGCCTTATTCGTACCTCAGCGCCTGAATCGGATGCAGCCGGGCGGCTTTCAACGCCGGGAAGAGACCAGCGAACACGCCTACAGCGGCGCTGAAGGCGACCGCGATGCCCATCGCCGCCGGAGTGATGACCGGTGCGTTGGCGGTGGGGCTCATTTGCTCCAGCATCCGCACAAAGCCATAGGAGGCGGCGACGCCCAGGGCCGCGCCGAGCATCGCGATGACGATGCTCTCAATGAGCACCTGGATGAAAATGGAGAGTCCGGTGGCGCCGACGGCCTTGCAGATGCCGATCTCGCGGATGCGCTCGTTGATGCTGGCGAGCATGATGTTCATGATGCCGATGCCACCCACCAGCAGGCTGATCGCCGCGATGACGCCGCCGCTCATGCGGGCATTATGAATCTGCTTGTTGATGGCCTCTAACTGGTTCTCCTGGGTGCGGAAGCTGAAATCCTCGATGCCGCGATGGGTGAGCATGAGGATATTCCGCGTCTGTTGCAGGGCAGGGTCCATTTGGTCGAGGCTGGTGACCTTTAGGCCGATTTCGGAGAGGCGGTTGTCCGGGATGCCGCTGGCATCTCCGGCGGCTCGGAAGCGGACCCAGGCCGTATTGAGCGGTACGTAGAGAGTGAGGTTCTTGCGCTCGAACGCCCAGTTGCCGCGCCGGCCCCAGCCGGTTCGCCGGGCTGGGCCGGCCTGCGCTTGCTGTGGGTGCTTCTTCGCCTGCTCGCGCGTCTTCCTGTCCTGTTCGCTTTCGTAGTGAGTGAACATGCCGACGATGGTGAAGGGCTGCCCATTAAGGTTGATGATATCGCCGACCGGGATGATCTCCTGCCCCGTTTGCTCCGGTGACCCGAACAACTCGTCGCGAATGCCGGTGCCGATGACGCAAACCGGGTTGGCGTTCTCCTCATCCAGGTCGGTGAAGAATCGCCCGTGCTCGACAGTGTGTAGATACACCTCAAGGGCCGCCGGCCACACACCGGCGGCATCCCACACCATGAGAGTCTTGTCGCCGTGGGTCACGATGATGTCGTCCAGGTCCATCTTTGGTGACACCAACCGCATGAGCGGGGCGCAGCCGCGCAGGGCTTCGACGTCGGCCATGGTATTGCCCGGCGCCTGGTCCGAGAGGTGCTCCTGTTCGGCGGGCACGTCTTGTTGGTCCACGTTGACTCGATCCGCGCCGCCCATGGCGATCATCGTCTCGCGCATGCCGTTCTCCATGCCTTTGATGATGGCAGCCATGCCGACCAGGCTGGCGACGCCGAGGATGATGCCCAGCATGGTCAGCAGCGAGCGGAACTTGTGGGACCACACTTCCTTCAGGCCGACGACGATGGTGTTGGAGAGGGTCACGGTAAAAAGGGCAGGGGGTGTTGGAGCGATGGAGTGGTCGAGTGGTGGAGAAACGGGATGGAGCGCGAGTCGTAAGGCGTGAGACAGCACTCTCGCACTCCCGCACTCCAATACTCCATCACTCCGTTATCACTCATAACGCAAGGCTTGGATGGGGTTGAGGCGGGCGGCCTTGATGGCGGGGAAGATCCCGGCGAGGATGCCAACGAGCACGCTGAAGGCGAAGGCAATGGCAAGGGCAGTGACTTTGATGATCGGCGCATTGTCGGTGGGAGAAAACGAGCTAATGGCACTCACCAGGGCGAACGAGGTCGCCAGCCCGGTCAGCCCGCCGAGGATGGCGATAACGACGGACTCGACGAGGATCTGGGTGAAGATGTCGATGGTGGCGGCGCCGACGGACTTGCGGATGCCGATTTCGCGCACGCGCTCGGAGATGCTGGCCAGCATGATGTTCATGATGCCGATCCCACCCACTAGCAGGCTAATACCGGCAATGAGGCCGCCGCTCAACCGCGCATTGTGGACGAACGTGTTGATTTGCTCCGCCCAGTCTTCCTGCGTCCGAAACGTGAAGTCCTCAATGCCCTTGTGGGTGCACATGATAACGTTGCGGACTTGCTGCAAGGCCTCCGGCAGCACGTCCACACTGGCGAGCTTGGCGTCGAGACCGGAGAGCCGGGGGTCACCGGTCGTCCCGGTGACGGTGCGGCTGGCGCCGCCGTAAGATATGGCGATCTGGCTCGCGCCGGAACGGAATTTCATCCAGACCGTGTTGAGCGGGAGATAGACGGTGGCGTTCTTAAGGTAAAAGACGAAGTTGCCCCGGCGCCGGCCACGGCCCTGGTTTCGAACCACCCCGCCCGCCTGCGGTTGGCCGGCCTGGCTTTGGGCCAGCAAGCGTTCCTTGCGATCCCGCTCGCTCTCATAGTGCTGAAACATGCCGATGACCGTGAAGGGCACGCCGTTGATGAAGAGGGTTTCGCCGACCGGGATGACTTCATGGCCAACGGTCTCGGGTGAACCCCACAGCTCGTCGCGCGTCTCCGTGCCGATCACGCAGACGCTGCGTGCCATCTCGTCGTCCAGTTCATTAAACATGCGGCCGTGTTCGACGACGTGCTCATTCATTTCCAGCGCCGCCGGCCACACCCCCACGCAGTTCCAGGGACGGAACTTCTTCCCGTTGGCTGTCAGTGTTGCAAAGACCCGCATTTCCGGCGACAGGAGAGTCACCAGCGGCGCGCTTTGCTCCAGGGCTTGCACGTCGTTAATCGTAATGCCGGTGGCCTGGTCCGACAGGTGACGTTGCTCGACAGGGATGCCTTGCGGCTCGATGCGCACTTTTTCCAGCCCGCCGATGGCTACCAGCGCCTCTTTGGCGCCTTTCTCCATGCCGGCAACCAGGGCAGACATCGCCACCAGGCTGGAGACGCCGAGAATAATGCCCAACATCGTCAGCAGGGAGCGGAACTTGTGGGCCCAAATCTCGCGCATGCCCGCCAGGATGGATATGCCGAGCTGCGACCAGGAATGGCGGAGCACTTCCGGCGAGGTGGCCAGCGGCGCCGGGTTCATGGCTGAGCAACCGCCGAGGTCCCAGCCGACGCGGCGCGCCGTTCCATGCCGGCGAGAGCCAGATCAATTTTGATGGCAATCTTCCCGTCTCGAATCTCAATCCGGCGCGGCGTGACGGCGGCGATCTCGGGATCATGGGTGACGAGCACGATGGTGCGACCCTCCTGGCTGAGCTTGCGAAAGAGGCTGAGGATGGCGTCGCCGGTGTGGGAATCGAGGTTGCCGGTGGGTTCGTCTGCGAACACGATGCGGGGGCTGTTGACCAGGGCGCGGGCGATCGCGGCGCGTTGCTGCTGGCCGCCGGAGAGCTGGCTGGGCCGGTGTTTGGCGCGATTGGCCAAATCCACCGCTTCCAAGGCGGCCATCGCGCGCTGTCGGCGCTCCTTGCCGGAGACGCCGCTGTAGATCATGGGAAGCTCCACGTTCTGCACCACATTGAGCTTGGGCAGCAGATTGAAGAACTGGAACACGAACCCGATCTTGCGGTTGCGAATGGCAGCGAGGTGCCGCGCGGAGGCTTTCTCGATCATCACGCCGTCAAGCCGGATCGTCCCTTTGGTCGGTGAGTCCAGGCAGCCGAGAATGTGCATCAAGGTGGATTTGCCGCTTCCGGACGGGCCGATAATCGAGATGAACTCGCCCTCCCCAATGTCCAGGGTCACGTCGTCCAGGGCGCGGATTTCCTCCTCGCCGAGGCGATAGATCTTGCTGACGTTGCGGAGTTCGACGAGGGGCATGGGGGGCGGGATGCGGGTTCCGTGATGCGTGAAACGTGAACTTGGTTAGCGTGCGCTGCCGCTGCTGGCGCCCGAAGCGCTCGTCATGGGTGACCTGGTTTTGGACGCACTGCCCGAGGAGGAACCGCTATCGGCAGAGACCCGGTTCTTGTTGGTGGCCGTGCTGCTGGCCGGCGCCGCAAGCTTCCCGGCGGCGCCATTCGTTTCGACGCCGCTCTTCTTCTGGACGGCCATTTGCTTCGCCTTCTTGTCGCGTTCTTCTTTGGGCAGCTCCAGGGAGACGACTTCGCCGGCCTTAAGGCCCTCCTGAATTTCAGCACACTCGAAATCCGAGACGCCCACTTTAACAATGCGCTTCTCGAAGGTCTCGCCTTGCTGCACATAGACGTAACGTTCCATTTGGCTCGTATCCGGGTTCTTCTCCGTAAACACGGATGCCAACGGCACGGCGGTCACGTTTTCGGCCGAGGCAACAGGGATTTTGACATTGGCCGTCATTCCCGGGCGGGTGCGCTCGTCCACGTTCTTAAGGACGATGCGGGCCGGGTAGCCCTTGATGTTGTTCTTGATGATCGCCTGGGGCGAGATGCGCTCGACGGTGCCCGTCGCGCGTAAGCCGGCCACCGCTTCGACCGTGACCTCGACTGTCTCGCCTACCTTCAGGCGGGGGACATCGGCCTGATTGACCTGGGCGTTGATGATCATAGCGTTGAGGTCGGCGATGGTAAGGACTTCGGTGCCGCCGTTGAAGCCGTCGGAGCCGGAGACCGCCTGACCGATCGATATCGGCCGGGTCAGCACGGTGCAATCAAAGGGAGCGCGGACTTCCGTCTTGGTCAGGTGCTCATCAGTGAACGCCAGCGCCCGCTGGGCGCTTTCCAGGGAATTCTTGGCCAGGTCAAAGGTGGTCTTGGTGTCGTCGTAAACCTCCTGGGAAATGAGCTTGTCCGCCAGCAATTGCAGCGCCCGCTTGTGGTCGCGCTCGGCCTTTTCCACGCCCAGCTTAGCCTTGTCGATGTCTGTGAGATTGGAGGCGCGCGTCTGTTGGAGTTCCTTATCGTCCAGCTTGAATAGCAGATCGCCCTTTTTGAGGTGGTCGCCCAGGTCCACGGGCAGGAGGTCCACCTTGCCATTGATTTCGGGGCGAACGGACACCTGCTCGGCGGGCGCGATTTCGCCAGCGGCGTTGACGGCAAAGTTGATGCTGCGCAGTTCAACCGTCGCGGTCGTCGGGCGTTCGGGCGCGGCTGACGCGGCACTAGCCTTCTGCCAGTTCTTCCAGCCGTAATAACCGCCAACCACAACGCCGAGGATCACTATCAGAACGATGAGCTTTTTCATTACATTCGCAGGAGCATAGATTAGGCATCACATGGGCAACGTGTAAACGCCTTTCTGACGCAACTTGCGCAAACGGGGCTAAAGCGTAAGCTGTCAACCATGAACGCGAAGATAGTTGACGCCAGCCCAGAGATCCGCATTTCCGAGTTAGGGCAGCGAGTGCTGGGCGGCGGGGACATTACTCCAGAGGAAGGCCGGTGGTTGTTTAACCTCGAAACGAGGGAGGATATATTCGATTTGCTCGCGTGGGCGAACCGCATCCGCGAGCACTTCAAAGGGAACAAGATTCATCTGTGCTCAATCGTCAACATTAAAGCCGGCGGCTGCTCGGAGGATTGCCGCTTCTGCGCTCAATCCGCGTCTTACGAAACCAGCTCCCCGCGCCACGGTCTGCTCGAGCGGGAGGAGGTGCTCACTGCGGCAAAGGAGGCCAAGGCTAATGGGGTGACCGCGCTTGGCCTGGTGGCCGCTTGGCGGGGCCTTGAGGAGGGTCCAGCGCTTGACCAACTCTGCGAACGGCTGGCGGAGTTGAAGCAAGGCGGCCAGGCGCGGCCGGATGCTTCGCTGGGAATCATAAAGAACCAGAAAGTCGCCGACCGGCTTCGGGAGTCAGGTCTGGAATGTTACAACCATAACCTGGAGACCTCGCGACGGTTCTTCCCGCAAATCTGCACAACGCACACCTATCAGGAACGGGTCCAAACAATCAAGCACCTCAAGAAAGCAGGGATCAAGATCTGTTCGGGCGGCATTCTGGGCATGGGGGAGACTCGCGCAGACCGCTGCGAGCTGGCTTTTGCGCTGAAGGAACTTGGGGCGCATATTGTGCCCATGAACTTTCTCAACCCCATTGCGGGAACGCCCTTCGGCCATCGAGAGCCCCTGGCTCCGCTGGAAATCCTTAAGTCTATTGCCTGCTTCCGCTTCATTCTGCCGAAGCAGGAAATCACCGTTGCCGGCGGGCGGACCGTGAATCTGCGCGATCTGCAAAGCCTGATCTTTATGGCCGGCGCCAGCGGGTTGATGGTGGGGAATTACCTCACGACGCCCAACCAGCCTGTTGAAAAGGACCTGCAGATGATCAAAGATCTCGGCCTGGACCCGAACTGGGACAAGCACGGGTTCTCCGATCAGGACGACAATGGGGGCAACTGAGCGCCGTGCAACGGCTGGGGAAGAACATCAGCAGCTATGCGGGCGAGACGATTGACATTGACGCCGTCCTGCGCGACTGCGTCGCCGCCGCTCGATTCCACAACTGGGCCATCGAGGAGATCCACCCCGCCCCGAAGCTAATTCACGGATTCACTCGTCACGCAGCACGCATCGCGGATCACACTCCGCGTATCTACATTTCCTCCGGCATCCACGGCGACGAACCGGCAGGACCTTTGGCCGTACGCCAGCTTCTGCGGGAGAACGCCTGGCCGGACGGTTTGGACCTCTGGCTGTGTCCGTGCTTGAATCCAGCGGCTTTCACACTGAACCGGCGGGAGAATCGCGAGGGCCTTGATCTCAACCGCCAATACCTCGCACCCGAGGCGGCGGAGACTGCCGCTCACATCTATTGGCTGAAACGGCAGCCGAGCTTCGATCTGTGCCTGTGCCTCCACGAAGACTGGGAATCAGACGGCTTCTATCTCTATGAACAGAATCCCGACCACCAGCCTTCGCTGGCCGAAGCGATGGTGACGCGCGTTAGCGAGGTATGCCCGATTGACCGCTCGGAGGTCATCGAAGGCCGGCCGGCGCACAATGGCATCATCCGCCCCGACATTGATCCGCGCACTCGCCCGCAATGGCCTGAAGCCTTCTTCTTGATCACGCATAAGACGCGGCTGTCGTACACGCTTGAAGCGCCTTCGGATTTTCCTGTGGCTGCGCGCGTGGCGGCGCTGACGGTGGCCGTGAACACCGCCCTTGAGAGCGTTTCAAAGAGGCATTGCGCCTCGTGAGGGCCAGCCTGTCCCGCTTACCGAGTGGAGTGGGTTCTTTGCTCTACCCAATTTTGGCCCAGGGCGGTCAGCGTCTTGTTCTTCAGAACGCGTTCGGCCAGGGGGAAGACGATGCGTTCTTCCTTGTCGAAATGTCGGCGCGAGTAGGCGACCGCCGACAGCAACAGTTGCCGTGCCTTCTTGAAATCCTTCGTTAATTGCACGTTCTTCAGACTGATATCAATCTCCTGGTGTTCCTCCAGAAACGCGTCGCGCTGGCCGAGTTGCTCGAAGCAATGCTCCAGCGGCCCAATGAACATCTCGTCCTCCGTGTCGGAATGCGACTTCAACAGCGACTCCATAAGCGCTGCCAGTGATTTAACCTCGGCCAACGTCTTCAATTTAGGGGCCGCCGCCTCGATGTGATCGAACATGTTGTGGAACACCAGGTGTTCGGCGAATAGGGCTTCGGTAATTTTCATCGCAGCAATACTTCAGTCGGCACCAATAATGGCCAAGCTGGTGTTGTGAGCAAGGCTTTTACGCTTGAGTCTGATTATGCGGAGTAGTGGGGCGGGCGTCTCGCCTGCCGCACCGGGCGTTCCGCCCGCGATGGAAAAATCGAGGGCGAGACGCCCGCCCCACTACCTGGCGGATCAGCGGTTCGACTCGGCACCGGGAACTTGAGCGTCGTCCCAAAGTGCGGCAGGTGGGGCGAAAACAAGTTCACCAGGAGCGCCACTGCTGCCGAGGCCAGGAGGCAGGCCCCAACCGCTGCCGGATAGTGATACCAGCGGGGTGCGGGCGTTTCTGCGTCGGTTGGAAAGCTGTAGGCGGGCAGATAGATCATCAGGCCATAAACGAATATCCAGAATGGCGCCATGATCAGAGCCGGGCCGCCGATTAGAAGTTCCGCCAGCACGCCATTGACCCCGAACAGGAGAAGGACGCTACCGGGGCTGAATCTTAGCTTGGCCAGCAACCAGGCCCAAACAGCGAACATGGGAGCGATGACAATTACGCTGTGCCAGACCACCACCTCAAGATAGTTGCGCGAGGCAGTAATGAACCCCTCCGCATTCCCAAACACCGGAGCCAGATTCGTTAACGTCGTCGTCACCACTTCCTCAAGCAAAGCCAGCAGCGTAGCAAATAGGACGAACGTGGCGCCTCTGCTCAGCCGCGATCCTCTGACGAGTTCACGGGTCGGGGTCCGAGCCAAGTACATGACCGCGCCGCCAATCACGTTCCAAACCAGCGCCAGCGAAGCGGCCATCAGCAAGATGGCTCCTTCAAACGTGCCGTATCGCTTCCGGCCCTCCGCCGCTATGCCCACCAATTCGAGCAGCATCAGGGGGATCAGTAGCAGGATGATGAGCGTGGCAGGAGAAGACAATACCGAGAAGAAGCGCCTGCGCGTCTTGCCTTCCGTCGATTTGACTGCCGTGCTCATTACCAAGGCAGATTGAAGCCAAATCTGATTCCCGTCCAGCTCGACGGCAGTTCGCTTAGCCTATTGGGTGCTTCTTGGCACGGCCGCCGCGCTTCTCCCTGCCCCTGGACCGCCAGTTAGTGGGGCAAGCGAGACGCCCGCCCCACTACTCCACCGGTCTGGTTCATGGGCGCACGGCGCATCAAAATGTCGTGCCCTTCTCTCCCCGCCAGCGAAGCGTGGGGAGAGGGGTACACACCCACGATTACCGGCAGGGCCACGCGGAGAAGGCACTCAAGAAATTGGGTTTCTAAGCAGATTTGGCGCGGCCTCAAACATATCCTCCATCAGACTGTTGGCGGAGTTGACAATTCTTGCTCTCCGTTTGGCAGGAAACTGCCAGACAATAAGTTCAATATTGCGTTGACATAATCGAAGTCATCTACACTAATTCGTGCGTGACTAGGAATTTGCGGGCGCGGGCGCGAGCCCGAGCGATTCCTTTCGCAGTTTTGTTCTGTGGGTAGCCTATGAAACCGGCATCGGCCCTAGGCAGGCGAATACCAGCGCCGCTTCCAGCGACGCCAGAGGGCTGTTCGTGCCACACCCGGCATCTCCCGCGCCTTCAGATTGGCGAGTCAATCCAGCCGCCTCCCAACATGGACGGTGCTGGTTACCAATTCCCCGACCCGTGGCACGTTCACGTGTGCCGACGCCAACCCGCCCGTCTTCTGCAAACGATTTTACCTCGCGGGTCAGGTTCCTTGACCGCACCGGCGTAACGCTCTTTGCATATCTCTCTGAAACAACAACCTAGCTAGAAAGGAAACATCATGAAGACGAGACGGAATCTGATTCGAACATGGCTGCTGGGTGCGGCGCTATTGCAAGCGGCCACCAGCGGAGCGCAAACCGTGACCATCAACACAAGCACCCTTATTGATGTCGGCAACACGACCTATGAGGGAAAGGATATCATCGTGACGGGCTGCACGCTGACGGTGAATGGCTCCCATGCCTTCAACAGTCTCCAGGTCACCGATGCGGCCTTGGTGACCCATTCACCGGCGGCTGCGGGCCAAACCAATAACCGCGTTAATCTGACGATTACTCAAGATGTCTCGATTGATGGCACCAGCACAATTGATGCCTCTTTCAAAGGGTATAACGCGGATTTCCCCGGTCCAGGCGCCGGAGTCACCGGAACCGTCGGCGGTGATTGGGGCAGTGGCGGAGGCTATGGGGGTTTTGGTGCGGACGGCAGTGCCGGGGCGACGGGCGGGAGCGTTTACGGTTCAATCACGCAGCCGGTGGATTGGGGCAGCGCCGGGGGTTCGTGCCCGTCCCACTCCAGTCTGGGTGGCACCGGCGGGGGCGCCATACGTCTGGTGGTGGGCGGGACTTTGACGGTCAACGGCCAGATTGTTGCCAACGGCAGTGGTGATTCGACTGCACCAGGTGGCGCGGGCGACCATGAGATCGGCGGTGGGGCCGGCGGAAGCATTTGGCTCACCGTCGGAACTCTGGCGGGGACGGGGACGCTCTCCGCCATCGGCGGCAACGGCGATACTGACTTCGATAGCGGAGGCGGGGGCGGGGGGCGCATTGCCGTTTACTACGGAACAAGCACCTTCAGCGGCACGATTGCAGCTCAGACCAGTCCCTATTCTTCCTACCCAGGTGGCGCAGGGACGATTTACATGAAGGCGGCAAGCCAGACGGCCGGCTCCGTTCTCGTGGACAACGGTGGCTTGAACGGCGCGGCGACAGGGCTGACATCGCCGGAGGCTTTTGGCCTGACGATTACGAACGGCGGCAGCGGTGTGGCGCTGGCACCGCTGACGCTGGGCGCACTGCATCTGGCGACGAACGGCTTACTGACGCAACTTGCGGGCAGCACCAACCTGACCGTGGTGGTGCTAAGCAACGCCGTCATTGATCTGGGTGGGGCGTTGACGGTGGACGGCAAGGGTTACCCCATCGGCACGAACCTCGGCCCCGGAGCGGCGCCGGCCAACCCCGGTTATTACGCCGGCGGCGCCGGTTATGGCGGTCTGGGCGGGTCGGCTTGGGGCGGGTCGGCGGGCGGCCCGGTGTATGGTTCCGTGATGCAACCTGTGGATCTGGGGAGCGCCGGGGCGACCGGCAACGGCCAACTCGGATTGGCGGGCGGCGGAGCGCTGCAACTCACGGTGAACGGCACCCTGACCGTCAATGGCATCATTTCAGCCAATGGGGCGTCCGAATCGTCTTTTAGTTACCACGGCGGCTGCGGATCAGGCGGGAGTCTGTGGCTCAGCGTGGGCGCGCTGCAGGGCGGGGGCGTGATTTCGGCCAACGGCGGCAGCGCGACGCCGGACGGCAACGCCGGAGCGGGGGGCGGCGGGCGCATTGCGATTTATTATACGAGCGCGCCGGGATTTAATCTTGCGAGCCAGGTGACCGCCCTGGGCGGTGGCCCGTTCAACTGGACCGCCGGCAATGAGATTGGCGCCGGTGCCGGGACGATCTATACCAAGGCGTCGAGCCAAAGTGCCGGATCACTATTGGTGGACAACGGCGGCAACTCGGGGATGTTGACGCCGCTGACCGCGCCCGAAGCATTCCTGCTGACGATTACGAACGGCGGCGGCGGGGTGGCTCTGGCGCCGCTGACGCTGGGCGCACTGCATCTGGCTACGAACGGCTCACTGACGCAACTTGCGGGCAGCCCCAACCTGACCTTGGTGGTGTTAAGCGACGCCGTCATTGATGTGGGCGGGGCGTTAACAGTGGACGGCAAGGGTTCCCCCATCGGCACGAACCTCGGCCAGGGAGCGGCGCCGGCCAACCCCGGTTATTACGCCGGTGGCGCCGGTTACGGCGGTCTGGGCGGGTCGGCTTGGGGCGGGTCGGCGGGCGGCCCCGTGTATGGTTCCGTGATGCAACCTGTGGATCTGGGGAGCGCCGGGGCGACCGGTTACGGCCAACTCGGATCGGCCGGCGGCGGAGCGCTGCAACTCACGGTGAACGGCACCCTGACCGTCAATGGCATCATTTCGGCCAATGGGACGTCCCTCGCGACCAGGGGGTATCACGGCGGGTGCGGTTCGGGCGGGAGTCTTTGGCTGAGCGTGGGCGCGCTGCAGGGCGGGGGCGTGATTTCCGCCAACGGCGGCAGCGGGCCGGCGGACGGCGACGGCGGAGCGGGGGGCGGCGGGCGCATAGCGATTTATTATACGAACGCGCCGGGATTCAATCTTGCGAGCCAGGTGACCGCGCTGGGCGGCGGCCCGTTCAACTGGACGGCCAACAATGAAATTGGCGCCGGTGCCGGGACGATCTATACCAAGGCGTCGAGCCAAAGTGTCGGATCATTACTGGTGGACAATGGCGGCAACTCGGGGATGTTGACGCCGCTGGCGTCGCCGGAACCATTCAACCTGACGGTTTCAGGCAATGCTGGGGTTTCCGCCTCACAGGGCCTGACGCTCACCACGCTTCATCTTTGCACCAACAGCCTCCTGACGGATCTGGCAGGTGATGCCAGCCTCAATGTGGTGGTGCTGACCAGCGCGCTCATTGATCAGGGCGGCGTCATAACCGCCGACGCCAAGGGATATCCGATAGGTGCCAATCGCGGTCCCGGGGCAGCGCCGAACACTAATACCTACGCCGGCGGCGGTGGCTATGGCGGATTGGGTGGTACCGGCTATTATGGGGCGCCGGGCGGTCCCACTTATGGCTCCTTGATGCAGCCGGTTGACTTGGGCAGTGCTGGTGGTACCGGAGCTGGGGAACCCGGCAGCGCCGGGGGCGGCGCCATTCGTTTCACGGCAGCGGGCACGCTTTTGCTCAACGGCGCGATTTCGGCCAATGGCGTCTCCTTGACGCCTGGGCATGGCGGCTGCGGATCAGGCGGCAGCATCTGGCTCACGACCGGCACGCTCCAGGGCAACGGCTCCATTTCCGCCAATGGCGGGACCGGGCGTTCGGATTGTGATGGCGGGGGCGGGGGCGGGGGGCGCATCGCGCTGTATTATGGAACCAACGGAGGCTTTGACCTCGCGCAGCAGTTATCCGCCTCCGGAGGCGGCCCGTTCACCTGCGCGACCTTCGGCCAGACCGGCACCGTCTATATTGCCACGACCACGCTTCCGCCGTCGCTGACGGTCCTGTCGTCGGTCCCCAACGGGGGATTGCCACGGCCCTTTGCTGACTACATTGAACTGGTCTTCAGTGAGGCGGTCAACCCCGCCACTTTCGCTCCGGCGGATGTCATCATCACCACCCCTTCGGGTCAGATCCCGGCGGCTCAAGTGACCGTGAGCAACACTGGCGGCACGCGCTGGCGAGTGGCCTTCCCGCGGCAGACCGCCAACGGCTCATACCAATATGTTGTCGGTCCGCACATCGCAGACCTCTTCGGCACCGAAATGGCCAGCAGCTACAGCGGCAGCTTTGTCCTGGACCAGACCGGCTGGCCGAATCGCCTGTCGTTCACCGCAACCGCATCCACACTGCAATTGGCGATGCCGTCGCTGGCGGGCATGGATTATGAAGTCCTGTGGTCCACCGATCTAATAAACTGGCAGAGTCTCGGCACGGCCACTCCTGGCGATGGCACAACCTTGAATTGGACCATACCGACGGCGAGTCCGCCGGCCGCCTATTTCCGCATCCAGATCAGCGGCGCGCCTTAATCTGGGCCTAATTCGGTTCCGGGTCTGGTCCCTCGGAGGGCTGGGGACCAGACCGTGGCGCAGACGTCTCGCCGGCGAGTTCGGGCGGCGTCCAGCCGCCGGGCAGGGAAGAACTCCGGACGAGACGCCTACACTTAGCCTTTCTCCATGCTGCCGACCCCGTGACGCCGATTACTGACCAAGTGATCGGCTTCATATGGGGTGAACACCCCATAGGTCGGTCTGGGGACTCCATGCTTTACTCGCTTCGATTCCAGGACGACGTGTGGGGAAACCCATGTGCAGGAGAGAACATATGGTCAAGAGAACTCATCTTATATCGCTGGTATTGTGTGGCAGTCCCATAGGCTTCTGCGGATGTACGACGGTGACGGTGTGCCAAAGTCCAGTAGCGCAGTTTCAAACGGCGGTGAACTCGGCCAGCGACGGTGTGCGAACGTATCTTCTGGGCGTGAATGACGTTATTGCCAAAGGTAATCTCTATGACAAGGTGGGGACTCCCATCACGAGCGGCCCGGATTGGGTTGCCAACGATTTGGCGGGTGGCATTTCACTAGATACCATTCAGTTGCGGCTTCAGGCGTTGGCGACCATTTCGGCCTATGCCAACGCGCTCGGTGCGATGGCCGATTCAAAGGACGTGGCTAATCTGGGACAGGCGGCGAAGACCTTGGGAGACAATGTAAACAGCCTCAGCATGACCCTTGCAAAAGCTGATCCCAAACTGGATAACCTGGCAGGTCATTTGGGCGCTCCCATAACTTCGCTCGTCACATTGTTCGGGACGCTTGAGATTCAGCATGCTCAGAAGGCTGCGCTGGAGAAGGCCATTATTGATGGCTCCACCAATGTGGACGCGATCATCGACCAGTTGAAAGTGGACCTGCCAAAGTTCGCCGCTTTAATAGATACTTCTGAAAATGCCATCTGGCAGGGAAAGCTGAGGATCTATAATGTGTTACGCAAGAATGCTTCTCCGAATGCCCTGGACAGTCTCATTAACCAGTGCGTCGCCGACTATGATGGCATTTCACAGTTGAGACAAGCACAGGTGACCTCCCTCCTCGGAAATATGGCGAACGCCCACAGAGCGCTCGTCGTTTTTGCCAAATCCAGCAAGCGCCCCAAGGATTTGTCCGATTTGGCCGGCCAGATCAACACGTTTAGCGCCAACGTCCAGCTCTTTAATGCCATGCTTGCATCCTTTCAAACCGCCATCAAGGCATCCCAGTAGAAACACCTATGGCCACACAAATCGACCCCGTTGAAGCCCTCGCCGCCGCCGTCAATCGGCTCTATGACATGTCGAGCAACGCCGCCATCTCTGCCGCGCAACAACAGCAGCTCCTGGCCCAGGCACATGATCTGCGTGGGGATCTGATAGCCCTGGTGCAGCTTCAGCTTAGTGCGGCCGACGCTGGATATCAAAACCTGATGCAGAACCTGAACAACGTCACCAACGCTCTGGATGAAGCGGAACAGAAAGTGCAGGATATGATCAACAAAATCGCTGGCGTGGCGGATGTCGCTGCCGCCGTTGATAACCTATTGCAGGAGGCCATTCAACTGGGAACGACCGCCGCGAAGCTGTCCGGCGCTTAAAGCGCGTGCCGAGGAGAATCGTGCAGCATGGAAGAAACGGGCGCACAGCAAATAATTGGCTGAGGTATTTGTGCCTGATTCC
>Ga0182014_10003032_pt1 | contig 20566 bp, 20 predicted proteins | sample 612S2DmetaG_FD_120489 | JGI IMG/M metagenome (GOLD analysis project Ga0182014, IMG submission 120489) | Permafrost microbial communities from Stordalen Mire, Sweden - 612S2D metaG | ecosystem: Environmental > Terrestrial > Soil > Wetlands > Permafrost | place: Sweden: Stordalen | collected... | reverse complement strand
TGGTGCACGGTCGGCGCGAACGGATGCTGCCGCGGGAACATCCGCGCCTGCTGCGGCGTCAAATTGCCCTTGCGCAGATTGCACGGCGAGCACGCCGCGACCACGTTTTCCCAGGTGGTCTGGCCGCCCTTGCTGCGCGGGATGATGTGATCGAAGGTGAGATCGTCATGCGCCAGGCAGTATTGGCAGGAGAAGCGGTCGCGCAGGAACACGTTGAACCGGGTGAAGGCCGGATGCGTGGTCGGCTTGACGAAGGATTTCAGCGACACCACGCTGGGCAGCTGAATTTCGAAGGTGGGGCTGCGCACCGCGCGATCGTAATGCTCGACGATGTTGACGCGATCGAGGAACACCGCCTTGATCGCGTCCTGCCACGACCAGAGAGACAGCGGATAGTAACTGAGCGGCCGGAAATCCGCGTTCAGCACCAGCACCGGCCAACCGCCTTGCGAGACATGTGCGTTCAATTAACGCTCCTGACTCCCATATTAGCTGCGAAGCAGCATACGTTGACATACTACAGGCAGCGTGACGGGATTGTGAAGAGCGTTCGGGGCCTTATCCGCCATTGCCGGGCCGGGTTGCGTGGGCCGCCGATGGCACCGTTCAATGAGGCAGGCGGGGCCTTTTTCGGGCCACCCGCGGACCGGGCCAGGATGGTTGCCTGCTCACGGCATTTCGAAGAGAGATGTGGCAAAAGCGTGATCTCCGGGGGGAACCAGATGCGTCGATGGCTGGCGGCAATGTCCGCGACGATGGCCGTTTTGGGATGGAGCGCGGCCGCGGCCGCGCAGGACTATCCGGCGCATCCGGTCACCATGATCGTGCCGTTCCCGGCCGGCGGCGCCACCGACACGCTGGCCCGCTTCCTGGGCGAACAGTTGCGACCGATTCTCGGCCAGCCCGTCATCATCGAGAATATCGGCGGCGCCGCCGGCAGCATCGGCGTCGGCCGCGCGGTGCGCTCGCCCGCCGACGGCTACACGCTCTCGATCGGCACCTCGACCACGCACATGCTGACCGGCGGGCTCTACGCGCTGTCCTTCGACCTGCTGAGGGATCTCGAGCCCGTCATTGAAATCGGCAGCGAACCGCTGCTGATCGTCGGCAAGAAGACCCTGCCGGCGGACGACCTGAAGGGGCTGATCTCCTGGCTCAAGGCCAATCCCGACAAGGCGTCGGTCGGCATCGCCGGCGTCGGCGCCACCGGCCATCTCACCGGGATTGCGTTCCAGAAGGAGACCGGGACCAAATTCCAGTTCGTGCCCTATCGCGGCAACGCGCCGGCGATGCAGGATCTGCTGGCGGGCAACATCGATTTCATGATCGAGCCGTCGTCGAACTTCAGGTCGCTGGTTGCGGCCGGCAGCGTCAAGCCGTTTGCCATCACCGGCCGGACGCGGCTGGCGTCGGCAAAGGACATTCCGACCGCGGACGAGGCGGGACTGCCCGGCTTCTTCGCCTCGCTCTGGTACGGATTGTGGGTGCCGAAGGATACGCCGAAGGACGTCGTCGCCCGATTGAATGCGGCCATGACGCAGATTCTCGCCAGCCCTTCGGTGAGGCAGCGTTTCGCCGAGCTCGGCATCCAGATCACGCCGCTCGATCAGCAATCGCCGGAAGCCCTGCGCGCGTTCCAGAAGGCCGAGATGGACCGCTGGTGGCCGATCATCAAGGCGTCCGGCCTCAAGGGGGAGTGACGAATCAGGAATTCACGCCACAGCCGCATCACGCACGGTTGCCGCCTGCGCCAGCCGTGGCAGCAGTCCTTGCTCGATCGCTTTGATCTGCAGCGCCAGATATTTTGAGTTGATGCGGCACTGCGCCAGGCTGCCGGCGATGAACCAGAGGCCGGGCTGGCCGGTGCGGGTATACATGTTGCGCAGTTCCTGGCCGTCGCCAAAACCCCAGATCGGTCCGACGCGGTTGGCGACTTCCTCGCCGAACAGTTTGCGCACCAGATGTTCCTGCGGCTGGTAGCCGGTCGCCAGCACCATGAGGTCGGCGCCAATCGGCTCGCCGTCCTTCATCCGGACGCCGTCGGCGGCGAAGCCGTCGATGTCGGAAAACTGGATCAACCGAATCGCGCCGCCCGCGACCAGATCGGAGCAGCCGACGTTGAAGTAATAGCCGCCGCCGCGGGTCAGGTATTTGAACTGCCAGCCGGTGCCGCCGTCGCCGAAATCGAGCTTGAAGCCGACGCGCGAAAGCCCGTCGAGCAGGTCCTTGTCCAGCTTCTTCGACTGTTCGGTCAGCATCACATGGCTTCGCTTCGCCAAAGCGAGCGGCATCGAGGTCGCGATCAGGTCGTTGTCTTCAAGCGTGCCCTCGTTATAGGCCGCATAGGCCAGCTGCGCCGAGGGTTCGATATTGGTGACCAGCGTCGAGGAGCGCTGCACCAGCGTCACGTCAGCGCCGCTCGAATGCAGGTCCTGTGCGATGTCGTGGCCGCTGTTGCCGGTGCCGATCACGATCGCGCGCTTGCCCTTCCAGGCCTCGCCGTCGTCATACTGGCTGGAATGCAGCACCGTGCCGGCAAAGTTGTTCAGGCCGGCAATCTCGGGCAGGTTCGGAATGCCGCTGACGCCGGTGGCCATCACCACGTGACGCGGATGCATCTTCCGCCTGCTGCCGTCGGCGCGGCGCAGCACCACCGACCAGCGTCCTTCGGCTTCGTCGTAGCTGCCGCGCTCGAACTCGGTGCCGGTCCAGAAGTTGAGCTCCATGGCCTCGGCATAGGCCTCGAACCAGTTGGCGAGCTTGTCCTTGGGGATATAGACCGGCCAGTTCGGCGGGAACGGCATGTAGGGCAGGTGGTTGACCTGCACCTGGTTGTGCAGGGTCAGCGCATGGTAGCGCTTGCGCCAGTTGTCGCCGATGCGCGCCTCGCGATCGACGATCAGCGTGTCGATCCGCAATTGCTTCAGGCGCGCGGCGATCGCCAGCCCGGCCTGGCCGCCGCCGACCACCAGCACGTCGGGATCGCGGCCGGCATATTCGGCCGCAGCTTTCCGCAGGTCGAGCCAGTTGGGGCCGCGGAAATCGCGCGAATAGGCCTGCCCCCGCGGCCGCGAGGCGCCGAGCTGTTCCTCGAAGCCTTTCAGCTCGTCGAGCGCGGTCAGCAGCGTCCAGGCTTTCAGCCGGTTGCCGTCGGTGGTGTCGGGGATCAGCCGCAGGATGCCGCTGCCGCGGCCTTGCGCGGTCTCGAATTTGAAGATCGCCTCGATCGAGACGGTGCCGGCGCGGGTCACCCGGCGCGGCGGCGCGCGGTCGGGATCGATCGCAAAGCCGGCGGGCGCGGCGCGGCCCGCACGGGCCTGCAACCCGCGCAGGATGGCGTCGGCGCCGTTGATGGTCTGCAGGTTCCAGCTCAGCGCCAGCACGTCGCGCCAGTAGCTGTCGGGGTGAAACAGGGTTTTCAGCAGGGCATCATCGGACTCTGCAAGGTCGGGCCTGGCGAGCGCGGTTTCGAATTGCGCCAGCCAGTTGGCGGCGGCGGTCGAGAGATCGTCGGTTCTGTCGAGCATTGGCGTTTTCTCACCCGGCCGTCTTCGCGGCGTTTCCCCGGTGACGAAAGCTATACCGTTTGGGATCGCCCAGAAAGCACGGAGTGATGAACGGGGCTCACGGCAGCAATGTCAGGATGTGTCCCTGCTCGGGCGGCACGCGTCCGGCCAGCGTATCCTGGTAGACCTGCATCACCGGCCCCTCGCCGCGGCTTTCGATCACCGTCAGCCAGCGATCCAGCATCGGAGCAAAACCCTGCCACGCCGCGCCGAACCGCGTGTCGATGCCGCCGGGCCCCCATTCTTTGGCGCGCTTGCGGATCTGGTCGGGCGCGAAGAACCAGGCCGGCTTGGCGCCGGGCAATTCCGGCGACGAGCTGCGGTGCGTCAGCCCGATGCGTCCCGAGTATTTCATTTGGTCGCCGAAATGCCGATGCAGGGTCGCGCGCAATTCGCTGTTGCCGGCCATGTCGACGAACGCGACCGGCTGGTCGGACGGCAGCGACGTCACGCGGTCATAGCTCACGACCTCGTCGTAGCAGCCGAGCGAGCGGACAAAATCGGCATTGGCCGCCGAGGTCAGCCCGATCACGCGAATATCCTTGTGCAGCGTGTGCAGGAGGTGAGCGAGGCCGAACGCGGTCTTGCTGGAGGCGCTGGAGAGCATCACCTGGCGTGCGCCGTAGAATTCGTTTTCGTTGAGATGGTCCTCGACCAGAAACGACAGCATGAACAGCGGCCGCAGCAGCGCCTGGTAGTCGCCCTGCCGTCCCTCGAAGGCGGGATCGCCGCTGACGCGCGCATAGCCGTTGTAGACCGGCGCCACGCTTTGGCGATGGGCGGCGGCGTCGCGCAAGCCGCGCTTGCCGACGTCGGCGGCCTCGATGACGAGGTGCGTCGCCATCGGGAAATAGCCGAACAGGCGCTCGCCGATCGCGATGCCCGGATGCTTCGAGGCGATCACCTCGCCAAAGCCCCACACCGGAATGTTGCCGAAATTCTCCGGCGCCGGAAACAGCTGCCAGTATTTCAACTGGTCGCCGAGCACGGCGTAGGTGATGTTGTTGGCGGTGAAGGCGAAGCGATCGATTTTCACCAGCAGCGCGTCCTCGGGCAGGGTGGCTGCGTCCGGCAGTATCGTCTCGACGAATTTGCACTGCTGCAGATCATTGCGGGCAACGACGAAGTCTGTCGATTTCATGGTTTCGATCCAGGCTTCTTTCCTGCCGGCATCTTTGCTGTTGCCGATGACCGTTTTGCAACGGCGATCTTGTTTAAAACATCGTTCGCATTTGGCTGGTTTGCGATCACGCCCTCGCGGCTCTTGATCGCGCGGTAATAGGACCACCACAGATGCGCCGCGGCGCCGCGCAGCGGCCGCCATGGCTCCGCCAGCGGCGCCATCTGTTTCGCGGTCGGGCGCGTGTTCAGCCCCAGTCCGATCTTCACCGCCTCCTGCACCGCGAGGTCTCCCGCCGGCCAGGCGTCGCCATGGCCGAGGCAGAACAACAGATAGACGTCGGCGGTCCAGGGGCCGATGCCGTGCAGCGCCGTCAGCGTGTGGTGGGCGGCGTCGGCGTCCTCATTCGCCAGCACGTCGAGATTGAGCCGCTCGGCGGCGATCTCGCGCGCGAGATTCTTCAGGGTCTTGATCTTCGCCGCCGACAGGCCGAGCCGGCCGAGACGATCGGCACGCGCCTTGCGCAAGCTGTCATGGTGAAACGGATCGAACGCGGCCGCGAGGCGGGCCCAGATCGCGGCGGCGCTCGCGGTCGACACCTGCTGGCCGCAGACGATCGCGGCAAGGCCGGCATAGCCGGGCTGGCGCCGCCGCAGCGCCGGCATGCCCGCGATCGCGAAGATGGACGCCAGCCGCGGATCCTGCCGGACCAACGCGTGGATGGCTGCTTCAAGGTCGGCCTGGGTGTTGAGGTGGAGGGTCATTGCGGAGGGAGCAACTCGCTGGATCGTCATGTGCGGGCAAGAGCGCGAAGCGCGTCTTTGTGCTAGGCGACCCGCGCATCCATCTCATATCGTAACAGACTCTTGGATGGATTGCTGGATCAAGTCCGGCAATGACAAGTGTTGAAAATTCAATGCCGCCGCCCGTCTTCCGCTTTGCGCCGAGCCCGAACGGCTATCTGCATCTCGGCCACGCCCGTTCGGCGCTGCTGAATTTCGATTCCGCGCGGCAGGCCGGCGGCCGCCTGCTGCTGCGCATCGAGGATATCGACGCCACCCGCTGCCGGCCGGAATTCGAGGCTGCGATCTACGAGGATCTGGCCTGGCTCGGCATCGCCTGGGAAACGCCGGTGCGGCGGCAATCCGAACATCTCGCCGATTATCGCGCAGCGCTCGAGCAACTCACGGCCCGGGGCCTGATCTATCGGGGGTTCGAGAGCCGCGCCGAAATCGCAAGACTGGTGGCGGAGCGGGAGGCGCTCGCGCTCTGGCCGCGCGACCCCGACGGTGCGCCGCTCTATCCCGGGGTAGCGAAATCCTTGTCGTCCGACGCGTGGGCCCGGCTCATCGAATCGGGGGTGGCTTACGCGCTGCGGCTCGACATGTCGGCGGCATCCGCGCAGGCAGGCGAGCTCGGCTGGATCGAGCTCGGCGAAGGCCCCGCCGGCGAGACCGGCGCGGTGGCCGCCCGGCCGGAGGCCTGGGGAGACGTCATCCTGGGACGCAAGGAAACGCCGAGCAGCTATCACTTGTCGGTCGTGATCGACGACGCCCTGCAGGGCGTGACCGACGTGGTGCGCGGCCAGGACCTGTTCTGGTCGACCAGCGTCCACCGGCTGCTGCAGCGCTTGCTCGGCCTGCCGCAGCCGCGCTATCTGCATCACCCGCTGATCCGCGACGGCGCGGGGCGCAAACTGTCGAAATCGTCCGCGGCCACGGGCCTGCGCGAACTGCGCCGCCAGGGTGCTACCCCGGCCGATATCCGGCGGCTGGCCGGCCTGCCTTAATTCGGCGGCTTTGCCAAACTCCGATCATAAGGGGGGAAAACCGCCTTTGGCGTGACTCTCGAAGCCCCGCCATGGCATGCTGGAGCCAGCCAGGGTCAGGGGAATCATGGCGTCAAAATCGCGCTCACCGCGCACGGGACGGCCATCGAAGAGCCGGCCGTTGCAGAAACGCGCTCCAGCCGTTACCGCGGCCAGGGTGCCCAAACGCGCCGCCAAGCCTGCCGCGCCCGGCATGGTCGAGGCGGCGCTGGCGGCGTTTGCGCACGAGGTCCGCACCCCGCTCACCGGAATTCTTGCCATCAGCGATCTCCTGGCGACGTCGGACCTCGACGAGCGCGAGCGCCGCTGGGTCGATACCATCAAGGCCGGCGCGGAACATCTCGCCAGCCTGGCGACGTTGTTCGTCGATGCCGCCAGAGGCGGCCGCGCCGGGGTGCGGCAGGATTTCTTCGATCTGCGGGCGCTGGCGCGCAATGCCGGCGATTCGCTCGCCGGCCGGGCGGCGGCCAAAGGCCTGCAATCCCATGTCGAGATTTCGGAGAAGCTGCCGGCGATGGTGGTCGGCGATCCGGTGCGGCTGCGGGCTGCGCTGGAAAACCTGATCGACAATGCGGTGAAGTTCACCGATGCGGGCGGCGTCGCGCTGACGGTCGAGCCGGTGCGCGGCGGCAAGGGCAAGATCGGCGTCGCCTTTGCGATTTCCGACAGCGGGATCGGGCTCACGCTCAACGAGATCAAGCGGCTGTTCCGTCCGTTCTCGCAGGCCAATGTCACGATCGCCTCGCGCTTCGGCGGCGCCGGGCTCGGATTGTCCTCGGTGAAACAGATCGCGCGCGCGATGGGGGGCGACATCGCCGTGGCGCAGCGGCGCGGCGGCGGAGCCACCTTCACGCTGACGGTGACGCTGACCCGCGCCAAGACGCAGAACGCGGCCGGCTTGGGCGCCGTGGAAGGGCCGGCGGCGCCGGCGCAGGCGCTGCGCATCCTCGGCGTCGAGGACAATCCGTTCGGCCGCGTCGTGCTCAACACGATCCTGACCGAGCTCGGTCATAGCGCGGAATTCATCGGACGCGGCGAGGCCGCCACTGAGCGCGTCGCGCAAGGCGACTTCGACGCGGTGCTGATGGACATGGTGTTGCCGGGCATCGACGGCATCGAGACCATCCGGCGAATTCGCGGCTTGAGCCCGCCGTTCGGCGGCATCGCGATCATCGGGGTCTCGGGCCGGGGCGACGACGAGGCGGCATCGCGCGCCGCCGGCGCCGACGCCTTCCTGGTCAAGCCTGTGAGTCCAAGGGCGCTAGCGACTGCGCTGCTTGAAGCGACACGCCGTGCGGCAATCGCGACTTGATGATCGCGGCATTCAGTTCGCCGCCATAGACGAAGATCGCGGCGATGAAATACAGAAACACCAGCGCGATGATCACCGACGCCAGGCCGGCATACATGGTGACGTAGTTGTTGGCGAAGCGCGCGAGATACTGGCCGAACACGATGCCCGATACCAGCGAAGCCACCAGCGTGAAGATGATGCCGGGCAGGATCTGCAGGAATCCGCGTCGCCCCGCCGGCAGCCAGGCATGCAGGATCAGCAATGCCACGACCAGTGCCGCGATGGTGATGCTGTAGCGCACCACATCGAGCAGTTGTTCGTTGCTCTCGACGATCAGCGGGATGTGGCGCCGTGCGCCCTCGATGATCAGGGGGCCAAGCACGATCAGGAATGCCATCGCCAGCGCCGTGACGGCGGCCACCAGCGTGTAGCCGATCGATTCCAGCCGCAGCCAGTACCAGCGCCGCGGCTCGATCACCGAATAGCCGCGGTTGAGCGCGACCCGCAGTGCTTCGACGCCGTTCGAGGCAAAATACACCGCGAGCACCGCGCCGATGGTCAGGATGTCGCCCCGGCTCGTGGTCAGCACGTCGTGGATCTCGCCCGACAGCGAATCGGCGACCTGCTTGGGCCAGATCTGCAGCAATAGTCCGACCGCCTGATCGGCGAGTTCCTTGGAGCCGAAAAAGCCCGCCAGCGAGGTCAGTACGATCAGGAACGGGAACAACGCCATCAGCGTCGACAGCGCGATATGACTGGCGATCGCCCAGCCGTCATCGGCGAGAAACTCGTAGAACGCATCCATCAGGACCAAATAGACGTAGCGAAGCTGCCTCACATGTCACCCTGACGGAGCCGAAGTCGCCCGTAGAATCGGGCTACCTTCTGATATTATTGGACAAAAAGCCAGCCATCGGGCCCGGCGCAAGGCTGGTGACGGACCGCCCGGCACGGTGTTATGTACCGCCGATGGCATCCTTGCTGAGCACGATCATCCTTCCCATCGCCGTCGGCGCCGTCGCACTGGTCCTGTTACTGGGTCTTCTTAACATGATGCGGGGCGGATCGCCGAACCGCTCCCAGAAGCTGATGCGATGGCGCGTTGCGCTGCAATTCGTCGCGATCGTCATCACCATGCTCGCGGTCTGGGCGATGGGGCACTGAGGGAAAACCATGGTGACACTCAATCGCATCTATACGCGAACCGGCGATGACGGCACCACGGCGCTCGGCAGCGGCGAACGCCGCCCGAAATACGATCTGCGGATCAGCGCCTATGGAACCGTCGACGAGACCAACGCCGCCATCGGCATCGTGCGGCTACATCTGGCGGACGCGCGCGATCTCGATGCGATGCTCGGCCTGATCCAGAACGATCTGTTCGATCTCGGCGCCGACCTCGCGGTGCCCCAGCGCGAGGGCAAGGCGGAGCGGCTGCGGATGCTGGGAAGCCAGGTCGAGCGGCTGGAACGCGACATCGATGCGCTCAACGCCCGGCTGGCCCCCCTGACCTCGTTCGTGCTGCCCGGCGGGACGCCGGCTGCGGCCCATTTGCATCTGGCGCGCACGATATGCCGCCGGGCGGAACGGGTGATGGTGGAACTCGCGGCCAGGCCCGATGAGCCGGTCGGCGATGCCGCGATCCAGTATATGAACCGGCTGTCGGACTTCCTGTTCGTCGCCAGCCGCGCCGTGAACGAAAACGGCGCCGGGGACGTGCTCTGGGTGCCCGGCCAGAATCGTTAACGCGCGCGGGCCGGGTGGCGATTTTTGGCCTTCGCGCGTTGACCGGGGTTGGCCGGACCTTTAGGTTCCGCGCCCAAGCTGACCAATACCCAAAATTCAAGCGAAAGAGGATCGATGAAGGTTCTGGTGCCGGTAAAGCGGGTAGTCGATTACAACGTCAAGGTCCGGGTCAAGAGCGACGGATCGGGCGTCGAACTGTCCAACGTCAAGATGTCGATGAATCCGTTCGATGAAATCGCCGTCGAGGAAGCGCTGCGGCTGAAAGAGGCCGGCAAGGCGACCGAGGTGGTGGTGGTTTCGATCGGCCCTGCACAGGCGTCTGAAACCATCCGGACCGGGCTCGCCATGGGTGCCGACCGCGGCATTCTGGTCAAGGCCGAGGGTATCGTCGAACCGCTGGCCGTGGCGAAGATCCTGAAGGCGATCGCCGACGAGGAAAAGCCCGGGCTGATCATTCTCGGCAAGCAGGCGATCGACGACGACTCCAACCAGACCGGCCAGATGCTGGCCGCGCTGCTCGGCTGGGCGCAGGCGACCTTCGCCTCTAAGCTCGAAGTCGATGGAACCGATTTCAAGGTGACGCGCGAAGTCGACGGCGGCCTGCAGACCGTGAAACTCAAGGGCCCGGCGATCGTAACGACCGATCTGCGGCTGAACGAGCCACGCTACGCCAGCCTGCCCAACATCATGAAGGCGAAGAAGAAGCCGATCGCCGAGAAGACGGCGGCCGACTACAGCGTCGACCTTACCGCCCATCTCGAGATCCTCAAGACCACCGAACCGCCCGGCCGAAAGGGAGGCGTCAAGGTCAAGGACGTCGCCGAGCTGGTGTCGAAACTCAAGAATGAAGCCGGGGTTCTCTAGATGACCACGCTGTTGATTGCCGAACACGAACACGAGAACCTGAAGGACTCCACCAACAAGGCGCTGACGGCTGCGACCCAGCTCGGTGCCGAGGTCCATGTGCTGGTCGCCGGCGGCGGCGAGGGCACCAAAGCGGCGGCCGAGGCCGCCTCCAGGCTTGCCGGCGTCGCCAAGGTGCTGGTGGCCGAGGGCGACGCCTATGCCCACGATCTCGCCGAGCCGCTCGCCGCGCTGATCGTGGCGCTGGCGCCTTCCTATGACGCCTTCGTCGCGCCCGCGACCTCGCGCTTCAAGAACGTGATGCCGCGCGTGGCGGCGCTGCTCGACGTCATGCAGGTGTCGGAAATCATCAAGGTGATTTCGCCCGACACCTTCGAGCGGCCGATCTATGCCGGCAACGCCATCCAGACGGTGAAGTCCAAGGATGCCAAGAAGGTCATCACGGTGCGGACCTCGACCTTCCAGGCCGCCGGCACCGGCGGCAGCGCGGGAATCGAGACGGCAGCGTCGGCGGCCGATCCCGGCCTCTCCAGCTTCGTCGGCGAGGAAGTCGCCAAGAGCGATCGTCCCGAACTGACCTCGGCGAAGATCATCGTCTCCGGCGGCCGCGCCATGCAGAGCCGCGAGAATTTCGCCAAATACATCGAGCCGCTGGCCGACAAGCTCGGCGCCGGCGTCGGTGCCTCGCGCGCCGCGGTCGATGCCGGCTATGCGCCGAACGACTGGCAGGTCGGGCAGACCGGCAAGGTGGTGGCGCCGGAGCTCTATATCGCGATCGGCATTTCCGGCGCGATCCAGCATCTCGCCGGCATGAAGGATTCCAAGGTGATCGTCGCGATCAACAAGGATGAGGACGCGCCGATTTTCCAGGTCGCCGATTACGGCCTGGTCGCGGATCTCTATCAGGCGGTTCCGGAGCTGACCGAGGAACTCGGCAAGCTCGGCAAGTAACGCGGTTTGACAGCCGGCCGGATTCCGGCCGGTGTTCGTGCAAGGGATGGGCAGGCGCGTGACCGCGCGCCGCGCCCCGGTGAGATGGTAAAATGGCGGCTATGATCAAGAAGGTCGGCGTGATCGGCTCGGGCCAGATGGGCAACGGGATCGCGCATGTGGCGGCGCTGGCGGGGCTCGACGTGGTGCTCAACGATGTGTCCGCCGATCGCCTGAAGTCGGCAATGGCGACCATCAACGGCAACCTGTCGCGCCAGGTCGCCAAGAAGATCATCACCGAGGATGCGCGCAAGCAGGCGCTGGAGCGGATCGTCTCCACCGAGACCATCGACGGCCTCGCCGACTGCGATCTGGTGATCGAGACCGCGGTGGAGAAGGAAGAGGTCAAGCGCAAGATCTTTCACGATCTCTGCGCGGTTCTGAAGCCGGAGGCCATCATCGCCTCCAACACCTCGTCGATCTCGATCACGCGGCTGGCCGCCTCCACCGACCGGCCGGAGCGCTTCATCGGCATTCACTTCATGAATCCGGTGCCGCTGATGGAACTGGTCGAACTGATCCGCGGCATCGCCACCGACGATTCGACCTTCGATGCGGCCAAGGATTTCGTCACCAAGCTCGGCAAGCACGTCGCGGTATCGGAGGATTTCCCGGCCTTCATCGTCAACCGCATCCTGTTGCCGATGATCAACGAGGCGATCTACACGCTGTATGAGGGCGTCGGCAATGTCGAGGCGATCGACGCCGCGATGAAGCTCGGCGCCCACCATCCGATGGGGCCGCTGGAACTGGCGGATTTCATCGGCCTGGATACCTGCCTGTCGATCATGCAGGTGCTGCATGAGGGGCTGGCCGATTCCAAGTACCGGCCGTGCCCGCTGCTGGTCAAATATGTCGAGGCGGGCTGGCTCGGCCGCAAGACCCAGCGCGGCTTCTACGACTACCGCGGCGACAAACCGGTCCCGACGCGCTGACCCCCGTCGCCGGCCGCGCAGGCCAAGCCAACTGGTCGCGCGAATCCGCGCAGCGGACCAGGACAAGAGCGTCCCTTACGGGGTGGTTACGGATGGGCGGATCCGGCTGCAAGCCACTCGGCGAACCATCTCTGGCCCTGGCGCGCCGCCGCATCGGCATGATTGCGGGCCTGCTCCCGGAGCGAGGCCACCGAATCGCCAGCCATGCCGGCAATCTGACCGGCATTACAGATCAGCCAGCGTTCGAAATGGCGCGCACTGACCTCGGGATGGAACTGAACGGCCAGTGCCGATCCAATCGAATAGGCCTGGTTCTCGCAGGCTGTGGTTGAAGCCAGCCGCTGCGCGCCGGCCGGAAGCTCGAAAGCGTCGCCGTGCCAATGCAGAACCGGCGTGGCGTCGATCCCGGTGGTTCGAAGGACGCTCTGCCTCCCAGCCTCGGTGAGTGTGATGGGGGCCCACCCGATTTCTGTTGTCCCCTTGAAGACGCGTGCGCCCAATGCCTGGGCCAGAATCTGGGCGCCCAGACAAATGGCAAGAATGGGCCGGGCCGCACGCATGCACCCGTCGAGCAGGCGCATTTCGTCCTCGATCCAGCGGTAATCCGCCAGATCGAATGCGCTGACCGGACCGCCCAGGGTAATCACCACGTCAGGGTTCAACCCATCGAGCGCCAGGTTATCGTATCCGGCGTCGAGGCAGGCTACCCGGTAGCCGTGTGCCGCGAGAACTTCCTCGAATGAGGCAAGGTCGAGGAACCGGGCATGGCAAATCGCGAGCGCCAGCTTCATCTGCGTCCGTTCCCCCGATGATTCGCAAGTTCCATGATAGTGCGGCCAGCTCATCGGTTGGATGCACTATCTGGACGCCCGAGCAGGGAGTTCACGATCTCCAGCATTTTTTAACGCCTGCGGGGTAACGTGCCGGCGGATGGAGCAGGGCGTCATGGATCTGACGAGTATGGTCTCGAGTATTCTTTCCGCGCAGGCGGCGAATACCCAGATGCAGGTCGCGGCCACGGTCATGAAATCCAATTTCAATGCCGAAAAGTTCGCGGTCCAGACCCTTTTGGGCGGGCAGGCCTCGCCCTCGACCGCCAATCTCGGCGCCGGCATCGGCGGCAACCTCAATATCGCGGCTTAACTTTTTTTCCCGTCATTCCGGGGCGATGCGAAGCATCGAACCCGGAATCTCGAGATTCCGGGTCCACGCGAAGACGCGTGTCCCGGAATGACGGCTCATATTGCTCCCGGAACTACCGCTCCGTCTAATCCACCGGCTTCTCCGCCGCCTGGATCAGCTTGATGGCGTCGTCGCTGTCCCACTCCGCCGGCCCGGCGATGGTGGCGATCTCGCAGCCCTGGCCGTCGACCAGCACCGAGGTGGGCATTCCCAGCGCCCGTCCCACGACCTTAAGATCCTGAAAAACCTTGGCTTTATCGTCGCTATAATAGCCGAGCCGGGACAGATTGGCGTCTTTCAGGAACTTCCTGGGCTTGTCCGGGTCGCGGGTATCGATATTGACGGCGACCACCTCGAAATCCGGGCCGCCCAGTCGGGTCTGCAGGCCTTCGAGCGCAGGCATCTCCTTGCGGCAGGGCACGCACCAGGTGGCCCACAGGTTCACCAGCACCGTGCGGCCGCGCCAGTCGGAGAGCTTTTTGGGCTGGCCGTCAGCGTCCTCGAAGGCGAGGTCCGGCAGCCGCAACGGGGCCGTCGCCATGGTCAGCGCCGCCACCTCGCCATGCGCCAGCGGCGCGATCTTGCGCGCCAGATCGACCGCCCCGCGGCAGGCGGGATCGCCGCTCGCGCCGCGCCCCAGGCGGCCGATCGCGTAGACCCCGGCAAATCCAATCACCCCCCCGATCAGGACCGCCGCGATCACGATGGGAATCCGGCGCGTGGCGGCGGGGGAAGGCGAGGGCAGTTCAGGCATATCGTTTGTCATCCTGTATCAGATACGGCTATGCAGGGCCGGTGCAACGGCCGGTTTCGGGCCGCGCGCGGACGGCAAGGCGTTCGGGCGCAAGCCTTGGGAACAGAAGCCTTGGGTAACAGACGCCTTGGGTAACAGTCGCCTTGGGCAACCGACGTCATGGGCAACAGATGTCACGTGTAACAGATGTCATGAGTAACGGATCATGAGCAACAAGATGTGGGGCGGCCGGTTCTCCGAGCGCCCCGACGCGATCATGGAGGAAATCAACGTCTCCATCGACGTCGATCGTCACCTCTATGCCCAGGACATTGCCGCGTCCAAGGCCCATGCCGCGATGCTGGCTGCGCAGGGTATTATCACCAAAAACGATGCGAAAAATATCGCGGGCGGTCTAGACACGATTTTGTCAGAAATCGAGAAGGGATCGTTCGATTTCAAGCGCGCGCTCGAGGACATTCACATGAATGTCGAGAGCAGGCTCGGCGAATTGATCGGGCCCGCCGCCGGACGGCTGCACACCGCGCGTTCGCGCAACGACCAGGTGGCGACCGATTTCCGGCTCTATGTCCGCGACACCATCGACGAGGTGGATGCGGCGCTGGCCGCGTTCCAGCAGGCGCTGGCGGAGCGGGCGCTGGAACATGCCGCCACCGTGATGCCGGGCTTCACCCATCTGCAGACCGCCCAGCCGGTGACGTTCGGGCACCATCTTCTGGCCTATGTCGAGATGGCGTCGCGCGACCGCGGCCGCTTTGCCGATGCGCGCAGGCGCCTCAACGAATCGCCGCTCGGCGCGGCGGCGTTGGCCGGCACCTCGTTCCCGATCGACCGCGCCGCCACCGCTCACGCGCTCGGCTTCGACCGGCCGATGGCCAATTCGCTCGATGCGGTGTCGGATCGCGACTTCGTGCTGGAAACCCTGTCGGCGGCGGCGATCGCCTCGGTGCATCTGTCGCGATTCGCCGAGGAAATCGTGATCTGGACCTCGCCGCTGGTCGGGCTGGTGCGATTGAGCGACAAGTTCACCACCGGCTCCTCGATCATGCCGCAGAAGCGCAATCCCGACGCCGCCGAACTGGTGCGCGCCAAGACCGGCCGGGTGATCGGCGCGCTCACCGCTTTGCTGATCGTGATGAAGGGCCTGCCGCTGGCCTATCAAAAGGACATGCAGGAGGACAAGCAGGGCGCGATGGAAGCCTTCGGCGCGCTGTCGCTGGCGATCCGGGCGATGACCGGCATGGTCAAGGACATCGTGCCGGACGAGGCGCGGATGCAGCTGGCTGCCGGCGAGGGCTACGCCACCGCCACCGATCTCGCCGACTGGCTGGTGCGGACGCTGAAAATGCCGTTCCGCGACGCCCACCACGTCACCGGGCGCATCGTCGCCGCGGCGTCGAAAGCCGGCGTGCCGCTGCACGAATTGCCGCTTGTCGAGATGCAGGCGGTCGAACCCAGGATCACCAGGGAAGTCCTGGGCACGCTTTCGGTCGAAGCATCGGTGAAAAGCCGCAGCAGCTATGGCGGGACCGCCCCGAAGAACGTGCTGGCGCAAGCCAAAGGGTGGCTGCGGCGGCTGGAAAAACAGCGAAAATTGGGCGCGGGTTAGCAATTTCGCTGTAATTTCATGGTCGTCCGGGTCTCGCCAGAGCAGGGCAATCTTTGTATGGTGCCGCCGCATTGGGGATTTTGTCGTGATCAGCAACTACCGCCCGACCGCTTCGGAATGGGCCATCGTCCTTCTAGGCGCAGCCGTGCTCACGCTCGGGGGCTGCGGACGCAAAGGCATGCTCGACCTGCCACCGAGCACCCCGCCGCAGGCGGCAGCGGCGGCCCAGGCCGACGCCGACCACGAGCCGGCGGCGAGCGCGCCCAGCGTGTTCAATCCGTATTACGGAACCGATGCCGCGCCGGCCGCCGCCAAGGGCAGCAAGAAATCCTTCATCCTCGACCCGCTCCTGAACAGTAACTGAGCTGGTGCGGTGGATTTGACATTCGCTACAGTTTTTCCGCGAGTCCTCATAGCGAATGTCAAATCCAGGGCCGCACCAGAACTATATTTTGCTGGTGTTCCTCTGGGTTCTAACATTCGCAAGAGTGCTCGCCGCGAAGGGATGCGAATGTTAGAACTGGAACACCAGTCATGAATCATTTCGACTACCGCAACGGCGTGCTGCACGCCGAGGCGGTGAATCTGATCGATCTGGCGCAGGCGGTCGGCACCCCCTTTTATTGCTATTCGACCGCGACGCTGGAGCGCCATTACCGGGTGTTCAGCGAGGCCTTCGCCGGCGAGAAGGCGCTGATATGCTACGCCATGAAGGCAAACTCCAACCAGTCGGTGCTGCGCACGCTGGCGAAACTCGGCGCCGGCGCCGACGTGGTGTCGGGCGGCGAGTTGAAGCGCGCGCTGGCTGCCGGCATTCCGCCCGGCAAGATCCTGTTCTCCGGCGTCGGCAAGACCGAAGCCGAACTGCGCGCGGCGCTCGCCGCCGACATCCTCTGCATCAACGTCGAATCCGAGCCTGAGCTGGAATTGCTGTCGCGGCTCGCCGTCGAGGCCGGAACGACCGCGCGAATCTCGGTGCGCGTCAATCCGGACGTCGACGCCGGCACCCACGCCAAGATCGCCACCGGCAAGTCCGAGAACAAGTTCGGCGTTCCGATCGCGCGCGCGCGTGCCGTCTATGCCCGCGCGGCAAAGCTGCCGGCCATCGAGGTGACCGGCACCGACATGCATATCGGCAGCCAGATCACCGATCTCAGCCGGATGGAAATCGCGTTCCGGATTCTGGCCGATTTCGTCCAGACGCTGCGCGCCGACGGCCACACCATCTCGCATATCGATTTCGGCGGCGGCCTCGGCATTCCCTATCACATGGATCGCGAGGCGCCCCCGGTGCCCGCGGCCTATGCCGCCATGGTCAAGCGGGTGACGCACAATCTCGGCTGCACGCTGATGTTCGAGCCCGGGCGGTTGATCGTCGGCAATGCCGGCATTCTGGTCAGCCGCGTGATCTATGTGAAGCCGGGCGACGCCAAGAATTTTGTCATTATCGATGCGGCGATGAACGACCTCATTCGCCCCACACTGTACGAGGCGCATCACGATATCCTGCCGGTCATTGAAGCCGGCAAGCGCGCGCGCATGATCACCGCCGACGTGGTCGGCCCGGTCTGCGAAACCGGCGACTATCTCGCGCTCGACCGCCAGCTGCCCGAGCCGAAGGCCGGCGATCTCGTGGCGATCATGACCGCCGGCGCCTACGGCGCGGTGCAGTCCGGCACCTACAACACCCGCGCGCTGGTTCCGGAAGTGCTGGTCAAGGATGACCAATACGCGGTGGTGCGGCCGCGCATCGAGGTCGAGGAATTGATCGCGATGGACCGGCTGCCGCCGTGGCTGTGAAACGCCAATAGAGGCTACATGGCCGCGCTACTTCGCCGCGTGGCCGCCATTCGCCCCGCCACCACGCCCGCCGCCTGGACGCTACGCAGTCCGGATCGCGGCGAAGAACCCATCCACTTGCGAGCGGAGCGTCTCCGATTGCTGTGAGAGTTCGCTGGCGGAGGACAATAGCCGCGTCGCGGTTTGACCGGTTGCGCTCGCGGCCTGACTGACGCCGCTGATGTTGCTCGAAACCTCCTGGGTGCCCCGCGCGGTCTCCTGAACGTTGCGCGCGATCTCGGCCGTCGCCATGCCCTGTTCTTCGACGGCCGCCGCAATGGCCGTGGCGATCTCATTCACGGATGCGATCGTTGCGCCGATTTCCTCGATGGATCCGACCGATGCCTTGGTCGCCTCCTGGATCGCAAGGATCTGCTGGCCGATTTCGCCCGTCGCCTTCGCGGTTTGCTCCGCCAGCGCCTTCACCTCGGAGGCCACCACGGCAAAACCCCTGCCGGCTTCGCCGGCGCGGGCCGCTTCGATGGTGGCATTCAGGGCCAGCAGGTTGGTCTGGCCGGCAATGTTGTTGATCAGCTCGACGACGTCGCCGATTCGCTGCGCCGCTCTGGCGAGGCCCTGCATGGTGGCGCCGGATCGGCTGGCCTGCTCCACCGCCATGCCTGTGATCCTGGTGGACTCGGTGACCTGGCGGCCGATTTCCCTCACCGACGACGTCAGCTCCTCGGTCGCAGACGCGACAGCCTGCACATTGGCGGACGTCTGTTCCGAGGCGGAGGCGACGGCGGTCGATTGCCGGGTCGACTGCTCGGCGTTGGCGGCCAGGGCGTTGGCGGCGCTTTGCAGGTTTGTCGCCGAGCCGCCGACGGTATCCAGCGCGATCTTCATCTGTCCGTCGAAATCCCGGATCGCGGCGGAAATCCTGTCCTGCTGTTTCTGGCGATCGGCGAGCATCGCCTCCTGATAGACGGAAATCGCGATGTCCATGTCCAGCATCACGGCGGTAGTCACCGCCGCGAGCACCGCCGAGAGATGACCGGGTTTCCAGCGATACTGGCGAACCGCGATGTCCGCGAGCTGGCTCAGCACGAAATTGTAGCCGCCGATATACCAGCGCGGCTCCAGTCCGATCTTGTTGTGAATGAGACCGATCGTACGGACGCCCTGCATGTACTCGTGATCGAACCGGCCGTTGAACAGCCGTGCCCAGTGCGATCCCTGCGCCGTCTTGAGGCGCGGACTGTCGCTGCCGACAAGGCGCGCGAGCTCGGGCTCCCTGGTGATGTGCTGATAAAAGCCGTCGAGCAGCTTCGGCAGCGCCGGTTCCACCACCTTCCAGAATTCACGCAGCAACTCGCCCGTCCTGGCGTCGATGCGCATGAAGCGCATTCTGGTTTCGCGATCCTGGCCGCTGTCGGTGCCGCGGGCGCTTGCGATCGGGGAGGGCTTCGCTGCAGTCATGGGTCGGGTTCCTTTGCGCACGGGCAAGGCAGCCGGCCACAGGATTGCGGCCGGAGATCACAAACCCACTACCCGCCTGCAGCGCCTGAACGGACGGTCGTGTCCGAATCGGATTGCTGCGACGTGTCCGGACCCAAAGTATGGAATTACCTCTAATGGAAACTTTGTCCCGTGAGCGCCAGCCTGCTCCCATACTGCCATACCACTCAACCGAGCGGCGCAGCCCGGCCGGCGGAAGGCCAGCTCGTATCAGGTCGTCCGGACGACGCGGGTAACGCGCAGGGACTAGCCCTTGGCCTTCCCCACCACCACGCCCGCCGCCTGCTCGATCGGCTTGATCGCCGAGGTGAAGTCCGATTCCGCGCCCATTTCGCGGATCACCACTTCCCACAGCCGCCCGACTGCTTCGGCGACCTCCATCGACAGTCCCAGCGACTTCATTTCCTCGAGATAGAGCCGCACGTCCTTCACCATCAGCCCGGTGGCGAACCCGAAATCGAAGGTGCGCGGCAGGATCGAGCGCGGAAACTTGTCGCGGCTCGCGGTGTTCAGGCCGGATCCGGCGTTGATCACGTCGATCATCACGGCGGGATCGAGCCCGGATTTGACGCCCATCACCACGGCTTCCGAGGTGGCGGCCACCGCGGTCGCCGACAACAGATTGTTGGCGAGCTTCATGGTCTGCGCCGAGCCGGGCTTCTCGCCGATGAAGAACACCTTGCCGATCACGGCGAGCGCCGGCTTCACCATCTCGAAGTCGGCGCTCGGCCCCGACACCATCACGGCGAGCGTGCCCTTCTCGGCGCCGCCGACGCCGCCCGAGACCGGGCTGTCGAGCTGGACGATGTTGCGCCTGGCCAGCAAATCGTGAATCCGCACCGCCATGTGCGATCCGACGGTGGACAGATCGATGAAGCGTTTTATCCGTTTGCCCTCGATGACGCCGCCGGTCCCGGTCGCGACCTCGAGCGAGGCCTGCAGCGAGGGCAGGCTCGCCATCACGGTCTCGGCGCGGTCGGCGACGTCTTTCGGGGAGGTTGCGGCCACAGCGCCTAGCGCGACCAGCCTGTCCACCGCCTCCTTGCGCTGGTCGAACACGACGAGCTGATGCTTGGCCTCGATCAGGCGACGGGCCATGGGAAAGCCCATCTTGCCCAGACCGATGAATCCGATGTCCATGGTGGTGATCCTGACAATTTCTGGAAATGATCCTCATCCTGAGGAGCTTGCGAAGCAAGCGTCTCGAAGGATGGCCGCAACGGCGGTGCTTGCCGCCATCCTTCGAGACGCGCGCGACGGCGCGCTCCTCAGAGTCTGTGAAGCTATACGCTTTCGGGCTTGAGGGGGATGGATTGAGTAGCTTCCTGGCCCGCGTGGGGGGAGGCCACGCGGTTCTGTCATGCGGCGACGTGGATGAGAC
>Ga0182014_10003031_pt1 | contig 20568 bp, 14 predicted proteins | sample 612S2DmetaG_FD_120489 | JGI IMG/M metagenome (GOLD analysis project Ga0182014, IMG submission 120489) | Permafrost microbial communities from Stordalen Mire, Sweden - 612S2D metaG | ecosystem: Environmental > Terrestrial > Soil > Wetlands > Permafrost | place: Sweden: Stordalen | collected... | reverse complement strand
GGAAATCCCGGCGAAATGAGCACGGGTAAGAATTGCCCGCCGCCAGCAGGCGGGCGCCCATGATCCGCAGCGGGGTCATCGGCGCCGGCCCGGTCGTCCGGCCGGTGGCGGAACCCGCATCCCGGCGGGCCGGCTGCCCGGGCGCAGCGTTCCGGTGATCTCCGCGACCCATGCGCCGCATCCCGGGAATGCCGATCTCGATCGGCGGCACCGGACAAGACCTCAATGACCCGGCCAGAATGTACCGGCAGCGGACTATTCCGGCATCCTGCCCAGCGTTACGCTGACAGCAGAAGGTGACGGGAGGGATGATGGTTTATCTCGGCGGCCCGCGGGGGCGCCGGGGGCTCCGGCTGCACGATCCTCCCCCTGGCTACCATCCGCCCAGGCCCAGAATTCCGTTGCAGGACCGGCAACGGAGGGTACGCGAGGACTGGGTCCTCCTGCGCGTCGCCACCGTAGTCCTGGCACTTGCGACTGCTGCGATGGCCGTGATCATTGCCCTGATGATCGCGGGGTATCACTAGCCTCGATCTTCCGCTCCACCGGCATCGTCGGCCCCATGCGCCACGCCGCTGACCGGCGCGCTTTACACGTAAAGGCGCCATCACGTGTACCCCGGTACACGTGGAGGTGCCATTGCGTACACGCGGCCTGGTTCGGGAACGCGGCCTGGCCCGGCTGGGTGGTCCCGGCCGAGACGGTGTAGGTCGCGCCGTCCCCGGCCTGCTCGCCCGAGAACGTGATCCCGGTTCCGGTCACGTCCATGACGTGCCCAAGGTCGATGGTGACCTGGTGCACCCCTCGCGCTCGTAGCTGGCCTGGCCGGCCGGGGTGATGAGGTACCCGGGCAGGGCCACCGCGATGATGATCATCGCGGTGGCCTCGTGCTGGCGCCGGCCGGGCCGGCCTGGCCCCAGGTTCAGAATCCTGCCCTATAGGCCGCTGCGGCCCTGGGCATCTCCGTGCCAGACCGGTAGACCCCGCGGGTGGTCGGACTCTGGAAGTTGGCCTCCCAGGCGAGGGCGGCGGAGTGGGCCTCGAAGAACCTGAGCATGTCGTTCACGTACGCCGGGTCGTCCCCGCCCGCGTGCTTCCCGTTGGCCACGGTGCCGGGCATGACGTTGCCCCACTCGGGCACCGCGAACTGCTTGCCGTGCGCCGTCGCGAAGTCGAGCCAGTACATCAGGCCCTGCACCCCATTGAGCTGCTGGTTCCAGCCCTTGCTGGTGGTCGCGGGCGGCCATATGTCGTAGCTGTCGACGCCGATCGTGTCCACGTAGGCGTTTCCGGGATAGGCCATGGTGGGATCGGGCAGTCCGGGCGATGCCCCGCGGTTGACATTCCAGTCCCATTGCAGGCCCGGCGCGGTGGCCCGGGCCGAGGTGACGATCTGCCGCCAGCACTGCACCCAGGCCATGGGGTTGGTGGCCTTCCAGATGTACCAGTTGCCGTTGAATTCCCAGCCCAGCCTGATGATCGAGTTGCCGAGGCCGTGGGCGGCGAGATTGGTGCCGAACTGGCGCCAGTGCGAATCGTAGGAGCCGGCCGCGCACGCCTGGATGGATCCCCCGACGCCCGAGGGCAGCATCGGCTCGGTGAAGGCCACCGTTACCGCTGATCCCTTCCAGATCTGGTAGAGCCATGACGGACTGGTGATGGCCTTCCAGCTGCCGCGGTTCGGCCAGACGGTGGCGACGTCCACCGGGACTCCGCGCCAGTCGCCAAAGGCCTTGATGGACGCCGGGGTGGCGTTCGGCAGGAAGACCCCGCTGTTCCAGGGCAGGCCGGAAAGGTTCTTTGCGCTGTGGGTGCTCGCCGATGCCCCGAACGCGAAGATCGTGGTGAGCGTCAGGCCGACTGCGGCGATCCCGGCGCCCACGGCAGCGATACGCCCCCGGTGGGCCCGGGCGAACGACACCCGGGATGCCGGTGTCTCGCCCAGGGCGGTGGCGGTGCTGCCGGGCTTCCTCCTGATTATCATGGCTCTTCCCTCTTTCGGTCATTCCTGTTACCTGATCACCACTCTCCGTGATTTGTTGTTCGGGTCTCAGAGCCGGAATCCCTCTATTGAGCTGGGTATTTTTCCCCGTTAATTTGACCCGGGTAATCCGGCCCGGTCTTAATAGCCCGGGTAATCCGGCCTGGTCTAATGGCCCGGGTAATCCGGCCTGGTCTTAACGTCCCAGGCCATTCGCCCGGGTCTTAACGTCCCAGGCCATTCGCCCGGGTCTTAACGTCCCAGGCCATTCGCCCGGGTCTTAACGTCCCAGGCCATTCGCCCCGGTGGCCGCGATTGGAAGCCGGACGCTCCGACGGCCTCACCCTTGGCCCCTGACCGGCAGCGGAGAGGAGTGCTCCGCAACGCCGAGCACGGCAAGGGCCGCGCGGGCTCTCCATTTACCGGGCCGGCGTAGTTACCGGGCCGGCGTAGCGATATGCCCTCAGCAGCTTGGCGTGGGGGAGGGGCGGCGCGGGGCGCACCATGCCGGCTCCCCCGGCGTTTTTACTTCATAACGGACGTACCGCGCGCCCTCTTACCTGCGCGTCGTCGGGTGCGGGCTCGGGTGCCGCCGCTGTGGCGCTGCCTTCCAGTTGCAGGTGCGGGACGATGGGCTCCATCCAGCGCGGCATCCACCACGCACGCGCACCCAGCAGGGCCATCACCGAGGGAACGAGGATCATCCGGACCACCGAGGCGTCGATCAGCACCGCGAAGGCCATGCCGATCGCGAGCATCTTCACCGTCGGGTTGATGTCGAGCACGAAGCTGGCGAAGACCACCACCATGATGGCCGCCGCGGTCGTGATGACCCGGGCCGTGCTGCCGATCCCGATGGCCACGCTGCGCTTCGAATCGCCGGTCGCCACCCAGGCCTCGTGCACCCGGGACAGCAGGAAGACCTCGTAGTCCATCGAAAGGCCGAAGACGATCGCGAACACCAGCATCGGCACGTAGGCGGGGATCGGCAGCGTCGTATGCAGGCCGATCAGGCTGGCGCCCCAGCCCCACTGGAAGATCGCGACGATCACCCCGTAGGCCGCGCCGATGGACAGCAGGTTGAGGATGGCCGCCTTGGCCGCGATCACCACCGATCGGAAGGCCGTGGTCAGCAGGAGAAACGCGATCGCTACCACGACGAGGATCAGCCAGAAGATCCGGCTGGTGATCCGCTGGCTGAAGTCGACCGTCCCCGCCGTGGTGCCGGTGACGTAGCTGGTGACGTGCGACTTGGGCAGGACGACAGCGCGCAACTGGTGGACGAGGTTCTCGGTTTCCGTCGCCTGCGGGCGCGTCCCCGGGATCGCGCTGAACACGGCCGTGGTCCCGTCCGAGTTCACCTGGGCGGGCGTAACCGATGCGACGTCAGAGGTTGCGGCTATGTTCTGCTGCATCGTGCTCAGCAGCGATTGGTTGTCCGACGAGGACTGCTTCGGCAGCTTGACCACCACCGCCAGCGGCCCGTTGACGCCGACGCCGAATCCCTGGGACAGCAGGTCGTACGCCTGGCGGTTGCTCTCCGAGGTGGGATTCGTGCCGTTGTCCGGCTGGCCCAGCGTGATCGAGAAAAGCGGGATCGCCAGCACGAGGAGCAGGACGACGCTGGCCACCGCCCATGGCCAGGGCCGATCGCTGACCTTCCGGCCCCACCGCGCGAACGCGCTGTGCTCGTGCTGCTCCTGCGTGGCCGCGGCGGTCTGCGCGGCCTGCTGCCGCACGGTCAGGCCGGCCCGCCTGGCGCGCAGCCGGTCCAGCAGCGCTCGCACGTTCCCCTTGGCCACGCCCATGAACGCGGGTACCAAGGTCAGCGCCGCGAGCATGGTGATAGCGACCACGACCGCGGCGGCCAGGCCGAGCGAGCCGACGAAGGCGACACCGGCGACGTAGAGGCCGAGGATGGATACCACGACGGTGCTCCCGGCCACCACGATCGACGCACCGGAGGTCCCTTCGGCGCGCACTATGGAGGCGGCTGTCTCCATCCCGGCGTCCACCTGCTCGCGATGGCGCGCCACCAGGAAGAGGCCGTAGTCGACCGCGACCCCGAGGCCGAGCAGGGTCGCGATGGTGGGCGCCGTGGTCGGGAAGGTCATCGCGGAGGCGAGCACTCCCAGCAGCGAAAGGCCGGCCAGCACGCTGAAGATCGCTGAAAGCAGCGGGATCGCGGCCGTAATCGCCGAGCCGAACATGAACAGCAGCAGCACCAGCGCGCAGGACAGCCCGATCACCTCGGACTTCAGGTCGTGATCGGCCTGCCCGATCTGCCCGGCGCCGGCGCCGTACGCGATCTGCAGGCCCGCATTGCGGGCCGGCGCCACCGCGTTGTTCAGCTTGTCGAGGTACGTGGAGTCAAGCGAGCTGGGGTTCACGTTCCACGACACGTTGGCGTAGGCGATCGTGCCGTCCTTAGCGACCAGGCCCGTGTTCGACGTGGCGAACGGGCTGGTGGCCTTGATGACATCCGGCAGCTTGGCGACGTTGCCGGTGGCCTGGTTCACGGCCGATTGCTGCGCCGAAACCGTCCCGCTGGTGGCGTGAAACACGATCTGGCCGGCGTATCCGCCTTGCTGAGGGAACGTGCTGTTGAGGACGTCGAGACCCGTGGCCGAGTCGGTACCTGACACCGTGTAATTGTTGACGTACTCGCCGCCGTACGCCTGACGTGCGCCGAGCAGGCCGCCCACGATGATCAGCCAGCCGACGATGATGATCCAGGACCGCCGCGCTGCGAACGCGCCGAGCCGCTCAAGCATGGAATTCATGCTGCCTCCCCAGACTGCCAGCATGCAGGCCGGGGCGGTCCGGCGTCCCTAGGGAAAGTCCCTAGTTCACGGCCCGGCCCTCTGGCCGTCTCAGAGCTGCGGCCCTGGTCAGCGCGGCGAACCGGACAGTGACAGCCCGACGGACAGCTCGGCGGGCAGCTGCCGGCGCGACCGGATGTCCAGCTTTGCGAAGATGATGGCCAGGTGGTACTCGATCGTCTTCACGCTCACGTACAGCTTTCCGGCGACCTCCCGGTTCGTCATGCCGGAAGCGACCAGGCGGGCGACGACCTGTTCCCGGGCGGTCAGCGTATCCAGGCGGTAGTCCGGGTCTCCCTCCGTACCGGACGGAGCGGGCACGCCGCAGGCCAGCAGCACCTGGTCGCACGCGTCGGTCAGGTGCATCGCGCCCAGGCGGACGAGGATGGACCGGCCGGTCAGCAGGGCCGCCGCGGCCTGCTTCCGCTTCCTGGAGTGCAGGAGGAGCCGTCCGTAATCCAGCGCGAGCAGCCCGTCGGCGAGGCTGCGCGAGTTCGTGGCGGGCATGGCCGCCGCGAAGCTCGCGGCGGCGCCGTCCGGTCGGCCGGACCGCTGCCAGGCCAGCCCCTCGAGCCGGGCGCGGTCGGCGGTGGTGGTGCCGCCCCACGGCGCGGCCGGGACCTGGTCGAGCAGCCTCTGCGCTCCGGCCAGACGGCCTTCGGCCAGATACGCCTCGGCGAGCCGGTAGCGCCAGAGCGCCAGGTTGGGGTAGTTGGCGGCCGCGCCGCATGCACCCGCGTCCACCGGTGCCAGCGCCGTGACGACCGCCGGCCAGTCGGATCGCATCCACGCATGGTGGGCCCGGGCGAGCGCCGCGCAGGCGAGGGCCTCCATGGATGATGCCGCCTGCGCAGCATCCTGGGCGGCCGCGGCGTGCGCCGCGGCGAATGCCTCGTGACCACGGGCCGCGTACAGATGCGCCGCGATGCAGCGTCCGTACGCCAGGTACCACACGTGGCCAAGGTCCTCGCCGAGCGAGATAGCCAGCTCCACGTGGGTGGCCGCGGCGTCCCAGTCACCGACGCGGAATTCGGCTTCGGCTAGCGCGGAGTAGGCATTGGTGAGCCCGGTGATCGACACACCTGCGCGCTGCCAGCGCAGTACGGCCTGCAGGTCCTCGATCGCGCCCGGGAAGTCGCCGGCCCAGTTCCGCACCACCCCTCGCACGGTCAGGAACTCCGCGTCGAAGGCGGTGGGATCCGGCTTCCGGGACGAGCAGCCCGCTAGCAGCCGGAGCGACTCGTCAATCCTGCCCGTCTTGGCGTAGCTCCAGGCTCGCGCCTGCAGCGCCAGCGCGTCGGCATCGGGCACCCGTCCCGCGACGGCGCGGGCCCGCTCGGCCCACCGGAGCGACGCTTCATCCTCACCAAGTGATGCACAGACCATCGCCAGCGCTGAGGTGCAGTAACCGAAAAGGTCAGCGTCCTCATCCGGTGAGACCGTCTGCGCGAGCGACCGCAGCTCGGCCGCGGCGTGTTCGAGCCAGCCCTGCGACACCGCCAGAATCGCCAGCGTGAAGCGGCGGCGCAGCCCCGGTGGCCGCGCGGCCACCGCATCGGCGTGCTCCTGCGCCGCGTGCACGTCACCGGCCATCAGCATCAGCCGGACCGCGTCGAAGAGACTCCGCTCGCCCCGGCCGGAATCGCCGTCCACCCGCGCGGACCAGGCCAGGTACCGCGCGGCCTGCCGCAGCGTTCCCGCTTTCTGGGCCGCCACTGCCGCCTGGATCAGTTCCGCCGCCAGCCGATCGTCGAAGCCGCCCACCGCGGCGGCCACCCGGTGCGCGAAGGACGCCGGTGCCGGCAGCAGCCGTGCTGCGGCCAGATGCAGCCGCCGGCGCACACCTGGTGACAGATCCTCATAGACCGCCGCCCGCATGAGCGGATGCGCGAACACCAGTTCGTCCGCGACGCCCCCGGGCGGGAGATCCAGCAGGTGCGTGGTCACCGCTTCGTCCACGGCCGCCGCACCGTCGGCCAGGCCGGCCATGGCGCAGGCCACCCGGACCGCGCCGCGCACCCCCAGCACCGCCGCGGCGGATACCAGCTCCCGGGCCGGGCCGGACAGCCGTGCCAGCCGGTTCAGCACCGCCGTCGCGTACGAGTGCGGCGCCGGCAGCCGGGCAGCCCCATCCTGAAATGCGTCGCCGGGAAGCTCCGTCAGCAACGCCAGTACGTACAGCGGGTTCCCGGCGGTGTGCTCCTGCAGCCGGGCGCCGGACTCCGCGGTCAGCTCCCGGCCGCTCGCGGCCGCCAGCGCCCGTACCTGCGGAGGCGCCAGGCCGGCCAGCCGTATCCAGCGCACCCCCTCGGCGCCGGCCAGCAGCCGGGCCCAGCTCTCGCCCAGGCGTTCCAGCGTGCGCGGCCGCGCCGCCAGCAGGATCAGCACCGCGTCGGCGCGAAGCCGTCGCACGCAGAACAGCAGCGCCTGAGCCGAAGCCAGATCGGCCCAGTGCAGGTCATCAACCACCACCACGACGGCCGGCGCCTGTTCCTCGGCCGCGCCGATACCGGCCAGCAACGCGGCGCCGAGAGCCAGGCTGTCCCCGCCCGCTGCTGCCGCTGGCTCCGGCGCCGGCCACCCGGCCAGCAACTGCCGGGCCATGCCGCCCTCCAGCGCGGACTCCACCGGGTCCCCGCTCGCCCACACCACTGACGCATCCGGGGCGAGCCGCACGGCCTGGCGCAGCAGCGCGGTCTTACCGATGCCGGGCTCACCCTCGACCACCACGACCCCGGGACGGCCGGCTCGTGCCGCCGTCAATGACTCATCCAGCAGCGCCAGCTCATCAACCCGGCCGACGAATTTACCTCGCGCCCCGCCATTCATGACGCCCCCCCGGGCCATTAGCCGTGCCAGGGATCTTACTCCGGAAGCCCGAAGCGGATTTCGGTCACGTGCGGCGGTCCCGCCGGCGGGCGGCGAGGTCGGCCGGGTTGGCTGCCGGCCCGGGGATGGGCCCGGCACCGGGGGCGTGCAGCGCCTCCAGGGCCAGGTTGACGTAACGGTGGCGCAACGCCCGCTCACCGTCGGTTCCGGGTGCGCTGGCACTCACGTCGAACTCATCCCTGTACCCGGTTCGGTTTCGCCGTGCTCGATCTGCACCCCGACCGGATCGAGGTCGCCTACGTGGACGACGACGGGTATACCCCCCGCACCGAGACGATCACCTGAGGCTGACGGCTACCTGCACGCCCCTGTACGGGCAGGTAGATCGACCTAACGGGTGAGCGCCGCGTCGTGCTGGACGACGGCTGGCGGACGACGGAAAGTGCCCGGATCCGGGTGGCGGATCCGCTAGATGCCGGAGCGGTCCCCTCCTGGCTGCTCCGGCATCTAGCGGATGTATGTGCTGCGCGAGCCTCCGGGCCGGAGCTGGTCACGCCGTCACCTCGGCGAGCACCTGCTGGGTGGTGAGTTCCTGCCCGTGGGCGCTGCGCGCGTGCTCGCGGACGGCGGCGACGAGGAGGCGGAACTGCTCGTCGCAGGCGACCCGGAACTCAACCCCGCAGGGGCAGCGGCCGACATGCCCGGCCAGGGCACGTCCGGTGAAAGCGACGTCCAGGACGACGCACGGCTCATCGCCCTCCACCCAGGCGTCGTGACCGGCCGACACCACGTGCGCGTCACCCGGGCCGAGGTCGTATTCGCGGCCGTCGTCCATGCGGGCGTGAAACCGGCCGGAGATGATGTAGCCGTTGTGGGCCGTCTGGCACGCCTCCGTGCCGACGATGGGCTTGACGTCGGTCGACCACTTCCAGCCGGGCTGATACACAGTGCGGGCTATCGTGACGCCGGGCAGGTTGACCACGTTGAGCGAGGCGTGTTCGAACGCATACCGCTCATCGGGCGTCTCGATGTTCTTGACCGCCACGGTCAGTCTCGCGGCTTCGAGCATCTGTTGGTGCCTTCCCTTGGCCTGCCTGGTCTGGCCAGCGTGCCAGCCGGCCGCCCGCCGTCACATCGGGAACAACACGTAGATGCCGGCCGGGACTACGTAGTGGCCGGGGGAGGGCCGGGACTACGTGCCGGCGGGGGGCCGGGACTGTGCAGCGGCCGGGACCATGCAGCGGCGGGGAGAGGAACCAGGACTACGTGGCGGCCGGGGGAGGAGACGGCCGCGGGGAGTCGCGGATGGCGGCTGGTGACGCGGCCGCCACCAGGCCGGTCCGGGAGCGGGCGCCGGTCTTGCGCAGCAGGCTCTCGACGTGCTTCTCCACCGTGCGTGGTGACAGCTTCAGGCATGCGGCGATCTGCTTGTTGGCCAGCCCATCGGCGACGAGGCGCAGCACGTCCGCCTCTCTGGCCGTGATTCCCGCCGCCACCCAGGGATTGGGCTGCGACTCCTTGAGCAGCTCGCGGCATTGCTCGGCGAGGCGGGGCAGGTCCCGGCGGTCAAACCCGGTCTCGGCCTCGGTCAGCCAGCGAAGCGGGTCGCCCCATCCGTCGGCGAGCGCCGCGGGGGCGGCGCAGAACCTCGCCAGGTCGCCCCAGCCCGCGCAGTTCGTGAAGCCGGCGTCGCAGTCCGCCGCCAGTTCTCCGGCCCGCTGCCGCTGCCCGGCTCGCCCGGCCAGCACCGCCTCGGCGTAGCCGATGAGGCTCCGGTTCATCCGGAAGGCGCCGACGCCCAGCCGGCGGGCCTCCTCGATCGCCCGGGCCGCCCGGCGATCACCCAGCGAGGCCAGCAGCAGCGGCCACAGCGCCCGCAGCCCCGCCGGTTCGGCGTGCGGGAGCTGGGCCAGGATCGCCATTCCCCGGGCGTAGGGTTCCACGGCCGCCGCGGCATCGCCACCGAGCAGGAGCACTGCTCCCCGGCTGGCCCAGCTGAAGCCGTCGAGCATCCGGTCGTCCGGATCGGCCGCGATGGCCTGGGCGGCGTACCGCTCGGCCTGCCCCGCGTCGGCACGCATGCTGGCACTGCCGGAAAGCACCGCCAGCGCCTTGGCCCGTACCTGGTTCAGCCCGAGCCGCTCGGCGTCGGCGATGGCGGCCCGGGCGTGGGCGTCACAGGTGCCCAGTTCCCAGCGGCAGGTGTAGCCCGCGGCGAGCTGGAGCTCCAGGATCGCCGCGGTACTCAGCGCACCCATCTGCTCGGCGGCGTGCCGTGCCTCGGACAGCCGCTCCACTCCGGCGTGATCAAACAGGTCGATGGTGCCCAGCTCGTGCAGGGCGCGCAGCCGCCACAACGGCAGGTCGGCGGTCTCCGCGGTGACCAGCGCGCGCTCGAACGCGGAGCGGGCCGCGGGCAGATCACGCAGCCGGTGGCTCCGGCCGATGAGCTCCAGCGCGTGACAGCGGACATCCGGGGCACCGTCCCCGGCGGCGAGGACCTTCCCGGCGAGCAGCCGGGCTTCATCGAGGTCATCGGCGGCGAAGGCGACCTCGGCATCCAGGACGCCCATGCGGGCGCGCACGCCGGCCGGTGGCCTGGTTCCGGTCAGGCGCCGTGCTTCGCCGAGATGGTGACGGGCCATCTGCCAGCGCGAGGCGGCCACCGCGGCCTGGCTGAGGCGAAGGTGGACCTCCGTCCGGAGTTCTGCCGCGTCGGTCCCGAGGCGGGTGATGAGCTGGCCGCCGGCCGCCGCTGCCTCCTCGACCCGCCCGGCCAGGGCCAGGGATTCCACCAGCAGAAGTTCCGCCTGGTCACGTTCGGGAGTGCCTTCGAGGAGGTCAGCGGCACGCCGCAGGGTGGCGATCGCGGTGGCCAGCGCCCCCCAGGCCAGCGCCTGGCCGCCGGACTCGCTCAGCAGCGTTCCGGCGCGGCGGCGGTCCCCGGCCCGGTTCGCCAGGTCGGCGGCCAGCTCGCGCAGGCCGCCTTCCAGGCGCGGGTGCGCGGCGTCCAGCGCGGCGAGCGCCGCCGAGGCCAGGGCCCGCTGGCGGGGCGGCAGCATGGTATCGAGCAGCGCGTCGCGGGTCAGCGCGTGCCGGAAGCGGAAGGCCGTGCCGTCGGCGCTCACCAGCAGTTGCCCGACCGCGAGCCCGAGCGTCTCCGCCACCAGGGCCGCCGTCTGGCCGCTCACGGCCGGCAGCAGTTCCCAGTCGAAGTGGCGGCCGAGGATGGCCGCGGCCTCGATCACCGATCGCTGCGGGTCGCTGAACCCGGCCAGCCGCTCGCGGACCGTCTCGGTGAACGACTCCGGCAGCCCGGGCGACGCCAGCAGGTCTTCCACCAGCAGCGGTACTCCTTCGGCGGAGGCCTGCACCCGGCGCAGCAGCTCCGCCCCTGCTCCCGGGATGCAGGCCTGGACCATGCGCGCCATGTCCGCATCGCTGAGCCGGTCAAGGGCGAGGTGAAGGACGCCCGGCCGGCCCCGCAGCCGGCGGGCGGCCTCCAGTGCGGCCGACGGCCGGTTGGCGCGCAGGGTCAGCACGCACAGCAACGACTCGCCCTCGAGGTGCTCGCCCAGGTACTCCAGCAGGGCCACGGTGTCCGGGTCGGCCCAGTGCAGGTCCTCCAGCACGATGACCAGGCCCTGCGGCGCGAGGCGCCGGAGCAGCTGGATCAGCGCCTCACCGCGGATCCCCGGTGAGACCTCTCCGCTGGCCGCTCCACTGGCCGGAGCGAGTCCCGCCATCCCCGGCAGCAGCGCGCCCAGTGCGGGCAGCCAGGGCTCCATCGTCGTGTCACCGGGAACGGCCCCGTCCCGGAGGAGCTGCACGAGCGCATCCGTGAGCGGGCGGTACGCAGCGGTCGCCGACTGCGGCACCGCCCGGCCGGTAACGACCCGGATGCCCCGGCCGGCCGCCCGGCCGGCCATCTCCAGCACCAGCCGCGACTTGCCGATCCCCGGCTCCCCGGTGATCACTACACACCCGCCGTGCCCCGTCATCGCGGCCTCCAGCGCCGCGTCGACCGCCTTCAGCTCGGCGTCCCTGCCGATTACGACCGGGCACAAAACCTGCGCCATCGGTCCATTCTGACAGGAATTCGCGCTCCGTGAGTAAGGTCACCGGTTTCCGTAACGAGCGGCGCCGGGAGTCCCCGGTTGATCAGGAGTGCCCCCGCCTGGACGGTCTCAGACCGCCACCAGCAGCATCCGGCTGGCGAGTGCGGTCGAGGCGGCCAGGCTGCCCAGGAAGAGCTTGCGCGCTAACGGATCCTCGCGGAGCGCCCACAGCAGCAGGGAGTTGGTCCACGCCAGGTCCCGGGCGCTGTTGATCGTCCAGTTGCAGGTCAAGGTGGCCACCGCGGTCAGATGATGATCAACGGCCAGCTCGACGGCGGATTCGAAGGACTGCCGGATGGACTGCTCGGCCGCGTCCAGCAACTGGTCCACTTTCTGGTAGTCAGCGTAATGCTGGGCGGCCTCCGGTGAGGTGGCCAGGGCGGTGCAGGTGCTGACCAGGGCCACCGGCAGGTCGTGGTTGATATGGGCGTTCATGCCCGCCAGCGCGAACTGGATCGGCTCGATCCCCGCCGTGGCGCGCCGCTCCGCCAGCGGCCGCCAGGCCAGCGGCACAGCCGCCGGGTCGCCCGCCACGTCGGCCGCGGCGAAGTACAGGTTGGCAAAGGTCACGTCCAGCTGGGTCATGAACGCGGGGTCGGCGTAAAAGCCCTGTCCGAGCTCGCGGTACACCTGGCTGGTCACATCCAGGTACATGCGGTTGAAGCACGCGAACCCATCGGCCGCGGGAAATGCCGCCCCGATCGCCTGCATGCGGGCTATCGCCCCGGGCACCGAGGTCACCGGCTCATCGGGCACGTCCGGATTGGCCAGGGCGGCCGACACGGCAGTCACTGTACGATCACCAGGCTCACCACCACAGAGGAGCTAAACATCGCTGAGGCCGACTCGCAGGACCCTGTATCCGTCACAACTATGACGCTCATGGCGCCGTGTTCGTTTACCTCGGAAATGGCTATCCAGAACGGACCGCATTGTGCGGCGCGCATGAGCTAAGACCACGTATACGGCCTGCTTTAAACGGATATAAAGTGATGAGTAACCGCAAATCCGGCAGAATTAGCCTGTTATGTAACCCGGCGGCACGGCCGCCTTCTGCTGCCGGTCCCGGCGCAGCCTGCGGAGCACCGGCAGAGCCGCGAAGTAAGACCCGGCCAGGGCGATGGTGCCGACACCGACGTCGATCGAGATCCGGCCCTGCTTGGCCCAGTAGACGTCCTTCAGGTCGAGCAGCAGAGCGAACTCATCCACGATGAGCGCATTGCCGGTGCCATAGCTGACCGCGACGGCCGGATGACGGCGCTGCGGTTCGTCGCCGCGGACCGCGACCGCGCCGACGCCGGACAGCAGGGCGATGCCCCACATGTAGTGATGCAGGTGCTCGCCGCCGACGCTGATGTTGCGGAAGGGGCCCTTGCCGGCCCGGATGCTGTAGGTGAGCGCGCGCAGCCCGGCAAAGGTGCCGGTAAAAGCCAGCCAGCTGAGCAGGGCGGACCGCTGCCCGGGATCGAGTTCCTCGTGGAACGCGCGGCGGACCGAACTCGGTGATGGTGCAGGGGTCGTCATCCGCGCACCTTACCAATTCAGGCCCGGCGCACCCCGTAAGAGCCGCACCGGCGCAGCAGCCATTTCCAGCCTCAGCCCCACGGGGGGCTCTCGGGCTCCGTCACCCAGCGGCACGAGATTCGGCCGTTGAAGTAGCGACCTTCTGAGCAGCCGCCGTCCGTCCTGTCCTCCGCCGCTGAGCCGCGCCGGGCGATCGTTAATACACGCAGGGAATGCCGTATGGCGCGTTCTGGGTCACCGTCACCGGGGCGCCGGCCTGGCCGTCGTTCGACGATGACGTGGGACTGGCGGACGGGGGACCGGCGGACGGGGAACTGGCCGGGGCCGCTGACGAGGCGGCGGAGCCGATGCCGGCGGGCACCGACGTGGCGCCCGTGCCGAGCAGGACCTCCACGTGACCGGCGGCCACCGAACTGCCCGCCGCCGCGGTCACGCCGCTGAAAGCCCCGGCGATCTTCGCCGCGCTCGCTTCCGCTCCCGTGCCGTACAGCACCTGGGTGGACGGCTGGCTGGCGGTGTTGCCGACCTTGCCCGCCCTGAAGCCGGCCGACGTCAGCGCCCGTGACAGCTGACCGGCCAGCCCGGGCGTGCCGCCGCCGTTGTAGACGTCCACGGTGGTCGCGCTGGCCGGCAGCGACGTGGACGTCCCCAGCGATGTGCTCGCCGTCGGCTGCTGCACGGGCGGCGGCGGGTAGAAGGTGTTCTGCACGTCCTGCGCGATCGCGGCCGGATCGATGAGGTTCACGTCCTGGCCATCCATGTGACCGTCGGTGGTGATGACCGGCGCGGTCTGGAAGGTCAGGTTCTTCCCGGTCAGGCTCTTCATCTCGGTGGCGAACGTGAGTATCTGCCAGTCGGAGTCGGTGATCACGTACTTCTTCGCCACGCCGAGCAAACTCGTGAGCTGGCCGATATCGCTGAACAGCCCTTCGTGCTCCATCTTCCAGACCACGTAGTCGATGACGGCCTGCTGCCGGTGGGTGCGGTCCAGGTCCCCGTTGGGGAGGTTGTCCCGCTCCCGCACGAACGCCAGCGCCTGCGGGGCGGACAGGAACACGTAACCCGCGTGCGGCTGGTTGAAGCCGGAGTTGGCGTCATGCAGATTCTCGCCCCCGTTGTACGACTTCAGGCACGCCTCTATGCCGCCGAAGGCCGACGCCAGCTCGTAGAACCCGGCCAGATTGACCTCGGCGAAGTGGTCGATGTGCACCCTGGTCAGAGCCGTGACGGTGGCGATCGTCGCCGCCTGGCCCGCCTCGTTGGCCTGCAGGTAGCGCTGGTCGTTGCTCATGCCGGAATTGACGGTCTGGCCCAGGCTCTGCGCGTAGGCCAGGCCGTAGGCCTGGTCGATCTTCCCCTGCGACTGGCCGTCGTACGCCTGGGGGAAGGTCACCCAGTCGTCACGCGGGATCGAGAAGCCGACCGCCTTCTGCCCGCCCGCGAAGATGTGGATGAGGATCAGGGTGTTCGTGTCCTGGCCGCCCACGCCATCCGCGACGCCCTGTACGCTGCCCGCGTGCATGGCGGCGAGGAGGTTGGCCGGCAGGATGTTCCCGTCATAATCGGTGCGGCTTTCCAGGCCCATCAGCAGGATGTTCATGGCACCGGTCTGCGGCCCGCCGTTCCCGTTGAGGACATCCGAGCCGCCGATGCTGGTCACCTGGGCCTTCACGTAATAGGCGAAGCCGCTCACCATCAGCACCACCACGGCGAGAGTGCAGGCCACCGCGTAGCCGGCTTTGCCAAGGATGGCCATACCGCCGTGTGATCTGGGCACTCGGTTCCCTCCGGCCGGATTCCGGATTGCCGCCGCTCGCCCGAAGGCTACAAGATAAAGGCAATTTCGGCCTGGATTCCGGCCGGGCGGGTCGGGCAGGGACCCTCTACCGCCACTTCCCGACCCGCGAGGCTCTGCTCGCCGAGGTCTACCGGGAGGACGTCGGCGAACTCGTGGCGGCGGCACCGGAACGAGCCCCGGGACCAGCAGCGTGACCGTCGCGGCCGCATCGGCCGGGCCGACGCCGGCGGGCAGATAGCCGGCCTGCTGCCAGGCCGTGGCCAGTGCGGTCAGCCGCGCTGACCCGAGTGCCAGGTTCCCCATGGAGCGGAGCGTACGACCGGGGGATGAGATGGTGCCGTGCGAATAACCCGGGCTGAACTAACTCGCTCGGCCTGGTTCCTTTCCCCGGAGCGCTGAGCTCACGAAGCGGCCGAAGGCGGGCCGCGCGGCCGATGCGATGCGGTTATCCCAGTCGTGCACCAGTTGCCGCGCGGCGAGATGATCGGAACGAGCCTGGCCGAGCTGAGCTGCCAGTGCTGATGTGCGCTGGTCGAACGACGCCAGTTCGGCCTGATGCCGCTTCTCCATCTCGCTCAGCGCCGCGTTCATTTCCCGCTTTATCAGGGCGATCTGGTCGGCGGTTTGCTGTGTAGCGCGCCTGCGCCGCTCCTGGAGCCGTCGTTCCTCGGCCGAGAGTTGCGCATTTATAGCGTTCAGTTCTGCCGTCGGAAGTACGGAAGGCTGAGCTGCCGCGGCGTTTGCGACCTGCGCCCGCCGCCATTGGTCAATTCGCTCAGCCTTGACTCTCCCAATGCCCGGGATATGCGCCCGCTGGCCAGATATTAGCTTGAAATGAACGGTGGCGGGGGCGCCAGTACTTGTATGCCCGATCCCGATAAAATCGGCGGCAGATCGGATCCCGGCTGATCGCAATTTAGTGACGAGCTGTGCACCCACACCAGGCACGGCATTGGCGTTAAGCTCGGCCCGGGACAGCGTGGCCCTGATGAAGTCTTGCTGGTGCTGAGTGAGGCGCCGTGCGATTTCGCGTCGGCTGCGGTCGCCGAGCTGGGCGAGCTGGCGGTCGATAGACTCAATTTCATGCGATGCTTTTTGCTGCCTGCGATCGAAATCAGTTCTGAGCGCCGTCTGTTCTTTTGCATGCCTGTTAGCCAGCCGCTCCCGGTTGCGGTCGGCACCTGCGATTTCTTTCTCTGTGCGGGAAATCCTTCCCGTGGCCTGCCTCGCACCAGATACGGCCTTCCGGCGTGCCCGCCGCAGTTCGGAAAGCGTGCGATTGTACGGACTGCGCCGGTACAGCACCCATAGCGGTATCGTTACGAGGAAAATTGCCATGATGAACACGGCCAGGCTGGCCGGCAAGTCGCTGGCGCCGGTCAACGAAATCAGCGCCAACGAAATCAGGGGCAGTGCAGCGAGTAGGCGAACAAGCCAGGCGAGCCGTCGGTTGCCGGGCCGGCTCTGCCCGGGGGACGGCTGCGCGCCGGACCCGGCCGGCGGGTCGGCAGGCTCCGGGAGGTGGCTCTTCATCCAGGCGGGTAGGCCACCCGAACCGGTGTTCGGGGGCGGACCCGCGGGAATACGGCTGTCGCTCGGCGAAGGGACCGCGAGGGTGGGTATGGCCGCCACCGGAAGTGAGAGGATCTGGCGCATTATCTGCGCAAGCCGGCGGACTTCCGTATCTCGATGGGAGCAAAGCTCGCTGAAACGCGGCGAAGAGCCCAGGTCACGAAGGTCATTCCTATTGAGCAGCAGATACTCGTCCTGGGCCGGGTTCAGCTGGTTCCAGAGCTCGGGCGCGGCCGCCAGGATCTTCAGGGACAGCGAGATCAGCCAGGCCGAGAAGCGGTCCATGGCCGGGCCGTAGTCATGCTGGGAGCGGCCGGGTGGCTGATAGTCCGGGTGACCCACCTCGTCCGGCGGCAGTCCATCCAGGCCGGGCACGTACATGCCGTCATAATCGACAAGGTGCAGCCGGGCGTCGTCGGTGACGAGCAGGTTTCCCGCCTGCAGGTCACCATGGGCCATCCCGGATGCCGCCAGATCGTGGATCAGCTCATCGAACCGGCGCGACAGGTGAGCGACGGCCGCAGGATCATGAACGTTGTCGCTCACCCAGCGGGTCAGCGTGCGTCCCTTTACCCAGTTCATGCGCAGGATGGGATACCGGGTACCGTCCACCTGGATGCCCTCGGGGATGAACTGAAATTCAGTGGCCCACCAAGGTTTGCGCCTGCCTATATGTGCACTGATGCGCTGGTAGCGCTCCAGCTGGTGTGAGGCCTGACGAGTGAAGCATTTTACTGCGTACTTTCGCCCTGAAGCCGAGGTCATTGGAAAGACCGAGGCAAAGTTGCCGGAAATCATCTTGGGCAGCCCCAATCCCGGCATTCGTTCAATGGAGGCCGACCTGAGGTCAGGATCCGAGAAGCAGCGTTCGGGATGCTGCACCGCTCCCGCGTAATCGGATCTCGTGGGAAACCCCTGCAACTTAGTCATGGGCCGAGGTCACCAGATATCTATGTGCACAAGAGTTACATCGTCGTTGTGCAGCCCGCCGGTCCGCCTGGCCTCGTCCACCCACTCCGCGAACCGGATCTCGTTGAGATCCCGTAGGGTTTCCCACGGCTTGCCGCCCTCCTCGGAGCGAGCGAGGAACCAGGCGGCCATCGCATCGGTGCACACGAAGAAATCATCGCCTTCGGCGACGGTTCCCCCGGCGAGCCGGACATGATCCATGATCGGTGCCGGGTCGGCATCGCAGCTCCCCAGGAGGGCAGGGCTGGTGCCGAAGCTGCCGCTCCCGCTCAGCGGGAAGGCGACCCGGAGCTGTCCGTCACGTACGTGGAAGAGGCATGTGTCGCCCATCGCCGCGGATCTCCAGTCACCGATGATACGCGGCAGGCCGGGGTCCAGCGGCAGGCCGGGGCCCAGCGGCAGGCCGGGGCCCAGCGGCAGGCCGGGGCCCAGCGGCAGGCCGGGGCCCATCTGCGGTTCCACATCATACGGCTCCGCATCGTACCCGGGCGGGATGTCCATGTTCATCTGCAGCGCGAGGAGTGTGGCGAAGGCACCCTTTTCCATACCGGGACGCTCATACCAGCGAAGCGGCCGGCCGGCTTTCTCGCGCTCGGTCATATAGGCGTCCACGACCGCGGGCCATCGGGCCGATAGCGCGAGAGCCGTCTCGGCAAACGAACGGGCATCGCACGCGGAGCTCCGGGCCAGCGCAAACTCGTCGACCAGCATCGTGGCCCACTGGCGCGCGAGGAGGCTTTCGGTCGCACCGTCCGCGACAGCCACCGCCACCCAATGACCCGGGAGCTCGTCGGCGGGGCCGGGAAGAACTCGCCAGGCGTCCTCGTACTCTGCCGCCGAGCTGCCTTCTTTGGGTGCCCAGTAGGCGATCAGGCTCGCCCTCATGTGATTACCGCAATGCCAGCGCGCGCGTGCCTATGTCGAGGAACTGGACGAGGGATACAATATCGGAGTTGTAGACGAATCCCCGGCTGCCGTCACGAACGTCGTAGTGGTTGCCGGTCGCGTATTCGCGCATGTGCGGCGGTAGTTCGCTCGACATCTCGAAAAGAGTGCGCGCGTGAACATCCGGCAGGCTCGATGAGTCGGCCGGAAAGGTGATCGGGGCGCCACCCCTATCGGATATGTGCAGGTTGAACAGGAGAACAGTCCCGTCGTCGGTCCGTAGCTGTGTGAGTTGCTGTGCGCCGGCCACGGGATCTCCGTCGTTGGCCTCGCCGTCGGTGAGATTGAGAACGATCGGCGGGAACCCGCGGGGATGCTCGCCGATCCATGCCGAGATCAGCTCCCTGGCCCGGGCGAGCGCACCGCACATGGGTGTGGCCCCGTTCGCCACCGCCTCCATCCACACCGGGAAGTCGGTCTTCACCTCGATCACGCCGCCCGCGCCGTCGGGCGTCTTCCTGACGCGCTGATCGACGCGCAGCGGATGATCGGCTACCTGGCTGATAGAGACCAGATCGCGGCCCTGCAATTCTCCGCGGAAAGCACTTTGCACTGTCCGGCCGCCGTAGCCAAGAACGGAAACGTAGAAATAATCGCGCACCCCTTCTTCCTTGGCGCAACGAATGGCAAGCTCCGTGAGCAGGCGGTTCAGGGCGTCGGCCACGACATCTGCCTTACTCGCCCGGGCGTCGCCGATCGGGTCAATCATTGAGGCTGACTGATCGACGAGGAAGATAAAGCAGGACGGGTTGGTGCGGCTGATCTCTGCCATGTACGGCACGGGAGCCCCCTTGGTTCGCTGGTCCGCACGTTGATCATCTTCACCGCGCCCGAGAACCGCAGGGTGCTGATCCCGGCTGGGAAGCATCTTCCCAAAGAGCACGGCGGCCCGGTAGGTGACGTGGCGCGACCATATGCCCGAAGTTTAAGACATCCAGGTAACCCGGGCCGTTACGCCTCGCCGCCAATTGACGGCGAGCCGTTAAGGGTGCGCCCGCGGGCGCGGGAGTTGGCCGAACGGGCATCAGTTCACCCAAAGTGACCTGTAAGTCACTCTGGCGGTACCCTCGGGTGGGCGCCGGCCGGACCAGCCATCCAGGGGATATGGCTGGGGCCGTCGTCGTTAAGCCTTGACCGAAAAAAGGCACACGTCCACAACGGGGGGAATGTGAGCATGCCCGGACGAACCGATCCTCGGATTGAGCGGCCCAGCGGAGCGACTGGCCGTATTTCCCGTCCTTCTGCCAGGGACGGGAGAAGGCAGTGACCGCAGCTAATCAGCCGAATCGCCGCAAACGGAGACCATGCGGGACAGTGACCGTCCTCGCGGTCGCGGCCCTGCTGGCCCTGCCGGCCTGGACCTCCGCGCAGGCCACCGGAGCCGCCACGCTCACGGCCGCGACGGGAGCCGTAGCGGGGGCCGCGGCAGCACCGGCCGCGGCGAGCACCCAGCCGGGCTGGCCCAGCGCCGGCCAGAACAACGACAACACGCGCAACGCGGCCGGCGAGCACATCCTCAGCGTCGGCAACGTGGGCCAGCTCGCGCCGAAATGGGCGTTCACCACCGCCGGCGACGTCTCCGCGACGGCCACGGTGGCGGGCGGCACGGTCTACGTGCCGGACTGGGGCGGCAAGCTGTGGGCGGTCAGCGCCGCCACCGGCCGGGCCCTCTGGTCGCGCACCATCACCAGCTACGACGGCATCCCGGGCGATGTCTCGCGCACGAGCCCGGCCTACTACGACGGTGAGCTGGTCATCGGGACCGGCGCGAATACCCTCAGCAACCTGCAGGGCGCCTACGTCATCGGCATCAGCGCCCGGACCGGCGCGATGCGGTGGCGCACCGAGGTGGACCCCGACCCGGCCACGATCGTGACCGGTGCCCCGACGGTCGACGACGGTGTCGTCTACGTGGGCACCTCGTCCAAGGAGGAGAACCTGAGCACCACCCCGGTGTTCCGCGGGTCGGTGCTGGCGCTCAGCGCCGGGACCGGCCAGGTCCTGTGGCGC
>Ga0182014_10003029_pt1 | contig 20576 bp, 17 predicted proteins | sample 612S2DmetaG_FD_120489 | JGI IMG/M metagenome (GOLD analysis project Ga0182014, IMG submission 120489) | Permafrost microbial communities from Stordalen Mire, Sweden - 612S2D metaG | ecosystem: Environmental > Terrestrial > Soil > Wetlands > Permafrost | place: Sweden: Stordalen | collected... | reverse complement strand
GCGCCTGGCGGCGTGCCTCGAGCGCTACGTCGCCTGCCTGCGCGCCGAGATCACAGACGACGAGATCGAGGTCCTGCCGGGCGTCCGCGAGCTGGTCGGCGAGCTGGCCGGCGACCGCCGGGTTGTGCTCGGCGTGCTGACGGGAAACGTCGCCGGCGGTCTCGCGCTCAAGCTGGCGCCGACCGGTCTGCTGCCACTCTTCAAGGTCCTGGCGAGCGGGTCCGATTCGGCTTTGCGGCCCGAGCTGCCGGCGGTCGCCGTGGCGCGCGCCGCCCGGCTCACCGGCTACGACTACACGGGCAAGGAGGTCGTCGTCGTGGGCGACACGCCGGCCGACATCCTCTGTGGCGCCGACCTCGCGGTGCGCACCATCGCGGTCGCCACCGGTCGCCACACGCTCGCCGAGCTCGCGGCCTTTGCGCCCGACTACCTGTTCGCCGACCTGGGCGACTGGCGGGCGGTCGTGGCGGCCATCCTGGCCTGAGGCGACCGGGCAGCCCGGCCGGCCGCGGCCGTTCGACTGAACCGCGGCGACCCGCTCGCCGGGACAGTCCCGAGGTTGCGCACACTCGCCCGACACGACGCCTTCACCGCGGCGACGCACTGCCGAAACAGCGCCTTCACGTCACCCTCATCGCTGCCTCTCGCTTCCTTCATCTCCCGCTAAAGCAAGCCTGTCAGACTCGCGCCGCCGGCAGGCAACCAACGTCCGAAGGAGAGCTATGAAGATGAACGGATCGCGCAGGCGCCGGGCCGCCCTGGCGCTCGCCACAGTGATCGCCTTCGCGGTCATCGTCGCGATCGTCGCAGGGCATCCCGCCGCGGCACAGGCCCAGGGTCGTTCTCAGGGTCGCTGGCTCTCGGGCGACCTGAGCAGCCACACGTATCTGACAGACGGCAAGAACACCGAGAGCGAGATCCTCTCGAACGCCATGTCGGCCGCTCCCTTCGGCTATGGCTTGAACTACTTCGCCAACGCCGAGCAGGGCGGCAAGTCCAAGGCCAACGCCGAGGGGCTGAGCTTCCAGCTGCCCGTCTGGCGCTGGGAGACGCTGGCCTTCTACTCCTACCCGCGCATCGTGGAGGCTCGCGCCGCCTATCCGGGCGATTACTTCATCCAGGGTCTGCAGTGGGACGCGCCGACGCACGGCCAGGTCAGCCTGGGCATCGTCGGCCCCGCCAACGAGCCCCAGGCCGTCTCGAACTTCGAGTATATGTTCGACCAGGCCGACACCGACACGAGCCGCGCCGGCGAGAGCATCCCGCAGGTGCTCGACACCACTCAGCCAAGCCCGTATCCGACCTCCGTTCCGGCCCAGCCGATGGACAAGGAGAACGTGACCGCCCAGAACACGCTCGATGGGGCGGCGTTCCTCGAGAACAACTTCGCCGACCAGAGCTATGCCTTCGTCGACCATCCGTCGCGTGACCTGAACTGGACGGTCGGCGACCTGCGCGCCCTGCAGGACACCGCTCCCGACGTGGTCAGCGGCTTCGAGGGCTTCCCCGGCGATCAGGCGGCCGCCGCCCGCGGCGGCTACGGCGGCTTCTTCGACGCCAACGGCAAGCCGGTCAGCGGGCCCTCCGCGCCGACCTTCAGCCAGGCCGAGACCAACCTCGCCCGCACGTACGGCGGCGCCGATCCGATGGTCGCCCAGGTCGGCGGCGTGTGGGACGCGCTTCTCGGCGAGGGCCGGCCATGGTTCGTCTACGGCGACAGCGAATTCCACTGGTGGACGACCCAGTACAAGGACGCCGGCGGCAACGTGGTCGGCGCGTCGTTCGACGACTTCTGGCCGGGCCAGTACGACAAGACCTGGACGTACGTGCCGACCCCCACCTACGACGGCCTCGTGGCCGCCATCAAGTCGGGCGATTCGTTCATCGTCAACGGCGACCTCATCAGCGCGCTCGACTTCCACGCCACGCTGGGCAAGGCCATACGCACCATGGGCGGGACCCTGACCGTCAAGAAGGGTCAGAAGATCGTCATTACGATCGCCTTCAAAAGCCCCGCGACCAACAACAACGGGACTCACGTCAAGGTCAACCACATCGATCTCGTCGAGGGCAACGTGACGGGGCGGCTCAACCCGTCGAACCCCGCCTACACGACCAGCGACTCGAACCCCACGGCGCATGTGGTCAAGACCTTCGCCAAGACCAGGTTCCACGCGCTCAGGGGCTGGAAGGTCATCACGGTCGCCTTCAAGCCGCAGGCCAGCATGTACTTCCGTTTGCGGGGCACCAACCTGGCGGCCAACACGCCTAACCAGACCGACGCCGGCGGCAACCCGCTGATCGACACCCTCGCCTATCAGACCCTGCCGAACCCCGATCCCACCAAGACCGGCACCGTGACGATCAACACGCCCGATCAGGCGTGGGCCGATCTCTGGTTCTACAGCAACCCGATCTTCATCCACGTGAAGTAGCACGCGACCGCAGGCGGACGGCCGCTCGCCGGCCGTTGGCTTGAACGGCGACGTAACGCGGCGCAAGGCGGGGCCCAGATGAGGGCCCCGCCTTTCGCGTTCTCGCAAACCCTTACCGAGGTCTCACGCGGCGCTCACAGACGCCGGGTAGCCTTGCCTGCCGGGCAGGCAAGCCCCCGATATGGAGAGAGACGAGTGGCAGTGGCTCAGGAGACGCGTGAGCCGGCGGGCGGAGTCCGGCGGCGGCGCCGGCGCAGCGCCAGACGAGAGGCGCAGATCCGCCGCCGCCGGTTCGTCGTGCTGAGCGTCGTGGTCGTCGTCGGGGCGACCTTCGTGCTGCTGGCCACGGGCGCCCTGCGGGCCGGCGCCGCGGCGCCGGCGGGCGCCGCCGCGACCCTGAGCGCGATCGACGGCGACACTGTGAGCGACATCTTCGTCGAGCCGTCGGTCGCCGACAACGAGGCCACGGTGAGCGACCCGTTCAGGGCGGGGGATGTGAAGTTCGACAACGCCGTCGCTACGGTCAGGTCGACCATCGTCGGCACGGCCCTGGTCGGCGAGAGCGACGTGTCGCTCAGCGACGTGAGCCTGCTCGGCGGCGTGGTCACGGCCGACTCCGTCGAGCTCGTCGCGACAGCCGACGCGGGGCCCGCGTCGGCCGACGCCGGCGCTGGCGACAGCTTCGTCAACGGCCTCGCGGTCGACGGCCGGCCGGTGGCCGACCAGAGCGGGCCCATGCTGGTGCCCGGCGTCGGCACGCTGACCGTTCTCATCACGAAGATCGACCAGAGCTCGCCTGCGCCGAGCGCGATCGTCACGGGCCTCACTCTCGTCCTCGATCAGCCGGTGGGAGACCTGGCGGCGGGCGACGTGATCGTCGTCGGCAGCGCGTCGGCATCGTCGGACGCCCCGACCGCGCAGCGACTCGCCGAGCTGGCGGCTCGGCCACCAGGGCCCACTCCTCTGCCAGCGCCTCTGCCGACGCCCTCGGCGACACCACGACCCATCAGGACGTCGCCCGGCAGGACCGGCGCCACGGCGTTGGGCAAGACCGGCAACTCCTCATCGGCCGCGACCGGCAAGTCGCAGGCCGGCGGCTCGCAGGCCGGCGGTGCGACCGGCGGGGCCGTGACCGGCGGGGCCGCGAGCGCCGGCGGCACAGTCGCCACGATGCCGGCCCCCGCGCCGCCCAGCCAGGCGATCCTGGCGCGGTTTGCGGGCGCGGTCTTCCCGGTGAGGGGGCCCGTGAACTACGTGGACACCTTCGGCGCCTACCGGGCCGACATGAAGGGCCATCGCCACGAAGGTAACGACATCTTCGCCACGATGGGTACGCCGATCGTCGCCGTGCTGGCCGGCGTCATCGGCTACAGCACGTACGGCATCGGCGGCAACAACGCGCACCTCACCGATGCTCGCGGCGACTACTTCTACTATGCGCACATGGAGCGCTTCGCGGCCGGGCTCAAGTCGGGTGACCATGTCGTCGCCGGGCAGGTGATCGGCTACGTCGGCGAGACCGGCGACGCTGCCGGCACCTCGCCGCATTGCCACTTTGAGATCCACCCCGACGGCGGGCCCGCGGTCGACCCGTTTGCCTATCTGGAGGCCTGGCGAGCGGCGGCGGCGGGCGTGCCCGCCGCCGCCGCGCCGCCGCTGGCGACGATCGCCCAGGCCGGAGTCGGCGTTCCGTTTGCCGCGCTGCTCGCGCGCCGCGGCGTGCTGGTCGGTGTCGACCTCGGCGGTGTGGCGGCGGTCGCCGACGTGGGCCGCGGGCTCGCCGGGCGCACCGACCTGCCGCAGCCCAACATCGTGGAGCTCGCCCTGTTCGTCTCGTCGCTGGGCGGCGTCGCGGCCATCCGCCGGATCCGCGCACCGGCGCTTCCCGAGCTGCTGGCCGAGCACGAGACGGTCGTGCGTCGCACGATCGTCATCGCCGAACGCACGCTCACCAAGTCCTAACGTTGCCGCTCTATACTGTGGTGGCGACGTAGCACGGCAACCGTAGCGAGGGGTGCGATGGCCAAGGAATCCATCCTCGTCGTCGACGACGAGCGGGAGATCCTCGAACTGGTCAAATACAACTTGGCCAAAGAGGGCTACAACGTGGTCTGCGTCGAGACCGGCGAGGACGCCCTGAGCGCCGCCCGGCTCAAGCTTCCCGATCTGGTCCTGCTCGACCTCATGCTGCCCGGGGTCGATGGCCTCGAAGTCTGCCGCAAGCTCAAAGCCGACCCCAAGACGCAGGAGATCCCCGTCGTCATGCTGACCGCCAAGGGCGGCGAGGCCGACATTGTCGCCGGCCTCGAGCTCGGCGCCGCCGACTACGTGACCAAGCCGTTCAGCCCGCGCGTGCTCACGGCCCGGATCAAGGCGGTGCTGCGGCGCGACCAGTCCGAGAACGGCGACGCGCAGGCGACCATCAAGATCAACGACCTCGTCATTCACGCGGGCCGCCATCAGGTGCTGGTGGCCGACCGGCCCGTCGACCTGACGGCCTCGGAGTTTCGCATTCTTCTCTTCATGGCCCGCAAGCCGGGCTGGGTCTTCACGCGTCAGCAGATCGTCGATGCCGCGCAGGGTGACGACGTGTACGTGAGCGAACGCTTCGTGACCGACCGCTCGGTCGACGTGCACATCGTCTCGCTGCGCCGCAAGCTCGGGCCGTGCGGCGGCTACATCGATACCGTAAGGGGTGTAGGCTACAGGCTCAAAGACGAGTGAGTCATGCACCACGCCCGCCTGTTCTGGAAGCTCTACATCACCTATCTGCTGGCCGTCGTCCTGTGCGCGGGAGTCGTCGGCTGGCTTGCCGTCGGTAGCGCCTCCGCCCTCTACCGTCAGCAGGCCGTCAACGACCTGAAGGCGCGCGCCGAGCTGGTCCGCAACCAGGTCGTGCCGCTGCTCGACCGTCCCGTCGCCCTTCAGGCGCTCATCAAGACCCTGGGGGCCACCGCCGACACCCGGCTCACCCTGATCGCCGGTCCCGACAGCGTCGTCGGCGTCGATGGCCAGGTGCTGGCCGACTCCGAGGCCGACCCGGCCGCCATGCCCAACCACAACACCCCCACGCGTCCCGAGGTGCAGACCGCCCTCAATGGTGGCCTGGGCCAGGTGGCGCGCTACAGCGACACGCTCAAGATGCGCATGCTCTACGTGGCCATCCCCGTGCTCAACGGGGACCGCCAGGTCACGGCGGTCGTGCGCACCGCACTGCCGCTCACGCAGGTCGATAGCAAGCTGCACGCCATGACGCGGCGCATCGTCCTGGGCACGCTGATCGTGGCTCTGGCGGTGGCGCTTCTCGGCCTCGTCGTGTCGCGCAGCATCTCGGGGCGCATGCGCGACATCAAACGCGGCGCCGAGCGCTTCGCCGGCGGCGACTTCGCCCACGAGATCCACGTCTCGACCGCCGACGAGATCGGCGACGTCGCCGTCGGTCTCAACGCCATGGGCCGGCAGCTGAGCGAGACCATCCAGACGATCACCGAGGAGCGCAACGAGCGCGAAGCGGTGCTGGCGGGCATGACCGAAGGGGTGCTGGCAGTCGATGGGCAGGAGCGCGTCATCACCATCAACGCGGCGGCGGCGCGCCTGCTGGGGGTCGAACCGCGGCAGGCCCAGGGCCGCAGCATCCAGGAGGTCGTTCGCAACCCTGAGCTGCAGATGTTCGTGGCCGCGGTGCTGGCCGGCGAGGAGCCCGTCGAGGGCGACGTGGTCGTGCACTCGGAGCACGAGCCGCGCGACCTCAGGGTCCACGGCGCCCAGCTCAAGGAGGGCGGCGGCGCCGGCGACGGCCGCGGCGCGGTCATCGTGCTGAACGACATCACTCGCATGCGGCACTACGAATCGATCAGGCGCGACTTTGTGGCCAACGTCTCGCATGAGATCAAGACGCCGGTCACCACGATCAAGGGCTTCGCCGAGACCCTCCTCGACGGCGCCCTCGACGATCGCCACGACGCCGAGAGGTTCTCGCGCATCATCGTCGGCCAGGCCGACCGCCTGAGCGCCATCATCGAAGACCTTCTGAGTCTGTCCAGCCTCGAGAGCGGCTCCGAGGGCGCCACCGTCTCGCTCGAGCGCGGCAGCATCCGCGACGTCCTGCAGGTGGCGCTCGAGGTTTGCGAGATGAAGGCCGCCGCCAGGCACATCACGCTGACGCTCTCCTGCGCCGACGATCTCTACGCCGAGATCAACCCGCCGCTGCTCGAACAAGCGGTGGTGAACCTCGTCGACAACGCCGTGAAGTACAGTCCCGAAGGCTCGTCGGTCGACGTCTCGGCCGCGGTCGAGGCGGCGGGGCTCGCGATCAAGGTCAAAGACGCCGGCCGCGGTATCGGCCGCGAACATCTGACGCGGCTCTTCGAACGCTTCTACCGCGTCGACAGGGCGCGCAGCCGCGATATGGGCGGCACCGGTCTCGGCCTGTCCATCGTCAAGCACATCGCCGTCGCCCACGGCGGCTGGGTCGCGGTCGAGAGCACGCTCGGCCTGGGCAGCACCTTCAGCATCACGCTGCCCGTCTGAACGCGGCGCGCATCGGCCGCTCGCGCGGCCGCAACCGACACCTATCGCCCGTCTCACCGGTCTCTCACGCTTCACTCACACCCGCTGTCTAGAGTCTGCCGGGTAGCCGGGAATGCGCGCGCCAGGCGCGCGAAAGCGAAGCGAAGGAGAGAGAGCATGAGCAAAGCAGCGAGACGGTGGCCCGTCCGCGCCGGCGTCGTCGCGGCCGTCGCGGTCGGCATGCTGGTCGCGGCGTCTTCGGCGTTTGCGACCACCACGATCAACGGCGCCGGGGCCACGTTCCCCGCCCTCCTGTACGGAAGATGGGCCCACGACTACAGCGCCGCGCGGATCAACTACAACGCCGTCGGTTCGGGCACCGGCATCACGCAGATCACGAACGGCACCGTGAACTTCGGGGCCAGCGACAAGCCGCTGACGCGCGCCGCCCTCAACGCCTCGCCCGGACTCGTGCAGTTCCCGTCGTGCATCGGCGGCATCGTGCCGATCGTGCACCTCGGCGGGGTCGGCGCCGGTCGCCTCAGGCTGAGCGGTCCCGTCCTTGCCCAGATCTACGAGGGCAAGATCACCAAGTGGAACGACTCGCGCATCACCTCGCTCAACCCCGGCCTCAAACTGAGCGGCGCCATTCACACGGTGCACCGCTCCGATTCGTCGGGCACCACCTGGATCTACACGCACTACCTGCAGTCCGTCGATCACTCGTGGCCGTTCGCCGACATGAGCGGCCGCTGGCCCGGCAGTAACGCCATCGGCATGAAGGGCAGCGCCAGCGTGGCCGCCGAGGTCCAGAACCTGTCGGGCGCCATCGGCTACGTGGAGTACTCGTACGCCCTCACCGCGCACATCCCCTACGCGCAGATGAAGAACCGTTCGGGCAAGTGGGTGCTGCCGTCGGCGAGCAAGTTCGCCGCTGCCGCCGCGCATGCCAAGTGGACGTGGTCGGACGGTTTCACCGCGAGCCTCGTCAACCAGACGGGCGCCGCGTCGTGGCCGATCACGGGCCCGACCTACATCCTGGTGCGCCGCAGCCAGAACAGCTACGCCGTGGGCAACTCCATGCTCAAGTTCTTCAACTGGGCGTTCACGAGCAGTCAGGGCATCAGGGACGCACAGGGTCTCGATTTCGTGCCGCTGCCGGCCGCTGCCGTCAAGGCGATCAAGACCGTGTGGCACGCCAACGTCAAGAACGGCAGCAAGCCCTGCTGGTGAGGACTGCCGTCAAGTGAGGGGCGCTGCTTTCGGCTCTTCGCCCGGGTCTCCCTTCCCTGGTGGATCCCCTCCCGGATCAGGCCGGTCCCGCGACCTAGCCCCGTCGGCGGCCGGCGGGCCCGGGACGAAAGCCGCATGACGACAACGCCCCCCCGGGCGGCCGCGACAGCGGCCGCCCGGTCCACTGCGGGGCGGGCTCACGCAGCCCGCCCCGCAGCTGCGGCCGTCGGGCCCGGCCCGACCACCGGGTCCGGCGCCGGCCGCCCCACGCCAAACAATCACCCGCGCCTAACGGTCCCCTAACGCGCCGTCGGTAGATTCCTCCGAGGTGGCCGCGGGCCGCCCTCGACCAGGGAAAGGACCAAGGAGACCCCATATGATCAGATCGCAAAGGTTCTGGCGCGCAACGGCGCTCAGTGTGGTGGCAGTCGGCATCGTGCTCACGGCAGCGGCGTGCGGCGGCTCGAGCAGCAGCTCGTCGAGCAGCTCCGGCCCGTCGGGCAACAGCATGGTCGGCGCCGGCTCGACCTTCGCCGAGCCCCTTTACACCGCTTGGGCCAAGACCTATCAGGGCGTCTCCAGCGGCGTGCAACTCAATTATCAGGGAGTCGGCTCGACCGCCGGCATCGCCGCGATCAAGGCCAAGACGGTGCAGTTCGGCGCGACCGACGCGCCGCTCACGGCCACCGACCTGCAGAGCGCCGGGCTCCTGCAGTTCCCGACCGCCGTCGGCGGGACAGTGGTGATCGTCAACTTAAGCAGCGTGCCGAGCGGCACCCTCAAGCTCGACGGTCCCACGCTGGCCCAGATCTACCTGGGCAAGATCACCACCTGGAACGCGCCGGCGATCGCCGCCCTCAACCCGGGCGTCAAGCTGCCCTCCAGCAAGATCAACGTCGTGCACCGCGCCGACGGCTCGGGCACCTCGTGGATCTTCACGAGCTACCTTTCGGCGGTCTCGCCGGCCTGGAAGGCCCAGATCGGCGCCGCCACGGCGCCGGCCTGGCCGGTGGGCACCGGCGGCGCCAAGAGCGCCGGCGTCGCCGCCCTGGTGCAGCAGGTCAACGGCTCGATCGGCTACGTCGAGTACACCTACGCCCAGCAGAACAACATAAGCACCGTGATGCTGAGAAACGCCGCCGGCAAGACGGTCGCCCCCAGCCTGACCGCCTTTGCCGCGGCTGCCAGGAACGCCACCTGGGATCCCGCGCAGGGCTTCGCCATGGCGCTCGTCAACGAACCCGGCGCGACCACCTGGCCGATCACCGGCGCGACGTTTGCCCTCATGCAGAAGAGCCAGGCCGACGCGGCGACCGCGCAGATGGCCTTGAAGTTCTTCGACTGGGGCTACCGCAGCGGGGCATCGCAGGCGCAGAGCCTCGACTACGTGCCGATCCCGGCCAAGGTCTACAACCTGGTCGAGCAGCAGTGGACGCAGATCACCGTCAGCGGCACGGCCGTCTGGCCCGCCTGACGAATCCCACGGTCGACGGCGGGCGGCGGGGCCGCAAGGACCCCGCCGCCCGCCGGCCTCACAGACGCACGGCAACCCACCTGCCTCTCGGAGAGAGGGACGAGTGAGCTCAGGAGAAGTCGACATTTCGACACCGGGCGGCGCGGGCGCGCAGACGCGCCCGCGCCGCCACCACTTCGCCTTCGGCGACCCGCTCTTTCGCTGGTTCACCATCGCCTGCGCGGCGACCGTGGCGCTGGCCATGTTCCTCCTCATCGGCGTGCTGGTGAAGAACTCGTGGCTGGCCATCCACGTGCTCGGCATCAAGCCCCTCACCCACGTCGCCTACAACCCGGACACCAATCAGTACGGTGCGCTCTCCAGCCTGTTCGGCACGTTCCTCACGACGATCCTGGCGATGCTCATCGCGGTGCCGCTGGCGCTCGCCATCGCGCTGCTGCTGGTCGAGCTGGTGCACCCGCTGGTCTCGCGGGTCGTGGGCACCACCATCGAGATGCTGGCCGCGGTGCCCAGCATCATCTTCGGCATGTGGGGCATCTTCATCGTGGTGCCGCTCATGCAACGTCACATCGAACCCTGGATCCAGGCGACGCCGCTCGGCAGGCTGGGCATCTTCGGTGGTTCGCCGGTGGGCGTCGACGTCTTTACGGCCAGCATCGTGCTGAGCCTCATGATCCTGCCGTTCATCACGGCCGTCTCGCGCGACGTGCTGCAGATGGTGCCGAAGGTCGTCAAAGAGGCCGGCTACGGGATGGGCTCCACGACCTACGAGGTCATGCGCAAGATCAGCATGCGCTACGCGCTGGCGGGCATCGCCGGCGCCGTCTTTCTCGGTCTCGGGCGGGCGCTTGGCGAGACCATGGCCGTGTCCATGGTCATCGGTGCCAACTTCTTCACCATCCCGCACTCGCTGTTCCAGAGCGGCACGACCGTCTCGGCGACCCTGGCGCTGAACTTCCCCGAGTCGCAGAGCAAGCTAGAGACGAGCTCGCTGATCGAGCTGGCGCTCATCCTGTTCGTCATCACCATGGTGTTCCAGGTGGTGGCCCAGCTCTGGCTGGCGCGCGCCCGACGCATGACGGGGAGCCGGGCGTGACCGCGACCACGACAGATCTCTCGCGCTGCCCGATGGCGCCCCGCTCGGTCCGCCGCCGGCGCCTGGTCAACACCGTGATCACGACGAGCTCGTGGATCGCGGCGGCGATCGGCATCTTCGTGATGGGCTGGATCGTGGTCACGGTCGTGGTACGTGGCATCGGCGCCTGGAACGTCGCCTTCTTCACGCAGCTTCCGCCCACCGGCAACGATCCCGGCGGCGGCCTGGCCAACGCCATCGTCGGCACGCTGGTGATCACCTTCGGCGCGGCCGTCGTCGGCCTGCCTCTGGGCTTCTTCGGGGCGATCTACCTGTCCGAGTTCGGCCGCGCCGGCCGCGTGGCGACCGGCATCCGCGCCGTCACCAACATCGTGCTCGGCGTGCCGTCGATCGTCGCCGGCATGTTCGCCTACGCCCTCCTGGTGCTGCCCAGCCATCACTACTCGGGGTTCTCGGCCTCGGTGGCCCTGGCGTTCATCATGCTGCCGGTCATGACCCGGACGGCCGAGGACGTTCTCAACCTGGTGCCCAACGAGCTGCGTGAGTCGGCCCTGGCGATGGGGGCGCCGCGCTGGAGGGCGACCCTCGGCGTGGTCGTCAAGGCGGCCCGCGCCGGCCTGATCACCGGCGCCATCCTGGCCGTCGTCAGGGTGGCGGGCGAGACAGCCCCGCTGCTGTTCACGGCCCTGAGCAGCCCGTACTGGCTGAGCGGTTTCTTCGGCCCATCGGGTTACTTCGGCGGCCCTACGGCCAACCTGACCAAGGACATCTACGACTTCTCCCAGCAGCCGTATCCGCATCTCATCCAGCTCGCCTGGGGAGGCTCCCTGCTGATCATCGTCGCGGTGCTGGGCGTCAACGTCGTCACCAGGCTTCTCTTTCAGCGAGGCAAGGAATGGTAGACATCATGGACACGATCGAACCAGGCGCCGAGTCCGCGGTCGACAGGCCGCTGCCGCCGCGGCTCGAGGTGACCCCCGGAGTCGCCTCGTACGACACGCCGGCCCAGTTCGACGCGCTGCCCAGCAAACTGTCGGTGCACGACCTCGACTTCTTCTACGGCAAGGAGCAGGCGCTGTTTGCCAACGACCTCGAGATCAAGGAGCATCGGGTCACGGCCATCATCGGCCCGTCGGGCTGCGGCAAATCGACGCACCTGCGCTGCTACAATCGCATCTACGAGCTCTACCGCGACCAGAAAGCGATGGGCGAGATCGCCTTCGACGGCGCGAACATCCTGGCCCCGGGCACCGATCTGCTCAGCCTGCGCCGCCGCATCGGCATGATCTTCCAGAAGCCGAGCCCGTTCCCCATGACCGTGTTCGACAACATCGCCTACGGCCTGCGCATGCACTTCAAGCTCTCCAAGTCGGAGCTCTCCGAGCGGGTCGAGGACGCGCTCAAGCGCGGCGCCCTCTGGGAAGAGGTCAAGAACAAGCTGAACGAGCCCGGTCTCGCGCTGTCGGGCGGCCAGCAGCAGCGGCTGTGCATCGCCCGGGCGATCGCCGCCGAACCCGAGCTCATCCTCATGGACGAGCCGTGCTCGGCGATCGACCCCGTGGGCACCGCCAAGATCGAGGAGCTCCTGCAGGAGCTCAAGTCGTCGTACACGATCGTGCTGGTCACCCACAACATGCAGCAGGCGGCCCGCGTGTCCGACTACACCGCCTTCTTCTTCGAGGGCCGGATCATCGAGTTCGGGGCCACGACCCAGATCTTCGAGAAGCCCGTGCAACGGCAGACCGAAGAGTACATAACCGGCCGGTTCGGCTAGCGAGGGGCGTACATGGCGACGCAGCTGCAGCGCGAGATTGGAAACCTGAAGAAGAGCATCCTCACGCTGGGCGCTCTGGTCGAAGACAATCTGCGGCGGGCGCTGACCGCCGTGGAACGCCGCGACGAAGCACTCGCCGCCGAGGCTGTCGAGCGCGACTTTCCGATCGACCTCATGGAGGTCGACGTCGAAGAGGACTGCCTCAAGGCGCTGGCGCTCTACCAGCCGGTGGCCGGCGACCTGCGCTTCATCGTCACCACTATCAAGATCAACACCACGCTCGAGCGGATCGGTGATCTGGCGGTCAACATTGCCGAGCGCGCCCGGCTCCTGGCGGCCATGAGCCAGCCGGTCGTGGCCTTTGACATGGCCGGCATGGCCATCAAGGCGCAGCGCATGGTCTCGAGCGCCCTCGACGCCCTGGTGCACTCCGACGGCACGGCCGCCCGGGCGGTGCTACTGGCCGACGACGAGATCGACGACCTCGACCGCGAGCTGACGGCCACCCTGAACGCCGCCGCCCGCGAGCACCCTGAGTGGCTCGACCCGCTCATCCAGCTCCTGCAGATCTCACGCTTCATCGAGCGCGTGGCCGACCACGCCACCAGCATCGCCGAAGACGTGATCTACATGGCCGAGGGCGAGATCCCGCGCCACTCGGTCAAGCGCGCGGTCGCCGAGGCGATGGGCTTCAACGGCGTCGCCCTGCCGCAGATGAAGGAGTGAGGTCCGGGCGGGTCTGCCGCCTCAGTTCGCGGTGATCGTGACCGTCCGGCTGGCGCCGGCGACCAGGGTGCTCGAGGCCGGCGCCAGCACCCGCACGGTGCTCGTGCCGGCCGTCGGCGACGGCCAGGTGACGGAGTACGTGCCGTCGCCGGCCACCGGGGCGCGCACGACATCGCTCCAGCCCGACAGGCTCTCCGTCTGCAGCCAGACGGTCTTCGTCGCCGCGGCCGGCGTGAGGGTTCCGCTGAAGTGGACCGCGACGCCGGTCGCGACGGGGCCGCTCGAGTCGGTCTGAATGGTCACGGCCGGCGCGACGTCGACGGCGACGCGGGCGGAGAGCACGTTGGCCCCCATGGCGGTCGGCGCCGAGAAGTAGTACTGGGTTGTGACCGTCGGGGCCACCGGCGCCGAGAAGCCGGAGAACTGCACCGGGTGCCGGCCGACGATGCTCGAACCGGCCGTCGCGGTGGCCGCCCGCGACGACCAGGAACCGCCGGCCGGCCGCAGGTGGAGCGTGACCGCCTGGTTGGCGGCGAGGGCCGGATAGCGCCGCCCGGTGAGGGTGACGGCGGAACCGTAGACGATGGTGGTCGTGGCCGACGGGGCGATCGACAGCGACGTGAAGTAGACCCACGCGTCGCGCAGCCCGAGCTGGGCGCGCAGGGTGGCGCCGTCGGTGGTCGCCCAGCCCTTGTCGCCGATCAGCAGGGCCTTGACGACGCGTGGCGATGTGCCTCTCTTGAGCACGTAGATCGCCCGCAGCGGGCCCTTGGTGAAGCCCAGTGCCGCCGCGATGGCGGCGGGTGTGCGGTGGATGGGGTTGTCGGGCCACGTGTGGTACGGCGAGGTCGTGTCGTAGGGGTCGGGCACGCCCTTGAGGTAGGGCACGGGCGCCACGCCCGTCCACACGTTCTCGATGTTCTCGGTGTGGCCGCCCGACGTGGAGAAGAAATAGGCGACGATGGGGGTGCCCTGATACTCGGGAACGATCCCTTTTGTCGAATTCACGGCGAGGTTGGTCGCGGCCGTCTCGCCGTCTGCCCCGCCGTACATCTGGCTGGCGGTCGTGCAGTACACATCGAAGGCGCCCGAACCGCCGGTGGCGCGGTAGGCGTACGAGCGCGCGGCCACCGCCTGAGCCTTGAGGGCTTCGATCGGCCACGACGCCGGTGACTCGCGCGGCACGACGCCGTAGAGGTACGTCTCGAGCGACAGGGCGTTGATGATCATGAGGCCGTCCGTGAAGTGCACCAGACGCAGACGGCCGCGATAGCGGCCTACGTAGCCGTTGTCGTTGGCCGTGAGGAGCTTGAGCCGCGACTTGCGCGGGACGAACGTGACGGGGGCGCTGGTGGTCCACGACTTGGCGCCGTCGCGCACATGGTAGCTCCCGCCCGACCAGGTCACCGTGGCGGTCGTGCCGGCGGCGAGGGGGTGCACCGTCTTGGTGCCCCAGGTGACGCTGAACCGGCCGGCGTCGGTCACGGCGGCCGACGCGACGCCGCTGCGCAACTGGACGCGGATCGGCACGTTGCCGACCTTGCCCAGCGTCACCCCGGTGTAGTAGTGCTCGATGATGGCGGCGTATTGCCAGCCGTGCAGAGCGTAGCCGTCGGCGCCGTACTGGCTCATACCGATGCCGTGACCCCAGCCGCGGCCTTCCATGACCATGCTGGTGGTGGTGTTCGTGCCGGCCGGGGTGGCCCCGGCGGGCGCCACGCCGAGCGCCAGCGCGACGGCCAGGACCGCGAGCGCGGTGGCCAAGGCCGCCGCTGCGGTGCGACCGCTGATGCGCTGGGGTGTCGTGAGGGAGCCGGTCATGGGCGCGTGTTCATGGGGTCGCGTGACCTTCCTGATGGTACGTCGACTTTGCCTTCCGGGCAACCGCGGCGGGTCTGTGAACTGCACCTGTGTCTTTCTGGTTTGCTGTCGGCAGCGAATTCCCTCCACATGAATGTCGCAGGCGTGGCGAACCCCGACTGCGGCGTCTCTGCGATCCGGCAACGGTCGCCGCCGAGGGGTTGACGGCCGGTCCGGCGAATCATGTAAGGTCTCAAGGCCCTTCGAGTTCGGCCGACAAGGAAGGTATGAGTCTTCAACCGACACGAGCCGATGGGAAGCTGCGCCCCGTCAGGCGGCGCCTCGTGATGAGCGCGCTGGCGGCGGCGCTGTGCGCCGCCGCCAGCGCGCTCATCCTCGCTCCCGCCGCCTTCGCCAAGAGCTACACCGACGTGCCCAAAGGGTACTGGGCTCGCGCCGACATCGCCTGGGTCACCAACCAGGGCTTGGCTGGGGCCAAGGCGCTCGACGACTACCCGGGTCAGCTCTTCAAGCCGGACCAGGCCGTGACCCGCGAGCAGCTCGCCCGGGCGCTGGTCGTGATCGGCGGACTGCAGAACCTGAAGGTCAGCCCGGTGGCGCTGCCCGACGTCTCACAGACCGACCCGGACTACGGCGACATCCAGATCGCCGTGCGCCTGCGGCTGCTGGCGCCGTTCGGCGACGGGTTCCACCCGCTTGCGGCTCAGATGTCGTGGCAGGTCGACGCCGCCGCCGTTCGCCTGCTGAGGGCGCTCAACCCGGGCGCCGACTGGACCATGCTGAGCACGATGAACCCGGCGCTATGGCAGCCGAATCCGGGCTGGAAGACGGGCGCGCCGGGCTACCTGGCCACCGAGATCGCGGCCCGCGCCCTGGGGCTGCGCTTCAACCATCCGGCCAGTAGCGACGCCCTCGAAGTCTCGCCGCGCCAGACGATCGATCGCGCCGAGGTGGCCGCGATTCTCTATCAGGTCGCACACGTCGCGCCGTGGGGCATCGCCGGTCTCAGCGAGTACGACAACGTGGTGCTGCCGACCCTCACCGTCCGCCAAAAGCAGATCGTCGCCTTCGCCTTCAAGTACGTCGGATATCCGTACGTGTGGGGCGGTGAGTATCCGTCCACGGCTTCGCCCTACGGCCCGCAGGCTCACGGCGGCTTCGATTGCTCGGGCTTCGACTGGTGGGTCATGAAGATCCATTTCGGCTACCCGATAAAGGAGCGGGTGGCGGCCGCCATGGCGGCCGCGGCCAAGCCGCGCATCCCGAGGGCCAAGCTCGTGCCCGGCGACCTCATCTTCTTTGGCCCGAACGGACCCAAGTCGACGCCGGCGTCCGTCTACCACGCCGCGCTCTACCTGGGCAACGGCTGGTTCATCCAGTCCACCGGCTCGTCGGACGGCGTCGTTCTTTCGTCGATCACCACCGACCCGTACTGGAAGGCGGCGTTCGCCTGGGGCCGGAGGGTGCTCAAGAAGGGCGAGTTCACGCCGCCGGTCAGCCCCGCGCCACTTCCGTGAAGAAGACCATCGTTCTCGTCTGCTTTGGCGCCGCTCTTGCCGCCGCCGTGCTGGTCGCCAGCGAGCGTGCCCGCTCGCTGGGTGTCGGCGACACGACGCCGCCGGTCGGCCGGGTGTCGTTACCGGCGGTCGCGGCGTCGATCCACGTCGGCGTCGTGGTGGCCGTCTCCGACCCGGACACCGGCGTGATCGAGTTGCGGCTCAGCAACGACGGCGCGACCTGGAGCGGCTGGGAGGGCTTTCCGAGCCCATCTCCGAGCGGCGCCATTCGCGTGCCCTGGGCGCTGGCGCCCGGCGCCGGCGCCAAGACCGTGACGGTCGAGGTGCGCAACGGCGCGGGCCTGATCGCGACCTTCGTCGGGCACACGACGCTGGGCGCCGCGGGCGCCGCCGGCGCTTAAGGCTTATGAGGCGCCGGCGGCCGACCGTCAGATCGCGAGGTCGCGGTACTGGCGCTCGTAGTAGCGCCGCCACTCGCCCGACTTGATCTTCTCCCACCAGTCGCGGTGGTCGGCATACCAGGTCACGGTGCGCGCCAGACCCTCGGCGAACGCCACTTGCGGCTCCCAGCCCAGCGTTGTGCGCAGCTTGCCGCAGTCGAGCGCGTAGCGGCGGTCGTGGCCGGGCCGGTCGGTCACGTAGCGGACGAGCTCCTCGCCCAGGCCGAGCTCGGCAAGGATGCCGCGCGTGAGGTCGAGGTTGGCCACCTCGTTGCCGCCGCCGACGTTGTAGATCTCGCCGTCGCGGCCCTCGCGCAAGACCAGATCGAGCGCCCGGCAGTTGTCGTCGACGTAGATCCAGTCGCGCACGTTACGGCCGTCGCCGTACACGGGCAGCGGCTGGCCGTCGAGGGCGTTGGTGACGAATAGCGGCACGATCTTCTCGGGGTACTGAAACGGGCCGTAGTTGTTGGAGCTGCGCGTGATCACGACCGGCGCGTCGTAGGTGCGCCGGTAGGCCAGCACGAGCAGCTCGCCGCCGGCCTTGCTCGCCGAGTAAGGGCTCGACGGCCGCAGCGCGTCGGTCTCGACCGAGGCGCCGGCGAGGATGTCGCCGTACACTTCGTCGGTCGAGATCTGCACGAAGCGGCCGACGCCGTGAGCGCGCACGGCTTCGAGCAGCACATGGGTGCCGATCACGTCGGTGCGGATGAAGTCGTCGGGGCCGCTGATGGAGCGGTCGACGTGGGTCTCGGCCGCGAAGTTGACGATCGCGTCGCAGTGAGCGGCGACCCGGTCGACGACCGCGGGATCGCAGATGTCGCCCTGCACGAACGAGTAGCGCGGGTCGCCGGCGACGTCGCGCAGGTTGTCGAGGTTGCCGGCGTAGGTGAGCTTGTCGAGGACGACGATCTCGTCGGCCGCGTGCTCCCCCAGAACGTAGCGGACGAAGTTGGAGCCGATAAAGCCGGCGCCGCCGGTGACCACGATCCTCATGCCTGGCGTCTCCCCTCGTCCGGGCGGCGGCTGCGCCGCCGCCTCATCGCGTGTCGAGCAGCTCGTCCATGACGGCCGCCACGCCATCCTGCCAGCAGGGCGGCTGCGGTATCGCCCTTTCGGTGGTCAACGCGGTAAAGGCCGGTCGCGGCGCCGGCCGGTCCGCCTGCGCCGTCGTGATCGGCGCGACCTCGACCGGCAGGCCGGCCAGCGCCACGACCTCGCGGGCCAGCTCGCACCAGCTGCAGGCGCCGCCCCCGGCCATGTGGTAGATGCCGGGCCCGAGGCCCTCACCCAGCGCCTCGACGACCGTCGCCGCGAGATGGCCGGCGTAGGTCGGCGAACCGATCTGGTCGTCGACGACCCGCAGCGGCTCCGCGATCCTCGCGGCGGCGCGCTCGCGCGCCGCCGCGAGGATCGTGCGCACGAAGTTTCTGCCGGTCGCCGAGAACAGCCACGCCGTGCGGATCACGGTGCCGTGCGCCCAGGCGAGCGTCTCGCGCTCCTGGGCCAGCTTGGTGCGGCCGTAAGCGTTGAGCGGGCCGGGTTCGTCGTGTTCGACGTACGGCGCGCCCTTGCGGCCGTCGAAGACGTAGTCGGTCGAAAACGACACGACCTGGGCGCTCGTGCCGCGCACGGCGTCGATGATGTGTCGCGTGCCGTGCACGTTTACGGCTCGCGCCTGCTCCTCGGCGCGCTCCGCGCCGTCGACGTCGGTATAGGCCGCCGTGTGCAGCACGACGTTGGGGCGAAAGGCCTGCACGGCCGCCGTGACGGCGGCCGCGTCGCGCAGGTCGAGATGCTCCTCGCGGGTGACGAAGACCTCGCCGTCGAGCAGGCCTTCGAGGGCGTCGGCGAGCTGGCCGCCGCCTCCGGTGAGAAACCAGCGCGTGTCGGGACTCAAAGCGGGCGGGCCGATGGAGCGCCGGGCGGGGGCCGTCGGACTGCGCTTCAGCGCAGCCGCAGGCCCCAGTCGTAGGGGATCAGATCGGTGTCGTGGGGCAGCTCGTCCTGGTCGGGGTCGTCGTATCGATAGAGCTCGGTCGGGGCGTTGACGATGAAGGCCTCGTCGGGGCTTACGCACTTCCAGCCGTGCTGTACCTCGGGCGGCACCCGCACGAGCAGGGGGTTGTGATCGCCCATGAAGAACTCGTCGATGCGCCCTTTGGTGGGAGAGTCGGCGCGGCCGTCGTAGAGGACGAGCTTGATCATGCCCTTGACGCAGACGATGTTATCGAACTGGACGTGGTGCAGGTGCCAGCCTTTGACCACCCCGGGCAGTGTCGTCGTCATGTAGAGCTGGCCGAACTTGAGAAAGAGCTCATCGTCTGAGCGCAGGCATTCCATGAGCCGGCCGCGCTCGTCGGGGACTACCCGGAGCTGCTTCTTCATGACGCCGTCGATCATGGTACCCCCTTGCGCGCTGGCGCTCAGACCACGCCGATGCGGCTCGAGTCGCCGACCATGAATCGGTAGGCGAGCGGCCGGCCCTCGGCGCGGCAGATGGTCACGTCTTTGCCGATCAGACTGTCGCAGACCCGCGCGTTCAGCCCCGAGATGCGGCTGTCGGCGAGGATGATGGAGTGTTCGATCTCGGCGTGGTCGACCACCACGCCGTGGTAGATCGCAGTGTACGGGCCGACGAAGGCATCGGTGAGCTCGCAGCCGTGTCCGATGGTGACCGGGCCGCGCACGGTACAGCGGGTGAGCCGGCTGCCGGCTTCGATGGCCACGGGCCCTTCGATCGAGCAGTCGATCGTCTCGCCGCGCACGTCGCGCTCGAGCGTGCCGAGAATGAGGCGGTTGGCTTCGAGCATGTCTTCGAGCTTGCCGGTGTCCTTCCACCAGCCGGTGACGACCCGCGGCTCGACCTGCAGGCCGCGGTCGACCATGTGCTGGATGGCGTCGGTGATCTCGAGCTCGCCGCGCGCCGACGGCGAGATCGCCCTGACACTTTCGAACACCTTGGAGGTGAACAGATAGACACCCACGAGCGCCAGGTCGCTGCGCGGCGCGGCCGGCTTTTCGACGAGACGCACGACCCGCCCCTCGACGATCTCGGCGACGCCGTAGGCCTGCGGGTCGGGCACGTGCTGCAGCAGGATAAGTGCGTCGGGTGCGCTGCTTTCGAAGTACTCGACGAACGGTACGATGCCGTCCTTCAACAGGTTGTCGCCGAGGTACATGACGAAGGGCTCGTGGCCCAGGTAGTCCTCGGCGATCAGCACCGCGTGGGCCAGACCGAGCGGCGCCGTCTGGCGGATGAACGTCACGCGCAGGCCGAAGCGCCGGCCGTCGCCGACCGCGGCTTCGACTTCGGCGTGGGTGTCGCCGACGACGATGCCGACCTCGTCGATGCCCGCCTCGCGCATGGCCTCGAGGCCGTAGAAGAGGATGGGTTTGTTGGCCACCGGGACGAGCTGCTTGGCCGAGGTGTTGGTGATCGGTCGCAGCCGGGTGCCGGCGCCGCCACTGAGAATGAGTCCCTTCACGTCAGCGCCCCCCGGACGGCCCCGCGGGCCTAGATGGACTCGTAGTCGTCGAGCTCGTCGTCG
>Ga0182014_10003027_pt1 | contig 20590 bp, 15 predicted proteins | sample 612S2DmetaG_FD_120489 | JGI IMG/M metagenome (GOLD analysis project Ga0182014, IMG submission 120489) | Permafrost microbial communities from Stordalen Mire, Sweden - 612S2D metaG | ecosystem: Environmental > Terrestrial > Soil > Wetlands > Permafrost | place: Sweden: Stordalen | collected... | reverse complement strand
AGGCGGCGCGGCTCAAGGCGGATTGGCCCGCCCACTTGCAGTTTCGGTTGCGGCTTAGCTGCGCGGCGGTTCTGCGGCGAACAACTCCGTTATGGTCAACTGGAATTCGGGCAGCAGCTTCTCGGTCAGGAGCTCCTGCCCCGCCAATATGCTCTTCAAGGCCAGGCCGTATTCGTTGCTGTGATAGACCTCCACGTTGTCATAGCGCGGATCAATCATCCACAGCCGCGGCAGCTTCATTTCCTCGTAGATCTGCTTCTTGATGACCGTGTCCGGTTGGTGGTCATCGGAGCTGACGATCTCCGCGACGAGCCACGCCTTACCCGTCGCCGTGGCCACCAGCGTGAGGTCGGGGCAGACCGTGTGTTTGAATGAAAGCCGGACCTCTGAGCGCGGGGGAAGCAGGCGTGTGCCGGCGAAGTTCGCCACGCTCGCCTTCATCCATTTGTGGAGTCGGCTGCAAATCAGTTCGTGCCCGGCGCCCGGTGCCCGGCGCGCCAGGGGTGCTCCGTTGAGCATCTCCGCATACGTCACGCTCATGCCTTGGCCAGAACACTACGCAGAAAGCGGGCCGTGTGCGAGCGTTTGTTGCTGGCGATATGCTCCGGCGTGCCCTCTGCCACGATGCGACCGCCGCCATCGCCGCCTTCGGGGCCTAGGTCAATGACCCAATCGGCTTCGGCAATGAGGTCGAGGTTGTGCTCGATGACGATCACCGAATGTCCGGCATCCACCAGCCGCTGTAGCACCTCAACGAGCCGTTGCACGTCCGCCATGTGCAAGCCGATGGTCGGTTCTTCGAGGATGAACACGTTCCGCTTTGGCAGGCGGTCGAGCAGGTGCGGCTCCTTCAGGCCGGCGAGCAAATGGCTTACGAGCTTCACCCGTTGTGCTTCCCCGCCACTGAGCGTGGGACTTGTCTGGCCGAGCTTAAGATAACCCAGGCCGGTATCGCACAGCGCCTGCAACGGGCGCCTGATCTTCGGCAGGCTGGCAAAGAAGTCCAACGCCTCCTCCACCGACAACTCCAACACCGCGGCAACGTTTTTGCCGTGATACTCGATGTCGAGCGTCTCGCGGTTGAACCGCGTCCCGCTGCAAACCTCGCAACGCACGAAAGCGGGCGGTAGGAAGTTCATTTCCAGCTTGATTGTGCCGGCACCCTCGCACTCGGGGCAGCGGCCTTGCGCGCTGTTGAAAGAGAACCGGCTGGGCGAATAGCCGCGCAGCCGCGCCTCGGGGACCTGGGCAAACAACTGGCGGATGTCATCAAAGAACCCGACGTAGGTGGCCGGGATCGAGCGCGGCGTGCGGCCAATCGGGGACTGGTCCACTTCATAGACGGACTGGATGGAGTCGAAGCCGGTGAGTTCTGTTGCGTGTTGCGGGGAGCGTGGAGCGTGTTGCGGAGAGCGTGAAACGTGATGCGTGATGCTCGATTTGAGCGCGGGCAGCAGGCATTCGCGGATGAGGGTGCTCTTGCCTGAGCCGCTCACACCGGTCACTAGCACCAACCGCCCTAGTGGTATCCTCACGGCCAGGTCCTTTAGGTTGTTCTTGCTCGCGCCACTGAGCATCAGCCAGCCTCCACCTTCCTTCATCGTAGCAGCCGACGTAAGGAGGCTCTGACCAGCTCCAGTCTCTGTATTTCGGTCTTCGGTCTTCGGCCCTCTTTCGGCCTTCGGAGCTCGGCCTTCGGATTCTGGCTTTTGGAACTCACTCACCGTCCGTCTCGTGCCTCGTGTCGGGAACCGCCTATGCGCCCGCAGGCATTTCCCGGTGACCGATTCCGGGTGCCGCAGCAACTCAGCCAGCGTGCCTGTGGCGACGACCTCGCCGCCGTGGACACCCGGCCCCGGGCCCAGATCGATGATGTAATCCGCGCGTCGCATGGTTGCCTCGTCGTGCTCGACCACGAGCACGGAGTTGCCGCGCGCCTTGAGCTTTTCAAGCGCCTCCAACAGTTGCTCATTATCGCGCGCGTGGAGGCCGATTGTGGGTTCGTCCAGGATGTATAGCACGCCACTCAGGTTGGAGCCCAGTTGGGCGGCCAGGCGGATACGCTGGCCCTCACCACCGGACAGCGTGGGGACACCGCGCCCAAGCTGCAAGTAGCCCAAGCCGACTTCGCCCAGGAACTTTAGCCGCTCCCGAATCTCCGGCAAGATGTCGCGCGCGATAGCAGCGGCGCAGCCTTTGAACTGGATTTTGCCGAACAGGCGGCTGGCGTCTTCGACCGGCATTTGTCCGAGCGCGTCAATCGTAGGCGCGCTGTCCGAATCGAAGACCGGTGATTGGAAGTTGGCGATGCGCAGCCGCACCGCCCGGGCGATGGGATTCAACCGCGCGCCTCCGCAGTCGGGACAAATCTCCCGTTCCCCCTCCTGCCAGCTATACCACGACTCCTCAATGGCGTCCGCGCGCGCGCCGCGGTCCACGTCAGGTAGATAGAACAGCTCGCCGAAACCGCGGCAGCGCGGGCACCAGCCCTGGGGCGAGTTATAGCTGAAGTTCTTCGGGTCGAGCGCCTCGAACGAGCGACCGCATTCCGGGCAGGCGCGTTCCGTGGAATGGACGCTGGTATGCCCGTGATTATCCAGGGCGAACAACGTTCCCTGGCCCAGCTTAAGCGTCTCGTCGATGAGCTGTTGCGCCTCCACGGAGGGAGGGCGAGCCTCCCCGCGAGCCCTGTTTCCCGCGGATGTCCGGGCTCGCGAGGACGCTCGCTCTCCCGGCCTTCGCACCCGTTGCTTCGCATCCAGCACGCCCACGACGATCTCCACGTCGTGTTCGCGAAAGCGGTCCAGGCGCAGGCGCTCGCTGGTGGGATAGAATTTCCCGTCCGCCCGGACCTCCGCATAGCCGTGGCTGGCTGCCCATTCGGCCACATCGGTGTGGAAGCCCTTGCGATTCCTCACCACCGGCGCCAGCAAAAGCAAGTCGCCGCGCTGGCGCAGCTCATGCCGCAACCGCCGGCCCAGCTCATCGCGAGTCTGGGCCTCCACGGGCACTTGGCAATCCGGACAGAACTGCGTTCCCAGCCGCGCGAAGAGCAGCCGGATGAAATGATGGACTTCGGTGACGGTGGCCACAGTGCTCTTGCCCCCGCCTCGGCTGGTGCGCTGCTCGATGCTGACCGTCGGGGGAATGCCGGTGATGAGATCCACGTCCGGACGGGCCAATTGCTCCACGAACTGCCGGGCATAGACGTTCATCGAATCGAGAAAACGCCGCTGCCCCTCCGCAAACAGCAGATCAAACGCCAGCGTACTCTTGCCCGAGCCGCTCACGCCCGTGACGACGACAAACTTCCCGCGGGGTACCGAGAGCGACACATTCTTGAGATTGTGCTCTCGCGCCCCGTGAATGGCTATGGCCTGGTCCTGCCGCCCGCTCAAATCTCGATCATCAAACACCGTTATTCCTTAGCACACAAACCAGGTGCGCGGAAAAGGTTTTAGGCTCCGCCTGCCCTCGCTCTGGAGTGGCCTTGGAGTGGCTTTAGGGTCGCATTGGTGTCGCATTGGTGTCGCATTGGTGTCGCATTGGTGTCGCATTGAGGTGGCTTTAGGGTGGCTTTAGGGTGGCTTTGGGGTGGCTTTGGGGTGGCTTTGGGGCGCCTATGCGTTGGCTATCAACAAGCTTTTGGGTGGCTTTAATGTCGTATTGAGGTGGCTTTGTCCGGCTTACCGACGATTCACGCAAGCAATCCCTCCAAATCCAGATGGCGCGTGAACATCGCGAGGCTGCCGTCAGCCGCGAGCGGCCATTGCTCCTTCGGCCGGTCCCAGTAAAGCTCCACGCCGTTGTGGTCGGGGTCATGGAGGTAGATGGCTTCGCTGACGCCGTGGTCTGACGCGCCGTCGAGCGGGATGCCGGCCTTCAGGACGCGACGCAATGCGTCAGCCAGTTCCGCCCGTGTCGGATACAGGATGGCGACATGATAGAGGCCCGTCGCGCCGGGGGGCGGCGGCTGGCCGCCCGCGCTTTCCCAGGTGTTGAGGCCCAGGTGATGATGGTAACCGCCGGCGGACAGGAATGCTGCCTGCGACCCGAAGCGTTGCGTGACTTCAAAGCCGAGCACGTCGCGATAGAAGGCCAGCGACCGTTCCAGGTCCGCCACCTTAAAATGGACGTGCCCGATCCTGACCCTCGTATCCACCGGGTGCCTGTTAGTGTTTGGCGTCATGCTTAGTTAAGATCGAATAACAGAACCTGCGCCGGCTTGGTCGCGCTGAGTTCCAGGGTGGTTTCCTCGCTCACAGCCGCGGCATCGCCGCCGCTGAGCGCTTTGCCATTCAACGTCACTTCGCCTGTGGCTACGTGGATCCAAGCGTTGCGACCGGAGGCCAGTTTGTGCGCCACACGGTCGCCGACGCCGAGCTTCGCCAGCCAGAGATCGGCATCCTGATGGATGGCGATGGAACCCGCGCGCCCCGCTTTGCTCGTGACGAGGTGGAGCACGCCGGTGGGTGCGTTGGCAAAGGCCTTCTCCGCGTAGCGCGGCGTCACGCCCTTGCGGTCGGGCTCAATCCAAATTTGCAGCAGACGCACCGCCTCGTCACGCGACGGATTGAATTCGCTATGCAGCACGCCGGTGCCGGCGGCCATGTATTGCACGTCACCGGTCTTAATGACGCGGCCGTTGCCCATGGAATCCTTGTGCTCCAGCGCGCCGCTCAGGATGTAAGTGATGATCTCCATGTCCCGGTGAGGATGCTGGCCGAAGCCCTGGCCCGGCATGACGAGATCGTCGTTGATCACGCGCAAGCTGCGGAAGCCCATCCATTGCGGGTCGTAATAATCCGCGAAGCTGAAAGTGTGATAGGTGTCCAGCCACCCATGTTCGGCGTGGCCCCGTTCATTGGCTCTTCGTATATTCATCATGGCCTAAACGTGCCACGCCTCCCCCGAGACTGAGAAAGACCATTTTTCTTGCCTCAGCATAACCAAAGCGCATGCTCGGAGGCGCATGGAACTCCGGCATCTCCGTTACTTTGTGGCTGTGGCTGAAGCCGAAAACGTCTCCCGCGCCGCGTTAAAGCTGCATGTCTCGCAACCGGCGCTGAGCCGGCAAATCCGCGACCTTGAGGAGGAACTCGGCTTCCTGCTCCTGGAGCGCACCGCCAAATCTGTGCGCCTGACCGAAGCCGGTCGCGCGTTTCTCGCCGAATCGCGCGCCGTGCTCCAGCGCGCGGACGACGCGGTGAAAACCGCGCGGGCCATCGCCACTGGTAGCAGCGCCGAACTCCACCTTGGCTACGCGCCAACTCCCACCGCTCGGATTCTCCCGCCGACGCTGCGGGCGTTCCAGGGCGCGCTGCCCAACGTGCGAGTGAAGTTGCACGACATGTCCACCGAGGAAATGCTCGCCGGCCTTCGCGAAGGAGAATTGCAGCTCGCGTTTCTCGTCCGGCCCACGCGTGCGATGTTGCGCGGGTTCCGCTTCGAGGAACTCGTCCGCGATCCGGTGCGGCTGGCCGTCCCGCCCGGCCACCCCTTTGCCCGGCTCCGCTCGATCCCGCTCGCCCGGGCGGCCTCGGAACCGTGGGTGGCCCTGAGTCGCGAGGGCTATCCCGAATATCACGAGTTCCTGGCCGCGCTCTTTTCCAGGACCAAGATCAAGCCGCGTATCGTGGAGGAACACGAAAGCGCCGCCAGCCTGGTTTCCGCCATCGAAGCCGGCTGCGGCCTGGCGCTGGTGCCGCAAACGCTCGCGTGCTCGTTTGGGCAGCGCTTGAAGCTCATCCCGTTCTCGCCCGCGCCGGAGCCATTAATCATTGGCGCGGCCTGGCTCAAAACCGGTCTCTCCGCCGCCGCAGAACGGCTGCTGTGTTGTGCGAAGCAAGCGGCGGCGGCGGCGAAATGATCATGAAGAATACCGTGTGTCATGTTTCTAAGACGAACCCCTTCGCGTGGATGACAGTTGCGCTGGTCTTGACCGCTACAGCATGGGCGTCGCCAGCGGCCGTGGAGCGAATCGTGGTCGCCCCGGATGGTAAGAGGTTCACCACCGCTCAATCCCGGGACCGCTTCGTCCCCTGGGGCATGAACTACGGCAACGCCGGTCGGTTGATGGAGGACTTCTGGGACAAGGAGTGGCCGACTTTGGCCGGCGATTTCCGCGAAGTGAAGGAACTGGGCGCGAATGTGGTTCGGGTCCACCTGCAATTCGGCAAATTCATGGTCGCGCCGGACCAAGCCAACCCCGCGGCCCTGAAACAGCTCCGGCGCCTGCTTGAACTGGCGGAGAAGACGGGTCTCTATCTGGACATCACCGGGCTGGGCTGTTACCGGCCAGCCGACACCCCGGCGTGGTACGACGCCCTCGGGGAGACGGCCCGCTGGACGGCGCAGGCCAGTTTCTGGTCGGCGGTGGCGGAGACCTGCAAGGACAGCTCAGCCGTCTTTTGCTATGATCTCATTAACGAGCCCATCTCACCCGCTGGCAAGCGCGAAGCCAGTCAGTGGCGTTCCGGCAGCTTGTTTGGTGGATATGACTTTCTCCAATACATCGCCCTCGAACCGGCGGGCCGGACCCGGGAGGCCATTGCCAGCGCTTGGATTGAACGGATGACAGGGGCCATCCGCAAACATGACCGCTCGGCCCTCATCACGGTCGGCCTGCTGCCTTGGTCCCGCCAATGGAAGCATCTCTCCGGCTTCCTGCCCGAAACCGTCGGCCCCAAGCTCGATTTCTTGAGCGTCCACATTTATCCCGACCCGAAGAAGCCGGGCGAGGAAATGGAGTGCCTGCGCCAATTCGGTGTTGGCAAGCCGGTGGTCATCGAGGAAACGTTCCCGCTGACTTGCAGCGCCGCGGAGCTTGAAAGCTTCTTGCGCTCGTCCCGGCCGTTCGCCTGCGGCTGGCTCGGCCATTATGACGGCCAGCCGATTGGCGAATTGGAGGCACTGCAGAAGGCCGGGAAGCTCAGCATCCCGCAATCGATTTACCTCGCGTGGCAGCAACTCTTCGTCCGCCTCAAACCAGAGTTCACACAATGATCTCGGGCAGAACCCATTTTGACGGGGCCGGCTGGATAGGAAAGCACTTCAACTGGTCCTGAAAGAAAGAGTCCGGCTAACCTGCTTTTACTGCTCGTCGAAGGTGAGGAAGGCGACGGCGCCGAGGGTCCAAGCCGCAGTGAGATGCCACAAACCTAAAGTAAATAGACAATCATTCCCTGTCCTCAATGATGATCCGGGCAAGGTTGGTGCGGACAGGTTCCCCAGGGTTTGGGATGTCCTCAAGCAACTGATCCAAGGCTTTGAGGATGCTCCGCGGCTGGACGTCTTTCCGTTTATGCTCAAAGACTTTGCCGCCTTGCTTCTGGGTGACCACAAACTCTCTGGGCACTAAACGCCCCCCGGGCGTGCTTCTTCGAAGCTCTCGCCCAGTGATTTTCTTCGGCCCTTTTGCGCTCATGTCTGACACTGTAGTGTAGGCAGATTAGCCCTGCGATAGCCTTTCGGGCCATAACGCGGTCTCGGAAAAGTGCAAACCGGGCTTGCCCGCCAAGTTTCCAGGGCTGTGATCTGCCCGGACCTGAGCGAGGCCGAGTTGGTTCAACCGAGCCGGACAACTAGCGTCTGGCCCGCTTGGACCACCGCCGGCGTCTGCAACGCGACCACCACAACGCCGACGTTGAAGCTGAAGGTGCTTGGGATTGTCTTGCCGCCGCTCTCCACCTTGAGCCGCTTGGGCGCCGCATTCGAGGCCAGAGTGATCTCCGCCACCGTCAGGCGTCCTTCGCGGACGCTCAGCTCATTCCGCTGAGCCGCCCCTTGCCGCGTTTGGCGCAGACTGCCCCAGCCGTCCGGGCCGGCAAAGAAGCCTTTGAAATTCTCCGGCGTGTGGCGGGGTGTGAGGCGCAACGCCTGGCGCGGCCCGTCGTAATCCCAGCCTGAGAGCGCCAGCAGGAGCGACCAGGAAGACATTGCCCGCGCGTAATGGCCGCCGCACTCGATTTCGTTCCACGGGTTGCGCTGGATCGGCGGGCGCGGGATGCCGTCGTAGCGATCGCGCGCCCCCTTCACGATGGCGAACCCTTCCTCGATTAGTCCCTCATAGATCAGGTGCGCCGCAACCTGGTATTCGATCCCGGTCCAGACCTCATCCGAGTAAAGCATCACGTTGCCGGGCCGACCGCCTTTGGGCCAGGTAACGATGATCAGGCCCTTGTCCTTCGCGCCCGCGAATGCGCGTGGTGCGTGTCGCCACCCGGTCAGGTCGGTCTTGAAGTTGTATTTGAATACCGCGCGCAGTGCCGCCGCCACCTTCTCCTTCGGCAGGATGTACCCGAGGCCGAGCTGGTGCGCCCACCACTGGCCAATGAGCTGATCGGACATGCAGCCGGGCCCGACTTCCCCTTGCCGGTTCAGGTAATCAGGCAGGTGTTGTTGGAAATACTCGCCATTCCAGCACAGCTCAATGAGCTTCTTCTGGCCCTGCTCAAAGACGCCGTGGAACCGTTCCGCCGCGGTCTGGTCACCTGCCCGGCGAGCCCACTCCTCACCCGCGCGCAGCGCCGCAAGGTAGTAGCCGCTGATAAACGTGGTGACGCCGTGCAGCGCCTCGTCGTAGGTATTCCACTGATCATCCTGCAAGATGCCCCCTGGCTGCCCGCCCGCGGTCTTGGCATCGCGGCTGATCAGGTATTCGACCGCGCGCTTGAGGTGCGGCCAGTATTCGCGCAGGAACTTGTCATCCGGCTGGTTGAGCGCCTCGCGGTAAGCCTTGAGTATGCAGCTCGCGTGGCCGTCGGCAAACGGCTGCTCGCCCGTCGGCCGGGGCGGCGAGGGCACCTTCGTCCGGTTGTTGACGCCGCCGTCCGCGCGCTGTTGATGCGTGAAGTCAATCCGGCGCATGTCTCGCTCCAGTGTCGGAAACAGGCGTGAGAGAGTCTGTTCATAACCCCAGACATGCGTGCAGGTCGGGTCGCAACAGCCATTCGAGCCTTCCCAGCCATAGACGTCGCCGTTGGCAATCTGGAACACGACGCCAATGTGGCGCAGAATGGCGGCATTCGCGGTGATGCAGTCCAGCAACCAGTAGGGCAGCGTGCTGTCGTATAGGGTCTGGTGGAACGCTTCGGTCCGTGCGCGCAACGTGGCAAAGTCTTTAACTGCCTCACGCAACACCGCCCGGGCGTCAGGCCATCGGGTCGTGTAGTGACACCCCATCCATTGGGAATCGGCGTTGTATTTGTTCGGATAATGCCAAGCCAGAAGAAATGGCACTTCGACGCTCTTCCCGGCGGGCAATGTAACGTTGGTCGCGACGGCGCCATACACCGTTTGGTTGGGAGGCGTTGGCGACATTGCTTTAGTCTGTGCCAGTGGCGTAAACCGGCCCTCCGCAGCGAACGCCGTCCAAGCATCCGCCTCATGCGTGGCCGCCGGAAGCACCGTGACTTCTTCGTCTGCGACCGCCGCAAGCGCGAGCGTGCCGAAGCCCGGGGCCTTGGGATGCTGTCGCCCTTCCGATCGAGTGTAGAACACTTGCGCTTCCGGCCTCGTGTAGCTCGCCCCTACCAGCCCGCAGACCCAAGAATAGGCAAGCTGGCGCTGGTGGCTGATTCCCGCCTGCGCCGGCTCCAATCGTGCCCCTGGCTCGACACGGACCATTCCCTTGCCACACGGCCCATACAGCGAGGTGTCGCCATCGGGTGTAGTCAATTGGTTTGCGCCTGCCTTCAAGACCAGGTCCTCGTACCGGACTTCCATCAAGCCCAGGCGCTCGTCGTATTTCACATGAATGGCGCTGAACCGCCCTGGCAGCAAATCCTCAAGCAACTGCATCACGGCCTTGTTCGCGGGCATGTCGGTGAACTCGATCTGGTCCACGTTGATATGTCCCCAACCGCCTTGCTGCTCATCCACAATCTCGATATGCGCCATCTGGCCCTGGAAGGGCCCCACATCCCACGTGGCGGGCTGAAGCTGCTCGGTATCCTTGCCTGAGGTCGCGCAGACTAGCTTGCCGTCCACCAGCAGCCGAATCTGTGTGTTGGCGAAGTGGCCGCCGGCAACGAGGAAGCGGATAAACCGGCGCTCAATGGTAAACGGCTGGCTAGTGAGCTTCCCCGTCGTGTCATCGCCGCCCAGATAGCTGTTGACCAGGCCCTTGCCGAGAAAGCCGGACACCGGGTTTTGGTTAGGCAACGTGCCGTGGACGGGCTCCTTGCCGAAGGCATCCCCCTCGACCTTCCACTTGTCGTAACCGTTCTCGAAGTCCTCGAACACGATGTCCGGCCTCAGGTTGGCCTCGGCAACCGGTTTGCCGCCGGTCCACGACGCATACGCATCCAGCAGCGGCATGGAGTTGCCAGTGAATTGCAGCGTCGCTCCGGCCTGCACTGCTTCGCGAACACTTTGCAGCAGCGCCTCCGACGTGTCCGCTGCCGCTTCGTCCAGCCAGATGACCGTATGCGCCGGGTCCTTCAGCTTGTCCGCGCTCAAGGGCTTGCTCCCGAGCACCTCTACGGTAAGGTCCTTCGGCCGGTCAGGCGGTGGCTCGATCAGAGCTTTCAGGTTGGCGCTCACGAAAATCGTCACCGGTATGTCCAGCGTTGGCTCGCCGAAGGCCTCGGCTCGCATGATCAGCCCAGTAGCTCCCGCTTCGCGGAACACCTCGTTGACGTTGCCGCCAAAGCAGGGATTGTTCGCCTCATGATTCGGCCCGGTGGCCTCGTAGCCGACCGGGTTCTGCATCAGGGCCGCCAGCGACACCGTCTGCTTCTGCTTGGTGGGGTTTTTGATGCGGAACACGAACGCAGCGAGTGGCATGGCCGAGAAACGTGCGTCCAGCGGCGCAAACGGGCTGAACGTCGTCAGTTCAACCTGGACCGGCAAGTCTGTGTCCCGGAACCGCAAGACTGCCACCGGGTATTCGCCCGTCATCTCGATTTGTTGGACGCGTGGCCAGTCCGGGCCGCCGGCGGTTTGGAGCAGACGGGTTGCGCCGCCCGCGCGGATCAGGAAATGCAACGGAACTTGGCCATCCCGCAGGGTATTGAAGAGCTGCCAGGTGGTGAACTGGCCGTCCACGCCGATCTCAAAGTTGCCCGTGCCAATGCCGCCCAGGTGCATGCGGGCGTCGGTGTGTTTGCCGGACAAGTAGAGCCGCGGTTTGGCTGGAGTGAACAGCTCGCGCCGCCAGCGTTGCAACTCGTCCGCCGGCAGCTCGAATGCCCCCCAGGCCGGGCCGGCCAGCAGCGTTGCCGCCGCCCCAGCGCCTACGAGGCCAAGGAACTCCCGCCGATTAAGGTTGTTTGCTCCACAGTTTCCCGAACAGTTGCATTTGCGCATGGTGACTCCTTCAATTCCGGTTAGCGGTGCCGATCGTCATTCGCCGACTCTGCTAGCAGGCTCTACGCGCATTGCCAAGTGGGAAAGTCGCCGATCAAACCAGAAGTTATGGGACTTGGCTGTTTCCAAGGCGGCTTTGACGTTGACAATTCTTCCGGCGTGTGCAAAGAATGATTCGGCGATGAGGGGAGGAGGGCAGCGCCAGTTCGTGGAGTGGGCAGGTTTTGGCGGCGGAGATGGAGCGAGAGGAAAGCTAAGAACAAGCAAGGAACATCCTAGGAACATGCTTGCAACATGCTAGCTACTACGGCATTGCCAAGGCGGTGATCCAGCGCTGCTATACCGTTCAGCCGTCGCAACGCGACGCTTCGTCTGTCTCAGACCCCGGCTGGCCCAGGCACCAGTTTTGGCTTTGAAATCTGGGCTGTGATGGATAAACTTGCAGGCATGGTTTTGGAGTTCACCAAGATGAATGGCGCGGGGAATGACTTTTTGCTCATAGACAACCGGGCGCGAAAGGTCAAGCTTTCCCGCGGCCAGGTCGTGCGGCTTTGCGACCGGCACCGCGGGGTGGGGGCGGATGGGGTCATCCTTCTGGTGCCGCCGGTATCGGGCAAGGCGGATTGGGCTTGGGAATTCTATAACAGCGACGGCAGCGTGGGCGAGATGTGCGGTAACGGCGCGCGCTGCTTCTCGCGCTTTGTGCAGAAGCTAACCGGACTGAGGCGCGGTTTCTCGTTTGAGACGGTGGCTGGGGTGATTACCGCCAACTTCCAGCGCGACCGTGTCACCGTCAGCTTGACCCGGCCGAAGGACTTGCAGCTTAATGAGAAGGTGCTGCTCTCCACCGGCGCCCAGACAATTCATTCGCTGAATACGGGGGTGCCGCATGCGGTGCTGTTCGTGCCCGATGCCGACCGCGCCATGGTGCAGCAGCTCGGCCCCGAGATCCGTCGCCATGCGCACTTCGCGCCAAAAGGGACCAATGTGAATTTCGTGCAGCGGCTGGGTCCTAATCAGATACGAGTGCGCACATTTGAGCGCGGGGTGGAAGGCGAGACGCTGGCCTGCGGCACCGGCGTGACAGCCTCGGCGCTGGTGGCGGCGCGCCGGCTCGGTTTCACATCGCCCGTCAAAGTGCGGGTCCAGGGCGGCGAGCAGCTTGAGGTCAGCTTCAATGAGGACCACGGCAAGTTTGAAGATGTGCGGCTGACTGGCCCAGCCGAGTTTGTCTTTGAAGGAAGGATTGAGATTTAATATGTTTACTGGAACTTACACAGCCATTGTTACGCCCTTCAGCAAGGGCAAGATTGACGAAGTTGCGCTCGAACGCCTGATCCGGGCCCAGGTCCGGGCGGGCGTGGATGGGATCGTGCCGGTTGGCACCACAGGGGAGTCGCCCACTGTCGATTACGATGAACACGTGCGCATTATCGAGCGGTCCGTGAAGTTTGCCGACGGCAAGATCAAGGTGCTGGCCGGCACCGGCGGCAACTCCACGAGCGAGGCGATCTATCTCACCCAACACGCCGCAAAGGTCGGAGCCGACGGCTCCCTCCAGGTCGCGCCCTACTACAATAAACCGACGCAGGAGGGCCTATTCCAACATTTCCGCGCGGTGGCGCGCTCCACGAAGCTTCCGATTGTGCTCTACAGCATTCCTGGCCGCTGCGGCATCGAGATCGGCGTGGACACCGTCAAACGGCTGGCACAGCAGTGCAAGAACATCATTGGCATCAAGGAAGCGGGCGGCAATCCCGACCGTGTGAGCCAATTGCGCGCGGCACTGGGGGCTCGCTTGGAGATTATGAGTGGCGATGACGCCCTGACCCTTCCCTTCATGGCGGTTGGCGCGCAAGGCGTCATCAGCGTCGCCTCGAACGTTATCCCGCGTCAGGTCGTGCAGATGGTCAAGGCCTATGCCGCGGGCAAACCCGGCGCCGCGTTGAAGCTGCACCAGAAGTATTACTCACTATTCAAGGACTTGTTCATCGAGACCAACCCGGTGCCGGTGAAAGCGGCGTTGGCGATGATGGGCCAGATCGAAGAGGAGTACCGGTTGCCGCTGGTGCCGATGAGCGCAAAGAATCGTGAGACCTTGCGGGCGACGATGAAGGCAGTCGGCGTATTGAAATGAAACGTGAAAGGTGAACTCACGCATCGCGTTTCACGCATCCCGCATCACGCATCACGTATGACCAAGATCATCATTACCGGCTCCAAAGGCCGCATGGGGCAGGCGCTGGTCGCCTGCGCCGCCAATCATTCGGAGCTGCAAATCGTCGGCCAGATCGACCAGGGCGACGACCTGCGGTCGGTGATAGGGCAGGGGGATGTGGTCATTGATTTCAGCTCCCACAGCGCGACACCGGCTATCGCGGTGCTTTGCGCGGCACACAAGAAGGCCATGGTGGTCGGCACGACAGGGCATTCGGATGAGGGGAAAGCTCAAATTGCGAATTGCCAATCCCAGATTCCCATCGTTCTCTCCTCAAACTTCTCCACCGGTGTGAACACGCTGTTCTGGCTGACGCGCAAGGCGGCGGAGATTCTCGGGCCGGGCTTTGACGTGGAGATCGTGGAGATGCACCATCGCCTGAAGCGCGATGCCCCGAGCGGCACGGCCAAGACCTTGGCCGAGATTCTGGCGGCGGTCCGGCATCAGCAGTTTGACAAGGTCGCGCGCCATGGCCGCGCCGGTATCGTGGGCGAGCGCACAACCGAAGAGATCGGTATGCATTCAATGCGCGGGGGCGATGTGGTGGGTGACCACACGGTGATATTCGCCGGGATTGGCGAACGGGTCGAACTAACGCATAAGGCCTCCAGTCGCGAGACTTTCGCCAACGGCGCCTTGCGCGCCGCACAATGGGTGGTGAAGCAAAAGCCCGGGCTCTATGACATGCAGGACGTGCTGGGATTAAAGTAGGACAGGCGTCCCGTCTATTCCATGCGATGCCTCGCTGTGGCCGCGTTCAAACCAAACCTTCGCGATGCGGCGGTTGGCAAGCCGCCGGCCCGGTGCCAATGAACCAGGCCTCACTGGTAATTATCGCGCTGGGTTCCAATCTGGTCGACCCGCGCCGCAATGTGCTTCAGGCGATGGAGCGACTGCAGGAGCTTTCTGAGCGTCCCTTGCTTAGGTCTTCGCTCTGGCAAACCACCCCGGTGGATTGTCCGCCGCGGTCGCAGGATTTTGTGAATGCGGTCGTGGGGCTGGTGCCGCAAGAGGGCGAGACGCCGGAGACGTTGCTGGCCAAATTGCAGGAGCTGGAGATGCAATTTGGCCGCCGACCGAAGGAGGTGTTAAACGAGCCACGCCCGCTGGACCTGGATTTGATTGCGTTTGGGTGCGAGACGCGCACCGCGAGGGAATTGACGCTGCCCCATCCCCGAGCGCACGAGCGGCGCTTTGTGCTCGAACCGCTCAGCGAAATCACGCCGGAATTAGTGCTGCCCGGCCAATCGGAGAGCGTGGCCCGGTTGCTGCAGCGATTGCGACTGGACCCGAGCATGCGGAAACTCGAGTAGCCCCGAAGAGCATTCTCTCTTCCCATGCGGGCGGCAGGGGAGGACGGAAAAGGCGGCTTACCCTGCGACGGCGGCTGCCAACTTCGGCGCCGGCTGCTTGGTTGCCGGCGGGCGGAAGAACAGGGCCAGCACAACGGCGGCCAAGGTCGCCGCGGTCAGGGGCACCATGAACAGACTCCGGAAGTTGGTAATGCTGTCATGCGTGAAGACTGACTGCATCAGATAAGGGCAGACCGAGTTCGCGACCAAGGCCCCAACACCCAGGATGACCGCGTTGAACAGTCCTTGCGCGCTGGCGCGCACGTCTTTTGGGAAATACTCGTCCACGAAGATATAAACGGTCGCGAAGAAGAACGCATAGCAGATGCCATGCAAGAGCTGGATCACGATGACCGCGGGCGGATTCGGGGAGAAGGCATACACCGCAAAGCGCGCTGAGTGTCCGAGAATGCCGATGACCATCGTCCACCGCCAGCCGAGCCGTTTAAGGGTAGCGCCGATCATAACCATAGTCAGCATCTCAGAAATCTGGCCCAGGCTCATCACCGGCATGATCCAGTTGCCGGAGATGCCGACGCCGCCTGCCGCGGAACTGGTCCCCAGGAACACGCCCGTCCAGTTGAAATAACTGTAAAGCACGAACGAGTCCACAAACGTCACGATCCAAAGCACCAACACAAACGGGTGCTTAAGCAGCTTGACCGCTTCGAGCCAGGCAAAGCGGTCGGCGCCGCTCGCCACCTTCTTGGGTGGGGTGTGCGGCAACATCAGGCTGTAGCCCGCGAGAACCAGGGAGACAATGCCGGCAACGATGAAGGTCCAACGGGTAGCGCTCAGCAGCGCGTCTCCCGTTAGGCCCGAACTGAGCACGGTCCCGAGCCAGGCGATCAGGCCCTGGGGATTGGCCGCGTGGACTTTGTCCCAATCCACGAGGATGAATGTGAACGGCCACGCAGCGAGAACCCACCCAATGCTGCCGCCGACGCGCACCAACCCGAACTCCTTCTGCGGGTCTTTCATGTTGGCAAAAGCGATGGAATTCGCAATGGATAGAGTCGGCACGTACAGCAGGCAATGCACGAGCATTAACCCGAAGAAAGGCCAGAACGACCGGGTGAACGCCAACAGGAGAATCACAATTCCGCCCACGAGGTGGCTGAAGGCGAGGAATTTCTCCGCGGCAAAATGACGGTCCGCGAATTGGTTGCTGAAGAACATGCCGATGATGGCAGCGATGGGGAAGGCATTGAGTATCCAGGACTGCTCTGCGGGCGTAAACTTGAGGCTGGGAAGGTAGCCGTAGATCAGAGGCAACCAGCACCCCCAAATGAAAAACTCCAGCACCATCATTAGGAAGAGTTTGAAGCGGATCGGATTATTCATAGCACGATTGCGAGCCAGCATAAGAGGAGCGCCAGCGGCGACGCAAGCGCGGATGCGCGGATGCGCAGAGAGGCGGTCCCCATTCGGCTCTCGACGCTGCGCTCGCGGCAGGGTATTTTTTGGGCGATGCGAGCCGCATTTAGAGATTTGCCACCGCTGATCCTCGCCTCGGCTTCGCCGCGGCGATCGGAGCTGTTGCGCCAGTTGAGCCTTGATTTCAAGGTCGTACCGGGCAATGTGCCGGAGATTCATCACGACCAGTTGACGGCGCGAGAACTATCTCAGGTCAACGCCTATCGCAAAGCGCGCTGCGCCGCAAAGAGATTTCCCGACGCGCTGGTGCTGGGCGCCGACACATTGGTACATCTCGATACGATGCTGTTCGGCAAACCCGCCACGCTCGAGGAGGCCCATCAGATGCTGGAGAGGCTGCAAGGCCGCACGCATCAGGTGGTCACGGGCATCTGCCTGCTGCACCTGCGCAAGCATCGCCAGGCGGTTTTCGTGGAGAGCACGGCGGTCACATTTCAACCCCTGGACGCAGTGAAAATTCGGCGCTACCTCAACCGCGTGAACCCACTGGATAAAGCGGGCGCCTATGCGATTCAGGAGGAAGGCGATTTGATTGTGGAGAAGATTGTCGGTTCCTACACGAATGTCGTGGGCTTGCCGCTGGAACGGCTCAGGGCGGAGCTAAACGTCTGGGCGGGCGCCTGAAGGGCGTGGCTGAGGATCGCGTCGTCGGTGGGGGAATCACTTGCCGCTTTATGCTCCCAACGCAGACAGGAGGTCAAAAACAGCGCCGCCGGCAATCCTCGCCGCTCACGATTCACGCATCACGCATCACGCATCACGTTTCACACCCGGCTCAATTCCTGCCAAAGATATGCGCTCATCAACTGCCCCTTCGCGAAGCAACCCAGGTCGAACTTCTCGTTTGGTGAGTGCGCGTTGTCGTCGGGCAAACCCAAGCCCAGCAGCAGTGAGTCAGCGTGAAGTATCTTTTTGAAGTCGTTAACAATGGGAATCGAGCCGCCTTCCCTCATGAGCACGGGTTCGTAACCGAAGGCCGACTTCAGCGCGCGCAGGGCCGCCTGCGCTTGCGGGCTGGTGGGTGACACCAGATAGGGCTCCGCTCCGTGGCCGGCCTCAAATTCCAGGCGCACGGTCGGCGGGCACAGCTTTTCCAGGTGTTGGCGCACCCGCTTCATGACCTGGTTCGGGTCTTGCTTGGGCACCAGCCGGATGGTGATCTTGGCGCGAGCCCACGCCGGTACAATCGTCTTGCTCCCTTCCCCCTGGTAACCGCTCGTGAGGCCGTTGATCTCCAAGGTCGGCCGGGCGGAACGCTGTTCGATGGGTGTGAAGCCACGCTCGCCAAACAGCTTCGGCACCCCGAGAAACTTCTGATACTCGCTGGCTTTGAACGGCAGCCGCGCAAATTGCTTGCGCTCATAGGCGGACAGAGGCTGGACCCCCTGATAGAAGCCGGGGACAGTTACACGTCCATCCTTGTCGCGCAGTTTTCCCAGCAGTTGGCACAGGGCCATGGCCGGGTTATCCACCGTCCCGCCGAAGATGCCCGAGTGCAAATCCCGCGCTGGACCGTGCAACGTGATTTGGAAACTGACAATGCCCCGCAAGGCATAGGTTAGCGCCGGGTGCTTTGGTGTCGGCATGCCCGTGTCGGAAATGACTATCGCGTCGCAACCCAGTTCGGCCCGGTGCTCCCGCAGAAAGGCGGCGAGGCTGCTGCTGCCTACCTCTTCTTCGCCTTCAATGACGAAGGTGATATCGCATGGCAGCTTGGTTCCGGTCTTGAGATAGGCCTCCACCGCTTTAAGGTGCGCCAGGTTCTGGCCTTTGTTGTCGCATGCGCCACGGCCAAAGAGCGCCCCGTTGCAAACGCGCGGCTCGAACGGCGGCGACTTCCAAAGCTCCAGCGGCTCAGGCGGCTGCACATCGTAATGCCCATAAACCACGAAATGCGGACGACCTGCGCCTTTCGATTTCGCGCGGGGCGTCTTAGCAACCACGATCGGGTGGCCCTTGGTGGGGCAAAGCCGCGCCTCCAAGCCGATCGCGCGGCAGTGCTTCACGACCCACTCCGCGCAGGCGCGCAAATCCCGGCGATGTTGAGGCTGTGCGGAGACGCTGGGGAACCGCACGTACTCGCAGAGTTCGGCGATAGCGCGCGACCGGTTCTCTTTCAGGTAGTTAATAACAGCTTGCATCGCAGGCGTTGTAGCAGAGACAGTTACTCAATGCAATCACTGCCGACTGTTCTGCTCAAGCCGGGCGAGGCCGACCGCATCCTCGCCGGCCATCCGTGGCTCTATCATGGTTCCGTGCTCCGGCTTACGCAGCCTGTGGCCGATGGCGAGCTCGTGCAGGTCAAAGACCATCGCCAGCGTTTTCTGGGCACGGGCTTCTATAATTCGCGATCGAAGATCAACGTCCGTGTCCTTTCCCCGGATCGAATCGAGCCGAACCGGGCGTTCTTCGAGGAGCGGATTCGCGCCGCTTTGGCAGTCAGGCAGCGGCACATGCCGGCGGCTACCTCGTTCCGCGTCGTCAATGCCGAGAGCGACTTCCTCAGCGGACTCATCGTGGACAAGTACGAGGACGTGCTGGTGGTGCAGATATCCTCGCTCGGTATGGACCAGCGGAAGCCGGTGATCGTCGCCGCGCTGCAGGCGATCTTCTCTCCCCGGGCGATCGTTGAGCGGGGGGAGCTGTCCTCGCGCAAGTTTGAAGGACTGGCGGATGCGAACGGCGTGTTGGCGGGGACGCTCGAAGGCCCGGTGCCGATCAGCCTGAATGGGTTGCGGTTCGAAGCCGATGTGTTTACGGGCCACAAAACAGGTCTGTATCTGGACCAGCAGATGAATTACCAGCGCGTGGCCGAATTGGCCAAGGGCGGTCAGGTGTTGGATTGTTTCAGTTTCCTAGGCGGATTTGGACTGCACGCAGCCCGCGCCGGCGCTGCGCATGTGCATATGCTCGACCAGAGCGCCGAGGCTATCGCTGCCGCTACTCGCAACGCGGCAGCCAATAATTTGGCCGAGAAATGCTCCGCCGAGGCGGTCAACGTCTTCGACTGGCTTAAGGCGCAAACTATGACCCAGCCCCACGAGAAGCTCGTCCCGCGATGGGATTTGATAGTGCTCGACCCGCCCTCTTTTACGCGAAACCGCGCCTCCGTGCCCGACGCGTTGCGCGGTTACAAGGAGATTCACCTGCGCGCCCTTAAGCTTCTCAAGATCGGCGGGACCCTGGCCACCTTCTGCTGTTCGCACCATGTGGATGCGGGGCTATTCCAGGACACCGTTCTCTCCGCCGCGTTCGATGCCCACCGCATTCTACGCCGCGTCGCCACCTACTCGCAATCCCCCGACCACCCGATCATCCCGATGATCCCCGAGACGGAGTATCTCAAGGGATTTGCGTTCGAAGTGGTGAGGTAGCCGGGGATGTGTCGGGGGGACGAGTGTCCCCGCGAGCCCTGATTCTCGCCGATTGCTGCTATGGTTTGGGCTCGCTTCGCTATCTTCTGTGGCCCCTGCTGCTCCAACCCTGCACCAGACCGTCCTGCGGGCCGCGCGGGAGCGTCACGGGAGCGTCACGGGAGCCTCGCCGTAGTACCTCTTATCCGCGATAAGAGGTACTACGGCGAGGCTCCGGGGAGGAGACGGGCCTATAGGTGGGAATAGGCCGCCAGAATAGCGCGGATCGCGGGACGAGTGGCCTGGCTTTTTGGGGAGCCAGGCCGGGTGGTGGAGGGTCACCGAGACGCGGAAAACCGGCAAAGAGCGAGGGCCAGGGCGCGGTCCGGCGCCGATTACTTCAGGCAGACACACCTCCGGCACGGTTCCTGGTTCCTCGCTGTTTCCGGCTGAATAGGCAAAGCAGCGGACGGGGCTTACCAGGAGTTGCCTGAGCATTCCCGACCAGCCGGCTTGGCTCTGGGCAATCCCGAAGGGATTGGATCACTCAGCCCAGAGTTGCGAGCAGCGAGCTACCCTGGGAAAGCCAGTTCATTGCCTTCATCAACCCTGAAAGGGTTGTATCCGAGGCCTGCCCATAAACCCGCGGCTGGGCCGCACGATACAACCCTCTCAGGGTTGGTAACGCCGCGCGCTGAACACCCACGGTGGCTCGCTGCTCGCAACCCAGGGCTGGATGACACAATCCCCTTGGGATGGGGGAGGCGGTGGAAGGCCTTTGACACCCATTCGCTTCCCCAGCGGTTTCGCATGAGTTTTTGAAAAACCCCACCTGCGCCAGTGTTTTCAGGGCTGTGAGCACTTTCGCATTTTGACTTCATTTTCTTTTTTGTTGACCCCGGAGGCGTTTTGCATATCCT
>Ga0182014_10003025_pt1 | contig 20604 bp, 18 predicted proteins | sample 612S2DmetaG_FD_120489 | JGI IMG/M metagenome (GOLD analysis project Ga0182014, IMG submission 120489) | Permafrost microbial communities from Stordalen Mire, Sweden - 612S2D metaG | ecosystem: Environmental > Terrestrial > Soil > Wetlands > Permafrost | place: Sweden: Stordalen | collected... | reverse complement strand
CGTCCGAAACTGTCCAAGACTTGATCTGCGCCATCTTGAGGCAATTTTCGCCCAGCTATGGCACTCCCCGACAACAGAATCTGCGACAGGAATCATGCTAAACACTATTTACGGATAAGCTCTTAGGTTTGTTCTCCTGGGAACCTCAATCTTGACCTCAAGGCCGTTGTTGCCGTGCTGGAGATGAGGGCCCTCGATCGACAATTTGCCGCCATTCGCTGTCGGCGAAAAATGAATAGCGATATTCGTGGCGGTTTCGTCGCTGTTCGCCGAGCAAGAGACATGAATCTCTACCTGGTCGGTGCCAACGATGTGAAGTCCTGCGGGCTTCGAATCGATCATCAGCATGGCCCTGGGTTGTAGAGGATAGCTGACGGTTTGGCTGCAGGGGGTCTTTGTCTGGGCAAATCCGGCGATATTGTAGGCGAGGAGAGCCGCGCACGCGGCACAACAAACTGATCTCATCCTGTCACCTACGCAGGTCGCGTCCTATTGGTCCCCGATCGCTAGCGGACGAATGGCTCGGTTCTGCTCGATTCCCGTCAATCTGTCGCCAGCCGCTCGGTAGCGGCTCTGTCAACAGCAGATCGGGATTGTGTACTACTTCGCTATTTCCGAATTGGCGGTGACACACCCAAAAACCGGTCATACGTCAGTTTGAAATTTCATTGTTGGTAGCAATCTTCTTAGGAAGCAGAGCCGAAAGGACAAGAAGAAAGACCACGATCCAGAGGCACTTATCCAATGCCTTGTCTGTGCCCCATAGGGTGTCTGCGTTCAATCCCCCTCCATAGACACGGACTTCTGCGTATACATGCGCGATGAGAAGTAGTACCGCCGTGATTGCCGTAGCACGCAGGGACCAGATGGCTAGAAGCAAACATGGTGCTAGAAGCGTCCATGCGAAGGTGTGTGGCCAACACTCGATTCCGGGACAAAACCCCATGAAGACCGTACCCAAAAAAGACACATAGAGGCTAATCGGGACGGCAGGAGCAAACACGAGCCACCGAGCCTGCATCGCTTTGTTCATGCCAGCAATGCTAGGGCCTCCATCCCATCCAGTCGATGTTAATCTCGCCTGATCATGCGAACTTCTCGTTCCTGTCCTCGTTCAGCGCAGTTTGCGAGCGGATCGTCGGCGATACTTCCGTGACGTGATCTGGCTCACGTCACGTCAGTGTGACCGGTGATACGGCCAGAGTCTGAATTTTGGGGCAAACCCCGTGAACCAGACGTTAACGTAAACTTTAATGAACGCCGGTACTCTAAATCTGGCTTTCTCTATGCTGTCAACCAGAGGCGAACTATGCTGCTGCGCTGAGGATCGCGCTAGCCCGAAAGGATTTATGCTATGTTCCTCCGGAATTCCACTGTGCCGGAAGACCCCGAAACCATCCAACGGAGAAAGTGACCGATGAGAAAAGAGAATACGTTCACGCGACGAGAGGCGATGCAGGCGATGGCGGCCGTTGCTGCCTCCGCTGTGGCGCCGCCGAGCGCTTTTGCGGCCGGGCCGGCAAAGAATGCGGAAATCGGCTGGCCGGGGGCAAGCGGGCAGAACCGGGAGCGGTTGCAGGGGTTCAATGAGGACTGGCGGTTTCATCGCGGGGAGATCGAGGGAGCTGAGGCTGCGGAGTTTGGCGATTCCGATTGGCGCCTCCTCGACGTTCCTCACGATTGGAGCATCGAGGATCTTCCCAGCGACCGGGACTCGGGCATTGGAACTCTCTGGACAGAGGCGGCCATTCCTGTCCGGACGGGTCCTTTCGATAGGTACGTGAGCGAAGGCGAGGGCGCAACGGGTTGGACGGTAGGCGGAGTGGGCTGGTATCGGAAGAGGTTCCCCCGTCCACAGTCCCTGTCGCCGGGCGGCAAAGCCGAACTGCGCTTCGAAGGCGTCTACATGAATTGCGACGTATGGCTGAACGGCGTGCATCTTGGCAATCACCCGTATGGCTATACCGAGTTTGCTTTCGATCTGACGCCGCACCTGAGAGCCGGCCAGAATACGATCGCGGTTCGCGTCAACAACGCGGGACGCAATAGCCGCTGGTACTCGGGTTCGGGGATCTTTCGGAAGGTCTGGCTTTCGGTCGCGGGCGAGTTGCGGATTCCCGCGCACGGAGTTTGCGTCACTATGCCGGAAGTGACGGCGGACACGGCCTTGGTGAAACTGGCGATCACGCTTGAGAACGGCGCGGCAGCAGCCAGGGATGCCAGGATCCGGGCGCGCTTGATCGATGCCGCAGGCGCGGTTGCCGGAGTTGCGGATGCAACGCTCACGGTGGCCGCGGGCGCAACCTCAACCGCTGCCTGCCCGGTGCGGCTGCAATCGCCGCACCTGTGGTCACCTCAAACCCCGAACCTCTACCGCGCAGAGGTCTTCCTGGAAGCCGATGGAAAGGCAGCCGATTTCACCACTGTGACCGTGGGTGTGCGCAAGATTGAGATCGATGCGCAGGGGCTGCGCGTCAACGGAGAGACGGTGAAGCTGCACGGCGGCTGCGTCCATCACGACAACGGGCCGCTGGGATCGAAGGCGATCCCGCGCGCCGAGGAGCGGCGCGTCGAGCTTCTCAAGGCGAACGGGTTCAACGCCATTCGCACCAGCCATAATCCTCCGTCCCGCGATTTTCTCGACGCGTGCGACCGGCTGGGCATGCTGGTGGTCGACGAGGCCTTCGACTGCTGGGAAGCCTTCAAGAATCCCGACGATTACCACCTGTACTTCGATGACTGGTGGCAACGCGATCTGGAGAGCATGATTTTGCGCGATCGCAATCATCCCTGCGTGATTCTCTGGAGCATCGGCAATGAGGTAAACGAACGCGCCGAGCCGCGCGGGGTGGAGATCGGCAAGAAACTGCAAGCTCTAGTTCACCAGTTGGACCCCACGCGCAAGGTGACGGCGGCCATCACCGCCCCCTACGAGCACCCCAACATGACCTGGCAGGATATGCAGCCTGCTTTCACGTACCTCGACGTCGGAGGGTACAACTACCAGATTGGCGACTACGAGAACGATCACAAGAAATATCCGGAACGTATCATCTTCGGGACCGAGTCGTTCCCGACCCAGGCATTCGCGGTTTGGCGCGCCGTGGAAAGCGATAGCTGGGTGATTGGCGACTTTGTGTGGACGGCGATGGACTACTTGGGCGAAGCGGGGGTGGGGCGTGCCGGCATCAGCCGCGGTCCGGCGCGGTTCGGAGCGCCTCCTTCGTATCCGTGGTTCAACGCGTATTGCGGCGATATTGATCTGATTGGGGACAAGAAACCGCAATCGTACTTCCGTGACGTGGTGTGGCGGCGAAGCAAGGTGGAGATGGGGGTACAACGTCCGGTTCCGAAGGGCTGGACAGAGCACGACAGCGGATGGGCATGGGGCGACGAGTTGCGCAGTTGGACTTGGGCCGGATACGAAGGCACGCCGATGACGGTTCGCGTGTACACGCGCGGCGATCGGGCCAAGGTGTTCTTGAATGGCAAGGAGGTCGGGTCAAAGGACCTGACAGAACAAGATGCGCTCAAGGCGGAATTCACGGTTCCCTACGCCCCCGGCGAATTGAAGGCGGTCGCCTTTGAAAATGGAAGGGAGATAGGATCCATCGGCTTCAGGACTACGGGCAAAGCGCACAGGCTGAAGATGAGCGCGGACCGGCTGAAGGTGAGAGCGAGCCGCGACGAGCTGATCTATGTGACGGCAACGGTGGTCGACGACAAAGACCAGACGCTTCCGGATGCGGTGGTCCCGGTGTCGTTTGCGGTGAGCGGGGCGGGCGAAATTGCAGCGGTAGGCAATGCGAATCCAAAGGACGTAGCCAGCTTCCAGCACCCGAAACGGAACACCTTCCACGGAAGATGTTTGGCCATTGTGCGGCCGACGGGAAAGGCTGGAGTGGTTGAGGTGCGGGCTGAGTCGCCGGAGCTCGGATCCGCAATCCTACGGTTGGATGTGACCGGGTGATCCGATGAAAGGTTGAAGGAGCGTGACCATGTGTAAGAAGTTGTTGATCCTAACATTAGCGGCAGCGGCAGTGTTGTCTCCTGCGGCCTTGAAGGGTACAGTCGCTGTGGACGGTCACTTTGATGATGGTGCGATTGGTGTGGACGGTTTACAGAGACCTCAACCAGTGGGTACAGTCATTGTGGACGATCACTTTGATGATGGTGCGATTGGAACCAACACCAAGGGTATAGGTACGGGATTCAACTCAGTGGAGAAGACGGGCGGCACCGTTACGGAGTCAAACTCATTTGCACACCTTAACAATGCCATTAACGGTGCGGCTCGATCGGTGATTGCGTCCAAAGACGGCATCGTCCTGGGGCCCGGTGTCGCTCGTTTTCAGTTCAAAGGAATCACCTTCGCCCGGGATACGGCCAATACAGGCACCGGAACTTGCGGCCGGACCGCAGTGGGCGTCAGGGGCAATAACACTGCCGAGGACGTGCATACTGCCGGCGTAGCGAATGGTTTTTGGATTCAGTTTGAAAGCGGCGATATCGGCGAGGCCAACACCTCGTGGAGCGGCATATCGACCCTGTTTTACGAATCCAGTGCCCATGTCAAAACAGTGCTGGCAACCTGGAGGTTCAATACACTGAGCTGGCATCACAACGATCCCGCCACAATGAACTTCAAGCCGGTCCTGGATGTCACTTTGGACCTCAGCGCCAACGGTTATTCGCTGACCATCAAAGGCGACACAATCAGTAGTGTGACGGGTTCGCTGTCCAACAGCTATGAGTCAGCCCGCATCAAGAACGAGTTGACCAAGGGCTACGCTTTCGCTTACAACCAAGGGGAAGCACCCGGCCTCGACATGTCGATCGATGAAGTTATCATCAGTTCTGTTGTTCCGGGGTCGGCCCGTGTCCTGAATCCGCGTGATGCGGCTACGGATGAATTCGGGTTCGGTCTGCCCGCCGCAAAGCCGAATACCGCGTCGTTCCGTCCTGTGGCCGAGTTAGTGTCTCCGAGAGTTTCACCTTGTCTCCGAAATCGAGATAGGTCAGCTTCTGCCGCTCGGAATCGAGAATGGCGAGGCCAGTGTCGGGATTGACGATACCGCACAGGTTCGGTCCCGACTTCGCTTTGAGAAAGACGTGCTCCCAGAAGTAGCCGAGCTTGCCCTTGTCCTTACCGGTGATGAAGAAGGCGGGTATCTATAGCTCGTTCCTCGCGGTGTCCGCACCGCTGCTTTTTAGCTCTTTATGGTTCTTCGGATGTCCGCGTCCGCCGCACCTGGGCGACGGCAAAGCGGCTGGCTGCGCTTGGTGGCGGCTGCGAGTCAGGTATCGAGCGTCACAGTCGAGCCCCTCATTTGGGAGTAGGTTCGGCCCCAGTAGCACCTTCCCCAGAACTGCCGCGATGGCCCCTTGTTAGCAAGGGGCTTTCGTGTTGCTGGGGCTGGTGTCCGCTGGTTGACCTGGGCGACGGTGGGCGCGGGGTTCGAGCGCGGCGGTGGGGGCTGGGCGTAGGGCTGGACGGGTGGCGTCGGGCCGTCGCGACAGAACCCGCCCAGCCCGGAGACCGGCGCGGAGCTTGCGCGGGAACGGCGGCGGGATGTGGGGCGGCCTGGCGGCAGCCAGGGGACGCTGCGAAGCAGCGGGCCTTTGCGGGGAAGACCGCGCGGAGCGCGGCCTTCATCCAGTGGCGAGGGCTATTACTTGACGAGTAACTTCCGGTTAGGCAGTTACACGCCCGGAACTCGAACTTTTGGCGTTCCTTGTGCTTTCGGCGGGCGTGTGGATGATGCAATAAGACCGGAAGCCAAACCTCGAACGGAGCTATTGCACTGTGATAGAGACCGTTCCTGTTCGGGTAAGGGCGCCGGAAGTGCCCGTCACGATAACTGTGTAGTTGCCCGCCGTGGTGCCGGGATTGCCTACTGCGCTGCAGCCCCCCCTCCGCCACTACCACCGCATGCCAGAAGACCGCCGGTGAAAGTGCTGAGGAGCGCCAGCATGCCGAGCCTCGCCAGCCAGCGCCTCCGCCGCGCTGGAATACCAAACAGCAGCACCCAAGCCAGAATCGTGCCACCCGCCGCATGCCAGGGAACTCCCTTATGCCTCACATTGGCCGCACTGCAGCTGCCGTTGGTAGCTGCCGTAGTGTTCACGGTCAACGTGGCCGTTTGCGCCGTGGTGCCGCTGATCGTAACCGAAGCTGGGATGCTACACGTGGCCGGATCAGTGGCTGCGCTCGCACTAAACGCACAACTCAAACTGACCGTGCCGGTAAATCCGCTCGTCGGAGTTACGGTGATTGTTGAGGTGTTTCCGCTGGTTGTGCCAGGGGCGACTGTGACCGCGGTACCGGTGACCGTGAAGCTGGGCGGCAGATTGATGGTGTAGGTCGCGCTGGCAACGGCACTGTTGGAATATCCGCTGGCTGTCGCAATCACCTCCAGCGTTTCTGTCGACGATACCGTGATCGCGCCGCTATACACCGTCGAGCTGGTCGTCGGAGTGGTTCCATCAGTTGTGTAATAAATGGTCGTGTTAGGGGTCGTGTCGGAGATCGATACCGTTTGCGGCGAGGTGTAGGTTCCCGCCGCGACACTGAAGGCCGGAGCGGCCGCCGAGGGAAGATTGAGAGTGTAAGTCGCGGTTGCTACCGCGCTAACAGCGTAGCCGTTGGCCACTGCGATTGCCGCCACTGTCTCCGACGACGACACAGTGATCTGGCCGTTATAAACAGATGAGCTCGCGCTAGGCATCGTTCCGTCTGTCGCGTAGTAGATGACCGCACCTGGGGTTTGATCAGAGATGGTCAACGTCTGCGCCGAGGCATAAGTTCCTGCGGCCAAACTGAAGGATGGCATAGCCGCAGACGAAGGGGGAGGTGTGGTTGGTGGCGCTGCGAGGCTGTACTGCCACAAGTCATTGAGATAGCCGCCATTGCCTTGGGCGTCGTCGCCATAACCTCCGAAGAGCCACAAATTGCCGCTGCTATCAGTCCAGGTGGCCGCAGAATAACGGGCTCCAGGAGCGTTCCCGGAGGCGGGAGTGCCCAATGTGCCATAAACTCCTGGCTGTCCCCAGGCGCCACAAATGCCAGAGTTCGTTTTCAAGCAAGTGACATCGACACTTCCGCCCATCCATGCCCACTCGTTGATCGAGGGCTTGAACTCCCAAAGGTCGTTGAGCATCCCTGCACCAGACAGTGAATCAGTCGCCTCGCCAGATCCGCCAAGGAGCCAGAAGTTGCCGTTCCTGGCGGTCCACGCGTCGCGGGAGATTGAATGATTCACATCGGCAAATCCCGCTGCAGGTCCGGCGTTTGAGTTCGACGAATAGCGGATTGGAACTATAGATTGCATCTGCCGAACTGCCGATTCCGCTTGCAGTGTCACAGGGGACCGGGATGTAGATTTCAGGATTCTGGGGATGCCCACATTCCTCGACACCGTTGAAGACAATTCCTGAATGATCGATCTGGGGAAGCCCACGGCCGTCGTACCCGGCCAGTCGGATCCCGGCATCTTCCAACGGAAGAATCAGGCGCTCGAAATCGAGCGCAATTCTCACGAATAGGCTACTCTCGATCTCTTCCTCGCAGTGCCAGTAACGGTGGTAGCCCATCGTCGACAAGTCCCCATCAGTTTGGACGAATTCGTGCAGGTTCAATTGGTTTGTTCAATCTCTTCACGCTTAAGCAGGCACCGCTTGTTCCCTGTGAACAACTCTCCCCAAACTTCGGGGTCCATGTTCTTTTGGACCTAATGTACCCACATGCAGCCGACAACTTGCTGTTTCCACGTCCGGTGGTTTACCAGTCTGCCATTGCGGAGTACCTGACGCGGAATCGCTCCGGTTGTGGTGTCCTGGTGAATGACGCCATGGAACAGCACGCAACCGTCGTCGGCATACACGGTGAAGTCGTCCCCCTCTTCCAGGTACTGAAGACCCTCATACTTCCAATGCCCATCCTCGGTAACAAAGCCGTCTTCCTGCATCGCACACCAGCCACCTTCCGTGCCGGTTTCACTGAAGAGGAAACAGACTCCCTTCATCTCTTTCATCATCTGATCACTCTCCCTACGCTCAATAAGTCTGCAGATTCTGGCTCGACAATCCTTAGAGATCGACGATTCGTATCATGCCTGCGGGCTTCTCTGGCCGGTACTGCTCGTTGAGGTACGCCGCGTTAACAAACCGAGTGGTTCCGTTGTCAAAGGTCCCCGCTCCTCCGTGAATATGACCAAAGATATGGAGCTTGGGCTTTATCTCTTCCACGGCTTTGAGCAATTCCTCGCACCCAAGATGCTCACCACCGGGTTCGATCTGATCGAGTATGCCGAATGGGGGGCCGTGAGTAATGAGCACATCCAGGTCGTGCGGAATTTGATCCCAGTACTGGGCAGCTGCACCGCGGGGATACATGAACGCCCAGTTCAGGAATTCCGGTGTATATGGCGATGCCCAGAAAGACACGCCGTCGATCGTTACACCCGTGTTCTCAAGGTAGGTGGCATTGGTCAACAGCTCTCGGGCTAGTCGTGGGGCCAGTTGGAACAGCCGATCGTGATTCCCTCCGCAGACCACACGACGCTGGATAGCCTGTTTCGCGAGCCAGTGATTAAATGAGAGTATTTCCTCCGGGTAAAGACCGGAGTTCATGAAGTCGCCGGCATGGACGAGAACGTCGCCGGCGGGAAGGCTACCGATGTGGTTGTGGAGTCCATGAGTGTCAGAAATTACGACAAGGCGCATTGATATTCTCCTTGGTGTGAAGACGCACTCGCCAACGTTGATGAGCATGACCAAGGTTTTGATGTCGTCGTCCCATGCGATGGCGTGCGACATTACGCCGCTTGTGGGCCACAGGTGCTTCAGTTAGCGAAAGAGTTCTTTCAGATATTCGGTAACAGGCGCTTTCGATTCCTGTGTCCGCTCCATTCGCTCACGTTCCCTTCAGAACAGTCTTGGTTCTGCTATCCTCCCTGAGACTTATTCCTTAGCTTGAAAAGTTCTTGCTCCGATAGAGATCTGAGAGTCCCCTGTCCCACCCTCGCTCTTGTTGCTCAGCTCAGATCAATTCTGCCTTCCAGTTGAGTTCCTGAATCCGCAGATCAAGCTCCCGATAGCGTTTGGCGAGCAGATCCGCATCTGCCCGCAGTTTCCCGACCGGCACGGTTACGACATACCGCAACTCAGATTTAGAGTACCGATCCCAGCGCGAGTTGGCGGCGCCGGCAACTTCTGAAAGGAAGTCGCGGCGCTTGCCCATCACGTCACGCTCGGCGATGACATCCGAGATGGTGCGCTCATTGTCGAACGCCGTCCGCGAATTTGTGCGGTTGATCGCGCTGATGAGATCGAGCAACCGCGCATAGATGCGATCCGTCTCCGACAGCAGCTCGCTCGGATCTTCAGACGGCTGTTCGCCTTCCTGAATGCGCGCCGAACGTTCCAGCCGGTCTCTGATCTCTTCGAGTCTCTTCTGGCAGTCGCTGCGCTCCGCCAGTGCTTCCGCTAACTTCATTCTGCCCCCTTTTCGAAACTTGTTCAGCTGGTTTAGGTGATAAAGTCCGCAATGCGAAGCCTGAAGAGGCAAGGTGCCTGGAAATACTACTTGCCGTTCTTCGTCACCATCCGAGTCAAGGCCGCCGTCGCGCCGAACCACAGGAGCACCGTCACCAATTCATGCAGGACGAACAGCGCGGCGCCCAATATCGTGAGGCTGAGCGCCGCCGAAGGCGTCCCCCGCCAGTGCATTCCAACCGCACAACCGACCAAAAGCAGCGAGAGGCTATAGATGAAAACCAAAAGCAGATTCCCGGATTGCATTTCCATCTTCATAGGTGGCTCCCTATAAGCTCAACGTGTTTATTGCCATGAGAGCGAGGATGGCCCCGGCGGCCAGGCCCACGCTCTCGCAATTCTGAGTTCTCGAGCCTGGACTCGGCAGTTACGCACATCAAATCGAATCATGAATTCACGGTAATTGACTGTGGGGGATTTTGGGGGAACCCTATTGGCAAAAGAAGGGCAAAGGAGGGTAAACAGGACACGGCCGAAAACGGTCTAACTCCAATATCTGGAGTAAGATAGGGTAAAGCAGCGTACTTGGTCGTAATAACGGGGATCGGCCTTCTAAGCCGGAGGTTGCGGGTTCGAACCCCGCCTTGCCTACCATCCTGGAATCGGTAGTTGGGATCTCCGGAAATTATTGACCACAAGGCGTCGCGAACCGATGCGTCGGTGCCCATTTTCTCCATGCGATTGTCCTGCCCTTGCTTCCGGTCCAACGCAATCGAGTGCTAGTCTTCTCGGGAGAACTCCACGGCCAATCTGTCGCGCTGAATGCAAAGAGTCGGGCAATCTTCTCTGGCAATGAGGCGCCCGCTCAAAACCCGGCGGACGCGACAACAGCAGAGAGCACGGCAGAATTGCGAGAAGCGCAACTATTATCAGCTTTGCTCTGCTCGGCGATTGAAAGGCGGCTACAAATTGAGATTCATATTTATATGCGTTCTTGCGATTGCCTGCATGGGCGTTTTTACAGCCCCGGTCCTTTGCCAGGCTCGCTACACCATTACCGACGAGAGAGCCTCGGGACCGGAATCGCCGCGGGTGGTTGTTCTGCACGACCATGTTGCCGGAGCCGAAGCTGCGATTGCGCCGTCGGAAGGCGGAGAACTGAGCAGCTTCAAGGTTACGTTCAAAGGCGAGCGGATTGAGCTTCTCTATCATGCGCGGGATTACGACCATAAAAGCGGCTTTCAGGGCAAAGGACCGCTGTTGTGGCCGGCAGTTGGGGCGCAGTTTCCGCCAGATACGCAGCCGAAAGAAAGCTGCGGCCTGGGATCGTTCACCGTGATGGGCAAGAGCTATCCGATGATGTGCCACGGATTCGCAAAATCTCTTCCATGGAAAGAGATCGGCCGCAACGCTGACAACCGCAGCGCGCGCGTAACGGTGGAGCTTGCCGCCTCTGATGTGACGCGCGAATCCTATCCGTTTGCCTTTCATCTCGAAGCGAAGTATGAGTTGATCGATGGACATCTCACCATCGACTATGTCGTCAAGTCAGACGCATCGAACAGCGGGCCGATGCCGTTTTCCATCGGCAATCATATTGCTTTCAAGATCCCCTTCCTTCCGGGAACCGATCCGGCAAAGATGCTCTTCGAAACCCAGAATACAATCCAACTGTTGCGAAATGCGGATGGATTCCTAAGCGGCGAACAGAAGGCGCGCTCGTTCTATACGCCGGAAGAGCTTGGCAGCTTCGATGCGCGCACCGCGCTCCCTCTCGGCGGCTACAAGAGCCAGCCGTTCTCGCGTCTCATCGACCCACAGGGAATGACGGTTCGGCTTACGCAGACATCCAGCACAACTCTGTCTGAACCGCTGGTCCGCATGAATGCCTACGGAGGGCCGAGCGTGGGGTACTTTTGTCCCGAGCCGTGGTTCGGCGTTCAGAATTCACTCAACACCGGCGCGGGTCTGGTGAAGATCGACCCCGGTGCGGCCTGGACGTGGCGCCTGGCTATTGAGGTTGAACCACCGTCTCCGCCGCCGGTTTCGCCGGACACAGGCATCGAGCGCGTCGCAGCGGGCTTCGGGTGGGCCGAAGGCCCAGTCTGGGTCAAGAACAACGGTGGTTACCTTCTCTTCAGCGATATCTACAACTCGCGCACCCTGAAGTTGGCCGCGCCGAACCAGTTGGAGATCTACCGCCGCTTCACCCATGGCGGCAACGGCAATGCCATGGATACGCAGGGCCGCTTCTACACCGCGGAGCGCGACGGTCATCGCGTTGTGCGAACCAACCTCGACGGCAGCGAAACTGTTGTCGCGAACCTATACGAGGGCAAGCGCCTGAACGCTCCCAACGACGTGGTCGTGCGGCGCGATGGACAGGTGTATTTCTCCGACCCTGACACGACGGCGGTTCTAGAAGAACGCGAACTTGGATTCAATGGGCTCTACCATGTCAACCCGCAAGGAAAGGTCATACTGATCGCAAAGATGCCTCGCCCTAACGGTGTGGCTCTTACGCAGGATGGCCGCACGCTCTATGTCGCGGACACGACGGAGAAAGCCATCTACGCTTACGATCTCGATCGGCAAGGGGAAGCATCGAACCGCCGCACCGTGATTAGCAACATTGAAGGCGCGCCGGACGGCCTGCGGGTCGCCGCAAATGGGAATCTCTATATCGCCTGCAAGGGCGTGGCAATCTACACACCGGAAGGCAAGCTGCTCAAGATGATCGATTTTCCCGAGACGCCGGCAAATGTCGCCTTTGGCGGCGACGACATGAAGACACTCTATGTAACCGCGCGCACGTCGGTCTATCGTGTCCGTGTTCCGGATCGAGGATCGGAGCAATAACGGCAGGCCCGATTGAGACATGGAGAGAGGTAGACTAATGTCAGGTGGCGCAGTTAATTCCCCAATGGAGAGAATCATGTTGCTTGGGCAGTCAATTCTGAATGGCGAACCTCACGAAGGAACCGGAGCGGCATTTCAGGGGTTTGATCCCGCCGCCGGCACTCGTCTCGATCCCGTTTATCGCTCCGTATCCGTGGACGATGTCGATCTTGCCGCGCGTCTTGCCGATGACGCTTTCGCAACGTATGGGAAGCTATCCGGCGCGGAGAAGGCCAAATTTCTGCGCCAAATTGCCGCGGGCATTGAAGCCATCGCAGCGGAGTTGGTGGATCGCGCACACCACGAGACGGCTCTGCCGGTACCGCGTCTGCAGGGCGAGGTGGGCCGCACCGTCAACCAGCTTCGGCTTTTTGCGCAGGTGGTTGAAGAAGGCTCCTGGATCATGGCGCGCATAGATCCCGCGCAGCCCGAGCGCAAGCCGCTTCCTCGCGCCGATATCCGCTCTGTGCTGCGGCCCCTTGGGCCTGTCGCGGTCTTTGGCTCGAGCAATTTCCCATTGGCGTTTTCCGTCGCCGGCGGAGACACAGCCTCGGCCTTGGCGGCGGGGAATCCTGTGATCGTCAAGGCGCATTCGGCGCATCCGGGGACGAGCGAGATGGTCGGACAGGTGATCGCGAACAGCGCGAAGGAGTGCGGGTTGCCGCCAGGGACCTTCGCGCTGATCTTCGGGTCGGGCTCCGTTGTCGGCTCCGCGCTGGTGGAGCATCCGAGCGTGAAGGCGGTCGGGTTTACCGGTTCGCTCCATGCCGGCAGGTCGCTGATGCAACTGGCGGCGGCGCGGCCGGAGCCGATTCCGTGCTACATGGAGATGAGTAGCACCAACCCGCTTATCGTGCTACCGGAGGCGCTGCGCACCCGCGCGCCGCAGATCGCCGAGGGTTTGTTCGGATCGTTTACGCTGGGCGTCGGTCAGTTCTGCACCAAGCCGGGACTGGTCTTTCTGCCGCACGACGCGGATGCCGATGCCCTCGTTGCGGGGCTGGTTGCGCGCGTCGAGCAGGCTTCGGCCGCGCCGATGCTGACCTCGGGCATCCACAAGAGCTACAAGTCGCTGGTGGCGGAGCGGGAGCAGGTTCGCGGGGTTGCGGTGCTGGCGCTGTCTTCGCCGGAGCCTGCCGGTTCCGTCAAAGCACCGCCGGCTTTGTTTGAGGTGAACGGGAGCGATCTGCTTCGCGAGCCGAAGCTGGCGGAGGAGATCTTTGGGCCGACTGCGCTCGTGATCCGGTATAAGGACCGCGCGGAGTTGTTGGCGCTGGCGCAGTCGCTGGAAGGGCAGCTTACGGCAACACTGCACGGAACCGAGGCCGATATTCTGGCGAATGCCGATCTGGTTGCGATCCTCGAACGCAAGGCCGGAAGGCTGGTGGTGAACAGTTTTCCCACGGGTGTGGAGGTTTGCCACGCGATGGTGCATGGGGGGCCGTATCCGGCAACGAGCGACAGCCGGACGACTTCAGTGGGCACGCAGGCGATCTACCGCTTTGCGCGGCCGGTGTGCTACCAGGACTTTCCGCAGGCGGCGCTGCCGGCGGAGTTGAAGAATGAGAACCCGCTGGGGATTTTGCGGCTGGTGAACGGGGTCTACACGCGGGATGCGGTGTAGAGCGGCGATGCTTCAGTGCGCCGGAATCTCTCCTGCTGACCTCTAAAGGAAGGATGTTTTGGCGGAGTCTCTTTCACAGCGGCCTGCTTCCCGAACAGAAGTGTTCCATCGCTCCTGCTTTGCGATGAACACCCGGTTTTCGATGGTCCTGGTGGGGATCGACTCCGACAAGACGGAAGCGCTGGCGGCCGGGGTTGAGCGCGATCTGCGTGCGTACGAACGGCTGATGAGCCGTTTCGATGCGGAAGGACCCATTTCGGAATTGAATCGCCAAGCTCGTGAAAGTGCGGTTCGTCCGCCGCGCGAACTGTGGGAGATTCTTCTCCTGTGCCGGGATTATTGGAAGCGAACCCGCGGCGCCTTCGACATTACCCTGTGGCCACTGAATCAACTGTGGCGTGAACACTCCGACCGCGGAGAGAAACCAACCGAAGATGCGATTGAGCAGGTGGCCCGGCGAGCCGGATTCGAGCGCCTCCATTTGAATGAAACCGATCGGACCATCCGCTTTGAGTCCGAAGGAATGAGCATCGATCTGGGCGGATTCGGCAAAGGCTTTGCGTTGGAACGTGTGGCCGGCATCCTTCGGACGCAAGGCGTGGAGCGGGCGTTCCTGAGTTTTGGCGAGAGTTCGATCGCGGTTCTTGGCTCTCATCCTCACGGGCCGGCATGGCCGGTGGGCATCGCCGACATGTTTCAGCCATCTGAGACCGTGCATACGTTTCATCTACGGGATGCATCCCTATCCACTTCCGGCACATCGCCGTACAATTGCATGGGCTGCGAGAGAGCGCTTGGGCAGGTCATCGATCCACGCACTGGCCGTCCGATCGAGGGCTACCGCAGTATGTCGGTTGCCAGCCCGAGCGGAATCGAGGCAGAGGTGCTTTCGACAGCCCTCCTTGTGACTCCGGAGCAAGAGCGGGCGGCGATTCTTTCAGGATTCTCCGATGTTTCTGCGGTTGAGATTGTTTATGATTCCAGCGCGGCAGGATTTGTTCCGCGCATCGAGTGGCACTATGGATTCTGATTCTTCGCTTTCATCTTCGACGGTTGAAGCAGGCCGCGCGGATCGGCGCGAATTCCTCAAGCGCCTGGCTGTTCTGGCCGGCTCTTCCGCGCTCATTGCGGATTTGCCGTGGTGGTCGCCGCTGCGCGCAGCCCCGGTGGGCGAGTCGCCGGCCGATCGCGTGCGTCTGGGCCTTATCGGCGTGGGCACGCGTGGAAACCTGCACATCGCGCATCTGTTGCGCACTCCGGGGGCGGAGATCGCAGCGCTTTGCGATGACTACGAGCCCCATCTGCAGGCCGGTTTGGCGCGGGTGAAAGGGGCCAAGGGCTTCTCCGATTACCGGCAGTTGCTCGGCATGCCCGGCCTCGACGGGGTCCTGATTGCGACGCCTCTCTATCTGCACGCGCGCATGTGCCTCGACGCGTTTTCCGCGGGCAAGCACGTCTTCTGCGAGAAGAGCCTTGCTTACACGATCGAAGAGTGCCAGGCCATTGCCGACGCCCACCGTGGCAGCAAGAAGGTTTTTCAGATCGGGCATCAGCGCATGTTCAGCCCCGCCTTTCTGCGCGCGCTTGAGATTGTGCGCAACGATGAGATTGGCCAGATTACGCAGATCCGCGCTTACTGGCACCGCAATGGCGACTGGCGCAACCCGGTGCCGGACCCCAGCCTGGAGCGTCGGCTGAACTGGCGGCTCTACCGGGCTTATTCGTGCGGGTTGATGACCGAGCTGGCCTCGCATCATATGCAGGTGGCCAACTGGTTTTTGGGGGCGCATCCGGTGTCGTGTGTGGGATACGGAAGCATCAACTACTGGAAGGACGGGCGCGAACTCTACGATAACGTCAACGTTGTGTACCGCTACGCGAACGGCACGCACGCCATCTACGACTCGCTGATCAGCAACGCGTTCTATGGCTTGGAGCTTCAAATCATGGGGCCGAAGGGAACCATCGAGGCGGAGACGGGCCGTGTGTATTCCGAGAGGCCCGCACCGGCGCCGGGCATCGTGCAACTCATCAACGGGCTGGAACACGGGTTCTTCGACACCGTTCCTATCGGCGGCCCGAGCTGGGTGCCGGACCTGAAGAAAGATACCAAAGGCAGTCTGCTTGTGACCGAGAAGACTACGGACGACGGAACAGCCATCTCGCTGGCGGCGTTTGCCAATGCGATTCGGCTGGGCCAGCCGATTCCGGGCATGATGGAACAGGCGTGCAGAGCCGGGGTCTGCGTCCTGATGGGGCAGGCGGCGATGGAACAGCAGAAGGAGATCGCCTGGCCGGAGGGCTTTAGAGAATGAAAGATATCGTGATCTCAGGACGGCGGATTCTTCGGGAATTGCTGATCTTCTCCGGCTGCTTTGTGGCGGCTCTTGCGGTCAACGTCTACTCGATTGTCCGCTTCGGGACGGAGTGGAAAGAGCTATTCACGACGCTGCACATCACGCTTGCGATTGCCGGGGTGTTCTTTGTTGTGTTGGCGTTGCTGCGGGCGGTTTTTGCCGGCGGCCGGCGGGTTCTTCGGCGGAGAGCGGGATAGCCCTTGGTTGGACGCGGGTGTTGCGGGTGCCATCCATCGAGCGCTTTTTGCTCGATGGGTGGGAGACCACAAACGCAAACCATCCGCCATCGGGCCTCTCCATCTTCCATTCTGTTTCTTATCAGTCCCCCACCGGCGTTTCCGACCCTCGGGCAATGAAACCTCGCCATTCTTTGACCCCGCGGCGTTTTTCGTTTCTGATCCCGCGTGCCCAAATCTGCGACAGCAAACGGGGTCAATGAATAACGGAATCAAACGGGAAACACGTCGTTCCTAAGGGCAACCAGCCGAACCTTTGGAACAAGTTTGTGTCGGCCTCGTTCGGGTTACTTCCGGATCGGTGACATCCAGGAAGAGTCGAACGGATATCCAGAAAGATACCGGAAGAAATCCTGTGGGATTTCAAGGGCGAAGCGCTTGGCTTGACTTAATCTTCGTGTCTTTGGGATGCAGGGCACAAGATGACTTCGGTTTGATAGCGACAGAAGAAAGAAGCAGCGATTCGTGTTCGCAGCTCCCGCGAATTGCTCAGCAAATTACTTCCTTCGCGGGCACGGACAACGACTGATTGTTTGTCTCCGAGCGATGCCAGCAAAAGACGTTTGGACCAGTTCGTTTAGCGTCGTAGAGCGCCAGGTCCGCCACTTTATAGAGACTTGCCTCCGTGTTGCCGTCATCGGGATATAGAGCAGCACCTATACTGCACCTGGCCGCGAGATTAGCGTCCTTGAAGGGTATCCCGACGGCGAAACTCTCGACGATTCGTCTGCAAACCACTTCGATTCCAGCTTTGTCACGAGCGGAAACCACCACGATGCCGAATTCATCGCCGCCCAGGCGAGCCGCGCAATCCGTTTCTCTTACCGCCGCCCGCAGCCACTTTGCAGTTTCAATCAACGTCACATCCCCTGCGTCATGGCCAAACTCGTCGTTGATCCGCTTGAAGTGGTCCAGGTCGATCAACAGCAGCCCGAAGGACTCGCCATGGCGGCGAGCCTGTGCCAATTGCTTGCGAAACTGTTCGGTGAACATGCGCCGATTGGGCAAGGAGGTTAGTACATCGTGGTAGGCGATCTCTTCGAGATGGCGGTGGCTTTCGACCAACTCAGCCGTTCGCTCGGCGACCTGCCGCTCCAGGGCTTCCTTCTGTGCCAACAACGCCCGCACACGAAACCACCACAGGGCGCGCATTAAGAGTAACGCCGCCACTAGGCAGGATGCCAGAAACCACCAGGATCGCCACCAGGGCGGCCTGACGGAGAAGGCGAACTGCGCCGGAACCGGACTCCATGCGCCATTCGTACCCGCGGCTATTACCTCGAAAACATATTGCCCCGCGGGAAGCCCGGCATAATGGACGTCTCTTTGGCGGGTCTCATTCCATCCGCTCTCGTAACCTTGCAGGCGGTATCGGAAACGGGTGCGGGTCCCGGACGAGTAGCTCAAGGCGCTGAATCGAAACAGGAGAGAACTCTGCTCGTGCGGCAACACCGGTCGATCTTGGGCACGAAACTCTTGCGCGCCTCCAGTAATCGATGTCAGCACGGCAGGCGGCGGGGCATCGGGAATCGGATAGTGCGGCGACGCAAAGCGTGAAAGCCCCTGGGACGTTCCTACCCAAACGCTGTTTTCCCGGTCGACGTACAAGGCGCGATCGTCGCCATCGTCCCAGATCAATCCGTCTTCGGTGCCGTAGTGCCGCCAGTGGCCGCGAGCCAACACGTTGACGCCGTTATCCGTCGATGCCCAGAGTTGTCCATCCTGATCGAACGCGAGTGCGTAGACCATATCGGAGGAAAGCCCGTCGCGCTGGGTGAAATGATTTGTTTGTGCCCGCTCTCCGTCAAGCCGAAGGCAAGTGATACCGAGGGCATCGCGATAGGAAAACCAGATGGCGCCGTTTCCCCATGTGATCGCATTCAATGTCCCGGACTTGAGTCCATCGCCCTCGGTGAAGACTCGCCAGCGGCTGCCATCGAAACGGGCCAGGCCGGCCGAAGTGGCGATCCACACGCCGCCGCCTTCGTCCACCAGCAAGTCGCGGAACCGCGCCAGTGCAGGGATGCCGGGGACGTCCACGCGTTCGAATCTCAGTTCGCCGGCAGCATTGAGCGGCGCTCGGCTGCGGAAGCAGCCCCCAGCTCCCACGGCCCAAAGCCGCCCTTGCCGGTCGAAAGCGATCTGAGCGACGTGCGTGGTCCCCAATCCCGATGCGGCTTCGTAGGTCTGCAACAGGACGCCGCCTTTGCTGAAGCGGCTGATCCCGCCCGTGTGGGTCCCGACAAAAATGTCCCCTCCCGGACTCTCCACAACAGCCAGAATCCGGCCACCGACCAGTTCGATGTGGCGAGCCCATGGGCGCATTGTCCGGTCATCCCGGCCAAGGATACTGAGCCCGCCGCTGGTCCCGACCCATACGCGTCCCGCGCGATCCAGTAAGGTTGCCCAGGTGGCGTTGTCCACCAGGCCATCTTCCTTTTTCCAGGAGAGCCACTCGCCGTGACCAAGGCGGCGTGCCAGGCCGCCTCCAAACGTTCCCAGCCACAGCGATTCTTCGCGATCCATCAGAACAGGGCCCGCGGCTTCTGCCGGCAGCCCATGCCCGGAGTCAATCACGGTCCGATTGGCTCCCTCCAGTATCACCACCCCGGAATCGCTCGAAACATACAGGCGTCCGTGGCCATCGGCATAGAGGTAGCTGCTCGAAGCCTGTGGAATGCCGGCGGAGCGGTTCACGAATAGCGGTTGTCCTCGCACCCGTTCGTACAGATGGATAGCACTTCGCACCCAGAGATTTCCCAGGCTATCCGCGGCGAAAGCACCCCAATCGTCAACCGGCAAGCCGGCGGACCTTCCAACCGGTTCTGCCTTGCCGCCCTTCAGACGCCATACGTCGCCGTCTTTGCCAAACCACACGTCCGTGCCGCTTGCCCACAAGCCGCCAATCGCACCGGATACCACCTTGCTGAAGCGATACGATCCAGTGCCGTCTGGTATGCCGAGCAGAATCCCGGAGAGATGGTTTAGATACATCCGCCCAAGGCGATCGAATAGGACTGCATGAACTTCCCCTTGCTCGCCTACATCCACCGGCTTGAACTGGGTTCCTGCCTGACGCGCCAGCCCGCTCTGCGTCGCCACCCAAAGCACGCCTTCCGATGATTCGGCGAGACTTCGAATCTCGGTGTTCGGCAAGCCTTCCTCGCGGCCAAAGTGAGTGAATTCACCACCGTCGTACCGGAAGAGCCCGTTATCCGTGCCAACCCAGAGATAGCCCGTTCGATCTTGCAGAAGGCAGTTGATCGCCAGATTGGACAATCCTTCGGCGGAACCGTATTGCCGGAACGTGGATCGCTGAGCCCATGCATTCGCCAGCGGGCATAGCGCCGCGATTGTCCAGAGACACGCCACCCTGACGTGGGCAATTGAGATCATGGTCCCTCAATTCTCCCTATCGGCATCCGGGGGGATTTTCTCTAAGACTCATTCCATGACACCAAAACCTGTCACATATGCGTTTCAGGGGAGTCATCAAGGTGACGGTGTGCAGTTTCCGGCCTGATAGTTAGGGCCGGTGGTATCCCCGGTCTCCAATTGCGAGAGACCGGGGGCACCCAGATCAAGCGGTAGAACTTACTGCTCCCGGACCGGGACCACCGGCCATACCAGGGAGAGAAGGCTTCGGGTGGAAGGTTCCCAAGCTCGTTGTCATCGTCCATGTGATCATTCCATCCCATTCTGTGCTCCCGGGTGGGAGGCAAGCTTCCTCCGGTAAAAATATTACCCCCCGAAGTCGCCCGGCGTCCGGAATTCGGATTCTGGCAGTCCGAGAGCTATCCCCGGCCCAAAGGGCGTTTATCAGGAGTAATCCCGACAATCGCGCATAATAGGCTGTCAATGAGCGGTTTGGCCTGTTAACCGGCCAATCTCTGCCCATTTTCATTCAGTTGGTGTGGAGTTTTCGTAACTCGGCGAGGATCTTGGTGAGGCGGTTGGCGAGCCGTGCAAGGCATTGGCGCTTTTCGCCGTTTGG
>Ga0182014_10003024_pt1 | contig 20607 bp, 14 predicted proteins | sample 612S2DmetaG_FD_120489 | JGI IMG/M metagenome (GOLD analysis project Ga0182014, IMG submission 120489) | Permafrost microbial communities from Stordalen Mire, Sweden - 612S2D metaG | ecosystem: Environmental > Terrestrial > Soil > Wetlands > Permafrost | place: Sweden: Stordalen | collected... | reverse complement strand
GTGTTTATCTACAACCACCGCAACCAGGTTGACCCGATAATCAGCGGTGCCCTGGTGCGCGACAACTGGGTTGCCGTCGCCAAGAAGGAGCTACAAAAAGACCCGATCATGGGCACTCTCGGCAAGTTGCTGGACGGGGTGTTCATCGACCGGGACGATCCGGTCGCCGCGGTGGAGACGCTGCACACGGTCGAAGACCGGGCGAGGAACGGACTCTCGATTCTGATGGCACCGGAAGGCACCCGGCTCGATACCACCGGAGTCGGGCCGTTCAAAAAGGGGCCGTTCCGCATCGCGATGGCGGCCGGGATCCCGATCGTCCCGATCGTGATCCGCAATGCGGAGATCGTCGCCGCTAGAAACTCCACCACGATCAATCCGGGCACGGTTGACGTCGCGGTGTTTCCGCCGATTTCGGTCCACGACTGGACCCTCGACAACCTGCCCGACCGCATCGCCGCAGTGCGTCAGCTCTATCTGGACGCCCTGGCCGACTGGCCCGATGAGATTCCGGCCGAGCGGCCCAAGGCGGCGGCGAAGAAGACCGCGAAAAAGGCTGCACCCAAGGCGGCGGTGAAGACGACCGCGAAAAAGGCTGCGCCCAAGGCTGCTCCGAAAAAGGCTGCGAAAAAAGCCGCCGCGAAGAAGCCGGCTAAAGGAGCGTCATGAGTGAACTAGCTCCAGACACCGCCGCAATCCTCACCGCGCACGACTCGCTGGTGCTGGCGTCCATGGAGACTCCGGTGGAAATGCAGCTCGTGATGGATTGGCTGGGCCAGCAGCGGGCCCGCAACCCCGAGGTGAAGTTCGACCTATCAAAACTTCCCGGACTGCCCGCCGGCCTCGATTCCGGCGTGGCCCCGACAGAACTGACCGCGCTGGTTGAGCAACTCCAATCCGGCTCCGAATCCGGCGAAGACCGTTCGGTGGTGCCGGTGCGCGTGTTCTGGCTGCCGGCTCCCGATCGCGGCAGAGTCGCCAAACTGGCCGGGCTGTTCCCGGGCCGGGATCCCTACCACCCCAACCTACGTCAGCAGCGCCACATCCTGCGCAACGATCCCACTCGCGCGCGCATCGTGGCAGGCGAGGCGGCCAAGGTGTCCGAGTTGCGCCAGCAGTGGCGCGATACCACCGTTGGGGGGGACGAGCACGATTTCGCCCAGTTCGTTACTCGCCGAGCGATTTTGGCGATAGAACGCGCCGAGTACCGAATCCTCGGGCCGCACTACAAGTCCCCGCGGCTGATGAAGCCGGAGATCCTGGCGTCCAACCGGTTTCGCGCCGGCCTGAAAAAGATCCCGGGCGCCACCGTCGAAGACGCCGGGAAGATGCTCGACGAGCTCGCGACCGGGTGGAGCCGGGCCTCCGTCGACCTCGTCTCCGTCCTGGGCAGAATGCTGAGCCGCGGGTTCGATCCGGAGATCGACTACGAGGAGTATCAAGTCGCGGCGATGCGCTCGCGGCTGGAAGCTCATCCGGCGGTCCTTTTGTTCTCGCATCGTTCTTACATCGACGGCGCGGTGGTGCCGGTGGCGATGCAAGAGAATCGGCTACCGCCGGTGCATGTGTTCGCCGGCATCAACCTGTCATTCGGGTTGATGGGGCCGCTGCTGCGCCGCTCCGGCGTTATCTTCATCCGCCGCAACATCGGTGGTGACTCGACCTACAAATACGTGCTGCGCGAATTCGTCGGCTACATCGTCGAGAAGCGGTTTAACCTGAGCTGGTCCATCGAGGGCACTCGCTCGCGTACCGGAAAGATGCTGCCACCCAAACTCGGTCTGCTGGCCTATGTGGCCGACGCTTACCTGGACGGCCGCAGCGAAGACATCCTGCTGCAGCCGGTGTCGATCAGTTTCGACCAGCTGCACGAGACCGCTGAATACGCCGCCTACGCCCAGGGTGGCGAGAAGACACCCGAGGGCATCGGCTGGCTGTACAACTTCATCAAGGCCCAAGGCGAGCGCAGCTACGGCAAGATTTACGTCCGTTTTCCCGAAGCGGTCTCGATGCGCGAATACCTCGGTAAAGCCCACGGTCCGCTGGCCGAGGACGAGGACGCTAAACGGCTTGCGCTGCAAAAGATGTCATTCCAGGTTGCCTGGCGGATTCTGCGGGCGACGCCGGTGACCGCGACGGGTTTGGCGTCGGCGTTACTGCTCACCACCCGCGGCGCGGCGCTCACTCTGGGGCAGCTGCACCACACCATGCAGGGCTCACTCGATTACCTCGAGCGTAAGCAAACCCCGGTTTCAACCAGTGCGCTGCGGTTGCGCACGCGCGACGGTGTGCGTGCGGCGGTGGATGCGTTATCCAACGGGCACCCGATCACGCGCGTCGACGGCGGCCGGGAGCCGGTGTGGCGCATCGAATCCAAGAATGAGCACGCCGCGGCCTTCTACCGGAACTCGGTCATCCACGCGTTCTTGGAGACCTCGATTGTCGAACTCGCGCTGGCGCATGTCCGGCACGCCGACGGCGACCGGGTGGCTGCTTTCTGGGACCAGGCGATGCGGTTGCGCGATCTGCTGAAATTCGATTTTTACTTTGCCGATTCCGCGGCGTTTCGGGACAACATCGCCGAAGAGCTGGAATGGCACCACGATTGGGAAGCCCACGTCGTCGCCGGGGGCGACGAGATTGACGCGATGTTGTTGGGGAAGCACCCGCTGATGGCCGATTCGATGCTGCGGGTGTTCTTCGAAGCGTATGAGATCGTCGCCGACGTGTTGCGAGACGCCCCGGCCGATATCGGACAGCAGGAACTGACCGATTTGGCGCTAGGTGTCGGCCGCCAATACGTGGCGCAGGCCCGGGTTCGCACCAGCGAACCGGTCTCGACGTTGTTGTTCGCCACGGCGTATCAGGTCGTGGTGGACCAGGGCTTGGTGGAACCCGCGGCAGACCTCACCGAACGGCGAGTCGAGTTCCGCCGGGAATTGCGCAACATTCTGCGGGATTTCGACTACGTCGAGCAGATCGCCCGCAACCAGTTCGTCGCGCGCGAGTCCGCAGCGCGCCAGGCCCGGCCTGCGCACGAAGCCGGGTAGTGCGGGTCCGCCGGGAACCCGGCCATACCCTGTGTAAATGACGGTTACCCTGCCCGAGCGCCGCGCCCTGGTGTGGCCGCTGCTCATCGGCGTGGCGGTGCTCGCCGGTTGCACGGCGGCCGGAATCGGGGTGTTGTCGCTGGCAGACGCGCTGACCGCTACCGGTTTGCCCGATCCCGGCCCGGCGACCACGCTCGGCCTGCCGTTCGTCCGGGCGGCGGGTGAGATCGCTGCGGTGCTGGCCGTCGGGTCGTTTCTTTTCGCGGCTTTTCTGGTGCCGCCGCAAAGCAGCGGAGTGCTGGACGTCGGCGGCTACCGTGCGCTTCGGCTGGGGACGGTGGCGTCCGGGGCGTGGGCGGTGTGTGCCGCGTTACTGATCCCGCTGACCATTTCCGACGTGTCCGGTCACCCATTGTCCGATCACTTGAACCCGGTGCAGCTCTGGTCGGTGGCCGGCCTGGTCAACACCGCCTCCGCGTGGCGCTGGACCGCGGTATTGGCTGCGCTGGTGACGCTGGCAAGTCTGACCGTGCTGCGCTGGTCGTGGACACCGCTGCTGTTAGTTGGATCGCTGGTGACCCTCGTCCCGCTCGGGTTGACTGGTCACTCGTCGGCCGGCGGCTCGCACGACCTGGCCACCAACAGCCTGCTGATCCACCTGGTGGCCGCCAGCCTGTGGGCCGGTGGTCTGCTGGCGCTGCTGGCCCACGCCTTGCGCCGCGCTGACCACACCGACTTGGCGGCACGGCGCTTCTCCACGATCGCGTTGTGCTGCTGGGTGGCGATGGGGATCAGCGGTGTGGTGAATGCCTTGGTGCGGGTGCTGCCGGCCGACTTGCTGACCACGCCTTACGGGCGGCTGGTGGTGGTCAAATTCGTCGCGCTGTGCGTGCTGGGCGTCATTGGCTGGCGGCAGCGTCGCAGTGGAGTTGCTGCGCTGCAAACGCATTCGGGAAAGCCGGGTGCACACCGGGTGCTGATCCGGCTGGCGCTGATCGAGGCCGCGGTTTTCGGGCTCACTTTCGGCGTTGCCGTCGGGCTGGGCCGCACGCCGCCGCCACCGCCGCCCATCTTGCGGCCCTCGATCCCCGAGGCCGAAATCGGCTATGGCTTCGACGGACCGCCAACCCTGGTCCGCATTCTGTTCGACTGGCGTTTCGATCTGATCTTCGGCACGGCCGCAATCGTCATCGCGGGGCTGTATGTGGCGGGTGTGCTGCGCCTGCGCCGCCGCGGCGACCACTGGCCGCCGGGCCGCATCGTTGCGTGGCTGCTGGGCTGCGGGGGGCTGCTGTTCGTGACGTCTTCCGGAGTGGGTCGCTACATGCCCGCCATGTTCAGCATGCACATGGCCGCCCATATGGGGCTCTCGATGCTGGTCCCGATCCTGCTGGTGCTCGGCGCTCCGGTGAGCCTGGCGTTACGGGCGTTGCCCGCCGCCGGCCGTGACGATCCGCCGGGTATGCGGGAATGGCTGCTGGCCGCACTGCACAGCCGGGTGTCTCGGTTTCTCACCAACCCGGTGGTGGCGACCGTGCTGTTCGTCGCGGGGTTCTATGGGCTGTATTTCGGCGGCATTTTCGATTCCGCGGTGGGCAGTCACGCAGGCCATTTGGCGATGAATCTGCACTTTCTGCTCAGCGGCTACCTGTTCTACTGGGTCGTGATCGGCGTAGACCCGACACCGCGGCCGATCCCGCCGCTGGCCAAGGTAGCCGTGATCTTCGCGTCGCTGCCGCTGCATGCCTTCTTCGGGGTGCTGCTGATGGGCACCAAAGAGGTGATCGGCGCCGGCTACTACCGGTCGCTGGGATTGAGCTGGCACACCGATCTGCTGGGTGATCAGCGGTTGGGTGGCGGAATCGCCTGGGCTGCAGGGGAACTGCCCCTGGTGATCGTGATGCTGGCCCTGCTTGTGCAGTGGGCGCGCAGTGATGACCGGATCGCGCGGCGGCTGGACCGCGCCGCTGAACTGGACGATGATGCCGAGCTGGTCGCCTACAACGCGATGCTGGCGGAGCTTTCGCACCGCGAACCGCCGGAGCGCTCGCCGCAACCAGCGGACTGATCCACAGTCGCAGTTTCATCCACAGCCTCGCCCGAGCGGACCCGTTTCGCCCGGGTTCTGTGTCGGTGGCGGCGAGCTCAATGGGCCTCACACGCATTCGCCTCAGAAAAGGATCAGTCAATGTTCGAAACCCCGCTCACCGTCATCGGCTACATCGTCAATGACCCTCAGCGCCGCAAGGTCGGCGATCAGGAGCTCATCAAGTTCCGGTTGGCCAGCAATTCGCGTCGTCGTACCCCTGAGGGCGAATGGGAGCCCGGAAACTCGCTGTTCATCACAGTCAACTGCTGGGGAAAGTTGGTCACCGGGGTGGGAGCTGCCCTGAGTAAAGGTTCGCCGGTCATCGCGTTCGGTCATGTGTACACGAGCGAGTACGACGACCGGGACGGCAATCGGCGTTCCTCCACCGAAATGCGGGCGATCTCAGTTGGCCCGGACCTGTCGCGCGCGATCGTGCGAATACTGACACCCGTGCCGCAGCCTGCCCCAAGCGCAATTCAGGACACCGAAGCGAGCCCCGCCGCCGCTGCGGGCGGGCCGGAGGATGCCTCCGACGCCACCGAAGCCGTCAGCGAGCTGCCGGTGTCGGCTTAGCCCTGGCTTAGCCCACCCCGGGCGGTGCCTAGGATGGTCCGCGGAACAGTTCTGGAGACCAGAAGGGCAAAACTGCAGCATGGCTGAGTTCATCTACACGATGAAGAAGGTCCGCAAGGCGCACGGCGACAAGGTGGTCCTGGACGACGTCACGTTGAGCTTCTATCCAGGCGCCAAGATCGGTGTCGTTGGGCCTAATGGCGCCGGCAAGTCGAGCGTCTTGCGGATCATGGCCGGACTGGACAAGCCGAACAACGGCGACGCCTTCCTGGCCAACGACGCTACCGTCGGCATCCTGCAGCAGGAGCCGCTGCTGAACGAGGAGAAGACCGTTCGCGGCAACGTGGAAGAGGGCCTGGGCGAGATCAAGGTCAAGCTCGACCGCTTCAACGAGGTCGCCGAATTGATGGCCACCGACTACTCCGATGAACTGATGGAAGAAATGGGCCAACTGCAAGAGGCCCTGGACCACGCCGATGCGTGGGACCTCGACTCGCAGTTGGAGCAGGCCATGGACGCGCTGCGGTGCCCGCCGCCCGACGAGCCGGTAACGAATCTGTCGGGCGGCGAGCGCCGCCGCGTCGCGTTGTGCAAGCTGCTGCTGTCCAAACCAGACCTGCTGCTGCTCGACGAGCCGACCAACCATTTGGACGCCGAAAGCGTGCAGTGGCTCGAAGCGCACCTCGCCAGCTACGCCGGCGCGATATTGGCGGTCACCCACGATCGGTACTTCCTGGACAACGTCGCCGAATGGATCCTGGAACTCGACCGCGGCCGCGCCTATCCGTACGAAGGCAATTACTCGACCTACCTGGAGAAAAAGGCCGAGCGGCTCTCCGTGCAAGGGCGCAAGGACGTCAAGCTGCAGAAGCGATTGACCGAGGAGCTGGCCTGGGTCCGGTCCGGGGCGAAGGCGCGGCAGGCTAAAAGCAAAGCGCGACTGCAGCGCTACGAGGAGATGGCCACCGAGGCAGAGAAGACGCGCAAGCTCGATTTCGAGGAGATTCAGATCCCGGTTGGTCCACGGCTGGGCAACGTGGTGGTCGAGGTCGAACACCTGGACAAGGGCTACGACGGACGCGCTCTGATCAAGGATCTGTCCTTCACCCTGCCCCGCAACGGCATTGTCGGTGTCATCGGCCCCAACGGGGTCGGTAAGACCACGCTGTTCAAAACAATCGTCGGACTTGAGCAGCCGGACAGCGGAACCGTCAAGGTCGGAGAGACCGTCAAGCTGAGCTACGTCGACCAGAACCGCGCCGGCATCGATCCGAAGAAGAACGTTTGGCAGGTCGTCTCGGACGGGCTGGACTACATCCAGGTCGGCCAGACCGAGGTGCCGTCTCGCGCCTACGTGTCGGCGTTCGGGTTCAAGGGGCCCGACCAGCAGAAACCGGCCGGCGTGTTGTCCGGCGGTGAGCGCAACAGGCTGAACCTCGCGCTCACCCTCAAGCAGGGCGGCAACCTGATCCTGCTGGACGAGCCGACCAACGACCTGGATGTCGAGACCTTGGGCTCGCTGGAGAATGCCCTGGAGAACTTCCCGGGCTGCGCGGTCGTGATATCGCACGACCGCTGGTTCCTCGACCGGACCTGCACGCACATCCTGTCGTGGGAAGGCGACGTCGACGAGGCCAAGTGGTTCTGGTTCGAGGGCAACTTCGGTGCGTACGAGGAGAACAAGGTTGAACGGCTTGGCGCCGACGCCGCCAGACCGCACCGGGTGACCCACCGGAAGCTGACACGCGACTAGTCTCAGGTCTGCCCCGCGACGATGCGGCCGGAACGAACGCCGCGGAGTCGGGGGAGTGAGCATCGTGGCAGCGTCGTGAGTTGGGAGCCGTCGGCATGACGATCGATTCCGGAGCAATGCAGGAAACGAAGCCGTGGACCTCGTTCGCCAAGGCGGCCGACATTCCGGACTGGATCTCGCAGGCCTATATCGAGAGCTATCGCGGTCCGCACGGCGGCGAACCGGAAGCTCCCGAAGTCCCAGCAGCCAGCCCTAGCGTCGACGCGGCCGTACCCGCCGCCCTGGTGACGCCGGCCATGCTCAGCGAGCAATATCGGCTTGGCCAGTGCCGCGCGCCCGGCGAAAGCTGTGTCTGCGTTTACTCGGCTGGCGATCCCGGCGAAATCGGACCCTCGCTGCAGGTCGTCACCGATCACGGCGGCATGCTGATGGACTCCATTACGGTGCTGCTGCACCGCCTCGGCGTCAGCTACACCGCCATCATGGCCCCGGTGTTCGAGGTCCACCGCAGCCCGACCGGGGATCTGCTCAGCGTGGGACCAAAAGCGGCCGGCGCGTCGGCGCACGAGGGCGAGTCTTGGATCTACGTCCAGCTGGTGCCCTCCGTCGACGGCAAAGCCATCGCCGAGGTCGAACGGTTGCTGCCCAAGGTGTTGATCGATGTTCAGGAGGTCGCCAGGGACGCGGCCACGCTGATCGTCACTATGAACGACCTGGCCGCAGATATCGAGACCAACGCAAAAGGCCGGTATTCCGCACCTGACCGCGAGGACGTCGCCGCGCTGCTGCGCTGGTTGAGTGACGGGAATCTCCTGCTACTCGGCTACCAGCGTTGCCGGGTGCAAGAGAGTCAGGTCATCGGCGACGGGTCAGAGGGTCTGGGGGTGCTGCACAGCCGCACGGGTTCTCGTCCCAGGCTGACCGACGATGACAAACTGCTGGTGTTGGCCCAGTCCGTGGTTGGCAGCTACCTGCGGTACGGCGCCTACCCGTATGCCATCGCGGTTCGGGAATATGACGGCGATGGCAGGGCCGGCGACAGCGGGGTGGTCGAGCACCGCTTCGTAGGGCTCTTCACGGTTGCCGCCATGAACGCGGACGTCCTGGAGATCCCGTCGATCTCGCGCAGGGTGCGCGAGGCGCTCGCGATGGCCGATAGCGACCCCATCCACCCGGGCCAGCTTCTGCTCGACGTCATCCAGACCGTCCCGCGCTCTGAGCTTTTCACGCTGAGCGCCGAACGGCTTTTCGAGATGGCCAAAGCCGTGCTGGACCTGGGTTCGGAACGGCGCGCGCTGTTGTTCTTGCGCGCCGATCGGCTGCAGTACTTCGTCTCCTGCCTGGTGTACGTCCCGCGCGATCGCTACACCACGCCGGTGCGCTTGCGGATCGAGGACATCCTGGTCCGCGAGCTTGGCGGTACGCGACTGGAGTTCACCGCTCGGGTCAGTGAATCGCCCTGGGCGTTAATGCATTTCATGGTCCGGCTGCCTACACAGGAGCACGCCGCCACCGCCCCGGTCGACGTGTCGGAAGCCAACCGGGTCCGCATTCAGACGTTGTTGAGCGAGGCCACCCGAACCTGGGCCGACCGGCTAGTCGGCGCCGCGGCGTCACCGGCCGATGCCGAGCATTACGCGACGGCTTTCTCCGAGGCCTACAAATCGGCCGTCAGCCCCGACGAGGCCGTCGGCCAGATCGCCATCATCAATGAGCTGAGCGATGATTCGGTCAAGTTGGTGTTCTCTGACCGCGGCGCGGAGGAGGGCGCTCAGCTCACCTGGTTCCTGGGCGGGCGCACCGCTTCGCTGAGTCAACTGCTCCCGATGCTGCAGAGCATGGGCGTCGTGGTGCTCGAGGAGCGGCCGTTCACCGTTACCCGGCCGGACGGATTGCCGGTCTGGATTTACCAGTTCAAGATCGCGCCGCATCCGACCTTCCAGCTGGCGTCGACGCCAGCGGAACGGGACGCCAGTGCGGAGCGATTCGCCGACGCGGTCACCGCCATCTGGGACGGCCGCATCGAGGTCGACCGGTTCAACGAGCTGGTGATGCGCGCCAGGCTGACCTGGCAGCAGGTCGTGCTGTTGCGCGCCTACGCGAAGTACCTGCGGCAGGTGAACTTCCCCTACAGCCAGTCCTACATCGAGTCGGTGCTCAACGAATACCCGGCTACGGCACGGTCGTTGGTGACGTTGTTCGAGGCGCTCTTCGATCCTTCATCTGGTTCATCGGTAAGCGGCGATGCTCAAGCGGCCGCCGCCGCCGTTGCCGCAGACATCGATGCGCTGGTGAGCCTGGACACCGACCGCATCCTGCGTGCCTTCGCGTCGCTGGTGCAGGCCACGTTGAGGACCAACTACTTCGTGACTCGACAGGATTCGGCCCGCGCCCGCAACGTGCTGGCGATCAAGCTCGACGCCCAGTTGGTGGACGAGATTCCGCTGCCGCGTCCCAAGTACGAGATATTCGTGTATTCGGCTCGCGTCGAGGGCGTGCACCTGAGGTTCGGTCCGGTAGCGCGTGGCGGCCTGCGCTGGTCCGACCGCCGCGACGATTTCCGCACCGAGATCCTCGGTCTGGTCAAGGCGCAAGCGGTGAAGAACGCCGTCATTGTGCCGGTCGGCGCCAAGGGCGGGTTCGTCCTCAAGCGGCCGCCGTTGCCCACCGGCGACCCCGCCGTCGACCGCGAAGCCACCCGCACCGAAGGCGTGGCGTGCTACCAGCTGTTCATCTCGGGCCTGCTCGACGTCACCGACAACGTCGACCACGCAACCGGAAAGGTCAGCCCGCCACCCCAGGTGGTGCGGCGTGACGGCGATGACGCCTACCTGGTGGTCGCCGCAGACAAAGGCACCGCCACGTTCTCCGACATCGCCAACGACGTCGCCAAGTCGTACGGGTTCTGGCTGGGCGACGCGTTCGCGTCCGGCGGCTCGGTGGGTTACGACCACAAGGCCATGGGCATCACCGCCAAGGGCGCGTGGGAGGCCGTCAAGCGGCACTTCCGGGAGATGGGGGTCGACACCCAAACCGAGGACTTCACCGTCGTGGGCGTCGGCGATATGAGCGGCGACGTGTTCGGCAACGGCATGCTGCTCAGCGAGCACATCAGGCTGGTCGCGGCCTTCGACCACCGGCATATCTTCCTCGACCCGACCCCGGACGTCGCGGTTTCGTTCGTGGAACGGCGGCGGATGTTCGACCTGCCCCGGTCCAGCTGGGACGACTACGACAAGTCTTTGATCAGTGCGGGCGGTGGGGTTTACAGCCGCGAGCAAAAGGCCGTGCCGGTCAGCGAGCAGGTCCGCGCCGCGCTCGGGATCGATGGCCCAGCAGATGGGGTCACCGAGATGGCTCCGCCCAGCCTGATTCGGGCGATTCTGCAGGCCCCGGTGGATCTGCTGTTCAACGGTGGCATCGGCACCTATATCAAGGCCGAATCGGAGTCGGACGCCGATGTCGGTGACCGCGCCAACGATCCGGTGCGGATCAACGGAAACCAGGTGCGCGCCAAGGTCATCGGCGAAGGCGGCAATCTCGGGGTGACGGCCTTGGGCCGCGTCGAGTTCGACCTGTCTGGCGGGCGTATCAACACCGATGCGGTGGACAACTCGGCCGGCGTGGACTGTTCCGACCACGAGGTCAACATTAAGATCCTGATCGACTCGCTGGTTACCGCCGGCAAAGTAAAGGCCGACGAGCGCACGCAGTTGCTGGAGTCGATGACCGACGAGGTTGCGCAGCTGGTGCTCACCGACAACGAGGACCAGAACGACTTGATCGGCACCAGCCGAGCCAACGCGGCCAGCATGCTGCCGGTGCACGCGCAGCAGATCAAATACCTGGTGGAGCAACGCGGACTTAACCGCAAGCTGGAAGCGCTGCCGTCGGAGAAGGAGATTGACCGCCGAATGGAGGCCGGTATCGGGCTCACCTCTCCGGAGTTGTGCACGTTGATGGCACACGTCAAGCTGGCGCTCAAAGAGGATCTGTTGGGCACCGAACTCCTGGAACTGGATGTGTTCGCGTCCAGGCTGCCGCGATACTTCCCGACGCCGTTGCGCGAACGGTTCACCCCGGAAATCCGCTCGCACCAACTGCGCCGCGAGATCGTCTCCACCATGCTGATCAACGACCTCGTCGACGCCGCGGGCATCAGCTACTCCTTCCGGATCACCGAGGACGTCGGAGTAGCGTCCGTCGACGCGGTGCGAACCTATGCGGCCACGGACGCAATCTTCGGGGTGGATGACATCTGGCGGCGGATCCGCGCGGCGAACCTGCCGGTGGCGCTGTCCGACCGCTTGACGCTGGACACCCGACGGCTGATCGACCGCGCCGGACGCTGGCTACTCAACTACCGTCCGCAACCGTTGGCGGTGGGCGCCGAGATCAACCGGTTCGCCGAGAAGGTCCAACGGCTGACGCCGCGGATGTCGGAGTGGTTGCGCGGTGACGACAAGGCCATCGTCGAGCAGGAAGCCGCGGAATTCGCGGCGCAAGGCGCGCCTGCTGACTTGGCCTACATGATCGCCGCCGGTCTGTACCGCTTCAGCCTGCTCGACATCATCGACGTCGCCGACATCACCGAGGCCGATACCGCCGAGGTCGCCGACACCTACTTCGCCCTGATGGAGCGGCTGGGTACGGACGGCCTGCTGACCGCGGTCTCCCAGCTGCCCCGAAACGACCGCTGGCATTCGTTGGCGCGCTTGGCGATTCGTGACGACATCTACGCCTCGTTACGGTCGCTGTGTTTGGACGTGCTCGCCGTCGGCGAGCCGGACGAGAGCGGCGAACAGAAGATCGCCGAGTGGGAGCACATCAGCGCCTCCCGGGTGGAACGGGCCCGACGTACGCTCACCGAGATCTATGCGAGCGGCGACAAAGATCTCGCGACGCTCTCAGTGGCGGCCCGACAGATCCGTCGCATGACTCGCACCAGCGGGCGGGGGTCGTCAGGGTGAGCCCAGAGATGAACACAGGTTTCGTTGCGGCTGTGCCGGTGCGCTGGTCGGACATCGACATGTACCAGCACGTCAACCACGCCACGATGGTCACGCTCCTCGAAGAGGCGCGGGTCCCGTTCCTCACACCCGCTTTTGCCCTCGACATCGCGACGACCGGCTTATTGGTCGCCGACGTCAGGGTCACCTACAAGGGGCAGCTGCGGCTTGCCGATTCGCCGTTGCAGGTGACCATTTGGGTCAAGCAGCTGCGGGCGGTTGACTTCACGCTCGGGTACGAAGTGCGTTCGGTCACGGCCGAACCCGAGTCCAAACCGGCCATCATCGCCGAGTCGCAGATGGTCGCGTTCGACATCGTGAATCAACGGTTGGAACGACTCGCGCCGCACCATCGAGAGTACTTGGAGCGGTGGGTACGATAGCCGACCGCGGTTTGTGGCTGGGGCCAGAAGACAAGACTGCCCACCGCGGGGATCTGGCCACATTCGTCGATCACGTGATGCGGCTTGATGACGCGGCCGTCATCCGACTACGCGCTCGATCCACCGGACTGCTCACCGCCTGGGTGGCAACGGGATTCGACGTGCTGGCCAGCCGAGCGGTGACTGGGACGGTGCGGCCTAAGGATTTATCGGTCGGCGCAGACGCATTGGCGCGCGGCCTGTCGGCAATGGACGATTCGGGCTACGTCGATCCCGGCTTCGCGATGGACTCGGCATGGCGGGGTGCGTTGCCACCGGAGTCGGGCTTCACCCACCTCGATGACGTACCGGCCAGGGTGCTGTTCGACTTGGCGCAGAGTGGCGCGCGACTGGCAAAGGAGCACGGCAGTGCCCATGGCCCGCCGGCCTCATTGCTCGATCAAGAAGTCCTTCGGGTCAACTCCGCCGACGCCCACGTGGGGCTACCCATGCGTTGTGTGTTTGCCTTGACCGCAATGGGTTTCCTGCCGCAGTCAGCTGATGCGATTGACGCCGACGAAATAATCCGGGTCCGGATACTGCCGTCCTGGTTGCGTATCGACGCCCGGTTCGGCTCGGTGTACCGGCGTCGCGGCCAGCCGGCTTTCGGCCTGAGGTGAATGCCGGCTATACCAGCCAGGCGGCCGCGTCCGGAGCCAGCTGGCCGGCCACCAGGGGCGCGCTGGCAAGAATGAGCTCTCCGGCCGGCAGCGCTATCGGGCTCTCGCCGGCGTTCAGCGCGCACACCAGACCGCCGCGACCCCGGAATGTCACCGCACCGCTTGGCGCGGTCAGCCACTCGAACCCGCTGCCGTCGAGTTCGGTTTCATCGTCTAATCGATCTCGGCCCCTGCGCAACGCGATCGCGCGCTGGAAGAACGACAACGTCGACTCGGGATCGGCGCTCTGCTTTTCGACGGTCAGCGCCGCCCAATCTTTCGGCATCGGTAACCAGGTGTCGGCGGATGTCGAGAACCCGAACGGGGGATCCTCGCCCGACCACGGGAGCGGAACGCGGCACTTGTCACGGCCGCGTTCGGTATGGCCGGAGCGTTCCCATGTCGGGTCCTGCAGCACCTCCTCGGGCAGGTCCAACACGTCGGGCAGCCCGAGTTCCTCGCCGTTGTAGATGAACACCGTGCCGGGCAGCGCGAGCATCGCCATCGCCATCGCGCGGGCCCGGCGCAGCCCGATCTCGCCGCCGCCGTAACGGGTGACCTCGCGGTCCACATCGTGATTGGACAATGTCCAGGTCGGAACCGCGTTCTCGATCGCGATAGCCTCCAGTGAATTCTGGATCGCGTCGCGGATTTCGCCCGCGTCGAAGTCGACCTTGGTCAGCCGGAAATTGAAGCCGAGATGCAGCTCGTCGGGCCGTAAATACTCCGCCCAAAGGAGGTTGTCCATGACCCAGACCTCGCCGATGGTCACTGCACCGGGGTAGTCGTCGACGATCTTGCGGATCCCGCGGTGAATCTCGTGCACGTTCGGGTTGTTGAAGCGCGGATCGTCGTCGGTGTGGGACAACACCTTTGCGTCTTCCTTCGAGTCTGGCAGGCCGGGGGGCTTGGCCATTCCGTGCGCGACATCAATGCGGAAGCCGTCCACGCCGCGCTCCAGCCAGAACCGCAGCGTCTTCTCGAAGTCGTCGAAGACTTCTGGGTTGTCCCAGTTCAGGTCCGGCTGCTCGGTGTCGAAGAGGTGCAAGTAGTACTGGCCGGGGTTGCCGTCCGGCTCCACCACCCGGGTCCAAGCGGACCCGCCGAACACCGACGTCCAATTGTTTGGCGGCAGTGCCCCATCAGGCCCGCGACCGTCGCGGAAGTAGTAACGCTCGCGAGCATCGGTGCCCGGCCCGGCGGCCAGCGCAGCCTGAAACCACACATGCGCCGAACTGGTGTGGTTGGGCACCACGTCCATGGTGATCTTGATGCCCCGCTGGTGTGCGGCCGCGATCAGACGTTCGATCGCGGGCATCCCGCCGAACAGCGGGTCGATCTCGCGAGGATCGGCGACGTCGTAGCCGTGGTCGGCCATCGGCGAGACGGTGACCGGGCTGAGCCAAATCGCGTCGATTCCCAGCCGCTCGAGGTGATCCAAATGGGCCACCAACCCGTCGATGTCACCGACGCCGTCGCCATTGCTGTCGGCGAACGAACGTGGATAGACCTGGTAAAAGACCGCGCTCGACCACCACGCTGCGGGGCTCATGCCGCTCCGTTCAGGTTAGGCATCAAAATGGGGCATTTACGAGCGAGTTGGCGGCCATCTCGAGATAGTCGAGCAACTCGTGACGGTGTTCGTCGTCGAGGGTGTGCGCATCGATGGACGCGACAGCGGTGTGCATGCAGCGCAGCCAGGCATCCCGCTCGATTTCACTGATTCGGAATGGGGCGTGCCGCATCCGCAGCCGCGGGTGCCCGCGTTGGTCGGAGTAGGTCCGCGGGCCACCCCAGTACTGCTCAAGGAACATCCGCAGCCGCTGCTCGGCGCCGGGCAGGTCGTCCAGGGGATACAGCTCGCGCAGTATCTCGTCCTCCGGCACCTGCTCGTAGAAGCGCGACACGATCGCGTTGAAGGTCTCGGCACCGCCGACAGAGTCGTAGAAGCTCACCTGATCCATTGCTTCCATTGTGGTGTATCGCGGGGCCGGCAGGGCGAGGCGGGCCTTGAAGCAGGCCTGATCGCTTCCTCGTGTTCACCCTCTCGACACGACGCACATATGAAATAGGCGTGCGATTGGCGACGAATCATGGTGGACTGTTCCGCGGAGGATCTATGGCGCAGGGCAACAAACGCCGCGGCCACCGCAGTTCCGGGGCCGCGGCAGGGTTAACCGGGCCCGCGACCGCGTCATGCCTGCATAGCGTTGAGACCCATCCCCCCACCCGGCACGAGAGCGCTTCGATCTGGAATCGCCGGCGGGTGTTGTTGCTGAACTCGACCTACGAGCCGCTGACCGCACTGCCGATGCGGCGGGCCATCGTCATGGTGATCTGCGGCAAGGCCGACGTGGTGCACCACGACCCGGCCGGTCCGGTGATCCACTCGGCCACTAGCTCGATCGTGGTGCCGTCGGTGATCCAGCTGCGGACCTATGTCCGGGTTCCGTACCGCGCCCGTGTCCCGATGACCCGCGCGGCGCTCATGCACCGCGACCGTTTCTGCTGTGCCTATTGCGGAGCAAAGGCCGACACCGTCGATCATGTGATCCCGCGCAGCCGCGGCGGCGAGCACACGTGGGAGAACTGCGTCGCGTGCTGCTCGACCTGCAACCACCGCAAGGGTGACAAGCTGCTGTCCGAACTCGGCTGGGCATTGCGTCGAGCGCCGTTGCCGCCGACGGGGCAGCACTGGCGACTGCTGTCCAGCGTCAAGGAACTGGACCCGGAGTGGGCCCGGTACCTCGGTGAAGGCGCGGCCTGACCGGTTGGCCCGGAATCTTGTGTCCAAGTGCGGCATTAGATCGCGCGGTGGGATACGGTTTGCGTCGTGAGCACTATGGAGATCCACCTGTTATTTATCGGCATCCCGTTGTTGCTGGTGGCCGCGCTTTCGGCGTTGATCTTGTCCCGCAAGGGCCCCCACCCGGAGACCTATAAGTTGTCAGAGCCGTGGACACACCCGCCCATCTTGTGGGCTGCCACCGACGAAGCCGTCGGCGGGCACGGCGGGCACCACGCATCAGAGTTCACAGTCGGAGGTGGCGCCAGTGGCACATGGTGAGGTAGCGACTATCCAGCACGCCGAGCTCCCCAAAGGCTCAGTAGTCACCACCAGCGGTCGGATCTCGGGGGTCACCGAGCCCGGAGAGGTGTCGTCGGACTACCCCTTTCCGATCAAGGATCTGGTCGCCGTTGACGACGCGCTGAAATACGGCTCGCGGACATCCAACGTGCGGTTCGCCGTTTACCTCGGCGACCTGGGCGGCGACACCGCTGCACGCGCACGCGAGATTCTGGCCAAGGTGCCGACGCCGGACAACGCGGTGTTGCTCGCCGTCTCGCCGGACCAGTCCGCCATCGAGGTGGTTTACGGCTCCAAGGTCCGGGGTCGCGGCGCCGAGTCGGCCGCACCGCTGGGGATTGCCGCCGCTTCGTCGGCGTTCGAGCAGGGTGAGCTGGTCGACGGGCTGGTCAGCGCGATCCGCGTGCTCAGCGCCGGTATCGCCCCGGCTTAACTCCGCCCGGTGACGATGCGGGCCGCGCAGCGACCCGAGGAGGAGCCGGGCAATCGGGTCGGCCCCGCCGCGAGCGTGCGCGTCTGTGCACGACACGCCGTGCAACTGTGTACAACGGCGCACGCTCGGCCGGGCAATTAGTCGGTGGCGTCGAATTTGCGGGCTCGCAGTGACCGTTTGACGGCCGCCTGGCCCTCCAGCACCAGCCGCCGCAACGCCGGGGGCACGTCCGACTCCGGGACGCTCAGGAACTCGTCGGCGGCAGCGACGCCCTCACCGCTGATATCCCAGTGCGGATACAAGCCGATCACCACCGACTGCGCGACTTCGCTGGATCGCCGCGCCCACAATTCGGGTATCGCTTCGAAGTAGCGCGCAGTGAATGGCTTGAGCAGCTCGCCTTGGCCCGGCGCGTTAATGCCGGCGATTATCGCGCGGCCGGTGATGTTCGGCAGGGTGTCGTCCTCCACGACGGTGCTGAACGCTTTGTCTTTGACGCCGAACTGCGGCCGCGCCGCCGCGGCTTGGGCGCCGTGCCGCTTGCCGGCCGCTGTGGGATCCCGCTGCATCTCGGCGTCGATCCTCGGCGTCTGCGGACCCTCGGCGTCGATCGCTCCGGCGGTGGCCAGCGCGATCACGATGCGCCAGCGCAGGTCCGTATCGACGGCAAGGCCGGCCAATCCCAGCTCGGCCGGGTCGCCATCAAGCAGCCCCGCCAACGCCTCCACATGCCGCGGCGACAAAACCGACGAGCACAGCGTGTTGACGAAGGTGAGCTGGTGGTCGGACCCGGATTTCGCGCCGCGGGCCAATTCCAGCAGCCGGTCGGCGAACTGTGGCCAGCCCTGCTCGCGGGCCCAGGCCGGGTCGGCGTAGGAACCTATCGCCGTCTGCGCCTGCAACAGCAGCCGTTGGGCCACCCCGACCTCGGTTTCGGCGTGCACGCCGCCGGACACCAGCGCCACGAAATCGCGGGCACGCAGCTCTGCTTCGCGGGTCATCTCCCAGGCTGCTGACCACACCAGCGTGCGCGGCAGCGGTTCGGCGATGTCGGCAATCCGCTGCATCGCGGTCTGCAACGACTCGGGGTCCAGCCGCAACGAGCAATACGTCAGGTCATCGTCGTTAACGAGAATCAGTTTCCCGCGCGGAATACCAACCAGTGCGGGGACGTCCGAACTGGATCCGTCGACGTCGAGTTCCTGTCGGTGGACCCGGACCAGCTTTCCGGTTCGGTCCTCGTCGTAGATTCCAATCGCCAGCCGGTGCACGCGGGTCTCACCCGCACCCGGCGCGGCGCCGCTCTGTTGCACCGCGAACCGGGTGAATTGACCGTCAGCGTCGACGTCGAAATCCGGCCGCAGCGTGTTCAGGCCGGTGGTCTTCAGCCACTGCCGGCCCCAATCCGACAAGTCGCGCCCGGACGCCTTCTCCAAAGCCGAGAGCAGGTCGTCGAAGGTGGCGTTGCCGTACGCGTGGGTACGGAAGTAGTCACGCAGCCCGGCCAGGAAATGCTCCAGCCCGACGTAGGCCACCAGCTGCTTCAGCACGGAAGCGCCTTTGGCGTAGGTGATGCCGTCGAAGTTCACCTCGACCGCGGCCAGGTCGGGGATATCCGCGGCGATCGGGTGCGTCGACGGCAGTTGGTCCTGGCGATACGCCCACGACTTCTCCACAGTCGCGAACGTCGTCCAGGCCTCGGTGAATTCGGTGGCCTCGCTTTGGCACAGCACGGAGGCGAAGGTCGCGAACGATTCGTTCAGCCACAGGTCATCCCACCAGGTCATGGTGACCAGGTCGCCGAACCACATGTGCGCCATCTCGTGCAGCACCGTCTCGGCGCGCCGCTCGTACGAGGCTCGGGTGACCTTGCTGCGGAAGACGTAGTCCTCCAGGAACGTCACCGCGCCGGCGTTTTCCATCGCGCCGGCGTTGAACTCGGGCACGAACAGCTGGTCGTACTTGCCGAAGGCGTATGGCAGCCCAAAATTCTTGTGGTAGAAGCCGAATCCCTGCTTGGTCTGGGTGAACAACCGCTCGGCGTCCATGTGTTGCGCCAGGGAAGATCGGCAGTAGATACCGAGCGGTATCTCGCCGTGTTCGTCGGTGTAGGCGTCTTGCCACTCGGCGTACGGCCCGGCGATCAACGCCACCAGGTAGGTGCTCATCCGCGGGGTGGTGGTGAAGGTGTGCACGCTGCTGCCATCGCTGTCCGACACGGCCACCGTGGCGCCGTTGGAGATGACCTTCCAGTGCGTGGGCGCGGTCACCCGCACGTCGAACGTGGCCTTGAGGTCGGGCTGGTCGAAGCACGCGAACATCCGCTTGGCGTCGGCGGTTTCGAATTGCGAGTAGAGGTAGATCTCGTTGTCCACCGGGTCGGCGAAGCGATGCAATCCCTCGCCCGTGTTGGAGTAGCGGCAGTCGGCGTCGACGATTACCACGTTGCGACTGGCAAGCCCGCGCAGTGGGATCCCGGTTGATTCGTTGTAGCCGGAGACGTCGAGGTCGACACCGTTGAGGCTGGCGCTGCGGATGGTGTCGGCGGCGATGTCGATGACCGTATCCGCGCCGGTGAGTGCGTCGAACGCCACGGTGGTGGTGGACCGAAAAGTCTGCGATGTTCGTTCGTCCGGCGCGCCGCCACCACCGGAACCATCGGTGATGTCGAGGCTGATCTGGTAGCTGCCGACGGTGATCAGGGCGGCGCGTTCGACAGCCTGGTCCCGGGTGAGGTTAGGAAGTGCCACGCCTCCAACTTAAAGCGTCGGGCGCACAGCGGGCACTTGAGCACCTCTCAACGGGAACATGCAGGCGGCGACTACGGTTGTGCTGAGCGGTGTTGTACCCGTCTGTGATCTCGAGAAGAGGACTCCACATGCCCGCGAAAGCCCCCGAAAAATCTGTCGCCGATTTCTGGTTCGACCCACTGTGCCCCTGGGCGTGGATCACCTCACGCTGGGTTCTCGAGGTGGAGAAGGTTCGCGATATCGACGTGAACTTCCATGTCATGAGCCTGGCGGTACTCAACGAAGGCAAGGGGGATCTGCCCGACGAGTATCGCGAGAAGCTGGCGAAAGCCTTCGGACCGGTGCGGGTGGCGATCGCCGCCGAGCAGGCGCATGGCGCCGGCGTCCTGGCGCCGCTGTACACCGCGATGGGAACCCGCATCCACAACGAGGGCAACAAAGACCAAGAAGAGGTCATCAAGCTGTCCCTCGCAGATGCCGGCCTGCCGGCGGAGTTGGCCGCGGCGGCGACCAGCGACGCTTACGACGACGCGCTGCGCAAGAGTCACCACGCCGGAATGGACGCGGTCGGGCCCGACGTGGGAACGCCGACCATCCACGTCAACGGGGTGGCGTTCTTCGGCCCGGTGCTGTCGAAGATTCCGCGCGGCGAAGAGGCCGGCAAGCTCTGGGACGCCGCGGTGGCTTTCGCGTCCTACCCACACTTCTTCGAACTCAAGCGGACCCGGCACGAGAAACCAGAGTTCGACTAAGCCTGACGGTGGCGACCCGCTTCGCCCGG
>Ga0182014_10003022_pt1 | contig 20614 bp, 25 predicted proteins | sample 612S2DmetaG_FD_120489 | JGI IMG/M metagenome (GOLD analysis project Ga0182014, IMG submission 120489) | Permafrost microbial communities from Stordalen Mire, Sweden - 612S2D metaG | ecosystem: Environmental > Terrestrial > Soil > Wetlands > Permafrost | place: Sweden: Stordalen | collected... | reverse complement strand
TGTTGAAACAGTAGAACCTGTGGAACCAGAAGAATCTGTTGAACATGCCGAATCAGAGGAATCTGTGGAATCAGAGGAAACTAAAGAATAATTTAAATTTAAATATTTTTTTTTATTTTTTTTGAGTAATTAATCCATTAAATTAACTATATTGTAGTTTATTCACTTTTATTAGAAGTAAAAAAATGGTATCATAAATTTTATTCGCTGATTTATTTCAAATTTTTTATCAGAGGAGTTATTTAAATCCTGCATTACCAGATTTTTTAGTTAATTTTATAAGGGTATGTATTCTTTTTTTATTTAAATGGAATTTGATTGAGTGATGAATAATGATAAATCTGCATTGGAAATGTTTCATTTACTTTCTTATTTATACTCTCTCGCATTCGGATCCCGTATTTTTTATTCATCAGTATGCAGTGGATGCTTTCGCGGCTCACTATGCTGATGAATACTAAACCTATTACTATTATATTTGCATTGATTGGTCTTTATTTACATTTAGAAAAGAATTTTACTGGTAAAGAAGTGCAATTTGCTCATATGAAACTAGTGAAGCATCGTAAGAACTGGCCGAATTTCAAGTTGCCAGGAATGGGGGTGATTTATCGATATTTGATGTTATTAATGTCCCGGAGGGTTCGAATCGGGATGAAGCTATTATATTATGGTGTGCTTCTGTTTGGGAGAGTTATCATGATTGTCATCAGAAAGTTACTGATCTGGTGCTCCTTCGAAGACACGGAAGGAAATATTTCAGGTATACTGAAGCCTTCTATGGAATCTATGCAATGGTATCAGGAAATGCATAAAAAATAGGATTAAAATGGAATTATATTTATTATCCTGAGAATAATTATATTATATAATTTTACTTTTTTTTAATATTCAAAATAAAATTTATGGATAAGAAAAAAGGTTTAATATATTTAGGGTAGTGTTGAATTTATTATTTCATCTCCGTTTATTCTTTAATTGGTTTATCAGTAGCTATAATCATATATACTCCTAAAATTAAGAATAATATTCCAATTACGAATCCGATACTGTGCCTAAAAATTGCATCTAAAATAAATAATATACCAATAATAATCACTATAACACCTGAAATAGTCCTATTATAAGTCATATCCATTTATTTATTCCCCCTTCGCTGAAAATATTTTTTTTACAATATATTTAATATAGAGTGTTTCTCATTTGAAATCTCTAAGAACTATTTCCGGAATGCTATAAATCATTTTTTTTTATTTTTTAAACGTTTTCTTCATTATTATAATCGGTTGTAATACCATGCATAGCTAATCCAATGAACCATAATGAAATATATGAAATTAGAAACACAACGACTGCAACAATTACTACTGCTAGCATTTCCAAACCTAATTGATAAATCGCGGCTACTCCACCTCCGAATAATAAACCATTAGGTAAATTAGCGTTACCTGAAGCTATAGCGAATGCTTTTTGAGTGAAGAATGCTATCATAGCTACTCCAAATATTCCACCGAGAAGATGTCCAGGAAACAAGCCTACAGGGTCTGAGAACCATTTTTGGCTATTAAAGAATTTTTCACCTGCAACAAATAATGGTCCTCCCAGTAATCCGAGAATAACACTACTAGCGGGACTAACAAATCCGGCGATGGGTGTTATAATAATTAATCCAATTAATACACCATTTGCAGCGTATATTAATCCGGGATTGGTTTTAGTAACATAGTACTGAGTCAGCATGGTGGATAGGAAGGCTGATGCTGCGGCTAGGAAGGTGGTTATAACGACAACCATGGCTTCACTGTTGAATGCCAGTACACTGCCGGGATTGAATCCAAACCATCCCACCCATAGTAGTAAAATGGCTAGGGTGAGCCACCCTGGGCTGATTGATGTGTTGATTTGGGGACTTTTTTTTAGTCCTTTTAGTTTTTCTTCTTGCCATATTTTCAATACTATGGCTAAACCGGCTATTCCCGCTGCTCCGTGAACAATTAATCCTCCAGCGAAGTCTCTTACACCCATTAAGTATAACCATCCTGTGGGATTCCAAATCCATGCGACGGGTAGATTCCATATTAAGATGAAGTATATAACTGCAAAGGCTATGAAGGCTTCTATTTTCATTTTTTTAAGTGTGACAACTCCTACTAGAGCTAAGGTTACGGATGCGAACGCTGTTTCGAAGAGGAAGTATGTTCCTGTGGTTAATCCTGTTCCAAAATATTGTGTTGTCATGGACCACCATACACCGGTTAGTATTCCTGGTGTATTAGTGGAGAATCCACTGAGGAATAATCCATTGTAGAGGGGATTTCCTATTATTCCCTGAATGGTGGGTGCAAATGCTGTGTTGAATCCTATAAATGCCATTATAAACAATGCAGTTCCAGTGATTAGGATTGTTTTTAAGAGACTGTTTGAGTAGCGCATTCCTAATTCGCCTACTTCAAGTAATCCCACTGCAATTGTCATAGTGAAGACAAATAATGCTGCTAAGATTACCCATAAATTATTAATTAGATTTATATCAGTCATAATTTTTGATAACTCCTATTAAAAATTTTTTTTTAAGGCTTTAGAAGAAGAAAATTTTAAAAAGAAGATTTATATTTTTTAATTAAAATTTGAAATATTTAGTATTTTTTTTATGAAATTGTGTTGAGTATTTAAAATAAGTTTTTGAATTAATTTAGATAATATGAGTGAAAAAAAAATATTATTTTTTTCATTATACTAATTTCTTGTAATTTTTTTTTTTAACTTAGGAAATCTATTAATTCATTGTTTATTTGATCAGCGTGGGTCCAGATTAAGCCATGTGGTGCATTCTCTACTTCGACATATTTATTATCTTTTATGACTTTGGATAATCTTCTGCCGGTTGAGTCAATGGGGAGGATTCGGTCTGCGGTTCCCTGTAGGATTAGTGTGGGTACTTTAATATTTTTAATGTCTTCTCGGAAATCTGTTAACCATGCTTTCACGCATTCAAATGTTCCTATAGGTGATGATCTTGCTGCAACATTCCAACTGTGCTGATTGGCTTGTTTACTTATTAATTTACCTTCGAAGACATCTAAATTATAGAAATCATGGAGGAATTGGGTGAGGAAAGCAGGACGGTCATCTTTAATGGCATCCATAATTTCATTGAAAACGTTTTTATCAACACCTTGAGGATTATCACTTGTTTTTAGTAAGTATGGTGGTATTGGAGCTAATAATGCTGCTTTTTCAATACGATCTGATTCATATTTACTTAAGTATCGAGTTACTTCACCTGTTCCCATTGAAAACCCTATTAATGTGACATCTTGTAAATCTAATATATTAATTAATTTATCTAGGTCCGCTGTGAATGTGTCATAATCGTATCCAGTGGTAGGTTTACTTGATTCACCGAATCCTCTTCGGTCATATGATATGACCCGGTAACCAGCTTCAAGTAAAACTGACTCCTGCTTCTCCCAGGAGCCCGCATTCAAAGGCCAACCATGAATTAACACTACGGGTTTACCAGTTCCATGATCCTCAAAGTGAAGATTAATATCTCTAGAGTTCTCTTTACCAACATTAATATATTGCATATTAGTTTTCTCTCCCCATTTTAAAAAAAATTTTAGGTTTTACATATTCTTTTATAATTTTTAAATAAATTTTTCTATATTTTGTACAAAAATGTTAATTATATTATGAGTTTACAATCCTATAATTATTTCGGAACCTTATAACATCTTAATTCGTTATGTTAATCAATTATTTTCTTACTTTGATCATTAAATTTCAATTACTCTAAAGCAATTATTTAGGAGCATTTTAAAATTTTTTTGTGGATTGTAAATCACAATTATTATTAATCATTGTGAATATATATTATGGTGTATTATATTGTTATTAGTTAAAGTAAGGTGAATTAGGAAATATAAATTTTTTTCCTAATGTATTTTGAGTGTAAAAAAAATTGGGAGTTGTAATTTATATGTCAAGAGTGATATGGTTTGAGATACCTGCAGATGATCCGGGAAGGGCTGCTAAATTTTATGAAGATGTATTCGGATGGAAAATAGAGAAATGGGAAGGTCCATTCGATTACTGGTTGGTAACCACAGGAGAAAGTGATGAACCCGGTATTGATGGAGCAATAATGCCTAAAGATATGGGTGAAATGGTGAGAGACACCATTGGTGTTGAATCATACGATGAATTTGCAAAGAAAATTGAAATGGAAGGCGGGAAGATGTTAACAGAAAAAATGACTATACCCAGTATGGGTATCATGGGTTCATTTAAAGACACGGAAGGAAACATATTCGCCATAATGGAACCTAAAATGGATTAAAAAAAAAATTTATTTTTTACTAAAAATTTTAACGAGGTTAAAAAAAAGAAAGTAACCTCGTCTCTCCTCCTCTTTTTTAATGATACAATAATTTAAAAAATAAATAATTTAAAACAAAAAATAAATTTTTATTTTTTTTATTTGGGAGTATGTAGTAAATGCTAAGTGTAATTTCTAAAGATGGCACAAAAATTGCTTATGATAAGTATGGTGAGGGTCCAGTAATTATCATGGTAGGTGGTGCCTTCCAACATCGAGCCATCGATCTGAATATAGGATCATTAAAACTAAACCGACACCACATGCAGTTAGCTGGTTTACTAGCACCATACTTCACCGTAATTCATTATGATCGTCGTGGTCGTGGTGATAGTGGTGATACACTACCGTACATGGTTAAACGTGAAATTGAAGATATTGAAGCTCTCATTAATAAATGGGTGAGTTGACTTTTTTATTCAGTATGTCCTCAGGTGGTGTTCTCGCACTTGAGGCAGTGGTTCAAGGTCTTAATATTAAAAAACTGGCATTATATGAGCCACCCTTCAACATTGACAAGAAAACACAAATGGCTTTGGAGAATTACCGAAAGGAAATCATAGCTTTATTAGCAGATGACCGTAGCAGTAATGCTGTTGCTCTTGCTATGAAAACATTTGGAACGCCTAGTCTGGCTATTTATGGAATGCGTCGATGTTACTGTGCCTACACTTATTATTAATGGTGAATTAAGTCCTGTTTGGTTACACCGTGCATCCCGAGCACTCATGGATACTCTTCCAAAGGTTAAGCATATTACATTAGAAGGTCAAACACATGAATTTGAACCGGAGATTCTAGCTCCCGTATTACATGAGTTCTTCACTGATTAACGAGATATAATTTTTTTATGAATTTATTCAATTGGACTGTAAATGTTAGTTATAAAATAATATTTTTAGAATTTAGATTAGTAAAAAAAAAACTATTAGGGGAGCAATGATTATTTATGCAAAAAATTATTCCATTCTTATGGTTTGATGGTAAAGCTGAGGAAGCTATGAATTTTTATATATCTATATTTAAAAATTCTAAATTAATTAACCTTAAGCGTTACGGAGAATCAGAATCAGGACAGGAAGGATCGGTAATGTCTGTGACATTCCAGCTTGATGGGCAAGAGTTTATTGCATTAAATGGTGGTCCGCAATTCACATTTTCACCTGCTATATCATTCTTTGTTAACTGTGAAACTCAGATTGAAGTGGATGAGTTATGGGAGAAGCTGTCAATAGGTGGAGAAGCACAAGGACCGGGTTGGGTTAAAGATAAATATGGAGTGTCATGGCAAATTGTCCCTACTGTTTTAGATGAAATGTTAAATGATCCTGATCCTGTAAAATCGCAGCGTGTTATGAAAGCTATGCTTCAAATGAGTAAACTTGACTTAAGTAAATTAAAAAAAGCTTATAATAGTGAATTAATTTAAATAAATAATGTTTATTAGAGGAATATATTCTAGTTTTTTTTGAAATTTTTTTATAAATATTTTTTTTTTAATTTCAACTTGTATTTATTGTAAATTGGATTAATATGCTGTTTAAAATACTCTTAGAATAGTTAAATTGGTATAAATTATTTATTATACTTTAATGATGATGCTACTTATAATGATAGTATTGTTACTGTTCGTTATATTTTAATGATACATATATCAGTTCTTACTCCTATGTTGATTGTGGACTGTTCAACACTAATAAGACTTAATTAGAGATTGGCACTTTATATTTGGTTAATTTGTTTTAGTATTAATAGGTTTATAGTTAATTGTAGATGATATGTAAACTCCTCTGTTAGCTTTTTTAGACTTGGAAAATGCTTATATTTTTATAAGATGACTTAGATACTCTTTTTTTCAATACGATTACTATTAATAAAAAAATATAATTTTTGTAGTAGATTTTTGTGAAATAATTTTTAAAAACAAATGGAGGCGGTATTATTAAGGTATCAGGATCCTATCTAATCGTAGGATTAATAAGTACTTTAGTATTTGTTTAACTTTAGGCTCAGCTGCATCAGCGGATGTTAGCCCAACAAATGAAAATACATTAAAAAATTTATTTAACATTAAATGTTGGAAAACTTCAATTGCTTATATCATAATACGAATTTTCATAAATTTCTAACTTCAGCATTATCACTTTCGTTCTCCTTTCAAATTATAATTATAATTATAATACCGTTGAAACGGATATTTCAAATCAATTAAGCTAATGATAGAATTAAAAGTGTTATGACCTTATCAGATAAAATATTTATATATATATATATATAATCTTATTTTTTTTTGTATCATATAATTTAATACGAAATCAAATCCTATTAATTAATTGTTTATAAATTTATTTCATATTAGGGGAGGTTTAAAAAAAAATGGATGTTGGAGAAATAATTTCAGATTCAATCAGGTATCCGTCGTCTGATTGGAAAAAATATATAATACTAGGAGTATTACTAGTTATTCCTATAGTGTTCTTATTGCTTTTGGTTATATTTTAAGAATAATAAAATCAAGTATTGCTGGTTACGATGAATTACCAGAATTCGATGATGTAGGTGACTTATTTTATAGACGGCTTAAAAGTGTTCCTAGTGACCATCGTATATAACATTATTCCGATAATCATAATAATAGTCAGAATATTTGGATCAATAGCCGCTGTTGGTGGTTGCAAATATAACCACCTATCCATTAGTATTCGCTGGATTACTAGGTGTAACTGTTATATTTGGTTTAATATTAGCTGTTATATTTGCTATATTTGAAATAATAGCCATTGCAAACATGGTTTACTACGATGAATTAGGTGTAGCCTTCAAATTCGGTGAAATACTAGAAAGAATATCAAAAATAGGATGGGGAAAATATATAATCTGGTTTATTGTTATGCTAATTATAGGAATCATATCAGCAATTATAGGTGGTATAATATCTTCAATCCCCACCATTGGATATATTATCTCAACTGTATTCATATTCTCATACTATTACATGTTTGTGGGAAGATCAACTGCTTTAATATTCATATCCAGTGAAATATTTCCCAAAACATCAACAACACCTCAAGAAACTATAGAACCAGAAAAACTAGCTAAATAAAAAAAAATTAATTAAGTTAATTAATTTAAAGAAATAAAAAAAAATAATCAACATTTTTTTATTCTTATATTTTTTTTAATTAATTTTATTTTAAGGATTTAATAAAATGAAGTTTAAAAGTTTAATAATAGATTCTATCCTATTTACCTCGGCTGATTGGTATAATGTAATAATATTAGGTGTAACTCTTTTCTTAATGGAGAATATTGATTCTTTACCAGGTAATCCTATTGGCTTAGATTTATATGACGTAACTGTTTGGATAATTATAGGATTCCTAGTTTTAATGGAAGCAGGTTATTTATATCGTATAATTCATGAAACTGTTAATGGTTCAATTTACCCACCTAAACTAAATAAGCTAATTAAAATGTTTTATCATGGATTTAAAGAAGTTACAGTTTTCTTTATATATTTCAGTATTCCCTTAATTATTTTAATTATAGCAGCCTTTGATTTTAGACATTATTTAGATGTAATCTATATTAATCCTCATATTCTAACTTATTATTTAATTAATGACATTATATCCTCATATTTAATTCCACATTTAACGTCTAATCAACTAGATCTCTATATCATCTTCTTCTCAGCAGTGATTATCTTAATTATGATTATTTACTTCATTTATCTATGTGCATTACTTAATATGGCTAATAATAATGGTACTATACGCTCAGGATTTGATATTAAAGGTTTATATCAAAAATTAATGAATGTGGGGATCATAAATTTATTAGTAGTATTTTTCTTCTTAGGTTTAACTATTAGTATACTTGGATCAGACTTTTTCTCCAATACATTTGAATTTATACCATTAAACATTTATGATTGGAATATAATTGATATATTCATACAATTACTGCTTGTTCCATTTCTTTTAACCTTCTCGGTAAGGCTTTTAGGGTTAATAGGCAAATCCTCACCTTTAATAAAATAAAAATATTAATTTATAGATAAATTAAAATGCTCCGGCCGGGATTCGAACCCGAGTCATCGGCTCGAGAGGCCGACATGATTGGCCGGACTACACTACCGGAGCAAAAAGGTACATGAAAAAATAGTGTGTAAAATTATTTTTTATTTTAAAGGAATATAAAAGTATTCCATATAAATATTTAAATATATGTTCTTTCCCAAAAAAAATTTTTTAGAATCCAATGGTTTTAGTTATTATTAGTAATAGTGGCCATAGTATGACAAATTCTCCATCCGCTAATGTATGGGATACCATTCGTAATTCTTTATCATCTGATTTTTTAGCTTTGTTTATATAGTATACACTGTAAAAATAGAATAATATTAGGATTACTGCAAATAATGGAATTATTTTTAGGTAAATCCCTATGAATAAGGGTATGAATGCTATAATATTCAATCTATGTAATAGTTTAATGGTTCTTTCTTTACCTAATAATACTGGTAAAGTTTTTAATTCATCTTTTTTATCACTATTAATATCTTTCAAATCAAAGAAGATAGTGTTAGGTAGAAATTTAAGGAATATACATAAAAAAATTAGAATGTAAGTCAAATTGATATGTAAAGAATAATAAAATGGTATAGAGAAAGTTCCCGCTAAAGACCAGGTTAATGTAGTGTAAATATTTTTAAAAGCTGGTATTTTCTTAGTAAATTTTTTTAACCCAACTGTATAGAGTACACCTACCATTACTAAAACTAGAATGAATAACATCATCTCTAAACTTGAATAAAATATTAATAAAATAGTTAAGATTGAAATATAACTTATCATAAGATAGGGATAGATTTTAGATTTTTTATTATAGTGCATTGCTCTTTCTAAGTTACTTTCCATATCTTTATCCATATCCTTATAATAATCATAACTATACACCATAAGGGGTATTAGAAATGATATAATTAGGAGAGGTAGATTTACATTCGTTTTTGTCAGTATTGATACAGTTATGAGGAATGCAGGACCAGCGAATGCGGCGAAGTATCCACCATAAATCATTTCATCCTGTATAGTAGTCACGAATTGGGGTAAAATAATTTTTTTATTATTCCTGTTTAGGTTTAGGTTCATAAATTATCACACTTTTATAGATTAATATATTGTTTTATGTGACCACTGGAACATATAAGGTCATGTGATTAATAGAACAATTTAGTAATATTGAAAATATTTACCCTATAATAATAAAAGTAATGAAGTTTTTAATAAACATTTAATTATTTTAAAATAATTGAAACACATTATAATATAAAGTTAATTAATTTTAAATTTATAATCAATAAACTATACCATTATTATAACTCAAATATTAATTAAAACAAAATTTCTTCATAAAAATGATTCAACTAGATAACTAATGTTTAAAATCACTAACAGCCATTACTTTATTTAGAAAATTAATATTAACATTATCTAAACTGATGATGAATTCTTTTTAGGATGGTGAATAATGTCACAAGCAAATGAAATAATTGACGCTTATAATTTACAGAAAGATTTACTAAAAAAGTATAATGGACAAGATTTAGATGAAGTCTTCTCTGGTGAATATTTAAAAACACAATATGGATATTGTTACAAGATTGAAGAAACCTTAAAACTCAAAATGAAAACCATCAATAAGAATAAGGCATTATCACAGATTTTAATGGATAAAAAATTAACACCAGGAATTGGAAGTGTAAAAGAAGAATTATTAACTATTAAAGGATATTACACGGTGAATGATTTAACTAAACATCCCATTTTTTCAGAGAAAGCCTTAGAATTATTAGATATAATACATGAATCCCCGAATTCATTAACTAATTATATAATTAATCGTTATTCTAAATCCCATCCTCATATCCTATTATCATCCTGTTTAAAAGAGAATATTAATTATCTATTTTTTGATATTGAAACTTTAGGACTTAAAGACTTACCAATAACCCTCATGGGCGTGGGTAAGATTAAAGATAATAATATGACAGTTAAACAATATTTATTAACGGATTTAGAAGATGAAAAAGCGTTACTAACGAGTTTTTTATCAGATGTTGATGATGACACTACCTTTGTATCCTTTAACGGCAGAAGCTTTGATTTACCATTTATAAGAGGTAGATTGAATCATTACAATGTTAAAGCAAATCTTAACCACGGTCACTTGGATTTACTCCATTTCTCCAGACGAATTTGGGGTGGAGTATTGCCTAATTGCCGTCTTCAAACATTAGAGAAACATCTATTCCAAATGGATCGAGTTAATGATGTACCTAGCAGTCTAGTACCTGAATTTTATAAAACCTACCTCGAAACCGGTAACATAGGCCCTTTGATACCCATAGTGGAGCATAACCAGCAGGATATAATAACTTTAGCATGGATACTCTCACAATTGTATGAAGAAATATAAAAAAAAATTATATAGATTTCTCAAAAAAATAATCCTTTTATAATTTAAATCTAAAATTTAATTATCTATATATAAAGTTTGCATACAATATTTAACCTCCAATCACGAAGATTTTCAGGAATATCATCTTCTTTTTCATATAATTTCTTAATAGTACATTCCAGATCATCAGCATAAAAACGTAGATTATATAATAAATCAATTTCCTTTTGTATTTGAGGCTCAGAATTATCCCAAAAATGTTTATTATTATATATTCCTAACGGTACATTTGGTTTAAGAGTAGCAAGTGAATCTAAATGTTTTTGTATCAATGCAATGGTAGCTTCCATTAAAATTTTAACTTTATCACGTTTTTCAGGAGTATAAAAGGCAGATTTAATTGGACAAAATTCATAATCTAAGATAAAACTTTTAACTTCAGTTATAAGCCCATTAACATCCATATTTTTAAGTTTATCCTCATAATTCAAGTTATCATCCAATTTAATGAACTTATTAAAATTGTCTTCAATTACTGAAACATCCTTATAATCCTCATTATCGAGATAATTTAAATAATCTAACCATTGAATAAATTCATCATAATTAATCACTTTATAATCAAAGAAATCATTTAAATTTTCAATCGAAGTCTTAACATCATTAATTCGAACCGAATCGAGTTCACCCTCAGATTTAATAATACTAAAACAATCCCAAATTAGAACAGTTAGACTTTGTTTAAAATCAACCCAATCATCTATATGAGATCTAACATTATTCTCCATTTTATTACAACCCCCAAAAAAATTTTAAGTTTTTTTTTAACAAATATTAAATGAAACTTAATTCTATAAATTTTTTGACATCTCCAAAGATTTATGTGCAACCTTACAGTACAGTTTCATTATTATCCTTTTTAGCATTAACTAGCACAGGTAATACACATTTATTTTTAGAGTCACCTAAAACATTTGCTGCAATTTCACGTGTAGTTTCATCACCATTTTCTAAAGAATTAGTCAACTCTTTAATAGCAGGTTTAGTACCAATATTAACTAAAGCTTTAGCAGCCATATAACAGTACAAAATAATCTTTATCAATTGAAGCATCAAGATATGAATCCCTATACTTAGGATTATTCATTACCCATGAAGTAAATGATTCATAAAAACGAGAAACATCCCCATCCTCCCGGAGAATAGGAATCAACGTATCTACAGCCTTTTTATCTGCAATATTTTTAACTAACTTACCCATAATAGAAGATACTCTACTACCCCATTTAGAAACTAAAATAGAATCTATCATACAATTATCAACTCATTATATAAATAACAGGATTTTTTTTTTATAAGATAATTTTCAGTGAATCAAAATTATTATTAATTTTTTAGATCAATTCTATATACTATTATATTCAAATTAAATTTTATAAATTTATAGGAAAAATCAATTTTTTTTTATGACTAAAAAATCTCAAATGAAACAATTATCCCCTAACATATTATTATATATAATAATAATTTTAACTATTTTACTAGCCTTAGCTGTGGGTTACATTTATTATACTAATGTGAATCACCCCACAATTACCAATAACACTACAAATACTAATAATATAACATCAAATCAAACTATAAACCAATCAACTGCAAATAATAATTCTAGTGCAGAAATTAGTCAAACAGAAGCTATAAATATAGCATTACAATATGCAACAAGTCATGAAGGATTTATCAAATTTCCACTCTCTGTAGCAAATACACCAGGTTCAGTAGAATTATTAATGTACGGATCAAACCCTAATCAATTAGAATATGTTATAACTATTATGAATGATGATACCGGTCAATTAATGGGTTATGTAGATGTTAATGCTAATAATGGACAAGTAATACGATATTACCAAAATCCTAAATAATTTTTATCTAAATGCATCCTAAAAAAAAGAATTAAAAATAATAAAATTAAAAAATCTAATTTTTAATGTTCCTGGAAGAATTTTTTAGTTTTCATTTCCTCCATATTAGATACAATTCGCTCTAATTCCTGAGCCGGGATGCTAACCATTACTTCCTCTGGTTTAATCTCCATAAAATTTCTTGATCCAACATCTGCAAACCCATATGTAACTTCCCCTGTAAGATAAGGTTTAGATGCCATGGTACAGCATATAGGACCAATACCTGCACCCAAGGCTTCAGCACCGGAATCAAATGCATTTGCATGCAATAAAGTCATACCCTGTTTAGCTTCGCAAATAATGAATATAACATCAGGATCGAAATCCGCTTTAGTTAAAGGTGCAAAAAGTACTGCACGGAAAATTCCAGATTCCATAGCTGGATTATGAGTCCCGGCACGTTGAAAAGCAGGAACACTCTTAAAAACCCCTCTAGGTATAAGGAAGGAACCACTACGCATATTAGCCGGTAATTCACTAGGATCCTTTAATCCAGAATACCTCATACCACCACCACACGACTCTTCCTCCACGGTTGAATAGAATATTTCACCATTCATAGCTTTACTAAGCTTTTCACAGAATCTAGATTTACCTGTCTCCTTCTCAATATTACGAGGCTCCCTAACTGACCATTTAATGGCCACAGGAGCATTCTTAAGCCCTAAAATATTAATTAACTTTTCTCCTAATTCCTGATTCATGGTTATAACCTCATTTTTCTAATAAAAAAAAAATTATTTATTAAACCATGGATTAAATCAGATTTATAAATCTTTTAATATAATAACCTATTTTTTAACTAAAAAAATTCTGAATCCTACAAATATTCCTCTTAAAAATGTTAAATTCAATATTAAATACCTTTAATATTATTCAAAAACAAAAACACATAAATAAATAAATAAATTAATAAATTAATAAATTAATAAAATCCACATTTTAATCAATTTATAAATTTCCAAATAATTAATAATTTAAAAAAAAAGGAATTTTTTTATTTATGACTCGCAGACTCTTCTGGAAAAAACCTATAAGTCATTTATTAGAGGTTAGTGAAAGCAAGAAGGGTCTTATAAAAGTTTTAGGAACACCAGCGCTTTTTTTAATGGGTTTAGGTGCAATTATCGGTGCTGGTATATTTATACTCACTGGTGTTGCATCAGCGGATTATGCAGGACCAGCTCTTGTTTTATCATTCGTATTTGCAGGTTTGGCCTGTTTATTCACTGCTCTATGCTATGCTGAATTTGCTTCAATGGTACCAGTAGCAGGCAGTGCCTATACATATAGTTATGTAACGTTAGGAGAATTATTCGCCTGGATCATAGGCTGGGATCTAATATTAGAATACACTTTAATTGTAACTGCATTAGCTGTGGGATGGTCAGGTTACATGGTTAGTATAATAACTACTTTAGGAATAAATTTACCTCCTCAACTTTTAAATCCTCCAGGAGTTTCAGGGGGATTCATCAACCTCCCTGCAGTACTAATCATAGGTATTATAAGTTTAATATTAATTCGCGGCACCAAACTTAGTGCACAATTCAATTCACTCATAGTTATGCTTAAAATCTTCGTTGTACTATTATTTATCGCCATTGGAGTGAATTATATACATCCAGCTAATTATCATCCCTTCCTACCCTATGGTTATATAGGTATATTCAAAGGTGCAGCAATAATATTCTTTGCTTATATAGGCTTTGACGCTATCACCACTGCAGCAGAAGAAGTTAAAAATCCTCAGAGAACCTTTCCCATCGCTATTTTAGGATCCTTAATAGTTGCCAGCATTCTCTACATAATAGTCACTATCGTTTTAAATGGCATGGTTCCATATTACGAGCTAGGAATCGCCGCTCCAGTAGCTTACGCCCTTAGCAGTGCAGGTATTCACTGGGCAGATATAGTAGTATCAGTAGGAGCATTAGCAGGACTAACCAGTGTAATTTTAGTAGGTTTCTTTGGACAAAGTAGAGTATTCTTTGCCATGGCAAGGGATGGTTTACTACCACCATTCTTCACTAAACTTCATAAAACCTATAAAACTCCAATTAATGGTATAATGCTCGTAGGAGTAGTGGCAGCAGTTTTAGCTGCGTTTCTCCCGATAACTGATATAGCGGAATTAGTGAATATTGGAACCTTAGCCGCGTTTATAATGGTATCTGCTTCAGTATTAGTTTTAAGAAGGACTAGACCAGATATTAAACGACCTTTTAAAACACCATTCCTCCCTTGGGTTCCTATATTAGCCATAATATCTGCATTAGGTTTAGTAATTGAATTGCCATCAGTAACATTACTACGATTTGTAGTGTGGCTGGCAATAGGATTAGCGATATACTACTTTTACGGCAGGAGACATAGTCATCTCACAGGAGAGCATGGAACTGGAGAAGAAGAGGTAATCAAAACCATACCCCAAGAATAAATAAATATTGTAATACTATTATTTTCCCCAGAGATAATTTAATTCAATTATTGGAAAATTATTTACTTTCATAAAAACATAAAACAACTAAAGAAGATGATTGAAGAGGAGTAGTTTTTTTTATGACTGATGAAAACGAATATGAAATAGCAAGTTTTGCCGCGGGATGTTTTTGGGGTGTAGAGGAAGCTTTTAGATGTATTAATGGAGTAATATCAACAACTGTAGGTTATATGGGTGGTGTAACTAATAACCCAACCTATAATGATGTTTGCAGTGGAACTACAGGACATGCCGAGACCGTAGAAGTAACTTTTGATCCTAAAATTATATCTTATGAAGATTTATTAAATGTTTTCTGGCAAAAACATGACCCTACTACCTTAAACAGGCAAGGACCAGATATAGGTGACCAGTACCGTTCAGTAATCTTTTATTATAATAATAATCAAAAAAAACTTGCAGAATCATCTAAAGAGAAACTACAAGAATCTGGTAAATATGACCGAGAGATTGTAACTCAAATAATTCCAGCTCCAAAATTTAACCCTGCTGAAGATTATCATCAACAATACTTAATGAAGAGAGGTAAAAAGAGTTGTAGATTTTAAATAATTCTATATATATTTATTTTTAATTAATTATCATTTATTAGGTTATTTTTATGAAAATAGAGGAAGTAAGAGAATTTTTCAAACGAGATGAATTCGCAGCTTATTGTGGCATAGAAATTGTGGAAGTTTCACCGGGTTATGCTAAAACAGAAATGTTCATTAGTGATAATCATTTGAATGGTGTTAAAACAGTTCATGGTGGAGCATTATTCACATTAGCAGATTTTGCTTTTGCAGTGGCTGCTAATAGTTATGGAAAGGTTACAGTAGCGATAAATGTTAGTATAACTTTTATGAAAGCCGTAAATAAAGGTAAAATCACCGCCGAAGCTAGAGAGTTAAGCAGTAACCCTAAACTTGCAACTTATACTGTTGATATACTTGATGAGGAAGGAGATTTAGTCGCAGTATTCCAAGGATTAGCATATCGTAAAAGAGATACGATCCAATCTTTAATGGATTAAAATAATTCATTATTATATATTATTTAAAGAAATAATATCTTTTTTGTAATATTTTATTTACAATCTTAAAATTTTAATCATTTTAATTTTTTTATATAATAAAACTTGAAATGAGGTTAATATAACAATGGTGGATTTAAACCAGAGTGAAATACTGGAATTACAGGAGAAACTTATTTTAATTTATAAATTTATAAATCAGGAGAGAATGTATGAAAAATTCTTTTTTGAAGGTTTTGATATAAAAAAATCTTTTAAAACGGATAATAAGTTAATTAGTAAACTTCTAGAAATGAAGGATCCTGAGGAATTTCTAGAAACATGTGTAATAGAATTAGAAGAATTAAAAAACGGAGAAAAAATAGAATATAACATTCATAATTCTTTTAGAGATATAGTAAATGAATTATATACTGAGAGTTTATATCATAAGTATGGTATGAAAGATCCGGATGATGTGGATAAATTAGATATAAATAAATTATTAGATTTTATTTAAATAACTAATTAAAAATTTTATTTATATACAAAGTTTTATAAAGACGAATTAGACATATAAAAATTAACATTATATTTTTTTGAATATAAATTAATATTCAAAATGAAAATCATTTTTAAAGACTCATTATTAGGAATAATTTATTTTTATATTCCATTAATATTTAATCGAAAAAAATAATCTTAAATAATTAATCATTTAGGATAAATAAAAATTTATTTATTCAAAAAAAAATTGGATAGTGATATTAATGTCAGGAATTGTAGGATATGGAGTTCATATACCATCATATAGAATAAAAGTTGAAGAAATTGCTAAAGTTTGGGGTGATGACCCAGCTGCTATTTCTAAAGGATTGATTTTACAAGAAAAATCTGTACCAGCTCCCGATGAAGATACCGCAACAATATCTGTTGAAGCCTCAAGATATGCTCTTAAAAGAGCTTTAATAGACTCTGAAAAAATTGGAGCCGTTTATGTGGGTTCAGAATCACATCCATATGCAGTGAAACCAACTGCAACCATAGTAGCAGAAGCAGTAGAAGCTACACCTAATTTAACTGCAGCTGACCTTGAATTCGCATGTAAAGCCGGTACTGCTGCAATGCAAATGTGTATGGGGCTTGTTGATTCAGATTTAATAGAATATGGATTAGCTGTTGGAGCTGATACTGCTCAAGGTGCACCTAGTGATGCTTTAGAGTACACTGCATCAGCTGGTGGAGCAGCTTATATTATAGGAAAAAATAATACCTTAGCTGATTTTGAAGGAACCTTCAGTTACACATCAGACACACCAGATTTCTATAGACGGGAAGGAAAACCTTATCCTAAACATGGTGGAAGATTCACTGGTGAACCAGCTTATTTTAAACATGTGTTAAACGGGGCTAAAGGTATTTTCGATAAAATGGGTACTGAAGCGTCTGATTATGATCATGTAGTATTTCACCAACCTAATGGTAAATTTTACACTAGAGCAGCTAGGAAATTAGGATTTAATCAAAAACAATACGAAACGGGACTCTTATCTCCATTTATAGGGAATACTTATTCAGGAGCCACTCCATTAGGACTTGCAGCAATATTAGATATTGCACAGCCAGATGATCGTATAATGGCTGTTTCATACGGTTCAGGTGCTGGAAGTGATGCTTTTAGCATAACTGTTAATGATGAAATAGAAGAGCGAAGAGAGTTAGCACCTAAAGTAAGGGATATGGTTAAAGATAAAGAATATATTGATTATGCAATTTACGCTAAATTTAAAGGTAAATTACGAATGGCTGGTTTAACCCAGTATTAAAAAAATATTTATATTAAATAAAAATTGTTTTAACTTACAATATTTTTAGGAGTTTTATAAAAATGATAAATAAAAATTTGAATGGGGGATTAATAGTTTGAGAGATGTTGCAATTATAGGAGTGTCACAAACTAAATTCGGAGAATTATGGGATACTTCATTTAGAGATATGATAACTGAAGCTGGATTGAAAGCTATCCAAGATTCAGGTATTAAAGGAGCAGATTTAGATGCTATGTATGTGGGTAATATGTCTGCAGGTTTATTTGTAGAGCAGGAGCATATCGCGTCACTTATAGCTGACCAGGCAGGTTTAAATCCCCTCCCATGCACCCGTGTAGAAGCAGCATGTGCATCCGGAGGATTAGCATTAAGAAGTGGAATCATGGCAGTAGCTTCTGGTTACCATGATATTGTAATATCCGCGGGTGTTGAGAAAATGACTGACGTAGTAGATCCCACGCCCATTGTAGCTACAGCATCTGATCAAGAATGGGAAGCTCAACAAGGAGTTAACTTCCCTTCACTCTACGCTATGATCGCCAGGCGACATATGTATGAATATGGAACTACTAGAGAACAATTAGCTATGTTTAGTGTCATTAACCATAAAAATGGTGCTCGTAATCCTTTAGCACAATTCGGTATGGAAATAACAGTAGATCAAGTTTTAAATAGTAGTATAGTAGCAGATCCATTAAGATTATTAGATTGTTCACCAATAACAGATGGAGCAGCAGCTGTAATTCTCTGCCCTGCTGAAGATGCTCGTAAATACACTGACTCACCCGTATATGTGAAAGCGTCAACTCAAGCATCAGGCACAATTGCATTACATGAAAGGAAAGATATAACCACCATTGATTCGACAGTACATGCAGCTCGAAAAGCATATAAAATGGCTGGCTTAACGCCAAAAGATATTGATGCAGTTGAAGTGCATGATTGTTTCAGTATTAATGGTTTACTTGCTGTAGAAGACTTAGGTTTCGTTGAGAAAGGAAAAGCAGGTTCATTTGTCGAGGATGGAATGACTGAAATTGACGGGCAAATACCAGTTAACCCATCCGGAGGTCTTAAATCTAGAGGACATCCATTAGGTGCAACAGGAATCGCTCAAGCAGCTGAAATAGTTTGGCAATTACGGGGAGAAGCTGGTAAAAGACAAGTTAAAGACATAGAAGTAGGTATGACTCATAATATTGGAGGAACCGGAGGAACAGCTGCTGTCCATATACTCTCAAATTAAAAGAAATAAATATGAATACACATAATTTAAAGGAAAAAAAATATTCCTTTCATTACTAATTTTTTTATGGAATATTAATTATAAATTAATTTATGTAATTTTTTAATTTTATTCACTTTGTAAATGGTAATTTTTTGGATTTCCATTTATTAATTCCGCCTGTAATATGATAAACATCATTATAACCATGTTTCTTCATTAAATTACAAGCTATAATACCTCTTTTACCTCTTCTACAATATACCAAGTATTTCTTGTTTTTATCCATTCCATCCAATTCATCTTCAAAACTGGAGGATTTAACATTTAAAAGATGAGCACTCTCTAAATGCTCTTCATTATATTCAACTGGAGTGCGTACATCAAGAATAATAAAATTAGGATTATTACCTTCTTTTTCAATTATAATAAATGCTTCTTCAGGTTCAATCTCATTTACAACCTTTTTGTTACGTTTAAATATAGATAACATAGACTAATACTCTACCCATGAATCAATTTAATTTGTTAAAATAAATAATTATATTTATAAAAAATTTAAAATTATAAAACTTATATTTTTGTTTAATTTTATAAAAAATATAATTAATATAAAATATAAACTTCAGTTAAATTTATTAAAAAAAAGGAATTCGAATTTTATATTCAAAAAAAAAGAAATTTTAATTTTAATTCTAAAAAAAAAATATTATTTAAAAAAAAAGGTATGTAAAAAGGTTTAAATTTTAAACCTTTACATCATAGGTGGCATTCCACCAGGCATTCCGCCCATACCTTCCATATCCTCAGGTCCTGGTCTTCCAGAGCCGCTGGATGCGATAACATCATCGATTCTTAGAATCATTTCAGCAGCTTCAGCAGCGGATTGAATAGCCTGTTTTTTAACTCGGCGAGGTTCAATTACTCCACCTTTAAACATGTCCCTTACACCGCCTTTAAAGACGTCAAGTCCCATGTAAATAGATTTCTCATGAGCTGCTCTTAAATCAACTAATGAATCAATACTGTCAAGTCCAGCGTTTTCAGCTAAGGTTTTAGGAACCACTTCTAAAGCTTCAGCGAAAGCAGCAACTGCTAACTGTTCTCTTCCACTTATAGTGTCAGCATATTCTTTTAATCCTCTAGCTATAGCTATTTCAGCAGCGCCTCCACCAGCAACTACTTTACCATCTTCAACAGTAGCAGCTACAACACCTATAGCGTCTTCAACTGCTCTCTCGATTTCATCA
>Ga0182014_10003021_pt1 | contig 20617 bp, 22 predicted proteins | sample 612S2DmetaG_FD_120489 | JGI IMG/M metagenome (GOLD analysis project Ga0182014, IMG submission 120489) | Permafrost microbial communities from Stordalen Mire, Sweden - 612S2D metaG | ecosystem: Environmental > Terrestrial > Soil > Wetlands > Permafrost | place: Sweden: Stordalen | collected... | reverse complement strand
CCTTGCCTTCGGGATCGATGTTCCGCCGGATGTAGTCGACTTTGTTCGTGACGCCGCGCGCTTCGGTGACGGTGAGGTTCTCGCGGATCGTCGGGTCGATCACCCACGCCTCGATCTCGAGCTCGCGCCGGATCCCCGCGAACACGTCGTCGCCGGCCGTGGCCGTCAACGCCAGTACCTGCGGCGAACCGAGTTTCCGCACGACGTCGGGTACGCGGCGATACGCCGGGCGATGCGTGCTCTCGATCAAATGATGCGCTTCGTCGACGACCACCAGCGACGGGCGGCTGTGTTCGTTCGCGAAGCGATCGGCGTGGAAGTGCATGAACTCCGGCGTCGTGCAGATGATATCCCACGCGCCCGTTTCGAGCGCATCCATCAGCGCCGCACGTTCGCCCGTGTCGATCGCGCCGTTGGCGCGCAGAATGCGCACGCCGAGCGGCTCGAGCCGGCGCACCAACGCCTCGTACTGATCGTTGGCCAGCGCGCGCAATGGATAGAGCACGACGGTCTTCGTGCCGCGCTCGAGCGCACCGGTCGCCGCCGGCAGCTGAAAGCACAGCGACTTGCCGCGGCCCGTGCCCATCACGGCGAGCGTGTTCTTGCCGGCGGCAACCCGTTCGATCACGGCGCGCTGCGCATCGCGCAACGGACGGTCGCCGAGCAGCGCGCCCTGCACGTCGGCCGCCAGCGCGCGCACGCCGGTTTGCGCCGGCGCGATCGTTGCGCGCTCGCGCGAGACCCAGATGTTCACGCCGACGCTGCGCGTGCCGCCGCCGGTGACATGGCGAACCTCGGCGCGATAGCGTTCGCCCGCATCGATATTCGGCGCAATGCGCGCCGCGATCGGCTTGCGCACGAATCCGAGCTGTAAGCGGCCGAAGTGCACTGCGACGGCGTTCGGATCGAACGCGTTGTCGGGTTGCCGGACGAGCTCGAGCTCCTGGCCCGGCTGCAAACCGGCGATCAGATCTTGCCGGCCCTCGAACGTGACGCCCACGATCTTCGTGTTGAAGCCGAACGAGTCGCCGATCGACGCGTACGGATCGCGATCGAGAAACTCATCGCGCTTGGCGTAGAGCTCATCGAGAAAGGCCGCGGCCGGCGACTCGACGCGCGGTTTCCCGAACGACCCGATCAGCCGTTCGAACGCCGCCTCCGAGGCCGTCGGAGGCGGTAGCGCGTCAGCTCTTGTGCGGGGTTTCATCGGCCGCGTCGAGATTCAGATGAATCTCTTCGTGTCCGAGATCGTAATCGCGATCGTGGTGGCCGAGTGCTTGCGCGTCGAGCGGGTCGAGGCGGTCGGCCTCGAGCGACTCGCGCTCGAGATCGATCTCGTCGTACTCCTCATCGGTGAAGCTGTGATCGCGATCGTGCTCGACCTCGCCGAAGACGGCGGTGTCGGTCGAGGTTTCAATGCGGCGGCGCTTGTACTTCGGCGGCGCACCGGGCGTGCGGCGGGGTGACTGGCGCTCGCGCTCGCGACGCGCCTTGCGCGCCGCGAGGATCTCTGCTCGATCGGCATCGGTGCGGGCTTGCGCGCGCGCCTCGGCAACGGTCCGCGGTTGCGCATCGAGCGACGCCCGGCGCAGCGCCGCTCGCGCGCCGATCGTCTTCTGGAACGACGCCACCAGCGGCGCGGAATAGAAGATCGAGTGATAGCCGCCGGAGCAGATGCCGACCAGCAGTGCGAAGGCGAAATTCTGGAGCGATGCGCCGCCGAAGGCCAGCAGCGCAACGAGCGTGATGACGACGGTCGCGAGCGTGTTGACGGAGCGCGTCATCGTCTGCAAGATCGACGTGTTGACGATCTTGTCGAACGGATCGCCCGCCATGATCTTCGTGTTCTCGCGGATCCGGTCGAGGATCACGATCGTGTCCATGACCGAATAGCCGATGACCGTCAGCACCGCGGCCAGGAACGCGTCGTCGACGCGCTTGTCCGCCAGCGAATAGATCCCGATCATCATCGCCGAGTCGCGCACGAGCGCGATGATCGTGACCAGACCGAAGATGTAGTTCCAGCCGAAGCGGAACGCGATATAAAGGAACTGGATCGCGATCGCGATCACCAGCGCCTTGAGCGCGTTGATCAGGTATTCGGTCGCAAGCGACGGGCCGACCGTCGAAATCGACGACGACGCGCGATCGACCGGGGCGACGCTGCCGAGAGCTTTCCAGAGCGGGTCGGTCACGTTGCCGAAGTCGGCTTGCGTTTCGATCGTGTACCGCTCGCCCGGCGTTTCGCCCGGCTTGCTCAGCGTGTTGATCTGCGCATCGGTGACCTTGATGCCGGCCAGCGCCTTGATGATCGCATCACGATCGACGGGATGCGTGAACTTCGCGGTGACGTCGGTACCGCCGGTGAACGATAGCCCCAAACGCAGCGGCGTGCCGGTCGTGACCCAGTGGTAGATCATCGATGCGATCCCGAGTGCGATGATCGCATACGAGATGATCGAGACCGTTCTCAGCCAGCCGACGATGTTCCAATTCAGGCGACGGAAGAACATCTACGCGCCGTACGCCTTCTGGTCGGACACGAGGTTGTTCTCGACGACGAGGTCGACGAAGAACCGTGTGACGAACACGGCGGTGAAGAGCGAGAATGCGGTACCCCAGAACAGCGTGTAGGCGAAGCCCTTCACCGTACCGGTACCCAGCAAGAACAGCACGCCCGCGCCCACGATCGTGGTGACGTGGCTATCGAATACCGACGTGAACGCGCGGCGAAAGCCGATCTTCACGGCCGAGCGCAGCGACTTGCCGGCCCACAGTTCTTCCTTGAGGCGTTCGAAGATCAGGACGTTCGCATCGACGGCCATGCCGATCGAGAGCACGAAGCCGGCGATGCCGGGCAGCGTGAGCACGGCGTGCGCGGCCGAGAGTAAGGCCAACAGCGCGAGCACGTACACGACCAGCGCGACGTCGGCGAGCAAGCCCGGCAGACGGTACATCACCGCCATGAAGATCAGCACGAGGCCGAGACCGACCATCGATGCGTACAGCGATTTCGTGAGGTCTTCCGCGCCGAGCACCGGACCGACGTCGTCCTTCGAGATGATGACGGTCGGAACGGGCAGCGCGCCGGCGTTGAGTTCGTTCGCGAGCAGCGCGACTTGCTCTTCGGTGAACTGTCCGGTGATCTGACCCGAATCCGTGATGATGCCCTGGATCGTCGCGTCTTGGACGAACTTCTTGTCGAGGAACGTACCGAGCTGCTTACCGAGATTGTTCTTGGTCAGCAGGCCGAATTTGTTGGGATCCTTCAACTGGAAGTTGATCTGCGGCGCGCCGGACTGGCCGAAGGCGGCTTGCGCGCCCTTCAACTCGGAGCCGCTGTAGACGACCGGGCCCGAATCCTTGTACGCGCCGTTGGGATCGTTGGCGTACTTCGTATCGGAATTCGCTTTCGCACTGACCTGCGCCGGCACGATCTTGAACTCGAGCACGGCCTCCTGTTTGAGGAGCTGCTCGGCTTCATCGGCGTTTTTGACTGCGGGCAGCTCAACGAGCAGACGGTTCGTGCCTTCCTTGGAAATCACGGGTTCCGAGACGCCGAGGCCGTTGACGCGGTTTTGCACGACGGTTTCGACCTGGTTTTGCACGTCGGACGTGATCACCGGGACTTCTTTGGTCGGCTGTAACTCGAGGAGCACGCGTGCTCCGCCTTGCAGGTCGAGACCGAGGTGGATCTTCTGCTGGATCGGGAGGATCGCCCAGATGCACAGCCCTACCACGGCCAGGAGGAGAACCGCTTGAAGCGGTCTCTTGAGCTTATTCCACATACCGTTGTTTCGGGGAAGGGGAGAACCCCGGAATCGTAGCAGGTCCGGTAAAGAGCGTCAAACCACCAATGCCTTCGTTTGAAGGAGGGCTGTGCAGGATACCAAGGGCGTAGATGCAGGACTCCTGCAGTCGCGGTACCGGCTTACCAAGCAGCGCGCGGCAACTTTGCGTGCCCTGGAAGACGGGCGGCACCTCAGCGCCGAGGAGATCCTCGAGCGCGTGCGGGCACAGTTGCCCGGCGTCAGCCTCGGGACCATCTACCGTACGCTTGATATTCTGCGCAGCATCGGCCTCGTGCAGATCTTCTCCCACGCCGGCGGCGCGGCCAAATACGAGGCAGCTCTGGAAAAGCATCACCACCTGGTCTGCACGCGCTGCGGCGAGGTCATCAACGTGAACGTCAACGAGGCACTCGCGCTCTCACAAACGGTCGCGCAAGAACACGGCTTCCACGACGTCGACTGCGCGCTGGTCGTCACCGGACGCTGCGCGCGCTGCACCGACGTTCCCGCCGGCGCGAACACCTGACGCCGTGCAACGCCTTCCCGATCTCGATCCGGCGGCACTGACGCCGGAGCAAAAACGCGTCTACGACGAGGTCGCCGCCGCCCACACCGGACACGTGCGCGGTCCGTGGGCCATCGCTCTGCGCGATCCCGACCTCTTGTATCATGCGCACAAACTCTACGACCGGCTGTGCACGGGGACGAAACTCGGCGAGCGGCTTTTCGAGCTGATGGTGCTGACCGTCGCGCGCCACTGGACCTCGCAGTTCGAGTGGCAAACCCACGAACGGAAGGCGCGCGAGTTCGGCATTCCGCCGGCGGTAATCGAGGCGATCCGCAATAACCGCGTTCCGCACTTCGAGCGTGAAGACGAACAGATCGTGTACGACACCGTTATCGAGCTTTCCCAAACGACGCAGCTCAGCGCGCACTCCTACGAACGGGCGCGCGCGTTCTTCGGCGAGGACCTGCTCGTCGAGTTGATCTCCGCCGCAGGCTTGTATACCATGATCGCGATGCTGCTCAACGCGTTCGATGCACCGATCCCCGCAACCGCGGAGCCGCTCCAGTGAACCCCGTGCGGCGCGTGGTGACGGGTCACGATGCGAACGGCGTGGCCAAAGTCTTGTGGGACGACGCGATCACCGAAGTGAAGCGCGGCAAGTCCGGCTTGCTCACGCATCTCTGGAACACGAAGGCCACCCCGGCCGATATCGGCATCGGTGAGAACATCGACGACCCGGGCAAAGAGCCGCACATCACCGCACCGCCGCCGGGCGGCTCGCGGTTGGTCGTGATCGACTATCCGCCGGGCAACAGCGGCACGATGCATCGCACCGAGACGATCGACTACGTAATCGTGCTCGCGGGCGAAATCGACATGGAGATGGACGATTCGACCGTGCATCTCGGCACGGGCGACGTGATGGTGCAGCGCGGCACCAACCACGCCTGGTTCAACCGCGGCACCGAAAATGCGCGCGTCGCCTTCGTCCTCATCGACGCCGACCCACTCGGCATCGGCCACCCCCGCCTGCACGACTAGCGCCTCTCTGTCATCCCGAGCGGAGCACCACCTCGTCTTCGCTCGGTGCAGGCTCCGGGCGCGTAGTCGAGGGACCACGATAATCGTCAACTACTAGCCAGGGCAACTCCCCGCCCGTGCATTTCACTGCAAACTTCCAGACCGTTGGGCGGGTTTTGGGTACGCCATGCCTGAGCTTTCCTTCCTCGACCTCGTTCGCATCCGCCAAGACGACGCGTCGCCGCGCGATGCGCTGGAACGCGCCGCCGATTTGGCGCAGTACGCCGAGCAGTTGGGGTTCCGCCGCTATTGGGTCGCCGAGCATCACAACATGCGCGGGATCGGCAGCGCGGCCACGTCGATCGTCATCGCGCACATCGCGGAGGCGACGTCGACGATCCGCATCGGCTCGGGCGGCATCATGCTGCCCAATCACTCGCCGCTGCTGATCGCGGAACAATTCGGCACGCTGGCGGCGCTGTACGGCGATCGCATCGACTTGGGCCTTGGCCGCGCGCCCGGAACCGACGGTTACGCATCGCGTGCGCTGCGCCGCGATCCGCAGGCCGCCGATCGCTTTCCGCAAGACGTGCTCGAGTTGCAAGCGCTGCTCGGCGACCCGGTGCCGGACCAAGCCGTGATCGCGACGCCCGGTGCCGGCACGCACGTGCCGATCTGGATCCTCGGATCGAGCCTCTTCGGTGCGCGGCTCGCAGCCGAACTCGGCCTGCCGTTCGGTTTCGCGTCCCACTTCGCACCGCAGGGACTCGACGCCGCGCTGAACGTCTACCGCACCTACTTCAAGCCGTCGGAACAACTCGCCGCGCCCTACGCGCTGATCGGGGTCATCGTCGTCGCCGCGGATACGGACGCCGAAGCGAAGCGCTTAGCAACGACCGCGCAGATGGCTTCGACCAACATTCTGCGCGATGCGCGAACCCTGAGTCTGCCGCCGATCGACAACATCGACGACTACTGGACGCCGCAAGAGAAGCCGCACGTCCTCGAGCGCATGACGTGTAGCGCAATCGGCAGCCCCGAGACCGTACGCGAACGGCTCGCAGCCATCGCCGAGCGCACGCAAGCCGACGAGTTCATGATCGTCTCCGACATCTACGATCACGAAGCCCGCAAGCATTCGCTCGGCCTAACCGTCGCCGCAACGAAAAACTATGTCACCCCGAGCGAAGTCGAGGGGCGCGAGAAAATCTTGGCGCTTTGAGTGCGAGCGCGAAGGCGCGAGCAGTGGTGTCTTCTTCTCGTTTTTTTTACTCCACTGTTCGCGCCTTCGCGCTCACACTCGGTAATAGGGATTGTGGCGGTCCCTCGACAAGCTCGGGATGACATAAAATCAACCGCTTTCGCCAGTTAGCACCCCCGCCGGGTCGAGTTCGATGCCGGGCGGGATTTCGCCGAAGGCGTAGACTTCTACGCGCGGGCCGACGCGCTCGAAAAACTCGGCGAGCAGCGGGCGTAAAGACGCGGTTACGACGACGGCATGCGGCGCGAACGCCGGATCGGCGAGAAACTGCTCGACGCCCTCGCGCACGCGGCGAGCGGTTTGCGGATCCGGGGCGAGGCCGGTTTCGCTGTTCCACATACGCGCCAGTTCCGCATCGAAGTCGGGGGCGAGGATCAGCGGGCGAATTCGATTCACAGCATCGCGGCGGAACTGCTGCGGAACGATGATGCGGCGCACGGCCTCGGCGAGTTCGCGCGGTTCGCGTGCGTGCGGGGCGGCGTCGAGCATCGCCTCGAACACCGTAATCGGGTCGCGCGGCCACGCTCGCTCGCGCAAGAGCAACGCCACCGCCCGATGCGCGGTAACGACGGGCAGCGCATCGGAGCCGACGTCTTTCACGATCGACGGCACCTGCGCGCGCAAATGCTCGAGCAGCGTCTGGAACTCTTGGCGGCCGAAGAGTTCCGCCGCGTTTGCCCGGACGATCTCGGAGAGATGCGAGCCGATGATCGAGATCGCGTCGAACGCGAGCGCGCCGGCCGCCTGCGCGAGTTCGCGCGCTTCGGGGAGAATCGACTTCGCCGTGAGACCGTAGACGGGCTCGAGACACGGCTCGCCTTCCAGGTGTGCGAGCACCGGTTCGGGCGCGACCGCGAGCAACCGGTCGAGCCGGAGCCGCCCTTCGCCCGCGATGCGATCGCGTACGCGAATCGCGTAGGTGTCCGGTGCGCGCAAGCCGTCATCGCGCAAGCGCACGCCGGGAATGACGATGCCCGTCTCGGCCGCCAGCGCGCGGCGCACGTCGCCGATGCGGTCGAGCAGCGCGTCGGCGTTCGGCGGCGCGAGCAGCGCGTAGAGGTCGGTGCCGACGTCGATCGAGAGCGCGTCGACGCCGACCAGCGCAAACGCCGATTCGGGCCGGCGGACGGCGTCTTTGCGGCGCCGTTCGGCGGCCGCGCGCAGCGCGTCCTCGGCCCGCTTGCGACGCGCGCCCGATACGGACGCGCCGCCGAACGCCGCGAGCGCGAGCGCTCCGAACACCGGCGCCGGCAGCGCCGGAACAAACGCCAGCACCGCCATCAGCACGCCGGCCGTGCGCAACGCGTCGGGACGGGCGATCAGTTGGGCGGCAAGATCGACTGCCAGCGCGCCTTCGCCCGCAACGCGCGTGACCATGAGCCCCATCGACGTCGAGATGAGGAACGCCGGCAGGGTCGTGACGAGGGCGTTTCCGATCGAGAGAATGGCGAACGTCTGCAGCGCATCGAGCGGGCCCATGCCGTGATAGAACACGCCGACCACGAGCCCGCCGGCGAGGTTGAGGGCGACGATCACGAGCGCCGCGATCGCGTCGCCCTTGACGAACTTGCCCGCGCCGTCCATGGCCGCATAGAAGTCGGCCTCGCGTTGCACGCGTGCGCGCTTGCGGCGAGCACCATCGGCGTCGACGACCCCGGCGTGCACATCGGCGTCGATGGCCATCTGCTTCCCGGGCATCGCGTCGAGCGTAAAACGCGCCGACACTTCGGCGACGCGTTGGGCGCCGCTCGCGATCACGATGAACTGGATCGTAATGAGGATCGCAAAGACGATCAAGCCGACGACGATGTTGCCGCGCACCACGAACGCGCCGAACGCCGGGATGATCGCCCCGACGCCGTCGGGCAGATGGCCCTGCGTGAGAATGAGGCGCGTCGCGCTCACGTCGAGCGATAACCGGAACAGCGTGGCAAGCAGCAGCGCCGGCGGGAAGGACGAGAATTCGAGCGGCTCCTCCACCCGCAGGCTCAGGAGCAGAATCAACGCGGAACCAAAGATGTTCAGCGCCAGCAGCGCATCGAGCACCACCGGCGGCAGCGGGACGATGAGGATTGCGACGATCGAGAGCACCGCCGCCGCGAACACCGCGTTGGGTTTCATGCGGCGAGCACGCCGGCACGAATGAGCGCCGCGATCGCGGTAGCGACCGCCACGAACGATTCGGCCGGAATGGGACGGCCGGCTTCGCCGCAGCGCCACAAGAGCCGGGCGAGCGCGACGTTCTCAACCACCGGTATGCGGGCGCGCTCGGCAATCACGCGCACGTCGAGCGCGGCCGCATCCGCCGCGCGCACGAGGATCTCCGGCACCGGAACAGCCGGCGGCGCATAGCGCAGCGCGATCGCGATGTGGGTGGGGTTCACGACGACGAACGACGCCTCGCGCGTGCGCGCGATGCCGCCGCGCACGAGCGTGCGGTGCAGTTGTTTGCGGCGCGACTTCGCCTGCGGATCGCCGTCTTGCTCCTTGGCATCGCGCTTGAACTCTTCGAACGTCATCTTCAACGACTGCAGCCAGCGCCGGCGCACGACGGCATAGTCGGCCAGCGCGAAGAACGCCCCGACTCCGGCGGCGATAAAGCAGGCTTGCAGCATCCCGTCCAGCGCAACGCCGGCCGCAGCGGTCACCGACGACGCGGCCGTGGCGGCGGCAACGGACCGCACGCCGAGCGGCGCAACGATCGCGGTAACCGCAACGAACGCGACGCCGGCGCGCGCGGCCGCAACCGCCGCTTCGGCTCCGAACATCCGCTTGAGTCCCGGCAGCGGCGCGAGCTTGTCGAACGCGAGCTTCAACGGCGCGACGCGCGGACCGCCGGTCTGCGCGAACGTGATCAGCACCCCGCCCATCGCCGCGCATGCTGCCGGCATCAGCGCCGGCGCCGCCAACACGAGCAGCGGTAGCGGATCGATCGGGCGGCCGGCGTTCGCACTCGCGCGCACCGCGTTCGCCGCCGCGGCCGTCACGAGCGGCAAGCTCGCCGTGAGCCCGAGCAACGCCGACCCGAAGCCGGCGATGCTCGCGATCTCGTGCGAGCGCGCGGCATTGCCCTCGCGCTTGGCCCGTTCGCGCCGCGACGGCGTCGCGTCAAACCGTTTCTCCGCACCGTCATCGCTCACGGCCGCAGCTCGAACGGCAACACGAACCACGGGTGCGCCGCCAGCGGCGCAAACAGCGGAATGCCGCTGAGCGCCACGACGATCGCTACCGCAAACACCACCGGAAAGGCGAGCGAGAAACTCGCCAGCCGCGGAACGACGCGCGCGACCGCGGCCAGCGCAACCTGCACGGTCAAGGCGACCGCCAGCGCCGGCGCCGCGATCAGCAGCGCCGCGCGCAGAATCGTCGCCGGCAACGCCACGGCGAACTGCGTCCACGCCGCCGGTGTGATGATGCCGCCGGGCGCAACGGCGTCGAAGCTGCCCGCAAACGCGCGCACGACCGGCACGTAGCCGTCGAGCAAAAAGAAGCCCGCCAGGAAGACCGACGACCACAAACGCCCGAACGCCTGCGCCGAGGTGACGTTCGCGTTCGGCACGGTGCCGCGTACGCCGACGTAGTCGTCGATCGTGCGACCGGCATAGTAGGCGCCATCGTAAAGCAGTGAGGCGCCGGTGCCGATTGCCGCGCCAAGCAGCGTCTCACCCGCAATCGCCAGCGTGAACGTGATGCCGTCGAATGCCACGGAACGCAAATGCGGCGCGATCGCGAATGCGAGCGCGAGCGCAAGCGCCGCGCGCACGGGTGGCGGGACGCTCGGATGCGAGAACCCGGGCGCCCGGAAGATCATGCCCGCGCCGCGCGCAAAGACCAGCAGCGTCGTCTGCGTCATCCGCGCACGAGCTGTGGAATCCGCGCAACCGCTTCCAGCAGCAACTGCTCGCATAACGAGAGGCCGAAGCGACCGAACAGCGCACACGCAAGGCCGACCGCAATCACCTTCGGCAGCAACGTGAGCGTCTGTTCCTGGATCTGCGTTGCGGCCTGAAGAATCGCCACCAGCGCGCCGACAATGGTCGCAATCATTAGGATCGGGATCGTCAGCAACGCCGTCACCAGCAGCGCATCACGCAACAGGCTCTCGAACTCGGCCACACCGGCATCGTCGCGTGCCGCCGTTAGCAAACGATGGCAGCGATGTTGCGAAACCTCGCGGCAGCCGCGTGAGGAACCGCGCCGCTTCATCCTCCGTCATCCCGAGTTTGTCGAGGGACAGCCGTAACCGCGCGCGTAGTAACAGGTCTTGCGCATCACCGAACGCCTGCGGTCGCGAACGCCGTTTTTCTCATTCGAGTTCTTTCCGCCGAAGACCGATGCCGGAGTCGATGCGCTGATGGCGTCCTTGAGCACGCTCAAGACGCTCGACCCAGCGTACGTGTCGGTCACGTATGGTGCGGGCGGATCGACGCGCAGCCGTTCAGTTGAGATTGCCAAGCGCATCAAAGGCGAGACTGGCATCGAAGTGCTCGCGCACGTGACGTGCTCGGGTAGCACGCTCGATGAACTGCGCGAACTGTTTCGCGAGCTCGAAGCAGCCGGCATCCAAAACGTGCTGGCGTTACGCGGCGATCCGCCGCGCGGGGAAACGGCGTTTCGCCCGGTTGAGGGGGGCTTCGCGCACGCGAGCGATCTGGTCGGTCTGCTCGAGCGCGAGTTCGACTTCTGCATCGCCGGCGCGTGTTATCCCGAAAAGCACCCCGAAGCGCAGAGCCTGCACGCCGACCTTGAAGCGCTCGAGCGCAAAGTCAACGCGGGCGCGCGATTTCTGATAACGCAGCTGTTCTTCGACAACGCGCAGTACTTCGAGTTCGTGGCGCGCGTGCGTGCGCGCGGGATCGACGTCCCGGTCGTCCCCGGCATCATGCCGATCACCAACTACGATCAGATCGAACGCTTCACCGCGATGTGCGGCGCAACGATCCCCGCCGGCCTGCGCGCCGAGCTCGAAATCCGCCGCAACGAACCGGAAGCTGTCGCCGAACTCGGCGTCGCCTACGCCGCACTTCAATGCGCCGAACTGCTGGAAAAAGGCGCCCCCGGGGTCCATTTCTACACCCTCAACAAGTCGCCGGCCACCCGCGCGGTCGTCTCCGCCCTCCGCGTCATCCCAAGCGGTGCGCCATAGGTGCAGCTGTCCCTCGACAAGCTCGGGATGACATAAGGGCCGCGACGTGCGGCGCTAGCGGAACGAGGCGACGACGCCGTTGCAGACGAGCGCCCAGCCGTCGACGAGGACGAACAGGAGCAGCTTGCACGGCAGCGAGATGATCGGGGGGCTCAGCATGAACATGCCCAAGCCCATCAGTACGGCTGCCACCGCGAGGTCGATTGCAACGAACGGCAGATAGAGCGCAACGCCGATCGCAAAGGCGCTGCGCAATTCGCCGACGACGAAGGCCGGAATCAGAACGGTCAGCGGCGTGCGCTCCGGCGCTTCATCCGCCGGCCGGTGCGCGACGTGCGCGAAAACGTCGATGTCGCGCCGTTTCGTCTGCCGCAGCATGAACCCGCGCAGCGGTTCGACGGCGCGGTCGAGAAACTGACGCTGCGACATCGTGCCGGCGGCATAGGGGCGCAGCGCGTCATGCTCGATGCGTTCGATCGTGGGCGTCATGATCACGAACGTCAACACGAGCGCGAGGCCCGTCAAGACGGGATTCGGCGGCAACGAGGCCGCTCCGATCGCGGAGCGCACGAGCGAGAGCACGACGACGATGCGCACGAACGACGTCGAGAGCACCAGCACGAACGGCGCGATCGAGAGCAGCGTGAGTCCGGCCAGAATATCGAGCGGCAGCGCCGCGTGATTGCGGCTCGCAATCGAAAGCAACTCGTCCATGCGCCCCAGCGTAACGGGACCTCATGTCTAAGATGTTGCTGCGGCTCGACCCGAACGCGATGGATTCGCTTGAAGCGAATCCACTATGGCTTTTCGATGAGCTCCGTGACGCGCACGCCGAAGTTCTCATCGATGGCGACGACTTCGCCGCGCGCCACCAGGCGATCGTTCACGAGCAAGTCGACCGGACCACCGGCGAGGCGATCTAATTCAACAACCGAGCCCGTACCGAGCTTGAGGATATCGCGCACCAGCATTTTGGCCGTGCCGAGCTCAGCCGTTACGGTGAGCGGCACGTTCATCAGCAGGTCGAGATTATTGCCGTCGGGCGCGATCACCACGGGTCTCCCCTCGGAGTAATGGATCGAACTTCGAAAGCGGGACGACCGTGTCGCAGACCGCAGGTACCGAAGGCAATCCTCTGGCCCGCGACGTTCAATTCGCCCTCGCCCTCGACCTTGGTGTCCAGCACCACGACGCTGCCCGCACGGAGCTCGAGCAAGCGCGGAATGGGCAATTCCACGCATCCCAGGACCACGTGAACGTCCACCCCGGCGCCGCCCAGCGTGGCCGGGGTCACGGTTGCGAGGGGCGGCGCTTCGGGCAGGTCGCGCAGGATCCCGACCCCCAGCGTCAGCGCCACCGGCGCCGTGACCCGCACGTCGAAGTAGGCCACCGAGCGCGGGACCGCTGCGGCATCGACCGCGCGGGTCGGCCCGCGCCGCTCCACGCACAGCGCTTCGCAGGCGTTGGCGCAGCGGGCCACGATCCGTTCGATCGCCCCGGCCTCGAGCGCGCTCCAGGAACCTTGGTCCGCGGATACGTCTTCGCCGAACGCCGCCGCCACCAGCCGCCGCGCATCGCGGGCCGCGAGGACGAACACGACGTCGGTTGCGCGGCCGGGGGTCGCGAAGAGCAGAGCGTCGTGAATGAGGCTGCGCCAGGCCGCCGCGTCGAGTGCGACCGGCTCGCCGATCGTCACGGCGCACGCCTCACCCAACAGCGTCCGCAGGCCCTCGCGCACGCCGTTGGCGAGGACGCAGGCCGCGTCGACCGGGAGGCTCGGACGGGGCACGAAACGGGCTTGCCGCACGCGGGCGCGGCGCGGACCGAACGCGAGCGTTGCGATCACTTGAGCAAGTCCATCACGACTTTGGAACCCGCGCCCTGCGCCTTGTGCGCGGCCTGCAACGCGGAGAACGCGACGTAGGCTTCGGTGAGCCGCTGCAAGCCGGTATCGATGTCGACGTTGCCGAGATCGCGCGCGTGCACGGCCAGCGCCGCAAACGATCCGTCGGCCGGCGAACCGACGTGCGGCACGATGCCGGCAACCGCGCCGAAGTGCGTCGCATCGAGCCGCTGCGGATTGCTGCCGGCCGGGAAACGCGCGAGGGCGACGCGGCCGACCACGGCGCGTTCGGTCGAACGTTCGCGCGTGCGCGGATCGATCGACGTGCGCGTGTAGGCAAGCACGCCGTCGTCTTCGAGATGGACGTCGGTGCCGCGCCCGAGCGTGCGATCGGGTTCGGGCAGTCGCAACGCGGCGAGGGCTCGGCCGCCCTGCGGCGTGCCGAGGACGCGCGCGCCGTCGACCGTTTGCAGCGTTCCGTCGGCACCGACGCGGAAAGCGCCGGCGCGCGTGTACGTGCGCGCACCGCGCTCGTCGGCCGTGACGAACCATGTCCCGGGCGGCGCCGCAACGCTGAGCGGATCGTCGGACGGCAGCGGCGGCACGCTTCCGTTCACGTCACCGAACTGCGGCATTGCACCCGGCGTGTAGGCGGCGAGCACGTCGTTCGCACGATCGGCGACGCGCTTGAGCGCATCGAGCGACGCGGCCGGCAGCATCACGGCGCGACGACCCGCACGCCCGTGCCCGCCAGCGCGAAGCGCGCGCTCGCGAGCGCACGTTCCACCACTTCCCGCAAGGGGCTGCTGCAGAAGGCGACGATGCGCAGCGCCTTGCCGTCGTGGTGAACGAGCAAACGCACCCGACCACCGGCGACATCGAGGGTGTGCGCGGCCGGCGAGGGACGGCGGGCGCTGAGCCGTTCCACCGCGCGCTCGATGCGCCGCGTGGTTTCGCTCGCCGGACGCCGCCGTTCCGGAATCGCCGTGCTGCGCACGTTTGCATCGCGCCGCCCACGCGTCGGCAGCGGCGTTGCAACGCGTTCGCCGTGCGCCGGCGCGGGGGCAACCCGCACGATCGCCGCGGGGCGCGCATCCGCCGCAACGCGGCGCGCGAGCGTCAAGCGCACCGGCGGCGCGTCGTGAGCCAAGTGCAGCGCCGAATACCACGCTTCGCTGAGCGCGCGCCGATCGGTTTGGGCGACCTGCGTGGCGATCACCGCCACGCCGTCGGATGCGTTCATCTCGTTTACCTCCGGCGCAAGCGTAGCGTTCCGGAGTCATCGCGAAACTGCGGGGTTGTTACCGGCTCGCGATGAGGCCGTCGATCGCGAGCGTGGCGTCGATGACGCGGCGGTGCAAGCCGCGCGCAACGTTGACGCCGAGGGCCGGCGACATCGTCAGCGCGGCGAGCAGCACTTTGCCGTCGGCAACGGCAACTTGCGTTTCCTCACGGCAGACGGCCGACCATGGATGCTGCGGCAGCGGTTCGAGCAGCGCGCCCTCACCGGTAAACTCGCCCGGACCGAGCGTGGCAACCGTGGTGCGCATGCTGCCCGTACGCTGCACGATCGCCACGCTGCCGCTGAGGATGAGGAACACCTCGCGCGCTGCGCGCCCGCGCACGTAGAGCGTCGCACCCGGCGGAAACGTCGCGAGCCGGAAGGCCGGCAACACGCGTGCCAGCGACGCCGCTTCCACGCCGCTGAAGAACGTGTTGTCGGTCAGCACTTCCGCTGGAGAACGATGATGTAACCGCTTTCCTGTTTGATTTGTCCCGCGCGCACGAGCTGGTTCATCTCGAGGCTCACCGTTTCGCGCGTGCTGCCGATGATCGAAGCGATGTCTTGATGCGTGAGCCGCAGATCGAGCAACGTGCCCTCGCCGGTCGTTCGGCCGTGTTCGGTCGCAAGACGTTCGAAGAGATTCACGAGCCGGTCGCTGATCTTCGCGTAGGCGAGATCCTCGATCGTCGCCGACGCATCGCTCAAGCGATCGTTGAGCATCTGCGCGACGTTGAGCGCGAGCGCCGAGTTGCCGGCGAGCAGCGCGAACAGATCGTCTGCATGCGCCTTGCAGATCAGCGTTTCTTCCATGCACGTCGCGACCGTCGTGCGCTCGCCGCCGCCGAAGAGCGCGTCTTCCCCGAACATGTCGCCGGGGCCGAGAATCGCGACCGTGACTTCCTTGCCGTCGGCGGTATTGCGCGCGATGCGCACGCGACCGGTCTTGATGAGAAAGACCACCTTCGTTGCATCGCCCTGATCGAAGAAGGTCGCGCGCTTGGGCAGCAACTCCATCGTGAAGATACTCTCGCCGCCGATGACCGCCTCCACCGGCGCGTTCGCGAAGAGCCGGTTCTGCCTCAGATACCAGATCTTATTCTCGGTGTCGTCCGAACTCATAGCGCGATGCTACGCCCGCAAGCCGGGGGCGGCAATAAGCCCGCTTACATCCCCGGACGTTCGAGGTACAGCGCGTGGCCGGCGAAGTCGAAGGTGACGGTGAACTTGCGCAGGAGGGCCAGGCCCACGTTGCCGGCGTCGATGCGGTCGGCAAACGCCCCGCTCTTGGACTCGATCACGTCGGCATCTTGGTCCGAAACGGTCGTCGAGCCCAGCCGCAGCGAGTTCACCCGCGTGGCATAGCTCTTGTCGCTGCCGCCCACGCCGACGAAGCTGCCGGCCCCCGTGCCCACGGCCGGCGCCACGCTCGGGTGCGCATCCGCGAACGGCCCGTAGATCAGCAGCGGGCTGCTGTCGCCCGTATCGACGATAAAGGGCGCGTCGAGATCGTCGATGCGGAACACGGCTTCAGGAATGTCGCGGTCGGTATCGATGGCGATGCGATCGCCGCCGGGCGTAATCGAACCCGGCGGTCCGAAGCGCATCACGTGATGCGCGAAGTCAAGCTGCACGATGCTCGCGGCGAAGAACGGATAGCCCAGGATGCCGTCGATCCGCATGTGCCCGGCCGACGAACCCAGCTCGATCGTCGAGATGACCAAGTTGTCGAGGTACGCGTTGCCGATCGTCAAGCGCGGCAAGCGCGCGACGTGCAGGCCGCCGGCGCGCACCGCGCCGCGCACTTCGAGCGAGCCCTCTTGACCGATGCCGGCCGCTTGCGCCACGTGCGAATCGAGCAGCACGTCGGCCGAACCGCTGTCGATGAGGAACGCATAGGGCTTGCCGCCGATTTGCACCACGCACGCGATGCGCGTGCCGTCATCGAGCAGCGGCACCGTCTGGGCGCCGTCCGCGATCAAGCGCCGCGGCACGAGCGGCGCGAACAGCGCGGCGTCGATCGGTCCGCCGATCTTCACCGACGACGTTTGCACGATCGTATCGAAGTCGTGTTCGCCGTCGGTCGTGACGGCGTGAAATGCCATCTCCATTCCGCCGACGTCGCGCCAGTCGGAGAGGTCGACGTAGGTGGGCCCGTCGCCGTCGAGATATTCCGTGCGCAGCGGCAAGCCGTTCTCGGTGTCGATCCAAATCGTCTCGGGCTCGCCGCCGTCAGCATTGACTTCGATGTTCCACGTGCGCCGGTCACCGATGGTGCCGAAAGCGAGAAAGCGCGCGTGATCGGGCGCCGACAGAAATTTTCCCGAATCGACGAAGTTCGCCGTCAGCGCGCGCCGGCGCAGAATGCCGGTGAGCTCTTGCACGTTGCCGTCGCTCGAAGCCCAGATGCGATCGCCGATGCGCAGCGTGGTTTCCAAGCGCGGACCGAGACTCTCATCGTCGCGTTCGCGATCGCCGTCGCGCCAGCTATGAAACTGGCCGCTGAGGCCTTCGCCCGCGATCGTGCCGACGGTTTCGATCTTCGCGACGTCGCGGCCGTGCGTGGCCTTCTGATAAGCCGCGAGAATGTCGGTCATCGGCGGCGGATCGCCGATATCGCGTGCTTCAGCCACGGGCATGCACGCGAGCGCGATCAGCGCCGCGGCGAAGAGAACGCCGTTACGGCTGCGAGCGGTACTGGTCGAGCGAACCGAGGACGTTTTTGACGTAGTTTTGCGTCTCGGCATACGGGGGCACATCACCGTATTTTTCAACGGCGCCCGGACCGGCATTGTAAGCGGCGACGGCAAGGCGCGTGTCGCCTTTGAAACGGTCGAGCAGGCCGCGCAGATAGCGCGTTCCGCCGGCCACGTTTTGCGCGGGATCGTAGGGGTTCTTGACGCCGAGCGAAGCGGCCGTCTCGGGCATGAGCTGCATCAGCCCCTGCGCGCCGACCGGCGAGGTGGCGTTCGCGTTGAACGACGACTCGTTCGCGATGACGGATTTGATCAGCGCGGGATCGACCTGCCAGATGTCGGCGTTCTGCTGCACGAGCTGGTTGATCTGCTCGGGCGGCACGGGCGCGGGGGCATCGGGATTCTCGGTGTCCGTCGGCGCGAGCTCGGGCATCAGCGCCTGCGCGAGGACCGCGTTGAAATCACCGCCCGGGGGTGCGGTGATAACGGCGCCGGCCGGTGGTGCTCCGCTAATCTCGGCGATCCGGTTCTGGATCGCCGAGATGTCACTGAGGATATCCATCGTCCAAACTATCGGCGATTGCGGTCATTTGCATGAGCGTTTCGTTTGGGTCCGATCCTCCCTCCGCTTGCTTGAGAAAGGCGGCGATCCGGCCTTCGGCGGCGATCGCGCGCGCGACGACGGGGTCGCCGGCGCCCGGATCAAGGCCAAGCGAGCGGGCATCCCGGGCGGCATCGAGCGCGGCGAGGGCCGCGCGCAGCCGGCCTGCAGCCCGTCGGTGCGCCTCCGTCACGACCTCGCCGAGCGTGCGGCTCGCGCTTGCCGGCACGTCGATCGCGGGAAACCAGCCCGACGCCGCCAGGCGCCCGCTGAGGACGACGTGGCCGTCCAGGGCGGCCCGGGCGGCCTCAGCCACCGGATCGTGCTCCAGCGGGCCCTCGGAGAGCACCGTGGCGACGAGGGTGATGCTGCCGGCCGCCGTGCTCCCGGCGCACTCGAGCAGCCGCGCCTGCATCGCCGTCACCGACGGGGGAAAGCCGCCACGCCCCACCGGCTCGCCCCGGGCGATCGCGAGGTCGCGCGCCGCCGCCGCCACCCGCGCCAGGCTGTCGACGACCAAGAGCACGTGCAGCCCGCGCGAGCGCAACGCGTCGGCTTGGGCGAACGCCAGCTCCGCCACGCCCAGCCGCTCCTCGGCCGGACGGTCGCTGGTCGCGCAGAGGACGGTGGTGCGCGCCTCGATCCGCCGCAACCAGCGCTCGGCCTCGCGGCCCCGCTCCCCGACCAGCGCCACCACGGTGGCATCGGCGCGGCTGCCGGCGACGATCGCGTCCAGCAGCGTCGACTTGCCTGCTCCGGGGCTGCCGAAGATCCCGATCCGCGCGCCCCGCCCGAACGCGAGCGGACCGTCGAGGGCGCGGATGCCGGTGTGGAACGGCGTCGTCACGGCAACGCGCCGGCGCGGCGCCGGAACGCGCGCTACGGCGAGACGGCGCCGGCCGATCGGAGCGGAACCGCCGTCGAGCAACGTGCCGCCGGCGCCGACGGCACGTCCGAGCAGCGCCGTTCCCAGCACCACGCGGGCGCTCATTGCACGCGCTCGAGCAGCGCTGCGAGCACGGCGTCGATCTCGCGGCCCAACGCGGCGCGCGCGGACTTGCCGAGCGAGGCGTCGCACGATGCATCGAACGCGTCGGCAAGCCGCGCGCGAAACACGCGCACGTCGCGGGCGAACTCTGCGTCGTTCACACGCGGCTCCGGTTGCGGCGGCGCGCTCGCTTCGGACGGGGGTGCGTCGGCCACGATCGCTTCCGGTGCGACGCGCAACAACTGCGCGAACGAGACGAATGCGTCATCAGCCGCGGGCACGCAACAACTCCTCGGGGTGCGGCACGAGATCGCTGGCCGCGCGCGCGAGACGGCGCACGATCTGCGCGCGCTCCTCGGGCGGATAGAGTTCGAGCACCGCGGCGGCGGTCGCGGCCGGCAGCGCTGAAATCACGGCGGCCGCAACGTGCGGCGGTTCACCCGCGAGCGCGCCGCGCACGCGTGCCGGCGGAAGTCCGGCCGATTCGCGCGAGGACTTCCGCACGCCGGCCGCTTCCACGGCGCGCACGAGCAACGCATAGAGCGGACGCGCGCAGCGCAAGGCCAATACGAGGGCCGCCGCAACGAACGCGAGCTGCGGTATCATGCCGCTGAACAAACCGGCGATGCCCCACGCATCGATGCCGCGCACCGTGGCCGGTGCTGTTGCCGCGAAGCGCACCGCTTCGACGCGCAACGTATCGCCGCGCCGCTCGTCGATGCCGGCCGCGGCGGCGGCTAGCGTACGGATCGCATCGAGGTCGATGCCGCGCGCGCCGTCGACGAAGATCGCGACCGAAAGGCGCGCGGTCGCGTCGGGTGCGGCGGTATCGTGCACGTCGCGCGTTTCGCTGCCGCGTTCTTCGGTCGTTGTGGCCTTCTGGTATTTCTTCTGCGGGCTCGCGTAGCGTTCGTCGCCGCTCGTGCGGGTGAGATCGCCGGCCAACGGCAGCCGTTTGACGTCGTGCTCGTCGCGCGCTTCGCCCAACGGTTCGCGATGCACTCGCACGATCGTGGCACCCGCGCCGAGCGCGGTGTCGAGTGCCGACTGCAGCGAAGCTTGGACCGACGTGTCGTCGGCTTCGGTCGTGCCGCCGTCGAGCGCACCGCGATCGTCGAGCACCGTCACGTGGTCCGCATCCAACCCCGGCACACCGCCGGCGACGAACGCGCGAATGCCCGCCACGGCGGCCGGCGCGAGATGCGCGCCCGGCGTCAATGTGATGCGCACGCTGGCCGATGCGTCGCGCGCGGTCTCGTCGGCATACGCACCGGAACTCGCCGGCGCCACGATCACGCGCGCATCGGCAACGCCGTCGAGACCGCGCAAGCCTTGCGCCAAGTCGGCGGCCAGCGCATCGCGCGTCTGCGCCTCGAGAATGCTCTGCGGCGTGAGCGCGTTGACGTGCGCGAAGGTTTCATCCGACGTCGCGAGATGACGGTGCGGCACACCGGCCAGCGAGAGCCGCAACAACAGCTCTG
>Ga0182014_10003020_pt1 | contig 20617 bp, 9 predicted proteins | sample 612S2DmetaG_FD_120489 | JGI IMG/M metagenome (GOLD analysis project Ga0182014, IMG submission 120489) | Permafrost microbial communities from Stordalen Mire, Sweden - 612S2D metaG | ecosystem: Environmental > Terrestrial > Soil > Wetlands > Permafrost | place: Sweden: Stordalen | collected... | reverse complement strand
AGCCGACGAACTCGTCGCCATAGTGAAACGTGCCTTTGCGGACGACGGCGCGAATGACCGCATTGAGGCCGGGGCAATCGCCGCCGCCGGTTAAGATGCCGATTTTCATTGCCAGCTCCTGAAAGATGAGTTCATATAAGTCCGCGCCGGGCCGGGCCGCTGACCCGGACGATGTAACGCGAAATTGCCCGGGCCGCTCATGTTCAAGACCCGAGGATCGGTGATTCAAGCCGCGGTCATGGTAGAAAATTTGGCCCGAAATAGAAGGTTATCACGCCGATTTGGTGCTGTGATCGAAGAGCCAGATCGGCGTTTTGCAGCGCGGCGATGCGAGGACTGCAATAGGCGCTCGGGGGAATGACTTTAGCGGCGGCGGCGCCATCGATTCGCCTGGCGAATCGCAGCACTTAGGCTTTTCTTTCTACGGGCAGCCGGTACATACGGGAGTTCGCGCGGCATAATAGCCGATCGAAACCTGTCCCGGTTGCTCGGGCGGTGTCGCGTTTATCAGATCGGTTTCGACCCAGAAGCCGTGCTCGGGATCGATGAAGTAATAATCGACGGCGATCTGAGGATTGAACGCGACACTGTTAACAAACTGGTTGTTGGTCCCCACCAGAACGCCCGAGTAAGGACCGGTGGCCGTGGGCGCAGTGAACGTGCCGGTGAATGGTTGGTCCTGATTGGCGCCAAACCCGAGATTGATATCGGCAATGCCGGACAACGAAGGCGGCATGGCGGTTGAGTCCGCGTTCAATGGGGCGGTGCCGTCGTTCTCGTTGCCGCCGGAAATTTCCTGCGTGAAGCTAAAGCCATAATTGCCGCTGAAGGCGGCCGTCATCGTCGATTGCGGATAAGAGATTCCTGACCCGACAGACGGGTAGTGGTTGTCTCCCGCCTCGAGCGCCAGGGCCGGGTTGCCGTTGCCGGTGAGATACAAAAAGAGCGTCGGTAGATATCCCGAGTGCGGCTCGGGGTTGAAGGTGATGGAAGTCGAGGTGGCGCGACCGGTTCCGGTGGAGTCGACGGAATAGGTTCCCGTGAATGGCGCACTGATCTGAGCGCCCGGGTTGGAATTGCCTTGAAGAGTATTTAAGTCCAGGAACGTGTCGGAGAAGCCAGCGGTGAGATTTCCGGCGCCATCGGCAGTGAAGAGGCCAACCGCAGTCAACGTGTTCGGGACCAGATTGAAGTTGCTGAGGTCCGTTCCAAGGATGCCGAAGACGTAGGTTCCCGACAAGAAGGAGTTGTCGGTGAAGGTGCCGGTTACGGTTCCCTGGCCGATAGCGGGACCAGCGGTCAAGCCGAAGGGGGAAGCGCTGCCATTGATAGTGTCGGTTTCGATGAGCTTGATGTGGGTGCTGTCCACGATGTAACCGGTGAACTGTAGTGGGGTCGACTTGTTTCCGGCGCCGAAGGGGGCGCTCAGATTCAATGTGAAGCCACCATATTGATCCGGAGCCGTGAGTGTTCCGGAAATCCCCAGGGCCGTGGCGTTCAATTTCTTACCGACGATCTCGTCGGTCACGCTGCCACTTCCGGAGATGGTGTTGGGCGAATCAATATTTAAGATACCGCCGAAAGCTACCGGCAGAGCTTTCACAACATCCGTGCCGCTGACCGCGAAGGCGTAGCCGCCGGCGGGCACCGCGGTGGTGGTCTGCAAATCCAGCGTGCCGGTGGCGGAGGCGCCGGTGGCCGCATTTCCGAGGTCCATCTGGGAAATCATCGCCTGGGTGGTTGAAAGGTAAACGAAGGCAAACGTCTCGACGCCGTTGCCGCCGATGCTGGTGTCGTTGGTGTTGATGGTGATGGTGCCGCGACCATCGTTGCCGAGGAAATAGTTGCCTCCGATGATGGCGTCCGTCAGAGAGCCCGTCGAAGCATAATTGGCGGTCTGCTCGCCGCCCTTAATGCCGCCCTTGCCGTCGAGTTGAATCACACCGGCAAACTGGTATGGATTGAGACTGGAGTCCGCACCCTGCGCCTGGAGAACGTAGTTACCAGCCGGCAGACTGCTATTAAAGGTTGAGATGGTGATGGGAGCGACCTTGTTCTTGGTTGGATCGGCAGTGGCTAACGCCGTAATTTCGACGACCATCGTGTTTCCGGCGAGGGAAGATGGCGCGGTGTAAGTAATGGGAGAGCCGCTTGCCGTGTGGGAAGCAGTGTTGCCGTTGACGGTGAGCGAACCGCAGTTCGGCGGAAACTGGCAAGTCAAGTTCCAGTCAACTCCATAATTCTTTGGATCGTTGCCGACGGTAGCGGTGAGATTCTCCGAGAAACTGACCCCGAGCGACGCTCCCGGCGTGGGAGTAAAAGCGATGGTGACCGACGACTGCGCGGGCGGTGGAGGATTCTGCACATTGTCCGTGCTTCCTCCGCATCCGGCGAGGGTTGCAATCGTCACCGCCAGTAGAAGAAGGAAAATCGATCGATGGGTTGCCAATGCCAGCCTCCGTGATAATTTGCGTTGCATCATCTTCTTCTTTCTTCGCCGCTTTCTTCGCTACCGGGTCATTTCGCCAAGGTCAGTTTCGTGCTCCGCCGCCCCACTGACCGCGACGCGGGTGGGGGCGGTACATATTGCCCTGTACCGCGCAGCCGGACTGTTTGTGGAACGCCCGTCGGCTCAGGTATGTAGTTAATCGTCAGAGACCCGGGAAGGACTCCCACGCTCGCGGGCTTGAATGTTACGGTTAAAGTGCAACTGTCGCCCGGAGCCAGGGTAGATGCACAATCATCCGATTCCGAGTAATTGCCGCTCACCTGGATTTTGCCGACCAAAGTTACCGTCTGGGTGGTGGTGAGGTTCGGGTCATTCGTAAGTGTGATCGTCATTGCGGCACTCTTCGTGCCTATCAACTCGTTCCCAAAATCCAAGCCTGCACTCGGCGACATCCGAAGAGGGCTGGTCGGATTGGCCTTCAACTCCACGGGGTATCGGCCACTGTCGATTTCGCAAGGATTGGACTCAGACGGGAGCGTGCCAGCCGGCCAGCATTGTAAGGTGTTCAATTCGAGAAAATAATCCGGGCCGCCCGCGACCGAAGTGTTCGGCTGCGGAACGTAACTGATCTGAAGACTACAGCCGGCTTGCGGAGCGAGCAGCGCCCCCGTGCAAGTGTCCGCGGAAATCTGGAAATTGGACTGCAATGTACCGGGATCGCTATCGCAGTTGTAGCTAACAGTTGGTGGCGCGGTAGGGGTGGGGAAAACCGGGACGATGCCATTGTTTACGCCCGGTTGCGTGCCGACGACTAACACACCCGCGACGGGAGCTGCCTGCCGTGGGGCGGGAAGAATGAGTGGAGCTCTCACCGGGTTCACGCAAGCCGCACTTCCGAGGATCTGCACTGGATTCGCGCTGGTGTTGCTAAACGTCAGCGTTTGCGGAGGACTGGCCTCGGGAGGAGCAAGCTGCTCCTCGGCGCTGAAATCAAGTTCGCGAACCGAGGGCTGGATGGCGCTGAGCCCGAGGCCCGTAACGGGCACAACAAAGGCTTTATCGTTATCCGCACTGGTGGGGGTGTTGACCTGCACCTGAATGTTTGGAATCGCGTACGGACAATATTCCGGCGCGAGACCGGCAGTGGAAAGCGGGCTGCCAAAGGGTATCCACGGACAAGATTCCTGGGGGGAAAACGTAACTGTGATGGAACATGACTGGCCGACGGCGAGGTCGAACGGTTGTCCCCCTGACGGGCTTCCTCCGCTGCCGCAAGCGTCGGTCTCAGCAAAGCTGGGGAGATTGTTGAAATCGCTCTCGCCACCGAAGGAGTAGGTATTGTTGTCACTGAAACTTAGTGTTACGCCACTTAGCGGGCTACTGGAATTGTTGGTCAGGGAAATGGACTGCTGCGATGGGGCTGTCCCCAACAGCTGTGCCGGGAAAATAAGAGCGGCTGGCGACAGCGTGATCGGTTCCTGGCAAGCGGCCGTGCTGTTCAACGCCAGGCAGACGTAGCCTACCTCTTGTGGCGTGGTAACCCCGGCAACCACGATGGCCGGGCAGGTCTTGGTGTTGATGCCGTATGCCTGTCCGCCTTGGGAGTGGAGAACGTATCCGTTGGTGGTCGAGTCGAAGGTGACAGTATCGAGGCCGCCGGTGGTGCTGGCCTGACTAAGTGCGACGCCAATCTGACCATCATTCGATCCGTTCGTTCCTATGAGTTGGAGGATCACGGTATTGCCGCTGATCTGGCCATTTACCGAGAGCAGGCCATCGGGGATACACGGATAATTACTCAGGCCCGTGGTCGGATCGATAAAACTCAAAGTGCCGGTTATCGTGGCATTGCTCGCGCCAATATTCGGTCCCTGCGTGAGTGAGCCCGTCACGGGGAAATCCTGATTCACGAGGCCCGAGTTGTCTCCCGTGCCGCCGCTGTGAAAGCTGCCCGTGATCGAACCCGTCAGTGGCGGCACGGAAACTGCGCTCCATGGCAGGCCGGTTTCGTCGTATCCGCAAACGGAACCGTCGGCCGCTGTACCGGCGGTGGAGGTATAGGTCCCGCTCATCGACGAATTGTCGGAGCTCAGCGTTCCCTTGAGCGTGAAGGTCTGCGTGCCTGCGATCTGGGTAATGGTCACGTCCTGCCCGCTGACCGTGATGCTGACGGGCGCCGAACCGCTGTTGCACGCTCCCGTGAGGGAGGTTGACGAGGTAACCGAATAAACGGTCTGACCGGTGACCGAGCCGTTGCCGTCCAGCAGAAACCCGCCAAGCATCCCGCCCGTAAAGGTGGGATCGCTCGGATTGCCGTCGGTCTGCGGGGCCATGGTGAACTGCCAATTGCCGGAGAGCGCTCCACTCTGTTGCGCGCTTCCGGACCCGCTGCCGCCGCCACCACACGCGGAAAGCGCCGCCGTGATTATGACTGTGCCGGCAAGCAACAAAACCCTTAGACTACTCGCGAAGAGTACGCACAATCGGTGCGATCCATGATTCGCACGGTATGGCTTTCGATTCTTAGTCAATCTCTTCTTAGTCAATCTCTGCATGATGCTCCACGTCCTGCAAAGTGCGATTGCCTGGGCTCGCCACGGTCTGCACCGGATGCCCGCTATTGGCGAACGAAGCGACTGGAAGAAGTTTCGCTTGCAGGACACGCTCGGCGCCGAAATCGAGTTGGGGAATTGAGAATGCGCCCTGGCTGGCCGCGGTGCCCGTGATCGGCACCGTTAGAATCATGCCGCTGCCGGGAACGGTAATCGTGAGAGTTGCATTAAGAGGCGAAGGACACTGGTCCGGCGGAGTCCCGACCGCGCAGGTTTCCAGCGGGGCAAACGTGACCGATACCACGCAAGACTGTCCGGAATCCATATTGAAAGGCGCACCGAGTGAAGGCGCGCCATTAAGACCACAAGCGTCCGTCTCCGTAAAATTGGTCGCACCGCTTTGGTTCGCTAAACTCAGCGTCACGCCGCCCAGGGTCGTATCAACTGCGTTGGACAGCGTGATCGCAAGAGTGGTCGGGGTCGAGCCTATTACCTGCTCCGGGAATATCAGGGCTGAAGGGACAAGGCTGATCGGTTGTTGGCAGGCGCTTGCATTCAACGCCAGGCAGATGGTCCCGAAGTCTCCGGCCGTATTGATGCTTCCGAGACTGCCGGGACAAGCGGTAGTAGCGACGGAATAAGATGGTCCGGTCCCCTGTAGAATGCCGTGCACGGAATCGAATGTAACTGGATTGACGCCGGTTGACCCTAAGGAGCCGACTGGCTCGCCGATCAGCCCCCATTCCGTTCCGTCGGCCCCCACGATCTGCAGGGTGACAAAACTGCCGCTGATCTGGCCGTAGAGCGACGCAAGAGTAAAACAGGGATAGTCGCTTGCGTTCGTCGCCTGGCTTAGAAAGCTCAGATCGCCGGTTAAGACCGCGCTGCTGGTACCCGTGTTGGGCGCCTGGTTCAGCACTCCGGAGACGAGGAAATCTTGTTCGTTGAGCCCGGCTGCGCCCCCCGCACTGTGAAAGTTTCCTTGAATTGCACCCATAAGCGGCGGCACCAGAATTGCGCTCCATTGCATGGGCACGGTTTGCAGAGTTCCGCAAGGGGAACCGTCGCTGGCTGTGCCGGCGGTTGAAGTGTAGGAGCCAGCCATGGTCAGACCATCGACACTCAAAGTGCCGGTGAGCGTGAAAGTCTGTGTGCCGGCGACCGCGGTGAGGCTCACGGTCTGATTGCTTCGGCTTCCGGTCATCATCGCCGATCCGCGGTTACACGGAACTAACAAATTGGGCAACGATACGGAGTAAGTCGCGCCTCCGGTTGCCGAGCCATTGTTTTCGAGTAAGAAGCCGCCTTCCAGGCCACCTAGGTAGGAACCGTCGGCTGGGGGCGACATGGTGAATTGCCAGTTACCCGAGAGCGAGAGGTCAACCGGCACGGCGCCCGAAGAGCTGCCACCACCACCACCGCAACCCGACAGCGCCACTGTAGCGGCAAGCAGCAGGAGCCAGAGATACTGCACGCGCCCTGCGCAAAACCGGGGCGAAAGCGATTTACGATTCGCTCCGTTCAGCGTCCGATTTTGAGTCACTCTTTCCATGATGATCATGTTCTAGAAAGCGAGTTTGAGACCAAACTGTATGGTGCGTGGCCGATGCGCATCGAGCGGGTGAAGGAAAGAAGCACCGTTGACGCAATTGGCTGCGCTGCCCTGAAAACCGGCGGAATACGAAGGACCGGCATAGCAACTGATCACGTTATTGCCCGTACTCCCGGGGTTATCGGGATCGTAGATGCGGAACTGAGTGTGATTGAAGACATTGAAGGCCTCCGCCCGGAACTCGAGTTGGCCGGCCTCGCGAACCTTGAAATGCTTGAGCACGGCCAGGTCAAAGTTGAGCCGGCTTGGATTATTCAGATAATTCCGCCCCGCGTCGCCGAAGGTAAGTCCGCGCGGCGCCACAAACTGCGAAGGATTGCCGATTAGTGGGCCAAAGCTCTGAGAATTACTGGCGGGGGCCGGCAGTCCGCGCGCAAGGTCGGGGTACGAGGCGGCGATGCCGAGGCCGGAGGAGACTCCCGCGTTATCGGTCAGCGAAATACCGGTGTTACCGGCGCTGTTGATCACTGTGAACGGCGTACCGGACTGATACAGCGTTACGCCCGAGAGTTCCCAGCCGTCGAGAAACTCATTCGCCAATGTCGAGCAACAATTGGCTTTGGGCGCGCTTTCATCCTTGGGCCGCACATTCGCCCAATCACTGAAGCGGCGCGGAAAGTCCTTAAACGGCAACCGGTAAACGTAGCTGAGATTGAGCAGATGACGTTCGTCAAAACTCGAACTAGCCTTGTTCTCGCGCAGGTCGTAGGAATTCACCAGGATCGGGTCGCTGCGGTCGGAAGCGTCGTCAATCGAGTGACTGTAAGAGTAGGAGACGCCGAGGGTCAGTGGCCCGCTGCTGTGTCGCATCGTCCCCTGAAACGCGTGATAACTCGAGTCGGCCAAATTCTGAAGAGCAAGAACTCTCCCTAATCCTGGATAAGGCCGGCCGGGAAGCGAGTTAACGTTGGGGATGTTTGGATTCGTGCACGCTGCCTGCAAGTACATATAGGCCGGGCTTTGCGGCGTCACCTGGGTTCCATTCTGAAGAAGAAAGGAAGTCGTGCCGTCGCCGGGGTAATTCCCGGGGCCTGGCGAGCCGTTCGAGGGAATCGTGCAGTCCGCAATCGTCAGCGGCTCACTCGGACCGAAGGGATTCTCACTTAGCGGTAATGGCGTTAACTGGTTGAGCTGACGTTCGACAGTAAGATGCGTTCCCCTGCTCCCAACATATGCAAGGTTGATGACCACCGCTTTCGACAGTTCGCGCTGAATCCCGAAGCTCCACTGCTGGGCATATGGCCATATGGCCTTGGTGGGGATTGACGTGACATCGAGAGGAAAGACGGATCCAGCCACCGGCTGCACAGAACCCGCGGTAGCCGACGGGCTTACACACGCAGCGTTAGTCGGATCGAATGCAGATCCATATCCGATGTTGCCAATGCAGGGGTAGCTGACGGGAAGCTGCTGCGTCATGCTGAGCACAACCGGAGCGCTGGCTTCGAGAGAACCGGTGTTGGCCTCGTTCCCGGTACCGTGCTCAAAAAAGATGCCATAACCGCCGCGGATCGACGTCTTGCCATCGCCCCACGGGTCCCAGGCAAAGCCAATCCGCGGCGCCGGGTTGAACAGGTGCCCGCTCATGCAGCTTCCGGGCGTGCCGTTGAAGCCGCAACGGACCAGGCCGAGATCGCTCACCACGCCCGGATCTAACTGGAAGGTGACGGGGTCGAACGCCACCGGTACCGAGCCGGCACTTTTGTCGAGAAGTTCACCGTAAACTGGATCCACGGCAAATCGCGCGGCATTGAACCGCGACGACTCCCAGTTCCACGCGTTGCGGTTCTTCTCGCTGTAAGTGCCAAACAGACTGATGCGCAGGCCGAGGTTCACAGTTAGCCTGTGAGTTACTTTCCAGTCATCCTGGAAGTAAGGCTCGGCGATCTTGAAACGCTGGTAGTAACGCGAGCGCCCGGAATCCTGCGTAAAGCTTTGAATGAATCCTTGCGGATTATGCGGGGGATTGAGCGTCGATTCGACCAGAAAATCGGCGAATGCATTTCCCGTGCTGTGCGCGAGATTGCTGAAGGTCAACAAGCCCTGCTCGTCGCCGGATGCTGCTCCAATGGCATTGTTATTCTGGTTGCGCTGCGAGTAGACGAACTGCGCGCCAAACTGTAGCGTGTGTTTGCCGATCACCTTACCCACATCGTCGCGTATGGAGTAAGTTGGATTGGAGTGGCCCCACGGCATATAGGAGGGGTCGACGGCAAAACCTCTGCCTCCATAGGCGGCGTTCGTTCCGAGAAAGTTAACTCCCGGCATTTTTCCGCCAAAGCCGTTATTAAAGATATGACCAATGGCACACTGCGGAAAAAGAGTGGCCGGGTCAACGCTCAGCTGCGGGTTACATTGTCCGGGAAAGGATGAGTCAGCGACCAAGGGCTGATCGAGCGTCGGGTCGCGCTGGAACCGCGCCCCACCCGGGCCATTCTGATCCGCCAAAGTAATATTCGAGTTCACGTAACTGACGACCACATCGTTCAGCAACGTGTTCGATAAGGGCTGCGTCAGCCGGGCCACGAGGCTGGTGCCCGGTCCAAAAAACCGATTTTCTATGGTGGGAAATGTGTTCTGCACGATGCCCCACTGCGGCGTCAGCACGCTCGTGTCCCAGGCATCGTGGATATAGCGGAACGAAAGCTTCGCGCCCTTGTTATTCAGGGTTTGATCGATGCGAAATAACTCCTCCCGCCAGTAAGTGGAAGGGGAGACGGCGGCCACGTAACAGCGATTCGGATCGTTCGGGTCGGGGCTGGCCGAGTTGAAGTTCGTCACGCTGAAGTTGCAGCCGACCGGAGCGTTGGGCAGCGGTATCAGGTTCGAGTTCAAAATTGCCAGCGCGTTCTTATCCACGCCGAAGGTGGATTCAACGCCCGGCTGGCCCACTACTTCCAGTTGGTTATTGGGAAAAGTATTGAGCCCGTTGCCTTCGAGAATGGCTGGGCAATCCGGAAATTGCGAACGGGAAAGAGTGCCGGTGCCGCCACCCACCGGACAAACGTCACTAAAGTCGAAGGCCTGATAAACATTGCCAGTCGGGCTGATTTGCAGATTCTTCTGCACCGCACCCGACTTCAAAATCAGACCGCGCTCCCGCAATCCCGGTACGGCCTGGTTGTACTCCGTAGGAGTTTTCTCCAGACGAAGCTCCTCGGAGAAAAAGAAAAACGTCTTGTCTTTTTTCGTATTGAAAACTCCAGGGATGTAGAGCGGCCCGCCGATGGTGCCTCCGAAATCCTGGCGGCGGTACAAGGGCGCCTTGGTTCCGAACGTCTCCCCGCCCACAACCTGCCCGGGAGGCGGCGGAGTGGAGTAGACGATATCGAAAAAATTCCGAGAGTTGAAGGCTTCGTTGCGAATGAAATCGTAGAGGTTCCCGTGCCAAGACGGCGTTCCCGACTTGGTTGTCACCTGCACCGTGCCCGATGCCGTGCGCCCAAACTGAGCGCCATAGTTCGACGTGAGTACCTTCACTTCCTGAATCGCATCCAGGCTGGGATACACCATGAGCGTACTGGCGGCGCCGTTCAGTCCGGTGTTGAGCACGTCGCTGCCATCGACCTCGAAGGTGTTGTACTCGACGCGACCACCATTCACGCTGTATTTCACACTGCCTACCACGCCCACCTTGGCTTCGTCCTGACCCGTCTGGTTGCTCACGCCGGGCGCCAGAGCGATGAGCTGGGTGAAATTTCGTCCATTCAATCCGATCGATACGACTTCTTTCTGCGTAATCGTACCGGATACGGTAGCGCTCTCGGTTTCCACCTGCCCGACATTTCCCGATTCCACATTCACTTCTTCAGTCTTCGCCTTGGCTGGGACCAGTGCCGCATCCAGCGTTACTTCGAGCCCGGCTGTCAGGGCGATGTTGTCAAACGGCATGTTGCCAAAGTTGGGAGCAGTTACTAACAGGTTATAGGTTCCGGGCGCGAGGTCTGCGAACGAGTAGACTCCCTTGGCATTGACTGGGGTTTCGAATTTTGCGCCGCCCGCGCTGGTCAGCACCGCTTTCGCTTCCGTTACTACGGCGCCGGTCTGATCGGTCACCACGCCGGTGATCGCGCTCTTGTCCCCGGCAATTTTGTGGGACGCCGCAGGCACGGCGCTTTGTCCAGCCGGCTCTGCGCCGCCCGCCTCGACGGCGGGCTTCGAGCTTGACAACGCCATCGTGGCGTCGAGGGTCAACTTCTTTCCCGCTGTCAGCGAGAGGTTATCGAAGATGACATCGGCATACCTATCCGCGGAAATAGTCAACGTATAAGTGCCCGGGTTAAGCCCGGTGATGGAATACACGCCCTTCTCGTTGACTGGGATTACCAGCGCCGCGGGGCCCACCGAGAGCACTACTTTCGCGTCGCGCATGGCGACGCCATCGGCATTCGTTACGGTCCCGCTGATGGCGCCCTTGTCAGCCTCGCCTTCTGTCTGCGCCTGAGCGGCACTCAGCGGCAGCCCGAATAACGCCAGCGCCAAGACTACGCTGACGACACGAGGCAAAACAAAAGAGGCAGAGGATTGCACACTCATCGCTCCGGAAAAATATGCTCTTAAATGCAAGCGGGGATTTTATACGCGGATTCGATGGCCCAAGGTTAAAGGAGTGTGAAATTCAACGAGCCGTTGTTCCAATCCGGATGGGAGAGTTATGCCTCTGGAATCTACTGCTTGGCCCGAACAGCCCGCGGACGGTCAGTAAGACGATCCTCCGCTTTTCCCACAGGGCGGGGCGGCAGACCATCCGCGAACGTGAGGTGCCTTTCACCTTTCTCGCGCGTCCGCGCCGCGAAAAGCCGCGACCAATGCGCTTTTTCTGCTGGTCACGTTAATAAATTTTCATCGAGTTGTCACACAACCTTAATATTCCCGGACCCCTCCAGCGGCTACACTTCGGGCTGCAAATGCGAGCTTCCCTAGAGTGCGTTGGCGTGTGCCTAGCAGCTGACGCTGCCAATTCGCTCAAGCGCTTGCGGGCAAAGTGTCGCGGGTTCGTTGAGATTTTTCTCCTTGCGTGTGGCGCGGCGCTGCATGTGCGACCCATAATTTCAAAACCACTAAGAGAGGGATCAAATCTATGTCGCGTATCAAATTGCTTCTAGTAGTTCTGTTGTTGACCGCGATGGTCAGCTTTGTGCCGCAGGCACAAGCCACTTCTGTAATCCAGGTAACCATGGCAGGCTCCTCCGGCGCATGGCAGTTACTCGGCGTCGGTACTTATAACTATTGTGTAAGCCTCAGCGGAGCGGCGAACTGCTTTCACTGGACGAGTGCTTCTAACGTCGTCAACCTCACCGATACTCGCGTGACGCCGGTCAACGTCGATCCTGGCACTGCCTGGATCGTTTGGAGCGTGTCCGGCGGAAACGTCACCAAGGTGTGGTCTGACGACAAGGTCGACACCATCGTGGGCGACCGCTGCTTCTACGCGCAACCGCAGTGCACCGTGAGCGCTACCTCCGCCAACCTCGGGGGCAGCGGCTCCAGCCAGATTTCGTCGTCCTTGTGGGGCGCGGACACGGCCCTTCCCTCTACCATCGTTGGCATTTTCACCAGCGGAACTCTGGTCAACGCCGCCGCCTCCGACGTGCGCCCCGAAGATGCGGCCTTTGAAGCATGCCGCGTGAACTCCCAGCTCGGTGCCGGCAGCTACGGTGGCGCCGCCAGCGACGGCCTCGATGGCCTCGGGTACAACCCCAACAACCAACCCGGCGTCTGCCCCGGCCCTGGTCTCGCGACCGCGAATTACGTCGGGACTCCGATCAAGAGCGCCTACCCCGGCAGCACCTCGGTGGCCAACGTCTTAGCATTTAACATTTCCGGCAAGGATCCGATCAGCGGCACCACGATTCCTGCCGCGACAGTGGTAGAACTCGGAATTGATCCGATCGTTGCTTTCTTCGAGCGCGACAAGGGTCAACTCACCAACCTACAGAATGTGAGCACAGAACAATTGCAAGCGGCATTCTCCGGCACCAATTGCGACGCGAGTGCTTTCGGTCTGGCACCGGGCAACATTGGTATCTTCCTGCGCGAGCCTCTTTCGGGCACGATGACGGCCTCGGAATACGATGTATTCCGCGAGCCCAGTGTCTATACTGGCACAGGCGGTGGCGCGATTCTCGGTACCAGTCAGGAAAGCAACGTCAACGCTCCTCTCAACAATCCGCTCAACAACCAAGCTGGAACTTGCCTCGCAGGTCTCGGTGGCCGCTATCGCGGCGTCGGCGCCGGCGAAGTCATCAACTGGGTAAAGAACTCCGGCTCGCTTCTGGGCACGGACGGCATCGGCTACACGTTCTTCAGCTACGGCAATGCCAGCAAGTTCGCCAACAACCCGGCTTACGGCTATGCCACGCTGAACAACGTCGATCCGCTCTGGGCCAGCTACGGACCGCAGAGTTCCACCGGGCTCGGATATGATCCCGGCCAGCCTGCCACGGCCGGCACGTTGCCGGGCTCGGCGAACCTGCCGGTTTCTTGTGGTGGATTCCCCTGCTCGGAAAAAGCCATCTGGGCTGGCGGCCTGTCTTATCCGAACGTTCGCAGCGGAAGTTACAACTGGTGGTCGATCATCCGCGTGATCAGCTACGCCTCCGCGAAGACTGCGGTTGCGGATCTGGTCAAGGGCGCCCAGAAGGCGGCGGTAGACGACATTCCGGACTTTATCCCGGCCGTGAAAACGGTGGGAGCGACCACGACCGATCCCGGTCTGACCATCCTGCGCTCGCACTACCAACAGTACGACGGCGCTGGCACCCCGATTGGCGCGGCTCCGAGCAACAGCACGAAGGCTGAAAAGGGCGGCGACGTGGGCGGCTTGATCCTCCCCGTTGGCTCCACCACGACTCAGCAGGTTCAGGGCAACCAAGGCCTGCAGGTGCGGCCGTAACTGTAGCTGAATAGTTCCACGAACACAGAAGGCGGGCCGTTTGTACCGGCCCGCCTTCTGTCCTTCATATTACGTTGCAACTCTGGAGTTCAGCCCGTAGAATCGCGGAATAATTTGCTATCTTTTTTCGGCGATAGCCTTCACCGTCTCTTCGCATGTCAAACCGTCCAAATCCTGGAAAGGAAGCATGAAGTCGAATCTCGTCTTGTTCAAATCCCTTGCTGCCTTGGCACTAAGTAGCACGCTTTTGTTCCTGGCTCGGACTAGCCCCGCTCAACTTTCGCCAGTGCCGGCGCCGCTCGCCGATCCCTCCGACACTCGCTTTAAGGGTGTGCAGGAGGATTGGACCACGCCCGCATTGAGCGGCAGCCATCTTATGCCCGCCCACCCACTCGAATTCGTCAATGACTATCCTCGCTACACCATGGAATTGCTGCGCGTGCAGTGGCGGTGGGGCGATCCCATCGATCTTTATGTAATGAAGCCCAAGGGAGTCAAGAAGCCACCGGTGATCTTGTATCTGTACGGTTATCCGACGGACACCGACATTTTTAAGCGCGACGACTACCAGGAACTCGTTACCAGGAACGGAGTCGCCGCCGTGGGCTTCGTTTCCGCCCTCACGGGACACCGCTACCATGATCGTCCGATGAAGCAGTGGTTCCTCAGCGAACTTCAGGAATGCCTGGCGACGTCCGCGCACGACGTGCAGATGGTGCTGGACTATCTGGCCACGCGCGGCGATCTCGACATGGATCGCATCGGCATGTTCACGCAAGGCTCGGGAGCCAGCATCGCGATCCTCGCGTCGGCGGTCGATCCGCGAATTAAGGTGCTGGAAGCGCTCGATCCCTGGGGCGATTGGCCGACTTGGATGGCAGCTTCTCCCTTTGTTCCGGAGGACGAGAGGGCGCAGTACGTCAAGCCCGACTTCTTAAAGAAAGTAGCCACGCTCGAACCGGTTGATTGGCTGCCAAGAATTCAGGCGAAGAAATTCCGGCTTGACATTGAGCTGTTCGACACCACCACACCCGGGCCCGCTCGGGAAAAGCTGCGCGCCGCCGTTCCCACCGGCTCCAGCGTGATGCTCTACAAGAATATGGATGAATTCAAGTCCGCTTTCGAGGACGGCAAGAATCTGAAATGGATTCAACACGAGCTACAGTCGCTTCCGTCGCCGACGGAAACAAAAACCGACACACGCGCGAAATCAACTCCGCAATGATCTCGATTCACGCCGGGTGCAACCGGACGCTACCACGCCACCTTGGTCCGATGGGCGACAATTCGAGGGATTTGTCGTCATGTTGATTGCGTGTTGAGAAGCATGATGACGTGGCGGAAGCTGGTGAAGGTCCAGTTTGCAATGTCGTGCATTCCCTCATTACTCCAAGACATTTTCCGTGGGGTGGGCTGGGCCGAAGGCGGATTTGAGTGCTCCGATGTGGAAGCAGGTTCTGTCGAATAGGCTAACCCTTCGAAACTCTTCGACTTCAAGTAACGACCCTGCCGTCTTTTATCGACGTTCTCAGGAAGCACCACAAACCGGACTAAGCTCGGCATGGTCCTTACCTGGCTAAGATTGTCGGTGGGGTGGAACACTTCTTACTTACCAGAGTTGAAGCGAAACCAGTGTAAGGCGAAGTTCCCGAGTCGCTCACTGACTGGCAGGCATCTGAGATTGCCCCGGCAAAGTCCGCAGAGCGAAGCCGCCAGCCCTACGGGGATTCTGAGTGGCAAGCAATTGCGCAGATTCTAGATATCGAATACAACCGGCTGCTACCTGTCGTGGAAGGCGGCGTAACGAGTGTGCTTGCTGGAGCGAGCTAGCCATGCCTATTTCCGCGAACTGCTTCGCCTTCCGGGCCCGACATGAGTTGTGCTCGCGCTTCAGTCAATTATTGCCGAAGCTGAAGACGAGCCCGCTACTCAGCCTCAGACTGCTTTGCCGGTTGCCGTTACCGCTGCCGTTGAGAAAATGCGACTGGAGAGACTCCGCCTGAACCAGACGGATCCCGATTCTCGGACTCAGTCTCCAATCTGCTCCGCCGCCTATCGTGAACACAAAGCTGTTACTTGAACCCAGGGGAGGCATGCCAGATTCGATCGAACTCGTATAGAGCGTTCCTACGGCGTTTCCCGCACCCAGAAGGAATTGTCCAAACGGAGTCAGTCGCGTGCGATTTCGCCAGCTCAGGCGCGGGCCGAATTGATAACTCTGCACGGTGAGGCTAAACCCGCTGCCGGCAACGTTGCCCTGATGGTAAAGGCCCATATCGCACACCAAGCCGAGCCAGTGGTTCACGTCAAAAGCCGCCGAGAGGCTGGCCCCTTTCAGATTCAGTTGGGTGCCGCTGCTCACCATATTCGCGCGCACGGAACTATAGCCGCCGAATATTTCCAATTGGGCGATGGACGGTGGAATCGCGCCCGCGGCTGGGGGCGTCTGTGCCGGTGCATCGTCCGCAGCGCCCAGAACGAACAGAGCCGCGGACAAAGCCACGGAGAACGTCAGGCACCGCAGACTGCGTCGCATCGGCTTCATATCAGTTTGTGTTCAGAGCGATGTGGGCGTCGTACTTTGCCGTGCCGGAGGTGCAGGCGGTGTAATTGAAGGCATAGGAGATGGCATTGCCTCCGATCGCCCAGAAGGTGAAGGTGCTGGAGATTACGTTGGCGAACGTAAAGACAGTTTCAAAGGGAATCGCAGTTTCATGATTGTTATTACCCCCGGAATCCGTGTAATAGAGGTAGTAGTTGACTCCTCCGGGGCCGACGTTAGAGCAAAAGGCAGATTGGTTTACATAGACGATTGCGGTGTAAAGACCGCTGATGACGGGCGTGAACAGAATAGTGCTCGCGATGTTCGCGCTTTGCCCGGTAAAGTTAGCCGTAGCAACGGTAGCCTCCCCACTGGAGGAAGTCACGTATCCCTGATTCTGGACGTAGGCGGTGGTCGCCAGATTGGTCGAATTGTCCCCCGTCGAAGCGGTCTGGCCGGTCGCCGCACCGGAGAAGTTCGGCGTCCCGCTGAAAGTGGTGACGGCGGCGGTGGGGATGGTGACGGTGCCGGTAAAGGTGGGAGAAGCGAGCGGCGCAAGAGAACTCAACGCTGTGCCTGAATCCTGAATCTGTCCCGTAGTGCCTTGCTCGGTCACTACATGCCCAGCGGTGGTTGCGCTGGTAGGCCCGGTGACCAGGCCCGCGCCGGCACCCGCGACGCTGTAACTGGTACCCCATGCCGATCCCGTCGAATTGGCGACGCCGGAGCCGGGATAGACCATTCCCCCGGGCGTATTGCCGATGGTCATCACTTCCCAGTAGGTGCCGTCGTAGCAGGTGAGCACTTGCTGGTTGGCGGGCATATCGCCGGCGGCGAGAGTGGAGGCTCCCAGCCATTTGCGAACGTGGGCGGCGGAGGAGGCGTTGACGTTGAGGGTCAAGTCGCCCGTGTTGGCCGTCGTGGTCGTGTAGATAACGCAATCGTTGGCGTCGGGGGTGAACGTGGGCGAAGTGGTGCAGACCTGGGCCGTTGCCGACCCGTTCGTGTTGGCGCACGTCAGCGGGGACTCGATTTGATCGGCATTGGCTGCGATGGGTCGTGCGCTGCTGTTGGTGCCGAGCACGGATGCGGAAACGGGTACGGTTCCGCCGTTGATCTTGGCAACGGTCGGAGAGGGAAAGGTGCCGCTCAGATCGCCGCCCGCTGCGCTGCCGCTGGCAAGGTAACTCTGATTCTGGACGTAGGCGGTGGTGGCCAGCTTGGTGGAGTTGTCGGCTGTCGAAGCGGTCAGTCCGGTGGCGGCGCCCGTGAAGTTCGGCGTCCCGCTGAAAGTGGTGACGGCGGCGGTGGCGAGGGTTGTTGTGCCGTTGAACGTGGGGCCATTGGTCAGCGCCACCGTACTGCCCGTTCCAGATGTGCCGTAACTCGTACCCCACGCCGATCCCGTCGAATTGGCGACGCCCGCGCCCGGATACGCCTGCGAAGTCAGGCAAGACGCGCAGCCAATTGCACCCGCGGGATTGATGGTGATCGGCGAAGTTCCGCTCAAGCCCGAACTCCCGACGTTTCCGATTGGGATGGTGGTTGCTGCCGTCACCGCGCTCGCTCCGTTGCCGTAGAGGTATCCGGTCAACGGCAGGATCGGGGCGGAAGCGAATGTCCAGCCTCCGGAACTGGAGACCGACGCCGAATCCGTGCTGCCGCTGTTGACTACGAAATGAATTCCGTTGGCCGTGGATGTGCCGAGTGCCAGATCGCCGGACGCCGCGTAAAGATACGTCGCGCTTGGCAAACTCAAGGAACCAGTTCCCACGAATCCGCTGGAGTTGATGCCGAAGTCTCCATAATAAGTCGTGGCCGTCGAGAGATTGTTGCCCACGATGTAGTCCGCGCTCGCCGTTGAGCCGGAGTTCGTGTTTTGTAGCGTGTTTTGAATATAGCTGTTGGCGCTCCCTTGAAACGCCATGATCTGATTCGAGTCGGTATATCCCAGTGTCCCGTAATTGAGGAGTCCGGTGGCCGTTGACGATGGGAGACTCCCCGTCAGTGCCAGGATTGGCGTGGTGACGGTACCTGTGAACGTCGGTGACGCCAGCGGCGCATAGGCCAGATTTGTGTTCTGGACATACGCGGTCGTCGCGAGCTTGGTGGAGTTGTCGGCGGTCGAAGCGGTCAGTCCGGTGGCGGCGCCCGTGAAGTTCGGCGTGCCGCTGAAAGTGGTGACGGCGGCGGTGGGGATGGTGACGGTGCCGGTAAAGGTGGGCGATGCCAGCGGCGCGGCGCCCGTCACCTGGCCGACGGCATAATCGTTGGCCGCAGCCGTCACCGCCCCCGTGCGCCCAAACACGCTGCTCACCGGAGCGCTCGCCGAAGTCACGTAACCCTGATTCTGAACATACGCGGTAGTGGCCAGTTTGGTGGAGTTATCGGCGGTAGAAGCAGTGACGCCGGTGGCTCCGGAAGCCGCCGTTGTCGCCGTGATGCCCCCGCTTCCAATCGACGCCAGCACGCCGCTGGTGTTCATCTGCACGCCGTTGGCGGTGCCCTGTGCCGTGACCTGAAGCGGCAGAGCGGTGGAACTGCTCAGCGTCTGCACGTTGAGTTCGATGTCCGAGGTCCCCGTGGCCGCCGTCGTTTCTCCCACCGTAAGACCCGATTGACTGTTGGTCGTCTGGGCAAAGTTGAGGGTGAGGGGGAAGTTGCCGTTGGCCCAGGTCTTGCCGGCCGCCGCGGCCGCAATCTTGTCCAGCGAGTAGTCGCCGCTGGCGGCCGTGACTGCTCCGCTACGGCCAAACACGCTGGTGACGGGAGCGGTGGCGGAGGTGACGAAGCCCTGACCCAGGACAAACGCGGTAGTGGCGAGTTGGGTGGTGTTGGTGCCGGCGGTGGCGGTCAGTCCGGTGGCAGCGCCCGTGAAGTTCGGCGTCCCGCTGAAAGTGGTGACGGCGGCGGTGGGGATGGTGACGGTGCCGGTGAAAGTTGGCGAAGCCAGCGGCGCGTAAATTCCTTGCACGATCGCCACCTGCGCCTGCACATACGCGGTCGTAGCGAGCTTGGTGCTGTTGTCGGCGGTGGCAGCGGTTTGTCCGGTGGCGGCGCCCGTGAAGTTCGGCGTCCCGCTGAAAGTGGTGACGGCGGCAGTGGGGATGGTGACGGTGCCGGTGAAAGTGGGGGAAGCGAGTGGGGCGGCTCCCGTCACCTGGCCGACGGTGTAATCGCCGGAGGTGGCTGCAACCGCCCCCGTGCGGCCAAAGACGGAGCTGACTGGAGCGGCGGCGGGCGCATTGCCAATGGTCATCACTTCCCAGTAGCTGCCATCGTAGCAAGCGACCACTTGCATGTTCGCGGGCATGTCGCCCGCTGCCAGCGTGGCCGCTCCCAGCCATTTGCGTACATGCGCGGCCACCGAGGAGTTGACGTTGAGCGTCAGGTCGCCCGTGTTGGCCGTCGTGCTCGAGTAGATAACGCAATCGTTGGCGTCGGGAGTGAAGCTGGGCGTGGTAGTGCAGAATTGGGCGGTTGCCGAACCGGAAGAGTCCGCGCAGGTGAGCGGGGACTCGATTTGATCGGCATTGGCTGCGATGGGTCGTGCACTGCCATTGGTGCCCAGCACTCCCGCCGAAACCGGGATCGTCCCGCCGTTGACCTTAGCAACGGTCGGAGAGGGTAAGGTGCCGCTCAGATCGCCGCCCGCTGCGCTGCCGCTGGCAAGGTAACTCTGATTCTGGACGTAGGCGGTGGTGGCCAGCTTGGTGGAGTTGTCGGCAGTGGCGGCGGTCTGACCGGTAGCGGCGCCCGTGAAGTTCGGCGTGCCGCTCAAAGTGGCGACGGCGGCGGTGGGGATGGTGACGGTGCCGGTGAAAGTGGGGGAAGCGAGTGGGGCGGCTCCCGTCACCTGGCCGACGGAATAATCGTTGGCCGCAGCCGTCACCGCCCCTGTCCGTCCAAACACGGAGCTGACCGCGTTCGAGCTGGCGCGAATCTCTATGCCAAACAGAAACACACTGTAAGTGCCCGACACAGTGTTGGAAGATAGGACGAATCCCAACACCTGATTGGTGGTGGGATACGACGCGCCCAGATCGTGGCAGTTCCCGGCAACCGTGGTGCTCGCTTGGACGTAGTCTCCGGCGGTCGTGGCTCCGTCGAAAACGCAATCGGCTGTGCCGTAGACGCTCACGAGCTCAGCGGCGCCCGGCGCTTGTGTACTGCTGGCAATTCCGATCAGTCCGGTGACGTCGGATGTGGTTGCATCCACTGCGCGCGATGCGGAGGAAACGGTGGTCAATTTTTGCAGAAGATTAATCGTGCTGCCATTCGACGTGTAGCTTACAGTGGACGGGCCAGCGGGACCGGTTGCGCCCGTCGCTCCCTGTGGCCCGCTGGCGCCTTGCGGACCGGTGGCTCCCGTTAATCCTGCGGGGCCTTGGGATCCGGTCGCACCCGCGGCGCCTTGCGGTCCCTGCGGCCCCGTCGCTCCCGTGGCTCCCGTCAATCCGGTGGGCCCTTGTGCTCCGGCGCCGCCTTGCGGTCCGGTGGCTCCCGCCGCTCCGGCTTGGGACAGCAGAGTCCAATAGGAAGAACTGGTGTCGGGTTCCTCATTGCT
>Ga0182014_10003018_pt1 | contig 20627 bp, 24 predicted proteins | sample 612S2DmetaG_FD_120489 | JGI IMG/M metagenome (GOLD analysis project Ga0182014, IMG submission 120489) | Permafrost microbial communities from Stordalen Mire, Sweden - 612S2D metaG | ecosystem: Environmental > Terrestrial > Soil > Wetlands > Permafrost | place: Sweden: Stordalen | collected... | reverse complement strand
TGCTGGTCTTACGCTTCTCATCTCCATTGGAAGGCACACGTCCACAGTGACGTTGACGTAGCGAGGTGCAGAGTTGAGAATGACTTCTTGACCAGGCCGAAGAGCAGCCAATCGAGTAGGCAGGTCTTGGTCATCTTCTGACAGGATCAAGCTGTGTAGAGTAGCCCTGGTACCATTGGCGAGTTTGTAGTCCACTGCAATGTTCTTGGTGAGGAAGATTGGGGCGCCAGGAACGAAGTAGGCGTAGAGATCAGGATTTTGTTGGTAGAGCTCATTCATGCCTACTGTCAGTGGCCGGTTCGGGCGAGCCTAAGAGGGAGGCGCCATTTGATGACAGGACAGCCTCGATTCAATGCCCCACCTATGCCACTTCGTCCAGTGCACCGTCCAACGCACCCACCACCACCCACTCACCCAGCCCGCCACTGGCAACATCGTCTTAGCCGTCACCTACTACTGTGCCGTCGAAGAAGAAGCAAAAGACCCCCTTGCACCCCATTCCTGCCCTGGCTGCCAAACAAGCCGGTTTACCCAGCCTTGCCTCCTCCTCCTCCTCCTCGGACTAGGTGCTGTGATGTGTGGTAGTTCTTTGAGGCACGAGGGGTTTATTCGACAACTGGGGTCTTATCTCTCATTTGGGGGTGAACAATTGGTCAACTCTCTGTAATGATGTTCACTCCGAAGATGATGTACCACTGTCAGGTTAGTGGTTTTCCCTGAATGCAAGGATATGCTAAGCGGGATCCTCAGAGTAGAACTGTTGTTTTATTGAAATACACTAGTGGACCTCGCCATATAGAGAATATAGCGGGTAGTGATCGAGGCTGTAGTGTAGGGCTGGCAGGTCTTCTTTGCAACATCGTTACACTCTCCTGAGGGAATGACGCCAACGAACAATTTGGCCCTCTCGACGGATTGGTAGCCAACTCTGATGGCGACAATCTTGCTGACTCATCTTGGTTTGTCAGAATGGGCCCCGGCGCTGGCGAGTATCGAATGTGTAATTCGATTCCGAACGAATAACAAAGTGCACCATCATGAACGATCAAAAAGCACAGTGTATTCCCTGCGTCGACGCAGTCATTTACATTTCGTCGGATACACATTTCCGACGTCGTGATCATTGGAACAAAATGGACGATCGGTAATCAATAGGATCGGTAGGATCGATTCTTCTTTTTGTCGTCCGAATCTGCCGGTGGAACAAATCGATTATGGCCGTCGCGCTGCTGCCTTGTGAGACTGAGACCTCCAAATTGAGATTCGATGGCATCAAATTTACGATTCTTCTTTTTGTCGTCCGACGATTGGTTCGGCCATGAAAACGGACTGTTTGCCGAACTCGGAGGAATGTACAATGGGGCATTTTGTTCCTCCGCCAGGAAACGACGACGATCCTCTACCAAGTGCCGCTGATCATCGGTGAGTTCGCTATCCGATAGGAATGAGGAGGAAACCGTTTTCATCTGGATCGGTAGCTCAATTCGGGGCGCAAATTTTATTCGCCCGAGGGACTGGAGGGACCAGCCGCCGTCGTCGGGATTGTATTTGACCACCCACGCTTCCTTAGACGACGGCGACGAAGGCGATTGATTGATGACTCCGATAGTGCGCCCATCATACGAGTACAGGACTACTTGGATGTCTCCGAACTTTTGTCTCATCCCTTCTTCTTCTTCACTTTCTAGCCATTCGAACCATTTGAGTTTGAAATAATTCCTGCCCTTGTTCGTCAAAAATGGATGTTCCAGCAATTGCAAGGCCGTCGGACGTTTCTTAAAATCGGATTGCAAACATTGTCGGACGCACTCGCGATAGTCCCACTCGGATTCTGTGTCTTCCGGTCCAAACAAAGCCTCTTCCCTCACGAACATGCCTTTAACTGTAGGACCACTTGGATTTGGATTTGGCTCTTCAAAATGTGCCCGGCATACAGCGTCGGTTCCAAAACCCATTTCTAGCAAAATGATGCCAAGGGCCCAAATGTCCGATGCGGTCGAATAGATGCCGCGGTAGCTTTCTGGAGGCGCGTACAACCAAGCACCGCCAACGTTTTCGCCGTCCTCAATCGCGACATTTTTGTTGTACTGCAGTTTTTTCGACAATCCCAAATCAATCAATGTAACTTGTCCCCGGCACAGTACAAAATTGTCTGGTTTCAAATCGATATGTACCACATTCTTGTCATGGAGCGCCAAAACGCAACGAACCATAGACTGCCAGACATATTGGATGGTTACGCGATCGTCCTTGAGCGGCCCAGACCACACGGGTTTGTAAACGCACCCCGAACACTCCTCGTGCAAAACTTTGCTGTTGGCCTTGCGAATCGAGGGATCATCCAATTTGCCTTTGCGATGCATGTAGTGACTGAGGGAAATTTCGGCGTACTCAAACACGATGAGCATTAGCATGTTGTGGCGATCATCTGTGGACGTTTTGCTAGAGGAAAAAACCCCCGTGTTTTCGGGAATGTTTTGACGAATGATTTCCGAGGCGACGATTTGAATCACCTGAGGAACGCCACGCAGAAGTTCAAGATTAGCCACTTCTTGTTCAAAATAACGAATGGCATCTGCTGGAAGTGTCGAGTAGGCCGTGAGTTCCTTGACGGCGTAAATCTTATTGTCCAACAAACGGAGCGTTTCAAAGACTCTGCCAAAGACGCCTTCGCCAACGAGCGATAAAATCACATACGTGTCGCCGCGTATTTCAAATGTTTCAAATGGCTTCCATGATGCCATGGTTTTGTTGTTGATTTGGGAGGAATGCGGACGCGAACCACGTGAGCTTTTGTGGGTCAATCGAACCCGTTCTGCTCAGTAAAGGATTTGTGAAATTTTGTTTTTCGAATGAGCGATGGAAAGTGTACCAGCGTCAATAATGTGTCGCAGTGATTCCGACAAAAACCCTGAGCTCGTTTTTGAATTTGCTTTTTGATTGAGAGCAAAGATTGTATATTTTTCATGGTACAGCGCAAAAAAAGCACTCACGACCAGGGGGCGGCGGTCGCCGGATGCGTCGTCGTGTTTCAAACAATTGGAGACATCCGCTCCCTACTATTACTCTTAGTCTTGTCATTCTTCACGAGGAAGGGGTTGACATGAGTGACGACCCCGGCGTTGGAAATGATGACCTTGTCAAGTAACTTGTGGATCTCTTCATCTCCTTGGACGGCAAGCATAATGTGACGAGGAACGATACGGACACGGTGATCATCACGAGAGGCATTTCCCGCCAACTCGAGAATCTCAGCAGTCAAGTACTCCAACACAGCCGCCAAATAAACCGGGGCTCCAATACCCACACGCCGAGCATATTGGCCTTCCTTCAGTTGACGGTGAAGTCGGCCGACCGGGAAGGTGAGGCCTGCCTTGAATGAGCGGCTGGGTTTGTAGGGGTAAGAGCCAATTTTAAGGGATGCCATGCTAGAATCACAATACAAAATCAGCAAGGACGCGCGTGGTTCGCAAAATCAAGAGGCGGAGCGGTACCTACTGGTTCTCGAGGTAAAATCAGAATGACGAGTACGAGTCGCACCGTCAATGGGAAGGAGGTCAATTTAAAAACGGAGTTGAAAACCACAAAAACAAGCAACTTGCCCTTTTGGGAAATCTCAAAATGGTGCCTGTCGTGTTTTTGTGGTTTTCAACTCCGATTGCGGCGTGTTGGCGGAACTTTGTGTTTCGTGTGGCGATCCGCATCGTCATTCTCCTGTCACCTCCAGAACCGGTAGGTACCAGCCGCCCCCCTCATTTCACCAAACCTCCGACATCCCTGCTTATTTTTATATTGTGTTTTGCAGCATGTCATCTCGCACCAAAAAGGACACCTCCGCTGAGCCCGCCAGAAAACCTGCGGCCAAGAAGGCCCCCGTCAAGAAGCGGGCTGCTCCACCCGCCACCAAAAAGTCCGCCGGCTCTCATCGCAAGAGAAATTACAATTCTTATGGAACCTTCATCTACAAGGTACTCAAGCAGGTTCACCACGACGTCGGAATCTCCAAGAAAGCCATGGACGTTATGGATTCCTTCGTGAATGACATTTTTGAAAGAATCGCCGTTGAAGCCGGAAACCTCGCCCGCGCCAACAAACGCCAGACCATCACATCTCGCGAAATTCAAACTGCCGTTCGTCTCGTCCTTCCTGGTGAGCTTGCCAAACACGCCGTCTCCGAGGGAACCAAGGCTATAGCCAAGTACACTGCTTCCAGCCCCGAGGATGCAAGTGCGGTCAAGTAAAATTTGAGGACTATACGATGGTGGCGATTGGAAGCGTTATTATGTACCAAAAATGTACCTCTTGCGCCAGGGAGTGCGTTGTGAACACGCCACCGCCAATATGTCAAACTTGGGCTGCGTTTTGAAATTTGGTGATGATGAGACGCGATAACGAAAACACGCAGTGTGCACTGCAACTCTTTCCGAGCATTGTTTCCAATGATTTTACGCCAGTTCTCACACTGAACCAGCAAAGCGAGTTCATATTTTGGTTGTTGTTTTTTTCCACAAACGACGATCCAGTTTGGTTGATGTTGTGCAACCGCCTGTTCCAAGCGAGCACGAGGGGATCGATGATCGCTCACAAGCTTCTCGTACGCTCCATATTCGCATCCGACCGTAAATATTAGGATGTGTTTCGATACATTTGTAGGGCTGGTTGATGGGTATGATTTTGACGGAACCGACCGTTGTCTTTCGGAACAGCAATGTCGCTCGCTAACTTTTTCTTCTCGCTCAACAGTTGGATTTGTGATGCCCGTGGAAGTTTTACGTTGTCCACGTCCCGATCGACAAATTGGTCCTCATCGAACGGTTCACATTGAGAAGAGAAGAATATGCGCTTGGAAAAGCAGATAAATTGAAGCACAAGCACATGGTTTTGTTCGAGATAAGCCATGCTGAAAAAGTAAAATCGATCTTCCCCTTGATTTCTCCAGTCCCGTCGAGATTGAACTCGAGCCGTTGACCCACAGCAGTCTCCCACGTTGACCGAACCTTGGGAATTATGCCTTGACAGCTTCCCTTCCGTGATTGTCTCAGGCTTTTTACGAATGACAGAGCCGCCGCCACTCCGAGAATTACGCAGACTAAATGATTACTTTGCTTGGTGGCCAGCATCGGACAGAAGTAGAATCCCCGTTCTGAATAGCGCCGCCATGATGTCTCGGTATGTAAGTGTCAACTACGGCGCCAGGTTTCATATATCTGTGGCCGTTGCACTGTACGATTTTTTCCAAACCGAAGTGCCGTCGTCTTTACGCTCATCTGGTACTCAGAAAGCCATCGCCGACTTTTATTCTTGTTATCAATCAACCGTCTCCGACCATTACAGGAGGCTCTTAGAGGAGCGGCAGCATTTGGACTCGGATGAACCTGATTGGAGTGACACTTTTTCATTGGCATCCCCCGAGACCACAGAACCAGATACTGAGGTAACACCCATGCTGCAAAAAGTGACCGGTCACCCTTCATCGTCAAAACACGGAAATTGTGGTGCCACGGGTGCAGCCAAATCGCATGAAAGTTGAAATGGGAACGTCTGTAAAGTAAACCCCACTTCCGTTACATTCTTCAGCTCTGATAGACCATTTCATTTGTTATTATAAACAGTTTAGTATACTACAAATGTAATCCGAGAACGTTCAACACTCGCAAGACCGTCAGCGGATGACTTTCCTGGTTTAAAGGGTCGCGTTTTCGTTCGGATACTCCACGCCCCCTTCGGGATTGAGATGGATCTGTACAGTTCGATCCCCGACTCGATAGACCAAATGCGGCCGAAAATCGGCAAGAACCGGTTTGTGCCAATGTCAATTTCCATTTCTAAAAGCAACAGACAACGACTACTGAAGTGTTTTCCACCTTGAGATTTCCCTCGTAGTCAAATTGGAAAGACGGCAAATGACGTCTCCCTTGATTTTCCGCCTGTTTTGTACTCGCTGGATTTTTACTTCCGGATTTTTTCGTTGGAAAAAGACAGCAGATTGGAACTCCATTGATTTGTCGCTTTTTTCGCGCTCGATTGGTTTGCACTTTGGCATTCCCTCGTGATCCAACTAGAAAACTCACTTCATTCAAGCATTAGAATAGACAGCCCATGTCCGTTGATCCAGTGAGCGGCATGTTCGGTGCGAGCGTTGGCCCGCGAATTGTGGCACAAGTGGGCCATGCGCGTCGTCTCGAGGAGGAGCTGCCGCGATGCGACTGCCAAATCCGCGACGTGTTGTTCTGTTACGCGGTCCTGGCCACAATTGCTGGTGTTTTGTATTATATAATCTAATCTGCTGATGAATTTCGAACAAGAGAGTAACAACCTGAGATTGGTTGTTTATTAAATTGCATTGTCGTCACTTTTCACTACTCGACCCATCTCTCAAAAATCATATTGCCATATTCTTTACAAATCACTTTCAGCAAGATGGAACCGGTCTGAGGAAATGGAGGAGTGCAATGGCGTGCAGGTCGGTAGTAGGTGGCAAAACGTATCATGCGGGAAGGCAATGTGAAGCTGTCGTCGGTGAAAAAGACAAAATCGTCTTCTCCCAGACCAAATTTGAACAGTGGATCCAAGGATTTCAGCACGGCATTGCATCGAAACATTCGCCAACCGAATTCCAAGCACTCCTCCGGCTCAGTGAATCCCAAGACGGTTTCCACCTCACAAATCACCTCTTTTGACTTTTGCCTCCTCACATTCACAGCGGACGAATTCCTTTTGGTGCGCTTTTTTGGTGGCGGCAATTGCAATGCCAGGCGTTGGCCGTCGACCAAGGAACGATCGTAAGAGGAACAGGGGGCGTCTGTGGCCAAGGATTTCGACTCCAAAACGGGTTCGGCGGGTCGTAACGGCAGGTGCTGCGCCGCCTTTTCAATGGAGCGAACATGGTCGGAAAACAAATTCTGCGACAATATGCGAATCGGATGCGTTTCCTTCGCGTCTGCAGGCCTGATTTGAATGTCCGCCGCGACCGGCGCCATTGTTGTCGTTGTTGTCGCCGTCGATGTTACCGTTGTCATTGTTGTGATTGCCGCTGCTGTTGCCAATGTCGTCGTTGATGTTGCCGCTGTTGTCGTTGTTGCTGTCGATGTCGTCGGCGCTGGCACTGACGCTACCTCGCTACTAGTAGTGGCCACAAAAGGCGTCGACGAACCAGCGGCGTCCGAGTCATTCCGAATCTCCCGCCTCGACTGGAGACAAATGTCATCTTGAGACTTTGCAAATTCCTCATTAATTTCCGTTTCCGATGTACTTTCATATACGGCGCCGTCAGACGAATCCTCCCAGCTGGACGTGGAAGAGGTTTCAGAAGCAATATCACCAATCGATGTTTTTCGGCCGGCGGTCGTGGTGGTGGCGACAATGCTTGATTGGACCGCTGCAGAGATTGGACGTTCGGGTTGTTTCGATTCCGCCAAAACCTCCACGACCTGTTCAGATTCGAACAATGGTGCTGGCAATTGGCGCTCGACAAGGTCTGATCCGAAAACATTTGTCGTGGCGAACTCCAACGCCGACGCTGGCGGCTTTTTCGCCCGCACGTGCTGTCCATCTGTGCGGACAAAAAAACCGCGGACGATTTTGGATTTGCCACGGAATGAATGATACAAGGATGCGACCGACAACCGCACGACATCAAATAGACGGCGGCGGGTCTCCGGAATGCAATCCCAACCTTGTTTCATGTGATCGTAGGTCGCTCGCGATCCTATAACGTGAACTTGGATCCCAAATTGATCAAAAAACGATCGGGTCAATCGGACGGCATTTGCCAGGGCAATTGTGTGGTGACAGGGTTCCAATGGGCTGTAGCTGAGGATAAAGACGACCAGCGTGGCCACTAAAGAATTGCGAAATTCCCACAAATTAATCAATCCCTCTTGGTGTACGATATCGTGTCCGAATTCGAGCCAAGCGGTGAACTCTACGAGAGGCATCAATTTTTGAGTGGTCAACCACCGGGTAGTTTCCTTCCATTCCTCTCCATCTTCCTTCAGGTAATGATTCTGAAACCAAACGATATTTTCGGCCAAAATGGTCGTTTTTGTTTGCTCCTGCTGCTGCTGCTGCTGATGCTGCTGCCGACAAAGACACTTGTAAATATGACGCGCCAAAATGTGATACGCTCGGTGATTGCTGATAATCGACGAATCATCCAATGCGTCAAAGAGCAATTCACCATAAACGTCCCCGGTGGGCGTCGTCCTCAAAGTCTTGGAAAATAAACTCGCTGCCTGCATTGTGTGCTCTCGATGGTACGTCTCGACAATGACCGCGGGACTGTTTTTGCGTCGCACGTCTCGGTCTTTTGTAGAGATTGGGAGATGGAACCGTGCGAGAGCGCCAGGTTTGAAAGACCACTTAAAAGCGGTTCAATCCAAATCCTACTGTACGAAATGTTTTTTTTGAAAAAAAGTGAGCGTAGAATCAGGTTCAACGACGACTGCGACGACCACGGTCGGCGCGCCAGACAGACGTTCATTCTCGAAATGCACCACTTGATTCAGGACCCGCCGACCGACGGAAGATGCAGCGAATTCTGGCCGCGTCCGGCGCTCATGGCCGAGCTTGGACTTGCGCTCACTCTCATTTTGCGCCCCCAATATATTCCACAGTAAAATGATGCACTTGTCATACACTTGTCAAACGATCTGACTGTTCCATCACTTTTTTTCCCGTATTCCGTTGGGCGATGGGATAATGGTGGTGGTGGTGGTGGTGGTGGTGGTGCTGGCGGAGGCGATCGGTGTCTTCGTCCCTCGATATAATCTTCGAACCGCGACTCTTCATCGCGCAGGTGCCCTGAAAATAACAAATACAAACACGGATATCATGTACAAGGCTACATTAATACATTTTGTTCATGGTGAAAACCACATCCGCGGGCATCACATTGCCGAATACCATCATTGGCCGTAACCGTAAATGGTAAGTCCGCGTTTCTTGAGGGCGTAGACCACGTCCAAAGCAGTGACGGTTTTTCTTTTGGCGTGCTCAGTGTAATTGACAGTGGCAAATACCAATTTGTCGATAAAAGACTTGAGAATCTCACGAATGTAATCATAAATCAATCCAGAGATTCGCTTGACTCCGGCGCGACGAGCAATGCGGCGAATGGCAGGCTTGGTAACACCAGAAACAGTTTCACGGAGAGTTCTGCGGTGGAGGCGCGTGGCTCCCCCCTTTCCAAGACCCTTTCCTGCAGGACCCTTTCCTCCAACACTTTTGCCTCCTTTTCCTCTTCCAGACATGTCACGAATTTTGACTTTGACTTGAGAATGACGGCGATTCGGCCCGAGAAAAGCGACGCCTAATGATATGTGCTATTTTAATGGATTTTGAACTCCGGCTTTTCGTGACCGGAATTTTGTTTTTCGTTGCCGGATTTTTGTTTTTCGTTGCCGGATTTTTGTTTTTTCGTTGCCGGATTTTTGTTTTTTCGTTGCCGGATTTTTGTTTTTTCGTTGCCGATTTTTTGCTTCTCATTTTTGGATTTTCGTTTTTTGCTTCTCATTTTTGGATTTTCGTTTTTGGATTTTCATTTTTGGTTTTTGGATTTTGAATCTTCGTTTTTGGATTTTCGTTTTTTGCTTCTCATTTTTGGATTTTCGTTTTTGGATTTTCATTTTTGGTTTTTGGATTTTGAATCTTCGTTTTTGGTTTTCGGAATCGTTTTTTCGTCGCTTGAATTTTGATGCCACGTGCCGAGCTCAAAAAATTTGTGTTTTTTTTAAACTCGACTTTTTGTTGAGTTTGGCCCTCAATGTTTTTCCACTCCCAAATCCATGACGCGTCGTGTCCTCCTCTGCTTCATTTGGGATCATCGACAACTAATAGTTAGCCGTTATGGAGGATAATTCCACAAATCAGTGGAATGTGACTGCTGGTTTGTTGGCAGAGGAAGAAGAGGTAAGGCGACCCTCGAAAAAGCGCAAGTTGCCCCCACTTTCGGGTTTGCCCTCGTCATCACCCATGGCGAAACAAAACAAGAATACAGAACGTTCAATATGGTGGAATAAGGCAATCGATGACTCTAAGGACTTTTTTCTGAAACTTACTACCGATGTGACTTTGAATGAACCGTTGCAAAACGCGATTCCTGGCCAAATTGTTCGTCTTCCGTTTCCTCCGGCTGGCGGTCTCACTTCTCGATTCAGCACCAACAAAAAAATGAACAACGCTATTCCAGTCATTCAAAGAAACTCTTTTGCATTGCTGCAGAAGCGCGTGCAGGAAAAAGGAGGCCTCGTCCATGTCAGCGGACCTCACGGTGTTGGCAAATCCTTCGCACTCTATCACCTGTATTGTGCGTTGAGTATTGTCGCTACGAATCGCGTCATGTATATTCCAAATTGTGCACAACTCAACCAGGACCCATTTTCAGAGTTGACACCCGCGCTGGTGGCCGCATTTGCCCAAGATGAACACTTTTTGCATTCGCAAATTCTTCCCTTGATTGACATTTTTGGTGAACCACTACAACCAAGATCATATTTCAAATACTTTGCTTCTCATTGCGCCGACAACGGACTGACATTTTACGCCATCTTTGATCAACACAATAGTCTCAAGGCTAAACAAAGAACGGAGATTCCCACTGATCTTTTCACTTGGCCCGAGTACTTTCCCAACTCCAAGATTATCGTTTCCGCATCTAACGATAATGAAGACATTGTGTTACCAAAGATGGTAGTAGACGACCTGGCATCCTACTGGTTCGCCGGTGGCTACTCGAATCAACCCGACATTCCAGAATTCGCTGCCTGGCAAAGCGAAAACAATTTTTTTCTGGGAGAAGATGTCTCCATCGTTTCTGATATCACTTCTAACATTCCATGCGAATTGGATGCCCTGTTGAACATTCGAGCAAAGATGAGCGGCATTTTTTCAACCCCCAAGGAGCAATTGCGAATGGTTGTGTTGGAGTACAGGAATTCAAGGAGCAAATACTTCCACAGTTCCCACCAGAAGTACTTGGACAATACGAATTTGCTTCGAACGGATGATGACCACATGCGATATCGAACGTGTTTGTTCCGTGCGGCGTACCATATCCCCCTTGGCTCCTGCGACCAACTCGTCTACGATCGTCAACTGTTCTACGACCAAGACAATTCAAAGGATGCTCAAATTTTCGTTGAACCTTGCACTCCGATCGCGGGAGAGGTTGCCATCCGTATATTACAAAGTCACGACCTCCGTCTTGACATCTTGAGTGTCGTCTCAAGTTCTGCATTCACGAACGACGCCAAAAGTCGTGCAATTAAGGCCTACGTTATTCACCAAATCGCTCACGAGAAATGTTGGAAGATGCAATTCCACAGGGTTGGTTCGGCATTAGGAATTGAGAAATATGAATTGGACTCCTTGGATATTATCTATTTCTACGGAAACAAAGCCCCTCATCAAGCCCCGAGTCAAAATACGCTGTTTGTTCCGCTCCTGGCCGATTATCCCGAAATCGACTTTTTCATTTGGAACCACGCCGAACGGATCTTGTATGCTTTTCAAGTCGCCACAGGCACATCCGACTACACTTCCAAGTGGGCCAGCGGAGAAACACTTTATGATGCTTGGAATGAATTTCTACCTTGGAAGACCACGGTCGAGATCTGGGTTACCGCTCTTCCCTTGCACGGCGAGTTCGTGGTAATACATGGCCTCCTATAACGCGAGCGGGGGAAAAATGTGTCGTCGTGCGAGTGATTCGAAAAATTCAGGGCCTGCGTCAACTGGATCACCACAACCGCGCTGCTGTTTCAACAGGTGCTTTAAATTCAACGCCGTCGCATTCCTCACCAATGCACTGACGTGCCCACCATAGCGTGATCATACTCATGTGACGACTTGTAGAAAAAAAACACCAACCAAAGTTCACGTTCGCTTGGCGATCGCCGTCCTTGCCGACCAAACTGAGACCAAATGTATTATTCATTCGCACATGTGATTTGTCCCGAGAGGACGTGTTTCAATAGAAGTCTCGCCGTAGGCCCGTCCGAGATGGAGGTAACGGTTTGAAATGGGCGCGCAACTGATGACCGTTAGAAATGGGCGCGCAGTCACCAATTGCGCAAAGACAACAGAGTCGACGCGCTCAGTGCGCGCCTCATTTTGCATCGCCATAATACATGGCTTCCACCACCACCACCGAAGAAGATTTCAATACCAGTTGGACCGAATATTGCTCGTCAATACTTCTGAGGCTATTAGCGCCGTTGATACCCACCAATCAGCAGCCACGAGAACAAAAACAGGCTTCTGCTCAAGTGGGCGGGGCAACTACTCTTTGCGTCAAAACCGCACCCTGTTCGCGAATCAGCTATCAAGAACTCATTTGTTTGACGTGGAATTTTTTAGGCATCATCGTAGGCCGAGAAGGAATGATCGTCCCGCCGGCCTTGCTAAGACTCGAGTTTAAAGAAGACCTTTATGTTTTTGGTCCTCTTCATGGTAATCTCAGTTCATTAATCACCTTTTTGGTTAGAGTAGGCGTTTTGATTGATCAGAGATCGACGCATCCGCAAGTACCGTTTGCATTCGCGCCAATCTCCTCCCAATTTCCTGGCCTCATCTTCCTCGGCGATCTTTGCAATCTGGGACCATTCAGTTTGGAAACCGTTCTGGTATGCTTTTTGCTCAAGATATGGGCGCCCGAAAAAGTATGGATTCTCCGGGGCAATCACGAAAACCCCGAAACGACTGGAAGGCGGTTGATGCCAGATATCGCGCCCGCAAATAGATTGAAACACCTGAAACACAGACTGTTGCTTTGGTCGATCGCGGACTATTATGATCCCTCCAAGGCCGAACAACTCGAATTGTCCGATCGAGATGTGCAATTATGGACCAGGATTCGCAATTGCTTTTTCTTTTTACCAGTGGCCGCGATCGTCAACGAAACAATCTTCTGCTCCCATTCAGGAATAGTGCCTTCCGACTTGGATTTTGAATTTTTGGACTCTCTGCAACCACCTTTCATGTCCAACGCGGAAGACGCGACCGACGAGGAACGATATCTGGAACACCATTTGTTGTGGAGCAGTTTTTACCTTTCCAGTGGCAGGCCGCCGCCAAAGTCAATCCTCAATCCGAGCGGGTTTGGTTACACTTATTCAAAAACCGCTTTTGAGGCATTCATGAAACGATTTGGTTTTCGCCACTTGATTTGCTCCCAGGAGTCGCCCAAAAACGACGGGTATCACGTGCCACACACCGGTACCCTCACCGCGGTCACCGTATTTTCTTCGATTGCCTATAATCCTCAGCTTGCAAACGGGGGCTCGATCGCTCACGTTTTGTCCGACGGGACATTCGCCAGAATCACCCTAGGTGTCAAGGATCGCATCGAAATGAACATGACACGACAATTTACGGAATGAGGCGCCTCGTCCATTCCCAGTTCTTACTTTCCGTTCACACGCGAGGATTCGCTCGGATTAAATTTACCAATAATAAACGCAAAACCACGGCGTCAGTGAATAAAGTATCCACATGAAAAAAAAATCATTTCAGCCTGTGGGAGGAGAAGGCGTAGTGAGGCAGTCATACTTGCACAGCCCACCATTCGACTCATGGTTGAGTGCGACGGAACCGGATTTTGTCTCGCACAGTCAGGCGAGGACACGTACTATCGTGAACACGCGTGCCCCTTTGACTGCGTTCTGGCACGTTGTCCCAACTTTGAGATTTGCGGCCGCTGTGACCCGCAATGTTATCTGAATTGTCATGGCGGCCGCTGTTACCCGTGCAACTTCGTGTTTGGTGAGACTCTGATAATCGGCCCACCCGTCTCTCTCGAAGACGCGTGCGCTGTATGCTTGGATGGTTTTCATCTGCACCCGCGCGTCTGTACGATGCCGTCATGTCGACATCAGTTCTGCATCACTTGTTTCCGCCAGCTGTGGAACGTGCGGCTACCATCTGTTGGCACGGAACAATTGACCGACAAACCTGAAGCCGACGACGACGAGGACGACGACGAGGACGACGACGAGGACGACCGCGACACCCGCTGTCCATTGTGCCACGCAGAGCACATACCAAAATGGAATACGAACAGGCGTCAAGACTGCTTGGACGCTGCGCAGAAAGATATTGGCGTTTAAATACTGGCGTTTAATAGATACAATAGACATAATGCCGAATTGAAAAAAATAGGGAGAACTTTTAATCCACAGTTTTATGGTATCATCATCATCAATCGACTATTGGCCGCCTAGACTGCAAAAAGGTAGCCCGGTTTGCTTTCAGAGACAAGGAGGGACGATTGAACTCCTTATCAAATGCATCCAAGTAGCTATCAAGACGAATGGAGGAATCATCGATTGCAACAAAATTCTTGACGGGAAAACCGCCGGACGAACGTGGGCCGGACGGATTGAGAAACGCTGATGTGCGCGGCATCATGGGAGTAGAAACAATCGACTTTTTAGGGCCGAGTGTGGTGTTTTTCGGGGGTTCCATCAGCGCGGCAATCGGTATCGGTGAGACAATCTGCTTGTTTTTGGTGCCGTCGGCTGTCGACTGCTCTCGGTGGACCATGGACACGCCACCGGATTTCTTCACAATCGTCGGCGCCTCCGTCCCCGGACCATCCATCCGTCTCATCTGGGTAGGCAATATACAAAGCTCATTGGGGCCACTGGTTGCCCTGGATGGAAATACAATTCTATTCGGGATGCGAACACCACTGGCGCCGATGATGAAACCAGGCGAACAAACCGGCCGTACGGAACTATCTTTTTCTGATCCAGGCATCACGTTGCTGCTGCTGCTGCCGTTGCTGCCACTGACATCATCAGTATCCTTTTCGTTTTCGACGTTCAATGGCGATGAGGGGGAAGATTGCAGCGGTGTTTGGTTTTGTAGAGTTTTGTTGATTGGTGTGCTGGCACGCGCGGATTGCCGCTTCCTTGCCCTTTTGCGTTCCGGACTAAACTCTTCTTCCAGTGCATCGACTGCGTCGGCCGCTTCCTTCACGTCTTGCTCGCGAAGGCGTTTTTTAATGGTAGCGTGGCCAACGGCTGGTATTGGCGTAGCCCCAAAACTGCGTTCCAATTTTGAGGGTTTGTACGGTTTAGCCGTCCTGACTCTACTTTTACGGGTTGCCGTCGCCGATATATCCGTGCTTTTCAGAGTCGTCGTCTCCTCGACAACCATATCCTCCGCAGGTTCAACATCCATGGGAATCGGCGTTGAACTTATCGGCACTTGTAAAGACACATTTTGCGCAGCGAGGGACACGCCTGAGGGCGCGTCATCGTGCTCGACACTATCCAAGTCCAAAAAAAAGTCATTCTCTGGGTTCGCTGCGGGTTCTACGTCCGTTTGTTTGCTCTTCTTTGTCTTCTTTTTCCCTCTTTGTTTTACATCATCCGTATTATTTTTGGTTGTTGCAACAACCTCCTCGGTCACGGCCGGTTGAATCAAGTTCAAAACCGGCACCGATGTATTTTGGACTGAAAGCGAGGAGGACGGCACAGCCACCCTTGATTTTGTGGTCCCTTTTGCCTTTTTCCTGGGATTCTCGACGTTCGTCGTTTCATCGGAAATGGCAATGGTGTTGGTGCTGGTGTTGTCAGTGCCGGCGACGACACGCGGAAGCGAGGATTTCGGACTGGTCGGTGCGGGGACATCAAATGGTGCGACACCGACAACGGCCTCGGCGGCATCAGGACGGAGCGGCGCTACTGGACCCGCCAAGCCACTGCTGCGGGAAGACGCCGATGATAGTGTCCCCGCATGTATGGGCGAGCGTTGTTGGCGCAGTTCCGAAACAATCGACTCCAGATGCCGCGACAATGACCCCAGATGCTGCGACATTGACTCTAGATGTTGCGACAGGGAGGTTTGTTGTTTGTGGATCATTTCGTAAGTCAAGCACAATTGAGAACTCAGCTTGAGCACATCGTTAGCCGTTTCCGACCTCAACTGGACTGTGTCTTTGGCCAATTCCGACCTCAGATTAAGCGTGCCATTGGTCATTTGCGAACTCAAGGCACCCAATTCGGCCTGCAGATCCGTTAAGCGTATTTTCTCGTCGTCAACGACCTTGCGAGAGTCTTCGGCTGAAAACGCTACATATACGTCGTAGGGCAAAGAAGATCGATTCCACATTTCAACAGAGACTTCTCGAGGGAGTTCGAAAGGCAAAAGACTACAAACATCCTCCGGTGATCGGCGCGAGTCGCTGGTCGCGGGCACGTTCGACGTAACCGCCACCCAGTGCTGCCATTTTGTCAATTCGCGCACAGCATCCGATGAATTCGGAAACTTGATGTTGGGCAATTTCAGGGTGCCTCCCGCCACACCGGTGCTGAGAAGGTTAAAAGTTCGGAAATCGAGAGCCCGAGGTTCGAGCGGACGTTTGACGCAGAGACCGCATATTCTAATCCCCACTTTCAAAAAGCGTCCTCCTTCAGCCGAGGAATCGAAAGGGACAAGAGCCAGGCTCCCAGCTGTCGAATACCGCGTATTCGGATCGATTTGCCATACACGAGGCAGCTCGGAGCATATACGTAAACCAGGTCCAATGACCATACTTTGAATGTCTTGCGACATTCGTCCGTCCAACCAAAATGTGACAGTCGGTATTTGTCTGTGTGGGTATGTGTGCCTGCGTATGAGGCGGGGTTCCGGTCGAATGAATTTTTGGGCGCGCCTTTTTTCGCACCCTTCCCGTGTGGACGGTGAAGGCGCGGGTGATTTTAATTTTTCGACCACGACCATCGAGCCACCCTGTCGTCGGTCATACCAGATTTTATTTCAACTTTAATATTTGTTTTTGGACAATATGAGTGTTATAGCGGCTGAGTCGGCCGAGTCGTTCTTGGAGGCCGCTATGAACGATGGCCACGCCGATTTGATTTCGAATCTCGCCTACTGCCATTATCGCGAAAATTACCACATCCACCTGCGCAACCCCCTGACGATCCTACTTACAATTCGTCATTTTTCCCGATCCGCATGGAAAAATGTCGTTGTACATCCCATCAAGGGCAATGGCAGTTGCTTTTTCGAGTGTTTAGAAATTGCCTTGAAGAGCAGCACTGTCCAAAGATTCGATGGTTTTACAGTGGAAAAGCTCAGAGAATTAATAGCTGAAGATTTTCGGAATAATCCACAGGCGCGAAGAGCGGCCCTGGACATTATTCAACCCTGGTTGGACGTCCACCGGAATAACCTTGCAAAACTCGTCCAAGCACCCATTGTCGAAATGATGGATCAAATTGTAAAACGCACGGGTGGTAAAACGACCCACCCGATTGATATGCACGAAGCATCCCGAAAATACACTCTTTTCATTGAGACGCTCAGGGAGATGCAGACCTTTTCCATGTGGGACGCATCGCTGTCCGAACCCAGCGATGATGCAGAGACCATGGACTGGCGCCGAGAATGGCGTTTTGCAGCGGATTTGTTGAATCCGTGTTTGAACGACGAGGCGCGAATGGCTCGAGTCAAGCGACGCATCATGGATCCGGAAATCTACTGGGGATTCCAGCAGACCATCATTCAAATCCAAGCCATTTTGCCCATTCATCTGCATGTTTGGCAACTTTGTGCCATCAAACCGTCCGACGACCGTCGATTTTACCAAAACGACAAGACTCACGCCATCGAGGTCGTCCAGCCCGTGTATGATTTGGAAGTGGCGTCTTATTTGCGGCCAGAGTCGTCTTCATCGTCGTCGTCGTCGTCGTCGTCGTCATCGTCGGACGGTGAACGCAAAACGCACATTCACCTTTTGTTTCATCAAAAACACTATGTCTTGCTCGGTCTCAAAAATGCATCCTCGAAAATACAATACGCTTTCGACTATGGCACTCATTTGTCCCTGATCAAAATGCTTCGAGTGCAATGTCGGAATGTCGGAGAAATTTTAAAGTCTTGTCACTTTTTCACCGATTAAAATAATATGCGTCTCATGAATAGTTGGGCGGCTCCGCTTTTGTATCACGCACACGCGGGCAATTACACAAACAATCGTTATGGGCGTCTTTCGTCATTATCAATATCAGGGCATCCCGGATCTGGGTCCTCTCAACGTTGCGAACACTACCCTACTATACTGGGCCGAATCGGGTGGTTTGGACACTACCCTGCAACAAACTGGCTTTTCGGCATGGACACCCGTCCCTGCGCTCCCAGGACAACCCACCAACGCCATCATCCGTCCCCTCGATGGTGGCGCCTTTCTACTCCAAGTACCTGACGGTACCGTCATTGGCGGTAACACACGAGGCGAATCGGCGGTGGATTTGCAAATGGCACGTGATTCACCGACTGAAGTGGCTTCGGGTGCCTTTAGCTTCGCGGCCGGCTTTGGCAACACGGCCATGGGCGATTTTTCTGTGGCCATGGGCTCTGACAACATTTCCAGCGGCGAATACGCGACCAGTTTTGGAAATGAAAACACAGTTTCAAATGCCAGTGGTTTTGCGGCCGGCGCCGGCAATATTGTGAATGGTATACGAGCGGCGGCATTTGGAACAACCAATCAAGCCAATGGAGATGGAAGCTTCGTGTGTGGCTCAAATAACGATGTTTCCGGCGCGGACGCATTCGCCTCGGGAATAGGACACGACATTAGTGGAAATTACTCACATGCCGAAGGTCAAAATCACACAATCACTGGTCCTTCCGGGCACGGCGAAGGCGAAAATCATGTAATATCTGCTACTTGCGCGCATGGCGAAGGTTTTGGACACAATGTCAGCGGCCCCTACGGACATGGCGAAGGAGCCTCCAATATTGTCACGGGTTTTTACTCTCACGCCCAAGGGTATCAAACCACTGCTACTGGAAGTGCCGCACACGCCGGGGGATACGGCGTGGCTGCCAACACGATCGTTTCAAGCGGCACGGCCAGTTTTGTCCACGGTTACGCGGCCAGCTTTTCCGAAAGCGTGACTTGTGCGGCGGTGGCCGGGGCGGTGTTTGGCCAGGACCTGCAGCAGACCTCGACTCTCAACAATGCAGGCAGCGTACTGATGGGGCAACACGGCACGAACACGCCCTCGTTTGTTCAGCCGGGACCCATCACTACCACTTTTGTCGGTCCTACCCTCCAACAGGCCTATGGAAGCGCCGGCGGTTCCAGCTCCTCCCGGAGCATTGGCAATATGATGGGATTCACGGCTCAGGGGACGGGATCGGCGCCCCCGGTCGGGGTTATTGCCACCACCGGTCAATTTTTGAGCGGGGGAGGACCCTCGTTCTTGATGGAATGGACCCAACGACAGATGGAAATCTGGGAACAACAACGTTCATTGGACCCATATGCTCACGTGGGGCGCTTCGTGCAAATCGAACAGGATTCTACCATTTCCATTGCGACGCAAACGGAAAATGTCGTAGGTGTTTCATCGCACATGGATTCGACCTATGTTGGGTCAGTCGCCGGCTCTGACACACTCGGATGGGCCCATGCACACGCGTTGGAACATATCGGACTGGGCATTCGAAAATTCACTCCGTCCAACAAGTCCGCCGTGATGAGCGTCCTTCAACAATTTGATATCCATTTACCAGATCAGAGCCAGGCCATTCGAGATACATGTGCAAGTGAACTGATTGATGTACGACGTTTGTTAACGCAGATGAAAGAGGCGTCCTTGGTGCAGAGACGAATACAAACGGAGGAGGATGAAAAGGATGCGCCCTCGACAAAAAATACCAGACCCCATCACGTCCGTGAACTCAACGCTTTGGTTCCTTTAAAAAGTGGGCAAATGAAAAAACAAATCGCCAAGCAATTGAGGGGCATTGTGCCGGTTCGTGTCGCAGTTCCCCATCCAAGTTACCAACCCCAAAAAGAATTTGTACCGCGGATTGGTCGTCAGAACTGGTCACCGATCTTTATGCAAGGTATTGTCCCTGTGCGAGGCGACAAGACATGTGTTCCCGGCAAAAAATGCGCTTGTGGCGTTGATGGAATAGCAACGGCGGGCGATCGATGGAGAGTCATACGCCGTCTCGACGATGATGTGTTTTTAATACACTTTTTTTGAAATAAACGTCCAATCATAATTACAACAATGAGCGCAAAGTCCATCAATCATCCTCCATGTCCATGAACATGTAGGAATTCGTAGTAGAGGACGAGGAGGTGTCGGACTGCAAGTCCGGATTGTGGTTTCGACAGCTCATTTCCTGGGTGTGCGCCACGTTTTCCATTTCTGCGTGTTCATTCCACGGTCGGTCGGGCGGATGAATGAGAGAAGAGTGTAACGCCGGCGACGCCGCCACTACCGCAATCAGCTGTGCCGGTGGCAGATCTGAAAACGCAACTGCACCGCTCAAGCCAGCTTCGGGGGCATTGCTCGAAGCGGAGTGATTTAAAATCGTCGACGACAGTCCTTGTTGCACCAAGGAACAATAATCACTGTAACGACTTTCGAATATCTGCTTTGCAACCTGCATCTCAAAAAACTAAAAGGCACACACGAACAAGTTAGATTTTTGAGTTCAACGGCAGAATTTCCAGTCGTTCCGATCGTTTTTGGGTGATTGCGTACAGCAATTTGCTTAGGGTCTTTTGAATTTGAGAAAAAGTTATGCCGTTGTTGTTGTTGTTGCTGCTGCTGTTGTTGTTGCTGCTGTTCTTGTTGCTGCTGTTCTTGTTG